>Ga0068707_1000227_pt1 | contig 33347 bp, 29 predicted proteins | sample YNPNPMetaG_FD_66600 | JGI IMG/M metagenome (GOLD analysis project Ga0068707, IMG submission 66600) | Anoxygenic and chlorotrophic microbial mat microbial communities from Yellowstone National Park, USA - YNP NP MetaG | ecosystem: Environmental > Aquatic > Thermal springs > Hot (42-90C) >... | reverse complement strand
CGGGGGAGACGGGGTTGGTTCCGACCGGTGGCGCGACCTCGGGCGGCGCCTTGAGCGATCCGGAGGGGGGCTGTTAGAGTCCCGTTCGTGCCCGCGATCTGTCCGACCTGCCAGCGACGATTCGAGGAACCCGCGAGCGACGGCCGGTGCCCGGAGGACGGCACACGGTTGGTCCAGGTTTGCGATTCGACGCCGCCGCCGGGGTTGTCACTCGGGTCGGCGCCGTCCGCGTCGCCGTTGTCGTCCCCGTCGCCGCCGCCGGCATCGTCGGTGTCGACCTTGCGGACGCCGTCGCCCGCCTCGCCGGTCCCGGCGCCGGCCGACTCGCCCGAGGCGGGGCGGGCGAAGGCCGAGGCCGCGTTCGCCGCCGGCAATCTCGAAGAGGCGCTCCAGCAGTTTCGGGCGGTGCTGTTCCGGTTCGACCGGCAGCTGGCGCCGGGCGAGCGCGCCGATCTGTACGTGCGGATGGGCCGGATCAAGGTCGCCCAGAACGACCCTCGGCTGGCGCGCAACCTGTACGAGAAGGCGCTGGGGCTCGACGCCGAGCATCGCGGGGCGCTGGAGGGGATGGTCGACCTGGCGGCGGCGACGCACGACCCCGCGCTCCAGGTGGCGACGCTCCGGCGACTGGCCGGAATCCTCGCGGGTGCGGAACGCGTCCGTTGCCTCCTGGCGGCCGGCGACACCGCGCTCGGCGCGCTGCAGGACGTCCCGCAGGCCTGCCGCCTCTACCAGGAGGCGCTGGCGGTCGATCCGGCCGACCGGACGGCGCGACTCAAGCTGCTGCAGGCGTGCCGCGATGCGGGGCTGTGGCCCGAGGCGGTGGCGGCGTGCGAGGGACTGCTGGCGCAGGAAACCGACCGGCAGAAACGGGCCACCTGGCACTTCTTTCTCGCCACGACCTACCGCGATCGGTTGCGGGACCAGAAACGGGCGGCGGAGGCGTTCGAGTTGGTTCTGGACGAGGACCCGGAGGACGAGGAGAGTCTGGCGGCGCTGGAGCAGATCCACGGCGCCGCGGAGGACTGGGCGGCGCTGGAGCGGACCTGGTTGCGGGCGCTGGAGCGGCTGTCGGGTCCGGGGCACGAGGCGCGGCGGGAAGCGTTGCTGGTCAAGCTCGGCGACCTGGCCCGCGGACCGCTCGGCAACCTCCCCAAGGCCGCCGACTATTATGCGGGAGCGGTGGAGCTGGCGCCCGAGAACCTTTCCCGTCGCGACCTGCTGGCACGGCTGTACGCCACCCTTCCCGACCGGTGGCGCGACGCCGTGCGGGAGCACCAGCGGCTGCTGCGGTCGGACCCGAAACGGATCGATTCCTACCGGGCGATGCGCGCGGTGCTCCGGGACGCCGGGAAAGTGGACGAGACGTGGTGCGTCTGTGCGGCGCTCGTGCAGCTCGACCGCGCCGATCCCGCCGAGCGGCAGTTCTACGAGTCGTACCGGCCGAAGGGTTCGCTGGCGGCAACCGGCGCGCTCGATGCCGACGCCTGGCGCGACGATCTGTACCATCCGGACGAGGACCGGGACCTCTCGCAGCTCCTGGCGGCGACGGCCTCCGCCGCGGTGCGCGCCTGCGCCCGCACGGCCAGGGCGGTCGGCCTGCGCACGAAGGATCGGCACGATGTCGCGACCAGCCCGCTGGCCCTGGCCAAGGCGCTCCGGGCGGCCGGGGCGGCGCTGGGCGTTGCGTTGCCGGAGCTGTACGTCGTGCCGAACCAGCCGGGCGGCCTGATCGTGGCCGGGACCGACCCTGCGGCGTCGGTGGCCGGACAGGACTTTCTCGCCGGTCTCGATCCGATCGAGCTTCGGTTTGCGGCGGGGCAGCACTTGGCGGCCTACCGTCGCGAGCACGTCGTGGCGTATCTGCTGGCCGCGACGGCGGCGGCCGAGCGGCGGGCGTTCGGGCCGCTGCTGGCCGCCTGGGTCGAAGCGGCGCTGGCGGTCGGCGATCCCGCGGCGGCGGAGCCGCGCACGCCCGAGGCGCGGTTGTTCGCGAAGCGGATCCAGAGCGCGCTGGGACCGCGGGAACGGGAACGGTTGCAGGAGGCGGTGCGGCGGCTCGCCGGTCGCGGCACCGAACGCCTCGCGGCCTGGCTCCGCGCGGTCGCCTTGACGGGGGACCGCGCCGGCCTGCTCTTGTGCGGCGACCTGCCCACCGCCACCCGGATGCTCTCCCGGACACCGGCCCTGGCGTCGGATCTGTCGGACGCCGGCCGCCTCGACGAGCTGCTCGTGTTCGGCGTGAGCGACGCCTTCTTCCGCCTCCGCCGGCGCCTCGGCCTGGCGTTGCCCGAGGAGTGACCGCATGGCCGATCGACGCTTGTGCCACGAAATGCCGCCCGTCCTGCGGGTCGAGACCCGCGTGACGGAGGCGGGGGAGACGGGCGGCCGACCCTGGGTTCGGCTTGCCGAGACGCCGTTCTACCCGGAAGGCGGAGGCCAGCCCGCCGACCGCGGCGCCATCGACGGCATCGCCGTGCTGGACGTGCGCGCCCGCGGCGCCGAGGTACTGCACTTCGTGGAGCGCCCCCTGCCGGCCGGGCGCGGGGTGGTCGCCGAGGTCGATTTCAGTCGACGGCTCGACCACTGCCAGCAGCACACCGCACAGCACGCTCTGACGGCGCTGCTGCTCCGGCGGCACGGGCGGCGGACGACGGCCTTCCATCTCGGCGAGAGCTACACCGCGATCGAGATCACCGGCGCCGTGCCGACGGAAACGACGCTGCGGGAATGGGAGGCGGAACTGAACGCGGAGGTGCGGCGCGACCCGCCGGTGCGGGCGCGGTGGGTGGAGCCGGAAGCGCTGGCGGATCTGCCGGTGCGGAGTCGCGGACTGCCCGAGGGACACATCGGCCCCGTGCGGCTGGTCGAGATCGAGGGGCTGGACCTCAACACCTGCGGCGGCACCCACGTCGCACGGCTCGGCGAGCTGCAGCTCGTCCACCTGCTGGACGCCGCCCCGGCCCGCGGCGGCGTCCGGCTGCGGTTCCTCGCCGGGGCCCGCGTCCTGCACCGGCTGCATGCGATGCGGGCGATCGAGGCCGAACTCAAGGCGCGGCTCGGCACCAGCCCGGAGGAACTCGGCCCCGTGCTGGACAAGTGGCAGGCCGAACGGCAGCGGCTGGCACGGCGGGTGCGCGAGCTGGAGGCGGAGCAGGCGGAGCGGGTGGCGGCCGAACTCGCCGCGCTGCCGGGCCCGCGGCTCGGGCGGTTCCTGCCCGGCGCCGGAGCCGAACGGCTGCGGGCGGTGGCGGAAGCGGTGATCGAGCGTCGCCCCGAGGCGGTCGTGGCGCTGATCGGAGAGGAGGGCGACCCGCCGCAGGCGTGCCTGTGGGTCCAGTCGGGGCCGCAGGGACCTCCCGACGTGTCGACGATCGGCACGCGGCTGCGCGATCGGCTCGGCGCCAAGGGCGGCGGCCGGGGCCGCACCTTCCAGGGCCGCGGCGGTCGGTGGCCGGCGGGCGAGCCGGTGTTGCCGGTCGAAGAATGAGCCGGTTGGCCGGGCGCAAGTATCGGTCGTGCGGGACTGCGGTCGGCGAGCGTCCGGTCTGCCGACGCCCAAGAGACGTGCCCGGGCCGTCCGCGATGGGGGCTCGTCCGCCGCGAGTCCCCGCGCCGGCGGCGGGGTTCCGGCGACGGCACCGCGCGCCATCGGCGGCCGAGCGCCTGCGGGTTCGGCCGCGCGGATGGGTCGTTTCCAGCCGGTTGCGGGATGCGTTCCCGGAGCCCTATGCTTCGGGATGGCCAGGCGGCGCGGTCCGCCGGGCGCGCACGGGGAGGTCGACATGCAGTGGAGCGCGAACGGGCGGTGGTTTCGGGCGGCGATGTTCCTGGCGGCGGCGGCGGTGTCGTTGGCCGGCTGCGGCGACGACGGCGCGTCGACCTGCACAACCTCGGACCAGTGCGGGCCGGGACGAGTCTGTGTCGGCAACCGGTGCGTGCCGGGACCCGACGCGGGAGACGGCGAGGTTTCCGGGGACGCCGATGCGGGTCCGGACGTCGACGTGGGGATGGGCGAGGACGGAGGGGGAGAGGACGGAGGGAGCGCGGACGGCGACGCGGACGACGGTGGCACCGGGATTCCGTGCGCGCCTGGGTCGGAGTGCCAGGACGACATGCGATGCGACCGGGGCTTCTGCGTGCCGTGGGGACCGGGGGAGTTCGACCCCGCCTGCGTCCGTGCGGCGGTACCCGGCCCGGTGCGCCCCAGCCTCCAGTGCACCTGGGATGGTCCGCCGGCAGACGACCCGGCGCCCACCTTCAAGGCGATCCTGCACACCCCTCTGGTCGCCGACCTGGGGATCTCGATGGCGCCGGACGTGCCGAGCCGCCCGAGCGTGATCTTCATTTCCGACGCGACGTACTACGAGGCGCCGCCGCGCGGATGCGGGGCGGCGGGGACGCTCCGCGTGATCGACGGCGCGACGTGCCGAGAGCAGGCGGCGGCCACCGACGAGGCGGACCGGCTCAACTCGCCCGTCACTCCCGCGGTCGGCGACATCGATGGCGACACCGCGCCGGAGATCGTCGCGGCGGGCGCCGCCGGCGGCCTTCTGGCGTTCCGCTGGGACCCCGCGGCCGGCCGGCTCGTCCGCGTCTGGCACAGCCACTTCGCCGACGGGTCGCTCGACCTGCACGGCTCCGACCAGTGCCTCTGGAGCGGCGTGACGCTGGCGGACCTCGACGACGACGGGCGGGCCGAGGTGATCTTCGAGGGTGGGGTGTGGGACGCGGACGGCCTGCGGTTGTCCAGCGTGCCCGGCTGGCCCGTCCGCTCGACCGGCTATCCGTCGGTCGTCGCCGACGTGGACCTCGACGGCGTGCCGGAACTGGTGGCGGGCTCCGCCACCTGGGGATGGGACGCGGCGACCCGCGCCTTCGTGCTCGAGCCGTACTGGGTGGGGCCCGGTCAGGAGGGGTGGACGGCGGTGGCCGACTTCGGCGAGTTCCCGACCGCCGCCGGGGACGCGCCGGGACGACCCGAGGTGGTCTCGGTGTACGGGCAGCGGATCACGCTGCTCAGCATCGGGGGCACGGTCCTGGCCAGCTACACCGCCCCCTCGCGCGGCGGCGGGCCGCCGACGATCGCCGACTACGACGGCGACGGGTACCCCGAGGCAGGGGCCGCGTTCGGGTCGCACTACGTGGTCTACGACTTCGTCGCCGGCGGCGTGCTGTGGCAGCAGCCGTCGCAGGACCTGTCCTCCGCCAGGACCGGATCGAGCGTCTTCGACTTCAACGGGGACGGGATGGCCGAGGTGGTGTACGGCGACGAGTGCTACGTGCGGGTGTACGACGGCACGACGGGCGCCGTGCTCTTCTCGCAGGCGCGCTTCTCCAGCACCTGGCAGGAGAACCCGATCGTCGCGGACGTGGACAACGACTTCGCCGCCGAGATGGTGGTCGGGATGAGCGGTCCATGCAACCCGACGTACTGCGCGGGGCCGAGCGGTTCGGGATGGGACGACCTGTTCGCGGGGCTGCGCTGCGACACGGCGGCGGATTGCCCCGGCGGATCGTGCGACGAGGGGTACTGCCGCTGCACGACCGACGCCGACTGCGGGGCGACGTTCGGGTGCTCCCCGCCGCTGGCCGGGACGCCCGGCACGGGCAACGTCTGCCGCGCCCGTCATCTCGACTGCGTCCCGCAACTCCGCATCTACCGCGACGCCCGCGACCGCTGGGCCGCCTCGCGGCCGATCTGGAACCAGCATGCGTATTCGGTCACGAACGTCGAGGACGACGGTTCGATTCCGCGGACAAGCCGCTGGCGGCGCAACTGGGAGGTCGGCGGGCTCAACAACTTCCGCCAGAACGTGCAGGGCGAGCTGACCGACGTGCCGGGCCCGGACTTCACGGTGGGCCGGCTGCAGGCGGTGTGCGAGGGCGAGAATACGCGGATTCGCGCCGAAGTGTGCAACCGCGGCGGCGCGCTGATCGATTCCGGCGTGACGGTGATCTTCCGCCAGGAGGGGGGCGACGAGCTGTGCCGGCTCGTGACGCCCGACCCGGTGCCGCCCGGGCGGTGCGCCGAGGTGGAGTGCCTGGCGCCGGTGCAGGCGGACGGCGTGTTCGAGGCGATCTCCGACCCGGACGGCGCCGTCGCCGAGTGCCTCGAGGGAAACAACGGGGCCAGCGGTCTGGCCGACTGCCTGATCTGAGCGGCATCCCGCTCCACGGCCGCCGGGAGGACCTTGCCGGGACGCCTGGGGTGCCGCGAACCCGTGGTCGACCCGCGCGACCGGCCTACGAGCACTCGGAGTCGTAGTACCGCCAGTCGGAGCAGGAGCCGACGTCCGGCCCGGAGGAGTCGCCGGTCATGCAGGTGTAGCTCGATTCGCACCAGCCGCAGGCCATGTCGCTCGTGCAGGTCGTGCAGGTCCAGTGGTCGTTGCACGGATCGGAAGGGGCGCAGTCGCTGGGAACGTAGTCCCAGTCGGAGCAATACGAGCCGGTGGGGCCGGACGCGGTGCCGGTGAGGCAGGACCCGGTGGCCTCGCACCACCCGCAGCCGGAAGCGGCGGTGCAGGTTGCGCAGTCGGCATGGACGTCGCACGGATCGGGCGGCGCGGGACACGACGAACCGTAGTAGCGCCAGTCGGAACAGTACGCGGAGGACGGTCCCGCCGAGCCACCGGTCATGCAGGTCGCGGTGGCCTCGCACCAGCCGCAGGCGGAGTCGGCGGTGCAGGTTGCGCAGTCGGCATGGACGTCGCACGGGTCGGTCGTGGCGCAGTCGGACGAGCGGTAGCGCCAGTCGGAGCAGGCACCGGCGTCGGGTCCCGCCGGTCCGCCGGTCTGGCAGGTCCCGGTCGCGGCACACCAGCCGCAGGCGGAGTCGGCGGTGCAGGCGGCGCAGTCGGCGTGGGCGTCGCACGGGTCCGAAGCGGCGCAGGCCGAGGCGTACCAGACCCAGTCGGCGCACGACCCGGAACTCGGGCCGCCGCTGCCGCCCGTGGCGCAGGTACCGGTGGTGCGGCACCAACCGCAGGTCAGGACCGAGTTGCACGACGCGCAGTCGGCATGGACGTCGCACGGATCGGTGCTCGACCCGCACGAGCTGGCATACCAGCTCCAGCCCGAGGCGCAGGTTCCGGTGGTCGGTCCGGCCAGGGTCCCGGTCATGCAGGTCGCCGTGGCGCCGCACCAGCCGCAGCTCGCGCGCCCGGTGCAGTCGGCGCAGCGCACCGCGTCGGCGCAAGGATCGGTCGCGGAGCCGGTCGTGCAGGCCTCGTCGGTGCAGGTCAACCCCGCACAGCAGTCGCCGGTCGCGGTGCACAAGTCCGAACCGACCTGGCAGGCGCAGTGGCCGGAGACGCATGACATCCAGCCGCAGCAGTCGAGGCTTGAGGTGCACGCGCCGCCCGCCTCGGCGCAGCACTGGGCGTCATACGGCGCGCCCCGGCAGCTCAACGACGAGCAGCACTCGGAGGGCGCCGCGCACGGCGTGCGCACCGGGCCGCAGGAGGTCGAGCTCCGGACGCAGCGGCTCGCCGCGTCGCACTCCAGCCCGGTGCGGCACGGGGCGCCCGAGGTGCAGCAGGGCTGGCCTTCCGCGCCGCAGGTGGCGCTAGAACATCTCCCGCCGCTGCAGGTCCCGTCGCAGGGCGTGCCGCAGGAACCGCAGTTTCGCGGGTCGCGCGCCGTGTCGACGCACGCTCCGGCGCAGCAGGTCGCGCCGGCCGCGGTGCAGGTCGATCCGGAGCAGCAGGGTTGGCCGAGATCGCCGCAGGCGGCGGGCGCGGTCTGGCAGGTCCCGCCGGTGCAGACCAGACCCGCGTTGCAGGCCGTGCCGCCGCAGCATGGCTCGCGCGCCCCGCCGCAGGCCGCCGCCGTTTCGCAAACCCCTGCGGTGCAGACGAGGCCCGAGGCGCAGGCGATACCGGAGCAGCACGGTTGGCGCAGGCCGCCGCAGGCGGCGACGGGAACGCACGTGTCCCGGTCGCACACCAGGCCCGACCGGCACGCGCCGCCCGCGCAGCACGGCTGCCGCTCGGCCCCGCACGCCGGCTCCGCCCCGCACGTGCCGCCCGAGCACACCAGCTCGTCCGCGCAGGCCATGCCGGAACAGCAGGGCTGGCCCTCGCGGCCGCAGGCCGCGGCAGCGGTGCAGGTCCCGGCGACGCAGGTCAACCCCGGGCCGCACCCCGACCCGGCACAGCACGGCTCACGCTCGTGCCCACAGCGGGCCGACCCGTCGGGCGTCGCCGTGTCGCCCGCGTCGTCCCGCGCATCCCGCGGCACGTCCCGCATCACCGTGTCGTCGCCCGAAGGCGCGCATGCCAGCGCCAGCGCCGCTCCCGCCAGGGCCGCGGCCCGCGCCGCGCGCCCGGTGCCCTCCCGTACCGACATCTCGGCCTCCCTTCCCGCAGGCTCGGGTCTGCCCGAATCCAAGCCGCGAGAGAATTGTAGGAGACGCCGGCCCCGTCCCGCAAGTCGCGCCACCATCGCCCCGTCCGTGCCGGGCGCGGGAGGCACAAGGGCCACCTCCGCAACCGGCGTGGGGGGCGGTGGCTCGGGTTCGCCCCGGCACGCCGCGGCGGCCGGCAGGCACGCGCCCGACGGGACGATCGGGGCGGCGATTCGTGGAAATCTCATGGGTGGAGTTGTTCGAGAGGGCCGAGAGCAGGGTGCCGGCAGGGACGGGAACCGTACGACGGGTGGACCTCGAGCAGCACCGCCTTGAGGTATCGGCCTTCGGGAAACCACGGGACGACGGGGTGATCCTCGCCCGCGCCGCGCACCTCGCGGACCGACGCGCGCCGCCCGGCGTCGCCGGCGGCGGTGCGCAGGAGGTCGAGGAAGGTCCGCAGTTCAAGGTGGCTCGAACAGGAGCAGGTCAGCACGAGGGCGCCGGGGGCGGCCAGACGCAGGACGGCGGCGTTGAGGCGGCGGTAGGCGGCGCAGGCGCGGGGGAGGGCGGCACGGTTCGGCGCGAAGCTCGGCGGGTCGCAGACCAGCAGGTCGAACGTGCGGCGCGCCGCGGCGGTGCGCGCCAGCCAGGCGAAGGCGTCCCCCACCTCGACCGTGTGGACGGCGGGGTCCGCGCCGTTGAGCGCGAGGTTGCGGCGCGCGGCATCCGCGGCGGGCCGCGACAGCTCCACCGAGACGGTCGACCGCGCCCCGCCCGCCGCGGCGGCCGCGGCGAAGCCGCCGGTGTAGGCGAACAGGTCGACCATGCACCGTCCGGCCGCCCGTTCGCGGACGAGCGCGCGGTTCTCGCGCTGGTCGAGGTACAGGCCGGTCTTGTGCCCGCGCACCAGATCGACTTCGAACCGCAGGCCGCGTTCGCGCACGATCGTCGAACGATCCGGCCGATCGCCCCACAGCGCCACCGCGGGCCGCTCCGCGGGTGCCTTTCCTGCCCGCGCCGGTCCTCCACGCCGGCGCGCCGTGCGGCCGAATGGCCGCTCGAGGATCCGGGCGATGCCGGGCAGCCGGCGGACCGCCTCGACGACCCAGGGGCGGAGGGCCGCCGAACCGGCACCGTCGAAGCGGAGCACTGCGGCATCACCGTAGCGGTCGCAGACCACGCCGGGCAGGCGATCCGCCTCGCCGTGGACGAGCCGGCAGCAGTCGGTGTCGCCGGCGGCCATCAGGGCGTCACGCCGTGCGGCGGCGGCCGCGACCCGCTCGGCCACCCGCCCCGCCGTCACCGGCTCGTCGGGGTCCAGGGTCCAGACGCGGAAGGCGATCGGCGAGTCGGGGTCCCAGACGCCGCGGGCGAGGAAGCGGCCGGCCGGATCGAGGAGATCGACGATCGCACCCGCGGGGAGGTCCCGCGGGGCGGCGATCGCCTCGGCGTACACCCACGGATGGCCGGCACGCACGGCCCGCGCCACGTCGCGCCGCAGGCGGACGGCGGGGGGATCGTTCGCCGGCCGAGGGGGGATCATGGTTCGCGACCCGAACGGTGTCGCCGCGAACCGCCCCGCGTCAAGTCGCGCCGGGGCGGACCCGGGGTCCGCGGCCCGCGGCGCGCGGCCAGGACCCGCCGCGACGGCGGACCTGCGCCTCGGGCCTCGACCACGGTCCGTTCCCTCGCGGAACGCCGAGAAGGCGGAAGGCGGCGGTTCAGAACGGGTTGGCGTCGTCGGGCGGGGTGATTTCGGCGGCGATCCCGAGATCGTCGTCCTGGGCCGCCTGCGAGAAGCGGGTGAACTGGCCGTCGAACACGAGAGGCACGCTGCCGGTGGGGCCCGAGCGGTGCTTGGCGAGAATCAGCTCGATCGAGCGGTGCGTCCGATCGACTTGCTGGGGATTCGGGTCGTGCAGGAAGATCACGAGGTCGGCATCTTGTTCGATCGCGCCGGATTCGCGCAGGTCGGCGAGCACGGGGCGCTTGTCCTGGCGCCTCTCGATGTCGCGGGAGAGCTGGGACAGGGCGATCACGGGGATGTCGAGTTCCTTGGCGAGCGCCTTGAGGTTCCGGGAGATCTCGGCGATCTCGCGCTCGCGGCTGTCGAACGCCCGGGTGGGTCGCAGGAGCTGGAGGTAGTCGATCGCGACGAGCCCGATGCCGTGCTGGAGCTTGAGGCGTCGGACCTTGCCGCGGAGCTGGGTGACGGTGAGGAGAGGGGAGTCGTCGACGTACAGCTCGCTCTTGCTCAGGCGGTCGGCGGCCATGAACAGACGGGTCCAGTCGTCCTGGGACAGGCCGTGGGCGGTCCGCAGACGGTTTGCCGGCACCCCGGCCTCGGAAGAGAGGATGCGGCGGACGAGCTGCTGGCGGCTCATCTCGAGCGAGAAGAAGGCGGCGGGAGTCCCGCCCGCGCCGGCGGCGTGGGTGACGAGGTTCAGGGTGAAGGAGGTCTTGCCGACGCTGGGACGGCCGGCGAGGATGATCAGGTCGGAAGCCTGAAGGCCGGCGGTCAATGCATCGAGGCGCGGGAAGCCGGTGGGGACGCCGGTGACCTCCTTCGAGGACTGGCTCAGCGCGTCGAGCTCGGTGAAGACCTCCTTCACCGTGCGCCGGATGTGCGCGGTCTCGGTGCGATAGCGCTGCCGCGACACCTCGAAGATCGTCTGCTCCGCCGCGTCGAGGAACGAGTCCAGGTCGCCGTAGTCCTCGAACGAGTCGCTGACGACACGGCTGCAGGCCAGGATCAGCCGGCGGACGATCGCCTTCTCCCGAACCAGCCCCGCATGCTCCTCGACGTGGGCAGCGGCGGGCACGACGTCGATCAACCGGTCAAGGTAGGCGGCGCCGCCGACGCGGTCGTATTGGCCGCGCTGCCGGAGCGTCTCGGCCAGGGTCACGGCATCGATCGTGACGCCGCGGTTCGACAGATCGACCATCGCCTCGAAAATCGCCCGATGGGCCTCGATGTAGAAGTCCTCGGCGGTCACGACGTCCTGGACCAGCGGGAGGGCCTTGTCGTCGACCAGGATGGCGCCGAGCAGGGCCTGTTCGGCGTCCTCGGCGTGCGGGGGAACCCGCCCCAGGACCTCGCGGGGGTCGGCCGGGGCGGAGGGCTTGCGTTCGGAACCGCGCGGCATGGGGGAACGCCGCCCGGCTACTTCGCGACGACCCAGACCTTGATCGTGGCCTCGGCCCCCGCGTCCAGCGTCACCCGCACGGGAAACACGCCGAGCGATCGGATCGGCTCGTCGATCCGGATCCGCTTGCGCTCGATCTTGTGGCCCTCTTCGGCCAGCGCCAGCTCGATGTCGGCGGGCGTGACCGACCCGAACAGCCGATCGTTGTCGCCGACGCGCTTGGCGACGGTGACCGCCAGACCCTCGAGCTTTTCGCGGAGAGCCCCCGCTTCCCGCGCCAGCCTCTCGCGGCGCTTGAGCGCCACGCGCCGCTCGTGCTCGATCTGCCGCAGCCTGGTTTCGGTGGCCGCCACCGCCAGCTTGCGAGGCAGGAGGAAGTTGCGTCCGTAGCCGTCGCTCACCTTCACGAGGTCGCCGGTCTTGCCCAGCTTGGGTACGTCCTCACGCAGGATGACGCGCATGGCCGCTCTACCTCCCGGAAACCGTGAACGGCATCAGCGCAATGTTGCGCGCGCGCTTGATCGCCAACGAGACGCGACGCTGGTGCTTCGCGCACGTGCCGGAGATGCGCCGCGGCACGATCCGGCCGCGGTCGGTGATGAAGTACCGCAGGCTGTACGGGTCCTTGTAGTCGATGCGCAGCGACTTGTCGGCGCAGAACCGGCACACGCGACGTCGCCGCCCACCGCCCCGCCGCTTGCCGCTCCGCCCGCCGCCCTCGCGGCCTCCCTCGCGGCCGCCCTCGCGCACCCCCTCGCCCGACGAGGCTCCGCCGTCCCGGAACGTCATGACGCACCTCCCTGCTCCTCACCGCCCGCCGCCTCGGCGGCGGGCGCCTCGGCGACAGGCGCCTCGGCCTTCCCGGCCGCCTCCCTCGCGCCGCCCTCCTCCCTCGACGCCTCGACCCCCGGCCCCTCCGCCGCCAGGTCGGGCGCCGTCGCCAGCCCGGCGTCCGGCTGCGGCTCGACCACGGGCTCCGCGGCCTCCTTGGCCAATCGGTCGAGCCGAAACTCAAGGTCCGCGGGCTGGACCTGGTAAGAGGCCGGGTCGACGTCGTGCTTCACCAGCACCGTCTGGTAGCGGAGGACGGGGTCCAGCATCCGGAAGTTGCGCTCGAGCTCCGCGACCAGGCCGCCTTGACCGAGGAATCGCACGAGGTAATAGAAACCCCAGTCGGTGCGCCGGATGCGGTAGGCGAGCTTGCGCTTCCCCCAGTACTCCACGCGCACGAGTCGTCCTTCCTGGCGGTCGAGCACGTCCCGGATGCGCTGCACCACGCGTTCGGCCATCTCGTGCGACACGCGCGGATCGAGGATGAAGATTGTCTCGTACTCGCGCTGATGCTTCTTCTGGAATTCGGTGAGCATACCGGTCCCGGACCTCCTCCCGGATTCTCCCCGCCGGACCGCGCAAGGCGCCGGGGGATAGCCCCGCCCTCGGGGGCGGAACGAGTGGTCGCGCTCGCGGCCCGCCCGCAAACCATCGCAGGCGTTCCGGCGCAACGGGAAGGTGGCTTATGGACCGAGAACCCGCCGTTGTCAAGACCCGCATCCGCCTTCGGGGGATCCCGAGGGACGGAACGCACGCGGTCCAACGATCCCGGTGAATTGCAGCCGTGTTCCTTGGCAGCGGCCGACGCGCCGCGAACCGGGCGGGGAAGGAACCACGCCAGCGCCGCCCTCAGTTCAGCGACAGGTCGCCGGGTCCGTTTCCGGAAAGGGGCCGGCCCACAATCGCCCCGGGCTCGATGCCGAGGTCCGCCAACGCCCGCCACCAGATCTCGCCGGTCGGCGTGTGGAACAGCAGCGCCGGATCCACCGGCCGCGGCAGCCACACCCCCGCCGCCAACTCGGCGTCGAGCTGCCCGGGGGCCCATCCCGCATAGCCGACCAGTAGCCGGTACGGCGTGCGGTCCTGGCCGGCGAGCTGCCGGAGCAGCGCGAGGTCCGCGCCGAACCAGACCTCCCGCGCCACCACCTCCCGCCCCGCAACCTCGCCGACCAGGTCGTTCGGTCGCCCGTACAGCACGAACCCCTGCGTCGGCCCCACCGGCCCGCCGCACAGCACCTTCGCCTCGCGAACCCCGCGGTACTCGATCTCCTGCGATCGGCAGAACTCGCCGAGCGTGTAGCGGGTCTCGCGGTTGACGACCAGTCCGAACGAGCCGTGCTCGTTGTGTTCGAGCACCAGAACGACCGAGTGATCGAAGTTGGGATCGCGCATCTGGGGGACGCTGATCAACAGGGAGGGAGCGAGGTCCATCGGGAGCGCCTCCATCCGACCCCATAGCATTCCACCCCGCTCCGGGCAAGGTCCGGGGCTCCGCCGGGTTCTCGACGGGTTTGCGTCCCCGTGCGATCCGAGTCCGATCCCGCCCGGCGCCGCCGCCTGCTACTGGGGAAGGAAACGGCAGGATGCCGAGTATTCGTCGGCGGGCCGGATCGCCATGCAATGCTCCCGGGCCGCCTGCGCCGCCTCGCGCTGGCGCGATCCGAACAGCAGGTTCGTGTAATGGAACCACAGCTCGCCGTGATGGGGGTTCGCCTCCGCCGCCGGCCGCAGCATCGCCGCCCCCTCGGCCACCGCCTCGCGGTTGCGCGGGGCCGCCGCCGAGTCGACGAACCAGCGGCCCCACTGGAGCCGCGGTTCGAGGTTCTCCGGGTCGCAGGCAATCGCCTCGCGCAGCTTCTGGAGCGCCTCGTCCCGGCGGCCCCGCCGCCAGAGGCCGCGGGCCTCGTCCAGCGCCGCGGCACACGCAACCCCGATCGCGGGAGGCGGCGTCACCGTCGGCGTCCCCGCCGTCGGCGCCCGGGCCGGCGGCGCTGTCTCCGCCCCCGGTTCGACCGGGACGTCCGGCGTCGCCGCGACGGCAGCGTCGGTCGATCCGCCGAGCGTCAGGCGGAGCGGCGGAACCGCGGGCGGCGCCGCGTCGGGCGCCGGAACGTCCGCGAACGTCGCGTCGGGCGATGCCGGCACCTCCGCCCCCGTCGGCCGGGTCGTCGCCGCGGCCAGCGCCGCGTCGGCCGGCGCCGCTGCCGGCGCGACCGCCTCGTCCGACGGGCCGGGCGCCGACTCGACGTAGCGGTAGTACAGGAAACCGCCGACCGCGAGGACCGCCAGGGCGAGGGCGACCCCGAGAAGGATCGGTCCGGCGCGGCGCCGGGGCGGCGGTGCGAGGAAGTCGTCCATCGAGGACGGCCGGTCCGCATCCCGGACGCGCGGACTCTCCTCGGCGGCGAACCGGACCCCCGGCCACGAGGTCCCGGCGCCGGGGCCGGGCGCCGGGACCGACGCGCCGCGGGCCCGAAGGAAGTCGACATAATCGAGCACCTGCCGCTGCTGTTCGGGCGGCAGATCGCGGACGCGCTCGCTGATCTGCTCCCAGATCTTCACGGCGCACCTGCCTCCCGGCGGCGGCCACGGCGCCGCCCGGGACGCCCAACCTGTAGCATGCGGCCCCGGCGGACTCCAGCACCGATCGACGGCCCAGATCGGCCCCGGCGGGAACGCGTTGCTCCGAGGGATTGCGCGTCGGCGCGCCCTGTGCAAGAGTGCGCCGGTCGGTACGGATGCGCCGGCCGGAACGGCCGCGACGCGAGAAGAGAAGGAGGAGAAGCGATGCGGATTCTGATGCTGGTTGTAGCCACCCTGGCCCTGCTGGTCACCTCGGCGGTCGGCTTCCTGGGAACGTACCGTGGCCTGACCGACGCGAAGGACATCGACGCCCTGCTGGGCAACGCCACCGAGGAACTCGGCACGCTGGAGAGCTCCAGCGCGGAAGCCGGTCAACTGAAGCAGCTGGCGCAGAGTACCGGGCGGATGCGAGTCGGTGCGGTGCTGTTCGGGACGGCTGGCCTGGCAGGGCTGGTGTTGTTGGTGCTCCTGTTCCTGCACCGCGCGGTGCCGTGGGCGGCGCTGGTGCTGGTCGTGTTGGCGGTGGCCGGCACGTTCGTCAGCCCGGACTACAACCTCGGGCCCCTGGCGCCGGCTTCGGCCCGGAAGCTGGGCTACGTCGTGAGCGTCGCCGCGCTGCTGGGAGCCGCACTGGCCTGGGGCGCCTGGACGCTCAAGAATCGCCGGGCGCGGACGATGCAGGCACAGCCGGGAGCTGCCGCAAGCCGCACCTAGCCCTCCGCGGTCCCCCGCCCGTTCCTCCAACCCCTGCACCCCCATCCGCCCAGCCGACTCGTTGATGGTCATCGGGAAGACGGCGTCGTCGTCCTGCGCCGCGAACGCCGCATCGGGCAGAAACGCCTCCGAACACGTCGTCGACGCCAAACGGCCCGAGCCAGGCGGGATGCGTCTCGGTGCGTCGGGTCTCGTCCGCCAACCGGTCTCCTCGCGGCGACCGCCGCCGCGCCGACGCTGCCCCCACCGGACGGCACCGTCCGGCGCTGCGGAGCGCGGAGGGGGTGTGCGCCTCGGTCGGGTCGAAACCGGCCCGTGGGTTTCCCTAGGCCGGGGTGTCGGCGGGCGGGCGCGGTCGCCGGCGGCGGTGGAAAGCGTTCATGGCGGCCTGCGGGCCCTCGCGCAGGCATCGTTCGACCATCTCGGCGGCCTGATCCAGGAGCGCGGGCAGGACAGCGGCTTCCTCGGGGGTGAACGGCGAGAGCACGTGGTCGACCGCGTCGTGGCGCCGCGGCCGGCCGATGCCCACGCGGAGCCGCAGGAACCCGGTGCCGACGGCGGCCGCGATCGATTCGAGGCCGCGGTGTCCGGCGGTGCCGCCGCCGTCCTTCAGTCGCAGCGTGCCGAACTCGAGGTCCATGTCGTCGTGGACCACCAGCGTGCGCGCGGGCGGCACGCGGTAGAACGTCATCGCGCCCTGCACGGAACGGCCGGAGAGGTTCATGTAGGTCATTGGCTTGAGCAGCAGGACGGTGCAACCGAGGCCCGGGGGTTCCCCGGAGGCGAAGCGGCCGTGGAAGCGCGAGGTCCAGCCGGAAGACCCCCAGCGTCCCGCCAACCGATCGACCACCTCGAACCCGACATTGTGACGCGTGCCGGCATACGCCTCGTCCGGGTTGCCCAGGCCGGCGACGAGCCAGCCGTCGAAGGGGTCGCGGGAAGACATGATCCGAGGGGGCGGGGCGCGCGGGACTCCGCCGCGCTACTTCTTCTCGGGCTTGCCGCCCTTGGCGGGCGAGGCCGCGCCCTTGGCGGGCGGGGTCGCGCCGGTGGCCGGGGCTGCGCCCGGAGCGGTCGGGGCCGCGCCCGGAGCGGCCGGGGCGCCGGCGGCCGCCGTTGCCGCAGCCGCTTCCCCGGCCACTTCCTCCGGCTTCTTCTCTTCCTCCGCCTCGGGCGCCACCACCGCCACCATGGTCTGCGTCGGGTCCAGCGTCAGGCGGGCACCGGTCGGCATGGTCAACTGGCCCGCCTTGATGCTCTGCCCGATCTTCAGCGCGGTGACATCGACCTCGACCTTCACCGGGATCGCCGCCGGCAGGCAGCGCATCGGCACCTGACGGAACACCAGCACGAGCCGACCCCCCTCCTTCTCCCCTTCGGCCTTCCCGGTCGTCACCAGCGGCACGCGGACATCGACCTCGCGGTTCGGATCGACGGTGCAGAAGTCGACGTGCAGGAGCTCGCGGGACACCGGATGCACCTCGTGGTCCTGGACCATCGCCAGCACGTGCTTCCCCGCCGGCTCCGAGAGCTCCAGGTCGAGCACCGTGTTGAGTCCGTGGGGGGTAGCCAGCGCCTTGCGGAACTTCTTCTGGTCGACGGCGATGGGGGTGCAAGGCAGTTCCCGGCCGTAGAGGACGCCGGGCACCCGGCCCCGGGCGCGCAGCCGACGCGCCGGGCCCTTGCCCGTCTCCTTGCGCACCTCGACTTCGAGCTTCTGGAACTCCATGCGACGTACCTCCCGCGCGTTCCCGTCGGGCTCTCCGCCGCGACGGCCGGACGCAGCCGAAAGGCGGCGTATAGGCCACCTGCGTCCGGTTGTCCAGTCCCCGGATTCAGGCGGGACGGGCGGCGTAGGTCACGCGGACCCCGTGGCGGCGCAGCCAGCGCGCGAGTCGCTGCCGCCGGTGGCGGCGGACGAGCGCCTCGACGTGATGCAAGGGGTCGTCGCCCCGGGGGCCGGGTGGGGGGAGGACGCAGTGCATCCGGATGCGGCGCGCGGCGAGGCGGACGAGGTCGGGGCTGAGATCGGCCCAGGCTTCGAGGTCGTCGAGGTCGGTGAGCAGGTGCAGTTCGTGCGCGCGCGCGCCGGGCTCCGCCGCCGCCTCGCAGGCGGCGCGGATGCCGAGAGCGCGCGAGTGGGCGGCGTAGCGTTCCTGCACCGGCAGTTCGATGCCGCGGTCCAGGCAGAACCGGCGCAGCAGCGTGTCCTCGGGGTCTTCGCCCAACACGGCACGGCGCGCCGCGGCAGGGGAGAGACCGAGCCGCCGGACGGCCTTCACCACGGCGGACCGGTCGTGGAACGACACGCCCGGCACGGCGACCCGCGTGTCGATCCGTTCGTGCAGCAGCAGGTAGCGGCCGACGATCTGCGCCAGATCCTCGGGGGCGACATCGGTGACGTCGCAGTCGACGGGATGGTAAGCGTCGAGCAAGGCGTCGAGCGCGGCGGCGGCGGCGGCACGGGCCCCGGTGGCCGGCAGGCGGCGCAGCACCCGCGCGTCGAACAGGCACAATCCCACCTCGTCCCCGGCCCGCAGCGCCGCCTCGACCCGTGCGTAGGCTTCCGCCACCAGGGCGTCGAGCGGTGCGCGGCCGGCCACGCGGCGTAGGGTGGCCGCGGAAGCCTCCACCGCCACCAGGTGCCGCCGCGGCAGGTGCCGCTCGTATTCCTTGGTCCGCAGCCGTCCGGTGCGCGCCGACGGCCGCCAGGCGATGCGCCGGAACGGGTCGCCCCACCGGTGGTCGCGGATCTCTCGCAGGTCCGCCTCGTCGCCGGCGATCTCCGGCGCCCGCAGCCGCGGCCGGGGGCCCCGCACTTCGGTCCGCGCCCGCGCGGGCCGCGGCAGCCGCGCCGCGAACGACGCGGGCAGCACCCGCAGCCGCAGGGGCGTCGGGAAGTAGAGCCGGTGGCGGAAAAAGCCGAGCGGTGTGCCGATCCAGAGCAGCAGACCGTGCAGCACCAGCGTCCCCGGCGCGAGCGGCGTGACCCGCAGCACGTGCCGCAGCTCGCGGCCGGGCGGCACCGCCGGCAGGCGGAGTGACCGGCGGTCCGGGGCGACGCGGCTGCCGGCGAAGACGTCGGCCCGGTCGATCGGCAGGGGCGCCGAGGTCGGATTGCGCACCGTCAGCTCGATCTCCACGGGCCGGCCCGCCTCGGAGCGTCGCCCGGGGATCGCCACGCACCAACCCAGCCGCAACCGGCCCTCGTGGAAGCGCGCCAGGGCGGCGATGCCGAGAAGGGCGTCGAGCGTCGGGGGGAAGGCGGCGCACGCCGCCAGGAACAGCAGCGTCGGCGAGACGGCGAGCAGCCCGAAGCCCAGCAGCAGCAGCGCCAGGACCGCGGCCAGGATGCCTCCCGCCGAGAAGGTCAGCCGCATCGGGCTCCGGCGTTCCCTCCCGCTCCGCCGCTCCGATCGACCGGCGCCCGCGGGCGGGGACGATGCGGCACCTCCGCCAGCGCCCGCTCGATCAACGCGTCCGGCCGGAACCCCTCCGCCGCCGCTTCCGGCGTCGGGATCAGGCGATGGCGGAACACCGGCCGGGCGAGCGCCGCCACGTCCTCCGGCAGGACGTAGTCGCGGCCGGAGAGCAGGGCGAGCGCCTTGGCGGCCTGGAGCAGGTTGAGGGCGGCGCGAGGGGACGGCCCTAGCAGGAGCGACTCGTCGTCGCGCAACCGGCGCGCCAGCGCCGCCACGTAGACCTGCAGGTCGGACTCGACGTGCACCGCGCCCGCCGCCCCCTGCATCTCGATCACCTCCGCCGCGCTCGCGCAACGCTCGACCCGCGGCGGCTGTCCGCCATACCGCGCCAGCATCGCGACCTCGTCCTCCAGCGACGGGTACCGCAGGTCGATCCGGAGCAGGAACCGGTCGAGCTGCGCCTCGGGGAGCGGAAAGGTCCCCTCGGTCTCGACCGGATTCTGCGTGGCCACGACGAGGAACGGACGGGGCAGCTCGCGCGTCGTCCCTTCGATCGTCGCCTGGCCCTCCTGCATCGCCTCGAGCATCGCGGACTGGGTCTTGGCGGGGGCGCGGTTGATCTCGTCGCCCAGCACGAGCTGGGCGAAGATCGGACCCTCGTGAAGTTCAAACGACCCGTCCCTCGGATCATAGACGTGCGTGCCGACGATGTCGGAGGGCAGCAGGTCGGCGGTGAACTGGATTCGCGAGAAGCGCAGGTCGAGCGTCGCGGCGAAGGCGCGGGCGAGCGTGGTCTTGGCGATCCCGGGCACGCCTTCGATCAGAACGTGGCCGCGGGCAAGCAGCGCGACGAGGAGCTGGCGGGCAACCTCGGGCGGGCCCACGTAGGCCTTGCCGATCTCGGCGGCGATCGTGTGGAGCAGCTCGGCGGCGCGGCGGGCGTCCATCGGGCGCATCCTAGGTCACGCCCGCCCCGCGCGGCAACGGCGGCGTGCTTCCCGGCGCCGCCGGAACCGTCCGCTTTCCGGGCGCCGGTGCTGGCCCGCGCGGCGCGAATCTGCTAGGTTCCCCGCCAGGGAGGAGCGCGGTGCGGCAGGGCAGTCCTTCGAGGCGGAGGTGGGCCGGTCGGCGACGGTGGCTGTGGATCGGGGGCGCGGCGGTCCTGGCGATCGGCGGAACTTTGGGCATCGCGAGCTCGCATGCGTGCGCGACGCAGGACACCGGCTGCGGCAACGGCGTGGTCGAGGCGGACGAGGAGTGCGACGACGGCAACTCGCTGAACGACGACGGCTGCACCGTGCTGTGCACCTTCCCCCGCTGCGGCGACGGACTGCTCGATCGATCCAGCGAGGAGTGCGACGACCGCAATGCGGAGCCCGGCGACGGCTGTGACCCGAACTGCTGGCGCGAGGGCGCGACCTGCGGCAACGGCACGCTCGAGGCGACCGGCCCCTGGCCCGAGGAGTGCGACGACGGCAACCGGAACGACTTCGACGGCTGCTCCCGATTCTGCTTCGTCGAGATCGCTCGTTGCGGCGACGGGGTCCGGATGGGCGAGGAGGAATGCGACGACGGCAATCGTACGCCCGGCGACGGCTGCGACCAGAACTGCCGCCGCGAGACGGGCGCCGACGCGGACGCCGACGTCGAGGTCGGCGACGGGCGCGACGTCGACGCGGACCTGGGCGAAGTCGAGGCGTCGGAGGCCGACGCGGAGGATGCCGACATCGCCGAGGTTCGGGACGGCTGGGAATGTCGCGACCCCGTGTGCGACTTCGTTCCACAGTGCGGTTGCCCCGCGGGACAGAAGTGCTCGCTGGTCGGTGTCGAGCGCCGGTGCGTGCCGAGCGGGTTTCTTTCGGAGGGTCGTGCCTGTTTCGGGGACTCCGAGTGCGCGAGCGGCCTGTTCTGCGCCCCGGCGGTCGGGAGCGACGTTCCGGTCTGCCACCGCTTCTGCGAGGCGGCCTCGGACTGCCTCGGCCCCGGATCGCGGTGCGTGGTGCCGATCTCCGGCGGCAGCACGGTGCTCGCGGTCCTCTGCTCCATCAGTTGCGAGCTGGACAGCGGGTCGGGGTGCCCCGCCGGTACCCGCTGCAAGCTGTTCCAGGACGCCGACGGCGCCTACCTGACCGACTGCACCGGCGACGTCGGCACCGGCCGCATCGGCCATTCCTGCGACTCGGACGGCGACTGCGCGCCCGGGTTCTTCTGCGCCGCGCCGGGGTTCCCGAGCTGCGTGCAGTACTGCCCGTACCCAGACGGGTACTGCGAGGGCGGCTTCGTCTGCCGGCCGTTCGACCCGCCGGTGTCGGTCGGTTCGAGCCAGTACGGCTACTGCGGGTAGCGCCGGCGAAGGGAAGGCCAGCGTGACGGCGCCCCGGCTCGCGACGATCGTCGATGCCGAGTTCGGCCTGGACGGCGGCGCGATGATGGGCGTCGTGCCGCGACCTCTATGGGAGCCGCTCCACCCGCCCGACGAGCGTCACCGCATCCGGCTGGTGTCGCGCTGCGCGGTGTTCGCCGACCCCGCCGCCGGCCGCCTGTGGCTGTTCGACGTCGGCATCGGCCGTGACTGGAACGCGAAGGCGCACGCGATCTATGGCTTTCACTTCCGCGGCCCGGACCTCCGCGCCCTGCTCGCCGCGGCGGGGTTCGACCCGGACGCGGTGACCGACGTGGTGCTTTCGCACCTGCACTTCGACCATGCGGGCGGCGTGGTTGTCCGGGGCGAGGACGGCGCGGTGCGGCTCGCCTTTCCCGCCGCGCGCCACCACGTGCAGGCGGCCCATTGGGCCTGGGCCCGTTCGCCCACCGTCAAGGATGCCGGCTCCTTCCGTCCGGAGCACCTCGCGGCGATCGAGGCTTCCGGCCGCCTGGAATTGCTCGACGGCCCGCGGAATCTTGATGCGCGGGTCGCGGTGCGCGTCGTCTCCGGCCACACGCCGGGCATGCAGCTCGCGCAGGTGCGGGCGGACGACGGCGAGGCGCTGTTCCTGGCCGACCTGGTTCCCGTCTGGTCCCACCTGCGCCTGCCGTGGGTGATGGCCTACGACAACGAGCCGCTTCGGACGATCGAGGACAAGCGGGCGCTGCTGCGCGAGGCGGCGGAGCGGGGAACGACGCTGCTCAGCGAACACGACCCGTCCGCGCCGCGGGCCCGCGTCCGTATCGCCGGCGACGACGCGTTCCAGGCCGAGCCGTTCGCAACGCCGGACGACCGGTAGGCCGTCCCCGGGCGCTTGCGGGCGGAATCCCCCGACCGGGGATGGCCGGCGCGGGCGGAAGGATCAAAGGCTTCGCGCAGGGACGCGAAGGCGCGGAGGGGGAGGAACCCTCGCGGTTCCGCAGGGGCGACTCGACCCCCGGCGCGGTGCAGGGTACGATACGCGGGCGGGCCGCGAGGCGGCGATCGGCCGGGAGCCGGCCGCGCCACCGGCGTGGTGCCGATGGCCGGAACGGCGGCCATGACCGCCGGGGTTGCGGAGAAGGAGGAAAGAGATGAGACGGTGGCTGGCACCCCTGGCGGCACTGGGGGCGTTCGGTTGCCCGGCGTCCGACGACGACAACGTTGCGGAAACCTTCGAGACGACGGACGGGCGGGACGGCGTCGGGGAGACGCGCGACGCGCCAGACGTTCCGCTCGAGGGGGAGACGTACGTGCCGACGGACGGCGACGGCGACACGATCTCGGACCGGGAGGAGGGAACGGGCGACGCCGACGGCGACACGACGCCCAACACGGGCGATGCCGACTCGGACGGTGACGGGTATCTCGACGCCTTCGAGGCCGGGGACTCGGACCTGTCCACGCCCGCGCGCGACTCGGACGGCGACTTCACCCCCGACTTCCTCGACGTGGACGCGGACAACGACGGCCTGGCCGACGCCGACGAGCGGACGGCGGGGACCGACCCGACGGACGCGGACACCGACGACGACGGGGCGACGGACGTGGTCGAGGTGGCGGCGGGGACGGGACCGCTGGACGCGGCGGACAATCCCCGGTCGCGCGGGAACTTCGTCTTCGTGGTGCCGTACGAGGAGCCGCCGGTGCCGCCCGAGGACACGCTGGTCTTCGCGACCAGCATCCGCATGGCCGACGTGTTCTTCATGATCGATCGATCCGCCTCCATGCGCGCCGAGATCGGCAACCTGACCGCATCGCTGCGCACGACGATCGTGCCGGCGGTGGACGCGGTGATTCCGGACGTGGCGTTCGGCGCGGGAGACTTCGACATCTGCCCGAAAATCGCGAATTGCAGTTCCGGCGGCACGGCCGTCGGCCTGCGTTGCGACCAGACGATCGACCCCGACCCGGCGCGGACCCAGACGGCGCTGGAGGCGATTGCGGCGACCCCGGTGTGCAACGGGACGCAGGAGCCGTACCTGGCGGCGGCCTGGATCATCGCCACCGACGACGAGAACGGCCCGGACGACGACTGGCGTGCCGCGCGCGTCACCGCCACGACCTGCCCGGCCGGATACATCGGGTGGCCGTGCTTCCGGCCCGGGGCCGTGCCGATCATCGTGGAGATGGGCGACGAGGCGTTCTACAACCAGGGATTGAGGGTATGCACCACGCCAACCTACGACCAGCTCATCGCCGCGCTCAACGCGATCCACGCCCGGTTCATCGGGATCAGCTCGCAGGGCGCGGTCGGCGACGGGGACCGGATGTGGCAGGGGTATCGCGACGTGGCGCGCGACACGGGTTCGGTCGATATCTCCGGGAACCCGCTGGCGTTCGAGATCGCGAGCGACGGGACCGGCATCGGCGACCAGGTCGTGGACGCGATCGAGACGCTGGCCGGCCAGGTGCCGATGGACATCTCGGCCGTCGCCGCGGACGTGGTCGAGGGCCCCGGGGACACGGTGGATGCGACGGTGTTCATCGAGCGGCTCGTGCCGAACACGGTGGGCGGGGTGGCCGACCCGCGCGACCCGACGCTGGTCTGCGTCGGCGGCCTGCCGGTGGCCGATGCCGACGGCGACACCTTCGCGGACATCTTCCCCGACGTGCTGCCCGGCACGCCGGTCTGCTTCGACATCCTGCCCCGCGAGAATACCTCGGTGCCGGCGACGGAGGAGCCGCAACTCTTCCGGGCCGAGGTGCGGGTCATGGGCGACAGCGTCACCGTGCTCGACACGCGCGACGTGTACTTCCTGGTGCCGCCGGAGACGTACGTCGGACCCCCGATCTAGCGAGGCGCGCGGGTGCCCGATAGCTCGGGATTCGTCGGGTGACGTTGATCGACAAGCTCAAGCGCCACGGGCTGCGTGGAGCCGGACGAGGTGCGGGATGAAGCGGGTGTTCGCGGCGTTCGTCGTGCTGGTCCTGGTCCTTTCGGCCGTCCTCTACTGGCGGCTGCGCGTCCAGGCCGCGGCTGCCGAGCGGCCGCCGGGCTCCTCCGGCGTTGTCGAGCAGACCCGGTTATCGATCGCGGCCCGCCTGTCGGCGCGCATCGCCGCCGTGCACGTGCGCGAGGGCCAGGCGGTGGAGGCGGGGGCGCTGCTGGCCGAGCTGGACTGCGCGGAGCCCGACGTGCTGGTCGCCGAGGCGGAGGCCCGGCTGGCCGCCGCGCGGATCCAGATCGATCCGCTGCGCCGCCAGGCCGCCGCGGCCGCGGCGCAGGCCGAGGCGGCGCGGCGGACCGCGGCCGCGGCCGACGCCCAGGCCGAGGCCGCCCGCCGCCAGATCGACGCCGCCCGTCGCCAGGCCGCCGCCGCTCGCCGCACCGTCGGCGCCGTCCGCGCCCAGCGCGACAACGCCGACCGCCAGCGGGACCGCGCCGAGGCGTTGGTGGCCGAGGCCGTCGTCCGCCCGATGGATCTCGAAGGATCCGCCGCCGCCTCCGCCGATCTGGCCTTCCGTCTGGACGCCGCCGCGGCCACCGCCGGCGCCGCCGCGGCCACCGCCTCTGCCGCCGAAAGCCAGGCCGAGGCGGCCGAGAAGCAGGCCGCGGCCGCCGGCCAGCAGGCCATAGCCGCCGAGGAGCAGGCCAAGGCCGCGGCCGAACAGGTGCGCGCCGCGGAGGCCCAGCTCGCGGTCGCCGAAACCGCCGTGCGCCCTGCCCGCATCGCCCAGGCCGAGTGCCGCATCGTCGCGCCGCGCGCCGGCGTCGTGACCCTCGTCGCCCGCCGCGCCGGCGAGGCCGTGCTGCCCGGAACCGTGCTGTTCGAGCTGGCCGACCCGAGCGAGACGACCGTGACCTTCGACGTCGTCAACGCCGACCTCGGCCGCATCCGCCTCGGCCAGCGCGTCCGCGTCGTCGCCGACCCGTTTCCGGACCGCGTGTTCGCCGGAGCGATCCGCTGGATCGCGCGCGAGGCCGAGTTCACTCCGCGCACCGTGCAGACCCGAGACGACCGCGATCGCCTGGTGTACGCCGTGGAAGCACTCCTGGAGAACCCGGACGGGACGCTGCGGGACGGGATGCCCGTCGAGGTGGCGGTGGAGGTTCCCCGGTGACTCCCATCGTCGCCGCGGACCGCCTGGGCCACGCCTACGGCCCCGTCCGCGCCCTCGACGGCCTGTCGTTCGCCGTCGCCCCGGGCGAGTTGTACGGCCTGGTCGGCGCCGACGGCGCCGGCAAGACCGCCGCGCTGCGCATCCTCGCCGGCCTCGTCCGCCCGCAGTCGGGCACGGTCCGGGTCGCGGGCAGGGACCCCGCCGACGTCCGCTCCGGCGTCCGCGAGTTCCTCGGCTACATGCCGCAGCGCTATTCGCTCTACGGCGACCTCTCGGTCGCCGAGAACCTCCGCTTCTTCGGGCGCCTGTTCTGCCTTTCGCGCGCCGAATATGCCGAACGTGCGGCCCGGCTGCTGGCCATCACGCGTCTCGATCGCTTCGCCGACCGTCCCGCCCAGCAGCTCTCCGGCGGCATGTACAAGAAGCTGGCGCTCGCCTGCGCGTTGCTGCACCGGCCCCGGGTCCTGGTGCTGGACGAGCCGACCAACGGCGTGGACCCTGTCTCGCGCCTCGACCTGTGGCGCCTGCTCTACGAGCTCGTCGACCAGGGCATGGCCGTCGTCGTCTCGACGCCGTACATGGACGAGGCGGAGCGCTGCCACCGCGTCGGACTGATGCACCGCGGCCGCCTGCTGCTCGAGGGCGAGCCGCAGGCGCTGGTGGCGGGTTTCCCGGAAGCGGTGCTGCGCGTGGAAGGCCCGGCGGAGCGCGTCGAGCCGGTGCTGGAGGCGGCGGGGGCCGAGGTCGTCGCTGTCGCTCCGTACGGCGGCGCGCCGCGCGTCGTCGCGCGGCGCCGGGCGGTCCCCCGGCTGGTCGAGACGCTGCTCGCCGAAGGAGCGCGGGTCGATCCGCTGCGGCCCGGCTTCGAGGATCTGTTCCTCGTTCACGCCGCCGGCCGGCCGGCGGGGGAGGAGGCGGCGTGAGCGACGCGATCGCGGCCGAACGGCTCGGGCGGAGGTTCGGCGATTTCCAGGCCGTGCGCGACGTCTCGTTCGCGGTCGCGCGCGGAGAAATCTTCGGCTACCTGGGCGCCAACGGCGCCGGCAAGTCGACCACCATCCGCATGCTCTGCGGCCTGCTCGCCCCCACCTCCGGCCGCGCCACGGTCGCGGGGATCGATGTGGCGCGCGATCCGGAAGGGGTCAAGCGGCGGATCGGCTACATGTCCCAGAAGTTCTCGCTCTACCCTGACCTGACCGTCGCCGAAAACCTCGACTTCTTCGGCGGCGCCTACGGTTTCTCCGGGCGCGAGTTGCGGCGGCGGATCGACGCGATCCTCGCGGAGACGGGCCTGGGCGACTCGCGCGACGAGCCGGTCCGCTCCCTGCCCGCCGGACGGCAGCAGCGCGTCGCCCTGGCCAACGCGCTGCTTCACGACCCCGAACTCCTGTTTCTCGACGAACCGACCGCCGGCGTCGATCCCCTCGCCCGGCGCGAGTTCCTCGCCCTGGTCCGCCGCCGCGTGCGTCGCGGCGCGACCGTATTTCTCACCACCCACGACCTGGAGGAGGCGGAGTCCTGCGGGCGGGTCGGGCTGATGGTCGAGGGCCGCCTCGCCGCGCTCGGCACCCCCGCCGAGCTCAAGGAGCGGTTCGTCCCCGGCTGCGTCTGGTTCGTCCGGACGGTGCGGCGCGCCGTCCTGGAATCGTCCCTCGCCTCGCTCGACGGGGTGCTCGCCGTCCACCCGCACGGCGCCGGCCTCCGCCTGCGCTGCGATCCCGCGCGCCTCGACGAACGGGTCCTCGCCGCCCGCGTCCGGACACTCGACCCCGCCGCGGCGATCGATCCGGCCGCCGCCACCCTGGACGACGTGTTCCACGCCGTGGTGGCGGGAGGAGGGGCGGCGTGAGCGTTCCCGGGCGCCTGCGGCGCTTCGCGATCCGGACCGGGGCCGTCGCCGCCAAGGAGACGGCGCACGCGGTCCGCGACCCGCGCACGTTGTACCTCGTGCTGGGGATGCCGCTCGTGCTGCTGCTGATCTTCGGCTTCGGCATCAGCTTCGACATCGAGGAGGTGCCGATCGCGGTGATCGACGAGGACGGCAGCGCCGCGTCCCGCGCGGTCGAACGATCGCTGACCGCGGGACGGGAGTTCGTCGTCGCGGCCCGCCCCGGGGATCCGGCGGCGGTCGATCGGCTGTTCCGCCGCCGCGCGGTCTCGGCGGCCCTGGTCGTGCCGCGCGGTTTCGGTCGCGACGAGGCGGCGGGGCGCCCGACCGCGCTCCAGTGGCTCGTCGACGGCAGCGACGGCGTTGGCGCCCAGAACGTCCTGGGCAGTGCCACCGCCGCGCTCCGCGCCGCGGCGCTGCGGCGGGCGTCGGCCGAGGCGGGCGCCGCCGCCGCGCCGCTGGGGGCCCGCGTCCGCCTGCTGTTCAACCCGGCGCTGCGTTCCGCGGTCTTCTTTGTCCCCGGCCTGATGGCGTTCATTCTCTACGTCGTCGGCATCCTGCTCACCGCGCTGACCATCGCCCGCGAGGAGGAGCGCGGAAACCTCGAACAGATCTTCGCCACGCCCGTCGGTCGCCTCGAGGTGCTGCTCGGCAAGCTCCTTCCGTACCTCGCCCTCGGCGCCCTCCAGGCCCTGCTCGTGTTGGCCTTCGGCATGTCGGTGTTCGACGTCCCGCTGCGCGGCTCGCTCGGCGTGCTGGGCCTCGGCACGCTGCTGTTCCTCGCCGGCGCGCTGGCCCAGGGGCTGTTCCTGTCCACGGTGGCCGGCAGCCAGCAGGTCGCCACCCAGATCGGCGCGATCTCGTCGCTGCTTCCCGGCATCCTGCTGTCCGGTTTCGTGTTCCCGATCGACAACATGCCGGCGATCCTGCGCTGGATCGCCTCGATCTTCCCGGTGCGCTACTACGTCGACCTCCTGCGCGGCGTGCTGCTCCGCGGCAACGGTTTCGACGCGCTGGGAGGCGACTTTCTCGGGCTCGGTGTCTTCTGTGTCGCGGCCGTCGCTCTGGCGACCCTGCGCTTCCGGCGGAGGCCGGCATGACCCGCGCGGGCCTCGGCGCCGTGCTGCGCAAGGAACTGCGGCAGCTCGGTCGTGACCGCCGGCTGCTGCCGCTGTTGTTCGTCGCGCCGATCCTCCAGTTGATCGTCTTCGGCCACGCCGTGAGCTTCGACATCGAGAGGGTCGATACGGTCGTCTGCGACCGCGACGGCTCGCCGGCCAGCCGCGACCTTGCCCGGCGGCTGGTTGCCGATCGCACCTTCCGGCCCCTCGAACCGCCCGGCGACTGCGACCGGCCCGAGCGCGCGCTGGTCGACGGTCGTGCCGACGTCGCCGTGCTCCTCCCGCGGGGCCTGGAGCGTGAGCTGGCGGCCGGTCGTCCCGTCGAGGTCCAGGTGCTCGCCGACGGCACCAACCCGACGGTCGGGCGTTTCGCCGCCACCGCCGCGGAGTTGTACGTCGGGACGCGCGCCGTCGAGCTGCAGGCCGAGCGGCTGGCGACGTTGCGCGCCGTCCAGGGTTTCGAGCGGCCGGTGTCGGTGCGAGCCGTCGAATCACGCGTGTTCTACAATCCGCGCTTGAAAAGCGCGATCTTCATGGTCCCCGGCGTCGCGGCGATGCTGCTCCTGCTCGTCACCACCGTCGGCACCGCGATGGGTATTGCCCGCGAGCGCGAGCTCGGCACGCTCGAGCAGGTGATGGTCACCCCCCTGCGCCCTGCGGAGCTGATCCTCGGCAAGGTTGTTCCCTTCGTCCTGGTCGGTCTGGTCGACGTGCTGGTGGCCCTGGTCATGTGCACCTGGATGTTCGAGGTTCCGATCCGCGGCTCGCTGCTCGTCGTCTTCGCCGGCACCCTGCTCTACCTCCTCTCCACCGTTGGCCTCGGCCTGTTCCTTTCCACGGTCAGCGCCACGCAGCAGCAGGCGTTTTTGGCCGGCTTCTTCGTCATGATGCCGGCCATCCTGCTCTCCGGCTTCGTGACCCCCGTGGAGAACATGCCCGGCTGGCTCCGGCCGATCGCCTGGGTCAACCCGGTGCGCTACTACGTGGAGGTCCTGCGCGGCACGCTGCTGAAGGCCGCCGACTTCACGGACCTCCGCGGGCAGTTCGCCGCGCTCGCCGTCTTCGGCCTCGTCCTCCTCGCCGCGGCGATCGTGCGCTTCCGCAAGCGGCTGGCCTGAGACGGGGCGACCTGCGTTAGGCTCGCGGTCGCGGGAGCGGATGGCTGATGAGCGACGGCATGCGCCGGGGATTCGGCATCGTGGGGGGGCTGGTCGAGGTCGTCCTCCTTGCGCTGGCCCTGCTCCGCGGCCCGTGCGGCTCCGGCGGCGACGGCGGCGGGGCGAGCCCGTTCCGGCGCCGACGGTTCGTTCGAAGTGCTCCACCTTGCCCCCGGCCGCTACGAGTTGCAGGTGTTGCGCGCGGGCTACAAGGACGGCCTGGTTTCCGTGGATCTGCCGCCCGCGGGGCGGCTGGACGGCGTCGAGATCCGGATCGCGCCGGCGGAGCGGGACGCCGGTTCCGCGCTGTCCGGCCGGTAGCGGCGCGTCCGGTCAGTGAAGCTCGTAGCGGTCGAGCATCCGGGCGAGCTCTTCGGATTCCTCGGGAGTCGGTGCATCGTCCGGATCTTCCGGCGCCATCGCCATCGCCAGTCGCCTGCGCGCCTCGTGGATCCGCCAGCCGATGGTGCCCTCGGGCACCCCCTGCACGACCGCCGCCTCGCCGTACGACAGTCCCTGCAGCGCCACGAGGACGACGGTGGTTCGCATGTCGGGGGGCAGGGCGTCGAGGGCCGCGACGAGCCGGGCGTAGGTCTGACGGAGTTCGGCGGCGCGCACGGGGTTGCCGCGCGCATCGACCTCCACGGCGAGCTCGACGCGCGGGTCGTCATCGAGATCGTCCTCGCGGCGGCGGCGGCGCGAGCGGAAGGTGCTGAGGGCCTTGTTCACGGTCATGCGGTAGAGCCAGGTGAAGAACTCGCTCCGCCCCTCGAAGGCGTGCAGCGAGCGGAATGCGGAGAGGAACACCTCCTGCGCGATGTCGTCGGCATCGTGGGCCGACCCGGTGAGGTGGAGGGCGAGGGCGAAGATGCGGGGGCGGTAGCGTCGTACGAGCGCCTCGAAGGAGCGGACGTCGCCGGCCTTCGCTCGCGCCACGAGCGCCGCCGCCAACACTGCTTCGCGCTGCGCCCTGGTCATGACATCCTCATCGTACCATTCGACGTCGCCGGGCGTCACCGTCTTTGTCGGCGGATGCCGCCGTCCCGGCACCGGGCGGCCGCCGCTCGCGGGCCGGATCGCAACACGCTCGGAAGGCGAGGGAACCTGCGCGCTTGCGGGGCCGGCGGCTCACGACTCGGCGGGGCCGTCCCGGCGGCGGTCGACGCCGTCCCAGCACGAGGTTCGCACCAGGCGCGCGCCGACCGCCGTGAGACGCTCCTCGATCTTTTCGTAGCCACGGTCGATCTGCTCGACGTTCTGGATCAGGCTTCGGCCCTGGGCGGCGAGGGCGGCGATGAGGAGGGCCATGCCGGCGCGGATGTCCGGGCTGGAGAGCGTCGCGCCGACCAGCGGGGAGGGGCCGATCACGACGGCGCGATGCGGGTCGCACAACACGATCTGCGCGCCCATCTGGATCAGCCGGTCGACGAAGAAGAGCCGGCTCTCGAACAGCTTCTCGTGGACCAGCACCGTCCCGCGGCTCTGGGTCGCCGTGACCACGGCGATCGAGGTGAGGTCGGCGGGGAAGCCGGGCCAGGGGGCGTCGTCGAGCTTGGGGATCGCGCCGCCGATGTCCGCCTGGACGACCAGTTCCTGGCCGCCGGGGACGAGGAGGTCGTCGCCGTCGAGCTCGGTGCGCACCCCGAGCCGTCGGAAGTCCATCCGGATCTTGCGCAGGTCGGCCGGGCGGACGCCGGGGATGCGCAGGGTGCCGCCGGTGACCGCCGCCAACCCGATGAAGGACCCGATCTCGATGTGGTCCGGGCCGATGCGGTGGGTGCCCCCGCGCAGCGGCCCACCCTGCACGCGCAGCACATTGGAGCCGACGCCGTCGATCGCGGCGCCGAGCGACTGCAGCATCCGGCACAGGCCCTGCACGTGCGGCTCGGACGCGGCGTTGTAGATCACCGTCTCCCCCTTCGTGGCGGCCGCGGCGATCAAGGCGTTCTCCGTCGCCATGACCGACGCCTCGTCGAGGAAAATCTCCGCGGCGCGGAGTCCCCCGGGGGCGCGGAGCCGGTAGCCGTGGTCGACCTCGATTTCCGCCCCCAGCGCTCCGAGAGCCAGCAGGTGGGTGTCGACGCGGCGCCGTCCGATCCGGTCGCCGCCGGGCCGCGGCAGCCGCACCTCGCCGCGGCGGGCCAGCAGGGCACCGGCCAGCAGGAACGAGGCGCGGATCTGGCCGCAGAGCACGGGGTCTGGGTCGGCGCCGGAAATCCCGGCCGGGTCGATCCCCACCGTGTGCTCGTCTCGCCACTCGACCCGCGCCCCCAGCCGCTCGACAATGGCGAGCTGCCGGTGGACGTCGCCGATGCGCGGCACGTTTTCCAGCGTCACCGGCCCGCCGGCCGCGACGGCGGCGGCGATCACCGGCAGCGCCTCGTTCTTGTTGCCGGCGGGGACGATCGTCCCCGAGATCGGGTGTCCGCCCTCGACCAGGAACTCGCTCACCGACCCCGCCTCCCGTCTCCGCCCCGCGCTACTCGTTCCACGGAATCACGCACGTGTCGATGATCGGCTGCGGCATGCCGTCCGGCACCGGCTCGCAGGCCACCCAACCCGGCGCCTCGCCCCACACCGTCCGGATGGTGACCGCCGTGCGCTTCGGCGCGTGCCGGCCGAGGTCGACCATCAGCTTGGTCCCCATCGTCGTCACCGCGAACGCCTCGCCCTCGGGTCCGGTCAGGATGGGCTGTCCGATCGGTACCTGCAACCAGTGGTGCTCGCCCCGGATGCGCCAGGCGGCGATGGCATGGCTGGGGCCGGGGGCCTCCCGGGCCGGGACCGCCGTCAGGCCTTCGACCGGCACGAATCCGCGGACCCAGAACCGCGCCGCGGGAACCTCGATCTCGCGCCATCCCCGCGAGGGATCGCCGAGCGTGCGGGCGCGGACCATCGCATCGGCCCGCGGCCGCAGGACGGCGACCGCGTCGCCGATCGAGGAATTCCGGACCTCCAGGCCGACGGCCGGCTCCCACGCCACCTCGACGCCCGCGGTGTCGAAGTCGCTGCTGCGGTAGATGCGGGCCAGCAGCACGTCGGGAACCCACCCCTCCGCCTCCAGCTCCGGCAGCGCGACGCGCACGCGGCTCCAGCCGCCCGACTGCTCCAGCCGATCGACCGGCACCCCCCCCGCCAGCCGCACGCCGGGGTCGTCGGCACCGACGGACCCGCCGGCGGAAGGAGCCAGCGCGACCCGCTGCACGGTGACCACCGCCAGGTCGTCTTCCGGGACCCAGACCGCCACCCGCATGTCCTCGTTCTCGCCCACCACCTGCACCGCCCCGCCCTGCCGGTCGGCGACCACCAGGTCGAAATGCCGCCACGTCTCGCTCCCCGCCGCCGGCTCGCGCCACTCCTCCTCCAACGTCGGCTTCCAGCGCCCCACGCGCTCCAGCACCGCGCGCCACGGATGCTCCCGCGTGAACCCCTCGAGCAGCGCCCCCCGATCCGCACCCTGCGGTTGCGGCGTGGCGGTCGGAATCTCGAACGCCGGAAGCGCACCACCGCCCGCCCCCCCGGCGTTCGACGCCGGACACCCCGCGCTCGCCAGCCCCAGAAGCGCTGCGGCAGGAATCGTCGCACGCATCCGCTCCGCCTCCTTCGCTCCACCCCCCTCGATCGTCCGATGCTAGCGTCCGGCCGAAAAGCCGGTCAAGGAAC
>Ga0068707_1000225_pt1 | contig 33400 bp, 26 predicted proteins | sample YNPNPMetaG_FD_66600 | JGI IMG/M metagenome (GOLD analysis project Ga0068707, IMG submission 66600) | Anoxygenic and chlorotrophic microbial mat microbial communities from Yellowstone National Park, USA - YNP NP MetaG | ecosystem: Environmental > Aquatic > Thermal springs > Hot (42-90C) >... | reverse complement strand
CCGACCGGCCGTCCAGCCTCGCCGCGTCCCCGGCGTACTGCGCGAACGCCGCGAACCCCGTCGTGGCGATCTGGAACCGCGCCATCTCCGGCTCGCCCCCCGCCGATACCCCGAGGTACAGGTTCGTGTTGTCGCGGAACAGGGACAGGGGCAGGGGCGTCGTGTCCCCGAGGTACACGGTGAACAGACCACCCTCGACCAGCACCCACTGCGTCTCGTTCCACAGCTCGGTGCCGCCGATGTCCGACGTGTACAGGGCGAACCGCATCCTCAGGTCACCTTCCACCGGCCTGCCGTCCGCCGCGTTGACCAGGATCCCCTGCACCGGAAGGTACGCCGGAGCGTCCGCGCGCACCGGCTCGGCAAGCACCAGCACCACCAGCACCGAGGTCCAGAGTACCTGTCGCATCGGCATCCCTCCTTCCTACTGGCCCAGCACGGCGGCCGGGCCGAGGGCCCCCCGATATCCCGCGTTCGATCCGCGGCCCATCGGCTGCGGCGTCCCGATCGTCAGCGTCAAGATGTAGCTGCCCCCGCGGGCCGTGCCTCCGCCGGAGGTCGGTGTCAGCACCGACCGCTTGCTCGCCTCGGGTAGATCCGCCCCGTCATCCGCCTCCCCGTCCATGCCGCCGTCGTTCCCCCCGACGTCGCCGGAGTCCGCCTCCGCGTCCTGCGGGGTGTCGCCGGCATCGTGCGACACGTCGACGGCTTCGCCGCCGGTGTCCACCGCCGAATCGCCTCCCCCGCCGCAGCCCGCCCCCGCCAGCAGGCCGGTGAGCACAACCATCCACCGAACCACGCCTCGATCCTCCCTCTCCCCCCATGTCCTGGTCCAGGTACCTACCCGAAGCCGACGGATGCGTCAAGCGGGGCGTGGTTGTCCGGCGTTCGGCCGTTCTGGTAGGGTCCCCGTCGGGGCGGGTGTTCGGGTCGGGCATGGCCTTCGTGAGCTACAGCTACGTGTACTTCCTGCTCGGGGCGGTCCTGTTGCGCTGGTCGGCGCCGCGACGCGCCGTCCCGGCCGTCCTGCTGGCGGCCGGGACGTTCTTCCTGTGGACCTTCGGGAGCCTCGGCCTTGCCCTCCTCCTCGGCGCCGCCACAATCGCCTTCGGGACGGGTCTGGGGATGGCGCGACGTCCGAACCTCCGCCGGCCGTTGGTTGTTGGGGCCGTGGTGCTGCTGGTCGGCAACCTCGGGCTGTTCAAGTACGCCGACTTCCTCGTCCGCGAGCTGCGGGCCCTCGGAGCGCTCGCCGGACTTCCCGGCCTGCTGCCGCTCCCCGGCCTCGCACCGCCCGTCGCGATCTCGTTCTTCACCTTTCAGCTCGTGGCCTACGTGGTCGATGTGTCTCGCGGCGCGTGGCCGGCGGAGCGCGATTTCGTGCGGTTCCTGGCCTATGCGACGTTCTTTCCGAACGTGGTTTCCGGGCCGATCGTGCGGCCGGCCGAGCTGCTTCCGCAGCTGGCCCGCCCGGCGTCGTTCGACGCGGAGCGGTTCTCGACGAGCGTGTTCCTGTTTCTGGGCGGCGCATTCAAGAAGGTGGTCCTGGCCGACTCGCTGGCGCCGGCGGTGGGTCGCGTGTTCGACGGCGCCGGACCTCTCACCGCTCCGGCCGCGTGGATCGGCGCGCTTGCCTTCGCCGCCCAGCTTTACTGCGACTTCTCCGGCTACACCGACATGGCGCGGGGTGCGGCCGGAATGCTGGGTTTCGAGCTGCCGCCGAACTTCCGGCTGCCGTACCTGTCGACCAGCATCGCCGAGTTCTGGCGGCGTTGGCACATCAGCCTGTCGTTCTGGCTCCGGGACTACGTCTACATCCCGCTCGGCGGGTCGCGCCGCGGCCGGTTCCGCACCTACCTCAACCTGCTGGGGACGATGGCACTGGCCGGGCTGTGGCACGGTGCGGCCTGGACGATGGTCGTCTGGGGGCTGCTCCACGGCGCGCTGCTGGCCCTCCATCGCGCGTTCCGCGACCTCGTCGCGCGCCGGGCCGGCCTGGCGCGCGTGCGCGCGTCGCGACCCTGGAACGTCGGCGGCGCCGTTCTCACGCTGCTCTGCGTGAGCCTCGCCTGGGTCTTCTTCCGCGCCCCCTCGCTGCGCGCGGCCGGCCGCGTGCTCCGCGCGATGTTCACCGGGCCGCTCGCCGTCGACGGCCTCGCGGAGTTCCGGCCCGCTCTGGTCGCGCTGGCCGTGGTCGCCGCCGGCCACGCGGTGGTCGTGGGCGACGCGCCGATGCGGGCCTACCGCGCCCTGTCGCCCGCGTTGCGCGGGCTGCTCTGGGCCGCCCTGATCCTGGCGCTGTTCTGGTTCGCCGCCCCGCCGGCGGCCTTCTACTACGCGATGTTTTGACGGAGCGGCGAGGCGATGACGGACGAACGGACGAATTCGGACGGGCGAAGGGCGGGCGACGTCGCATCGCCGAACCTGTCGGCCGACGGACGCCGGGGGCGCCTCCTCGACCTGATCGGGACCGTCCTGGTGTGCCTCGTCGTGCTGGCCGGGCTTGACCTCGCCTTCCGCACCAGCGCCCTGCGCGCCGTGCTCGACCGCGAGAGCCACTACCGTCTCCGCGCGCTGGAGTACGCGAAGTTGGACCGTCCGCCGGACGTGGTGTTCCTCGGCGACTCGCGCACGCTGCACTCGCTGGACCCGGTCGCCGCCGAGCAGGCGTTGGCCGAGGCCGGCCTCTCGCTCTCGGCCTACAACCTCGGGTTGTCGGGCGCTCCGCCCATGGCGCAGCTCACGCTGGCCGGCCTGGCGTTGTCGCGCGAGCCGCCGCCGCGGGTCGTCCTGCTCTTCGTCAGCCCGTACATGGTTTCGACGCGCATCGATCCGACGCTGTCGCGGGAATCGCTCCACACGTTGTACGGCTTGCGGGACCTTCCGTGGATGGTCGCGGCGGGGGCACGCGTCGAGGACATCCTGGACGTGCTCACGTCGAACCTGTTCCGGGCACTGGCCTACCGCGGCCGCCTGGTGCGGCTGGTGTTCGATCGCCAGTGGCCCGGGCCTCCGGCGGCGATGGGCGTGAAGGGCTTCCTGGCCTTGGGCCGGGTGCCGCCGGGCGTCCAGGCGGATCGGGCGCGACGCCGGGCGAACGGGTATCGGACGGAGCTGTCGCGGCCGGCGGCCGCCGTCGGCGACGAGATGCTGGGGTACCTCGACGCCACGCTGCGCCGGCTCCAGGAGGCCGGCGTGGCGGTGGCCGTGGTCAACACGACCTCGGCCTCGGCGCTGCTCGAGATCTACGGCCCCGACAGCATCTACGACGAGTACCTGGCGCGGGTGCGGGCGGTGTGCGCTGCCCGCGGCGTGCCGTTTCACGACCACCTGCGCAACCCGGTGACGAGCGACGCGGACTTCACCGACGGGGATCACATGAACGGCGAGGGCGCCCGCAACTACACCCGCTTCGTCGTGCGCAACGTGGTGCTGCCGCTGCTCGGCGCGGCGCCGCGCGCGCGAGCATCGGGAACCGCTGCCGCCGGGCCACCGTCCGTCGGGTCGTTCCGCGTCGAACCCGCGCCATCCGTTGTTCCGCGGGGGCCGACCCCAGGAGCGCGACCCGTCACCCCGGACCCCGCCGCCCCGCACCCTTCGCCGCTTCCCTTCCCTCCGGAGCGGTTCGATCGGGGGGTCCCGGGGGGTCGAGGCTCGCTCGGTCGCCGGCCGACGCCTCGGGGACGAAGCCCCAGGCATAGGCCGCCGGGTCCTGCTCGTCGCGAACCGCCTCGACCCAGACCGCGCCGGCTTCCTCGAGCCGCCGGCGCAGATCGGCCGCGGTGCACCCTTGACGGGCCGGGAACCGCCGGAAGTACCAGACGAGCAGGGGCACCGCCGGGGAGGGGACGAAGCGCCAGCGCCGGACGAAACGCTCCGCCGCCTCGCGGCTGCAGTCGGGATCCACCTCGAGCAGGAACACGAGGCCGGCGGGACGGACCACCCGCACCATCTCCCGCACGCCGCGCTGCGGGTCGGGCCAGTGCTTGATCGAAGCCAGGCTCACCGCGGCGTCGAAGGACCGGTCGGAAAACGGGAGCGCCAGGGCGTCGCCGACGCGAAACTCGAGATTCCGTTGTGCGGCGTGTTCCCGGCGGGCGATGGCGATCTGGGTGGTGGACAGGTCGATGCCGACGACCCGCGCCTGCGGCAGACGGCGGGCGAGCTGGGCGGTCGGGCGTCCGGCGCCGCAGCCGACATCGAGAATCCGGCCGGCAGGGGGGAGGCGCGGGGCGAGCCGGTCCGCCAGCCGCTCGTAGAGCGGGGCAACCGGACGCCCGATCACCAGGTCGAACAGTCGCGCGTGGAACGCGTCCCAGGGTCCGCGCATGTCGAACAGCCACATCGCTGCACCCCCGCCGCCGGTCGTTCAACGCCCCGCGGCTCGCGCCGCCCGTCCCAGGGCCCAGAGCGGGAAGACGGCCGGGTAGAGCTTGTAGTGCAGGAGGGAGGTGTTCATGAAGACGCCGCAGGGTTGGCCAAGCGGCCAGCCGCCGTCGGGCTGCTGGTGTTCGAGCAGCCAGCCGACGCCGCGCCCGACGGCGCGGTGCTCCGGGGGCACGCCGGCCGCGTCGAGCGCCAGGAGGGCCCAGGCGGTCTGCGTCGCCGAGGCTTCGGCGGCGGGAACGGAGCGACGTTCCAGGCACGACCGCCAGTCCTCGCCCCAGCCGCCGTCCTCCCGCTGGCGTTCCGTCAGCCAGCGGACGCCGGCGACGACGGCAGGGTCGTCGGGCGGCACGCCGGCCGCGCGCAGCGCCGACAGGGCATGGAACGCGGCGTAGGTGCCGTACACGCCCCAGGCCGGGCGCCACATCCCGTCCGCCTGCTGTTCCGCCCGGAGGTACCGGACGGCGCGGCGCACCGCGGCGTGCGCCTCGGCGGTCTCCTCCAGGTCCCCGTCGCGCGTTGCGGCCACCAGCGCGCGCACGCACGAGGCGGTGCATTCGACATAGGCGCGGTCGATCATGCAGTCATCGAACATTTCGGAGGGGTTGAGCCGGCCGAGCGCCGGGCTGCCGCGGCGCTCCTCGTAGGACGAGAAGCCGCCGGAGGCGTCGCGGCGGTGGAGCATGAACCGCACCGCTTCGGCGCGGATCGCTCGGGGCAGCGGGTCGCCGGTCCAGCGCTGGGCCGTGAGCAGCGCGTCGAGCGCCTCGGCGGCGCAGTCGGAAACCGGCCAGCCGTGGCGCCCGTCGCTGAAGCACCAGCCGCCGCGCCCGACGGAACGCCAGTGCCGTTCCCGATCCGGCGGGTCCGCCGTCACGCGGTAGGACAGCAGCGCGCGGGCGGCGCGCCGCAGGGCGTCCGCGTGCCGCTCGGCGTCGGGGGCGGCGCAGAGCGCCTGGATCGCGAACGCGGTGTCCCAGGTGTGGGAGAGAGCGCCGGCCCAGCGCAGACCTTCGGCCTCGTCGTTCCAGCACCAGGCTCGCATTCCCTCGAGCGCCTCCGCGGCGCCCGGGCCGTCCGGGTCGGCGGCGTGCAGGGCGACGGCGTTGAGCAGACCCGAGACGGGGGAGAGGGCCGCCTGGCCCGACTGCCGCTGCTCGTAGCGGATCTCCTCCAGCAGCCGGTCGACCGCGCGCCGTCGCAGCGTTTCCGGCGTCGCGTGCTCTCCGAGACGCAGGGCGCCGTACGCGGCGCGGAGCAACCCGGTCGGTTCAACGTACACGTCGCCGGGCGTCACGGTGGTCCGGTGGTCCGCGAAACGCACGCCCTCCCAGCCCTGCGGGTAGAGCTCGGCGCGCAGGGCGCGGACGAGCGGATCCTCCGGCATGCGGAACCGCAGCGCGTAGAGGACGCTCAGGGCGAGGTAAATCATCCGGGTGTGGCAGTAAAAGCGCGACGGGTGAAACGGCAACCAGGTGGGAAGCAGGAACAGCTCAGGCGGCAGGGCGGGCAGTCCGTCCCAGTCGTACAGGTTGACCACGGCGAGCCAGGCCTTGGCCCAGGTCGGAGCCCACAGCGGACCGCCGCGGCGCAGGATCCAGGCGCGGGCTCGGGCCGCGGCGGGATGGTCCGCCGGCCGTCCGGCGAACCTCGTGGCGACGTAGCAAAGCGTCGTGGCGTACAGGTAGCCCGGCGACGCCGGGTGCAGGCCCCACGACCCGTCGGCGAGCTGCCAGCGGTCGAAGTAGCGCAGCACGGCGTCGCGGTCGGCGGCGTCCAGGGGCCGGCGACAGGCGTGGTGGGCCAGCACGGCACAGGCCGTGAGCGCCGGGCACCAGACCATCTCCTCGTTCCAGCCGCCGTCCTCGCGCTGGCGGCCCAGCAGGTGCTCCGCGGCCCGTTCGCAAGCTCGACGTACGCTCCGCTCCTCGATGCGCATCCGCCCGCTCCGCCCGACCGCCGGACCGCGAGCATACCGATCCATCCGCGCCTCGACAATCCGGACGGCGGGACCCTATACTGCGGTCTGTGAGTTTCGCGCCACCGCGCCGCCTCGCCGTCCGCCTTCGCCTCGCGATCGCCGCCGCGCTGGCCGTCGCGACCTCGGGCTGTGGCGGCAACGAGACGTCGGCCGACCCGTGCGCCGGCATCGACTGCGGGGGTCACGGGACCTGCTATACCGACGGCGTCTGGGCCCTGTGCGCCTGCGAACCTGGCTGGCGTCCGGCGGGAACGAGCTGCGTTCCGGAGGGCGATGTCGGCGACGTCCCCCGGGAGGCGGGGGACGCGGACGATGGCGGGGATGTCGCGGATGTTCCGGGGTGCGATCCGTCGGGTGCCGACGATCACTGCGTCGAAGGGGTCCGCTTTCGGTGTCGGGCCGATGGTTCGGGCTTCGACGGCGAGCCGTGCCGGTGGGGATGCGACCCGGCCGGGCGGCGCTGCGGCGAATTGCGGATTCCCAACCTCGGCGACCCCGGGCTGCTGGACGCCGGAACCGGCCGCCTGTTCCCCGCCGGGGCAACGGAGCCGTACGTGGTGCTCGACACCGACACGGGCGCGATCACGACGCACGACGCGGACGGTAACCTGGTCGCCTCGCTGCGGCTGCCGGTGTCGGGCCTCGACCCGGTGACCGGCATCCACTTCGTCGTGCGGGCCCAGGGCGCCGGTCACCCAGGCCTCGGGGTCTTCTCGATGTCCGATCTCGCGATCCCGGAGGGGTTGACGGTGGTGGGGAAGGGCGCCAACGCCTTGGTCCTGCTGGTGTCGGTGGATGTCGACATCGCCGGCACGCTCACCGTTGCCGCGCGGGCCGCGCCCTGGATCCAGGAGGCGGGCCCCGGCGGCGGCGCCGGGGGCGGCGCCTCGCCGCCGAGCCGGGGAAGCGGTCCGGGAGGAGGGGCTCCGGGCGACGAGGACGGTTCCGTGACGAGGATCGACACGGGTGGAGGAGGCGGCGGGCACGGCGGGAGCGGAGGGGCGGGCGGCGACACCTCGTCCGGGACCCTCGGCGGGGCGGGCGGTGTGTTCCACGGCACCGCCGTGCTCGAGCCGCTGACGGGCGGCAGCGGCGGCGGATCCGGCGGCGACACCGGCAACCGCTCCGGCTCCGGCGGCCCGGGCGGCGGCGCACTCGAACTCGTCGCCGGCGGGAACCTTGTCGTTCGCGGGAGGATCGATGCGGGCGGTGGCGGCGGTCGCGGGGGGCGCGGCGGGGCGCTGTACGGGGCGGGCCCGGGCGGCGGCGGGGGATCCGGCGGCTCGATCCTTCTCCAGGCGCCGACCATCCGGGTGTCCGGTGTGGTCGCCGCCAACGGAGGCGGAGGAGGAGGAGGCCACGGCGTCGACGCCGGCAACGCGGGCCAGGATGGCCAGGGGTCCCTCGTCGCCGCCCGTGGCGGCACCGGCGCTCGCCCGGGGGAGAACGACGGCGGCGCGGGAGGGGCGGGCGACCATCCCGACGGACACGACGCCCCCGACGTCGCCGGCTCGTCGCTCGAGGTCCACACCGGCGGGGGCGGAGGAGCCGCTGGCATCCTGCGATTCAACGGACGCGACGTGGACCTCGACGGGGCCACGCTCAGCCCCTCGCCGGCGTCGGCCCGCACCACCATCGGCCCGCTGCCGACCGAGTAGCCCGCCGGAACAGGCGCGGCGACGCACCGACCGGATCCGACGACGTCGGGAGGCACGCCGCGAAGGGGACGGCAGCGCGGTGTCGAAGATCCGACGCCGGTGCAACCCGGCGGGCGGGCCGGTTCCGGACGCTTCGGTGCGAGGTGGCCGGGGGTCTCCGGCGGAACCGCTCGCGGCGAAACCCCGTCAAGGAGGTGCCGGAGTCAGCGCGCAGCGGAAACCGATCCGCGGACTGCGCTCGGAGGCGGCCACGGGATGCCGGCGGGCGCAGCGGAGCAGCGGCGCGGCGTCGAAGAAGCCGCCGCCGCGTACGATCCGCTGGGTCGTTGCTTCCGGGCCCGTCGGGTCGACGCAGCCGGCGGGATTGGTCGCGCAGAGCGCGTAGGCGTCCGCCGCGTACCCGTCGGCCACCCACTCCTCGACGTTGCCGCCGAGGTCGAAGATGCAGTAGTCCGGCTGAGCGCCGGCCGGCCGCGCCGCGACGCGATCCGTGTCGTTGTCCATCCCGTTCCACGTCAGACAGGCGTTGTAGTTCGCCAGGTCGCACGTCGCCATCGACTCGCCCCACGGATAGGTCCGCTCGTCCGCCTCGTCGCAAGCAGCCGGCATCCCTCCCCGCTCGCAGCCCCCCCGGCAGGCCTTCTCCCACTCGGCCTCCGTCGGCAGCCGCTTGCCCTCCCAGGCACAGAACTCGGCAGCCTGCTCCCACAGGAGATTGACCGCGGGATACTCGGCGTAGGTCGACGAGTAGAGGTAGTCGGGCCGGCGGTTCGAGTATGGTCCGTTGTCGGGCTCCTCGCATGCGCCGGCGTCCATGCACCGCAGGTAGCGCCGGTTCGTCACCTCGGTCTGGTCGAGACAGAACCCCGACACCTCTACCGTGTGTTCGGGCTCTTCGTCGCTGCGGCCTTCTCCGGGATCGGATCCGCGCGTGAACGGGCCTCCCGGCACCCAGGCCATCCCTTCCGGGCACGGTCCGTCCAGCGGCTGGCAGGTCGCAGGAGCGTCACCCGGCACGTCCGGGCCCGCGTCGTCCTCCGGGGCGTCAACGTCGGCGTCGGCGCCTCCATCCGGTTCCGGGCAGACCGCCGGGGCATCGTCCCGGCCGCACGGCACGCCTTCGTCCACCAGCGATGGGTCGGTGAAAGCCCCCGGGAAGGGGACCGAGACGCACAGCGGCGCGCCGGCCTCGACCAGACACTGGGATCCGGGAGGACAGGCAAAGCCGAGACAGGGGGCTTCGAGCGTGGCGTAGACCCAGCGGGTGCCCGCCTCCGGCCACGGGACGGCGACCTCGCGCGTCGCCCGCACGATGCCGGCGGAGCGCCAGACCACGCGGAACAGGGCCAGCGCATCGTAGTGTGCGCCACGGTAGAAATCGATGGCGAGCGGCGGCATCGGATCGCCCCCCACCGGCAACCGACAGGTGGTCGGCTCGCAGAGGGCGAGGGCCGGCCGGCCGTCGGTGCGCGACGCCGTGAGGCTAACCTCGACCGCATCGATCGTCTCGCGGCCCGGCACGTCCTCCGCGACGCGGATTACCAGCCGGACCTTGGGGGCCCCTTCGCCGCCGCTGCAACCGGCCGGAGGTGCTCCCAGCGCGATGGCGACGACGAGCAGCCGGCACACCGGCCCGACCGTTCCGCCGCCGTTCCCGCCTCCCGCCGCCGCACCGTCGTGCCCCGCCGCCATCGATGCTTCCCCTACCGGCCGTGCACCGACCAGATCGCGGGCGTCTCCCCGCTCGACTCGCCCGGGGCCAGCAGCACTCCCGCCGTCACGCTCGCGCCCACCACCACCGCCCCGACCGCCGTCCAGAACCACCACTCCTTCCACCAGACGAGTTCGCCGCCTTCCTCCCCTCCGCCGGCGATCTCGTCCCCCCCGGCGCCGGTCTCGCCGGTGGCCCCCCCGGCCCGCGCCAGCACCACCTCGACCCGCGTCGTCTCGCCCGGAGGAACCGTCACCATCCTCACTGCCTCGCCGAACCCTTCCTTGAGCACGCGGACCTCGACCACGCCGGGCGGAACCGGCACGGGGTCGGCGAGCGGCGTCGATCCGACCGGGCGGCCGTCGATCCGGACGCTCGCCCCGGCCTCGGAAACCACGATCTCGAGGAAGGTGAGCTCCCGTTCGAGGTCCCGGACCAAAGTCTCGACCTGCTCGCGCCGTTCGGGATCGATCTCCTCGCCCCCCACCTCGAGATAGCGCCGGAAGGTCTGGAGAGCGGCGGGCTTGTCGCCGAGCTGCTGCTGGAGGGCGCCGATGTTGAAGAGCACGACCGGGCGTGGATTGCGCTCGTACGACGCCCGAAACTTCTCGATCGCGCCCGCCAGGTCGCCCGCCTGGGCCAGCGCGACGCCGGCCTGAAACAGCTCGCGCGCCGCCCGCCGGTCGGCCGCCGAAACCTCGCCGTCGGCGACCGTGACCGTCGGCAGGGCCGCGGCAACCGCCAGCAGACCGGGCAGAGCCTTCCGGAGGAACCCTCGCCATGCCGCCATGCCCCGCATCGCATGCGTAGCATGGCCGTCCGGCCGGCGCTGCGTCAAGGGACGGGCGGTGGCCCCGTCACTCCTCGTCGTAGTTGACGATGATCCCGATGCCGCCCGCATCCCGTCGCGGCGGCGTCCCGGCATCGCGGGCCGCCGTCGTGCCTGCGTCGCGGCGCGGTGGCGTTGCGGCATCCCCGACCCCGACGGTTCCCGCCTCACGACGCACGCCCGCGCCGGCGTCGCGCGTCGCCGCCGCGATTCCCCCATCCGCGGCCGCCGCCGTCGCCGACAACGGCTCCAGCTCCACGAGGAAATAGACGTCGTCGTTCGGCACCAGCATTCCTTCGAACGGACGAAAACCCCTCGCCCGCACCCGGACGGGGACTTCCCGGTCCGAGCGGTCCAGCTCGACGACGCCATCGACCACCGGTTTTCCGGCGACCGTCGCCGTCGCACCGGCGGGGAGTCCTTCGAGGGTGATCTTCACCTTGGCCGACGCCGCTTCCGGTAACGCGTCCCGGGTCGCGTCCTTCGCGTCGTCGGCGTCGGCGTGCTTGGTCGGTTCGGGCGACGCATCGCGGGGGAGGGAGACGTCGGCCGGCGCCGGAGGAGCGGTGCCGGCGTCGGCGTTTCGCGGCGCGGCGTCCGGCGGTGCACCCGCGCCGAGACGGTCCCGGGGAGCCGCCGGGACGGTACCGGGAGCGGGAGCCCGCGCGATGCGCCCCTCGTCGTCGCCGCCGCGCCCGCCCCGCAGCAGGAGGGCAAGGGCGACGGAGAGGATGCCGGTCAACAGCAGGCCGGCGGCGATGGCGAGGACGGCCCGCGGGTGCCGAGCAGCCCACCGCGGCGAGCCGGGGGGCCGAGGCGTGGCGGCCCGGGCCCGGCTGTCGTCCTGCACCAGCCAGTTGCTGACGGAGGGCATCACCACGTGCGCGGACGGACCCGGGGTGGGAGAACCCGAGTCGGCGGCGGCCTGGAGAGCCAGTTGCGCGCGCGACCGGGCGCTCGAAGACGAGCCCGTCGGCGGAACCTCGACCCGGGTCGCCGACGGCATCGGGGCCGTCTCGGGCAGCGGCGGCGGCGCCGGCTCCGGACGGTAGGCTCTCGCCAGGTGGGGCGTCTGCCGCAGGAGCGCCTCCACCTTCAGCAGGTCGCGCTGCATCTCCTCCGCCGACGCGTACCGCTCGCTCGGCCGCTTCCGGATCGCCCGTGAGATCACCTGGTCGACGATCGACGGAATCGAGGGCTTGTGGGTGCGGGCCGAGACATACGGCCGGCCCTCCTCGTGCCGCTCCGCATAACGCTCGACCCACATCAGCTCGGTCTTCGTCTCGCGATACGGGAACCGGCCCGCCAAGGCCCGATACATGATCATGCCGCAGGCGAAGATGTCGGCGCGGGCGTCGAGCTCCCGACCGAGGAACATCTCGGGGGCGGCGTAGGCGGCCCGGCCGAGGACGGCTCCGTCCTGGGTGACGCCCCCCTGCGAGTCGCTGGCGCTCGAGGCCGCTTCGCCCTTGGCCAGCCCGAAATCGACGATCTTGGCCGATGGATACAGCGGGTCGTTCCCGGCAAGGAAAATGTTGGCCGGGCTGAGGTCGCGGTGGATCACGCCCAGCCGGTGCACCGCCTCGAGCCCCTCGAGAACCTGCAGCATGATCCGAATCACAAGGTCCAACGACATCCCCGGCGGCCGCATCAGCGCTTGCTGCATCGACTCGCCGGTCAGGAACTCCATCACGATGTAGGCGTTGCCCGGCTGGCCGCGGGGCGGCAGGTTCCAGTCCCAGACCGACACGACGTGGGGGTGCCGGATCCCGCGCAACGCGTTGATCTCGCGTTCGAAGCGCGCATAGTACGTCTCGTCCGACACCAGGTAGTCGTGGATGAACTTGATCGCATAGCGCTCGTGGGTCGAGACCTTCTCGGCAAGGAACACCTTGCCCATCGCCCCGCCGCCGAGCGGCCGCACGATGCGATACTTTCCGTCGATGATCGTCCCGTCACGGATCATCGCTCGCCGGTACGCCCACCGGCAACAGCAGGATAGGGTGTCCCGAGGCGTTCCACAAGGCCGAACCTTGACCCGAGCGTCCGGCATCCGTTCCCCCGGCGAGACCCCGGCCCGACCAGGATGGGTGCACGTCGCCGCGAAAGGTGATAGCATGGCTTCCCGGATGCCGCCGGCTCGCCCGGTGGGCGAGGTCGCCACGGTCCCGCGCGGGGCCGGCCGAGGCGGGGAGGGTGGCGTCGGGAACGAGCGGGGGACAATGGCCAGCCGAACCGTTCGGGTACCGCCCGAGATGGACGGGACCTTCGCCCAGGCCGAGAGGGTGGTGGCCGAGTACTTCTCGGCGCGCCGGGAGCAGCCCGACCGCGGTTCGATCGAAATCTCCGGCGAACGCTACCTGTTCGTCCGGGCGGCGTCGCTGTCGGTCGAGTTCTTCACGCTGGTGCGCGAGCTGTACGGTCCGGGGCGCCATGCGCAGGCGGACGAGTTCAGCCGCAACCTGCTGTATGATCTGTCGCACGGCCTGGGGCGCGCGGATGCCCGGCACTTCCACGCGCGAATGGGCCTGACCGATCCCATCGCCCGGCTCGCCGCCGGCCCCGTGCACTTCTCCCATACCGGCTGGGCCTTCGTCGAGATCGACCCTCGGTCGTGCATCGTTGCCGGTCCCGAGTACCTGCTGGTCTACGAGCATCCGCACTCGTTCGAGGCCGACGCGTGGATTGCCTCCGGCGCGCCGGTCGATGTCCCGACCTGCATCATGAACGCGGGATACTCGGCCGGCTGGTGTCAGGAGAGCTTCGGTCTCCGGCTCGTTTCGGCCGAGGTGGCGTGTCGGGCGTGCGGGGACTCGACGTGCCGTTTCGTGATGGCGCCGCCGGACCGGATCGAGCGACGGATGAAGGACTTCGTGGCCGAGCCGGGCCATTCGGTGGGTCGCCGGCGGCCGTACGCCGTGCCGGACCTGGTCGTGCGCAAGCGGATCGAGGACGAGTTGTACCGGGCACGCGAGGAACTGGAGCGGCGGGTGGCCGAGCGCACGGCCGAGCTGGAGCAGACCAACCGGCGGTTGCGCCGGGAGATCGCCGAACGGGAACGAGTGGAGGCGGAGCTGGTCCGGACCGCGCGGCTCGAGGCGGTCGGGCGCCTGGCCGGCGGCATCGCGCACGACTTCAACAACCTCCTGGCAGTGGTGATCGGCCAGGCCAGCCTGCTGGAACAACGGCTCGCGGAAGGCTCCGCCGAGCAGGGGATGGCGCGCGAGATCCGCGCGGTCGGCCAGGAGGCGGCCCAGCTCACGACGCAGCTCATGGGCCTCGGCCGGGCGGGCATCTGCCGCCCCGAAATCCTCGACCTGAACGAAGTCGTCCGGACCAACCTGGGTGTGCTGCACCGGCTGATCGGCGAGCGGATCGTGGTGGCGTTGGAACCGACGGCGGAGGAGGTCATCGTGCGGATGGACCGCGGGCAGCTCGCGCAAGTCGTGATGAATCTCGTGATCAATGCCCGCGACGCGATGCCGGACGGGGGGACGCTCACCGTTCGAACCGCCGTGCGGGCCGATCCCCCGTCCGCGCCCCAGGCGGTGCTCGAAGTGACCGACACCGGCACCGGCATGGACGAGGCGACCATCGCCCGGATCTTCGACCCGTTCTTCTCGACGAAGCCGGGCGGCACCGGCATGGGGCTGGCCACCGTGCGTCGCGTCGTCGCGGACGCCGGCGGGTCGATCGAGGTCGAGAGCCGCCCGGGGGCGGGCAGTACTTTTCGGATCCGTCTGCCGTGCGCGGCGGGGGCGGTGGAGCGGGTCGGCGATGCGGCACCGGGAAACGCCCGGCCCGGCGAGGCGGTCCTGGTCGTGGAGGACCAGGCGCCGGTGCGGCGAATGATGGTGCGCGCGCTGGCGAAGTTCGGCTACGTCGCGCTGGAGGCCGACACCCCGGCGGCCGCCCTTCGTCTGCTGTCCGCCGACAACCGCCGGGTCGACCTGCTGGTCACCGACGTCGTCATGCCTGGCATGAACGGCCCGGAACTGGCGGCGCGCGCCGTCGCGCTGCGTCCCGCCCTCAAGGTCCTGTTCGTCTCGGGCTATCCCGACGACGCGCTGCTCCGGGAGGGCGTCGAGGCCGGCCGGATGGAGCTGCTCGCCAAGCCGTTCCTCGCCGAACAGCTCGCCGCCCGGGTCCGGCGAATCCTGGACGCCTAGAACAGCGCCGGGGCGCAGAACGGAGCGGGGATCAGGCCGCCCGGGATGGAGGCCGGGTCGAGGCACTGGTAGCCGTCGTCCTCGCGGCAGTCGTCCGGGACGCCCGGCGTGCAGCTCCGGACGCAGCCGTTCCACCCGACGAACGGGATGGACAGACAAAGGGCGTCTTCGCCGCAGGACCCGAGGTCGGAGGTATCGCAGGTGCTGGAGCAGTAGCCGTTGGGCCATTCCATCGGGTTGCCGAATACGACGATCGTCGTGACGCACGTTGCCTCGCCGGGCCCGCGGCATTCCGTGTCGTCGCGACACGGATCGCCGATGTTGTACGCCCCGCCGTCGCCGTCCGGCCGGCCTCCGTCCTCCGACCCCGCGTCCTCCCCGGGCGCCTCGCCCGTCGCCCCGTCCTCTGGCTCGGCGTCCGGGGTCTCGCCGGCATCCTCGACCGCCTCGAACAGGTCGAGGCCGGCATCGATCGGAATGCAGCGACCGTGGACGCACATCTCGTCGAGCCGGCAGCGCGGCTCGCAGCTGCTCATCGGCGCGCCGTCGCCGCACGCCGCGGCGGCGACGACAAGGGCCGTCCCCAGGAGCGGCGCGGTGCGCGTCCGACCCGCCTCGCTCGTCCCATGCCGACCGTCCGGCATCGCAACCTCCGCGCGTGCGGCCCTCCCGCCGCGCGCAATCTAAGAGCAAGCATAGCACATGCGGCGGAGAGGTCCTGCAAGTCGGGCTTCCCGGGTTCGTTGGCCCGTCCGTCGGCGCCGGGATCAACGGTTCGGGTGCGGGTCATCGGCCGCCAGGAACACGGGCGTATCCGCCCGCGACCAGTCGAGGACCGGCCAGCCGCGGCGGTGGGCCTCCCAGCGCAGTCGCAGGTCGGGGTTGACCGCGCGCGGATACGGCACGCGCCGCAGCATCGGCAGGTCGGTGTTGCTGTCGGAGTAGAAGTAGCTGCGGTCGAGGTCCAGGCCGAGTTCCGCGGCGCAGGCCTCGGCGTGGCGCACCTTCCCCTCGCCGTAGCAGACGGGGAGCACCGGTTCGCCGGTGAACCGGCCTTCACGGTCCAGCGCGTAGCGCGTGCAGCGGAAATCGTCGAGGCCGAAGTAGCGCGCCGCGAGCTCGGACTCGTAGGGGGACGACGAGGTGAGCAGGACGAGAGCGTGGCCGCGGGCACGGTGGGCCTCGATCGTCGGCCGGGCCCCCGGCGCCTCATGGCGCGGCACGACCTCGGCCTCGAACCATTCCCGCGTCCATTCCCGCACCGTCTCTTCCCGCTCGCCCCGGACCGTCTGCAACGCCTCGCGCATCGCGGCGACCATGTCGACCACCCCGAGGTTGTAGGCGACCAGAAGGCCGGCGGCGCGGACGGTCTGGGCGGTGGTGATGCGGCCGCGGCGACGTTCGCGCCACAGCCACAGGCGGGCGCTGTTCGCGGCGAGCAACGTGCCGTCCAGGTCGAAGAAGGCGGCCGGTCGACTTCCGGGGCGCATGGCACTCACGACGACCACCTACTGAAGGGCGCGCACGGGGTCGAGCCGCGCGGCGCGGAGCGCGGGGACGAACGCCCCGACGACCGTGAACAGGATGGCGAAGCCGATCGCCGTCGCCACGATCCAGGGCCGGAAATCGAAGAACGTGGCCGGCTTGTAGGGGAACTGCGGCACGAGGGTGAGCAGCATGGTGTCGAAGACGAGCGAGGAGACGTAGGCGAGGAGGAGGCCCAGCACGCCGGCGAGCAGCCCGACGAAGGCGGCCTCGAGCAGGAAGATGTTGCGGATGTTGGCGCGAGTGGCGCCGATGGCGCGGAACAGGCCGATCTCACGCCGCCGCTCCAGCACCAGCATCAGAAAGGTGTGCGTGATGTTGAAGCCGGCGATCGTGATCACGATCAGCGCGATGAGCAGCAGGATGATTCCGATCACCTCCACCATGCTCGAAACCTGCTCGGCGATGCGGGACTTGATGTCGAAGCCGGCGGCCCGCACCTGCCGGATCACGTCGGAAATGTCCTCCTTGCTCGCCGCCCGCACCGAAACGCTGGAGTAGCGGGCACCGCTCTGCGCGCCGGCGTACTCGCGGTTCCAGTCCCGGACGTACTGGATCGGGAAGGTGACGCCCAGGTCCATCGATTTTTCCGAGACGCCGACGAACTGCATCCGGACATTGCGCTGCCGCCAGCCGGGGGCTTCGCGGCCCATGAACGAGTCTCCGAGGCGCGTGGTGAACTGGAGTTCGTTCTCCGCCGCCCGCAAGAGCCCCTCGTTGAGCTGCACGTAGCCGTGGCCGGGGGCGAAAATGGTGTTGTAGAACTCCAGCAGGTAGCGCGAGAGCAGGACCGGCACCGGCAGGGCGCAGGCGCGGAACCGGGGGACCGACAACGGGTCGGCCCCGGCGAGCTGTCCGGCCGGCGGGCCCCCGTAGCGAATCTCGCAGTACTCGCCCCACCGACAGTCCGTGTCGAAACGGCAGATCCGGTTCGACTGCCGCGGCCGCAGGTCGTCAAACGGCAACGCCGTGTCGTGCAGCTCGCCCCGCACCTGCTCCGGCGGAATCCCGTCCGCGATCAGTTCGACCCGGATCTCGCTGCCCACCAACGCCTTGCCGCCGAAGCTCACCGCGGAGAAGTTCATGTTCATCCGCGGCAGGACCTCGACCACTCCCGGAATGCGCCGGATCGTCTCGACGTCCTCGTCCGACAGCCCGAAGGTGTCCTCGCCGAAGATCGAGCTGGCCATCCGCTGCAGGTCGGACGACAACGGCACCACCTCGACCTCGTCGATCGGCACGATTTCCCCCTCGACCACCTCTCGCACCTGCTCCACCAGCGCGAGGAACAGGCTGAACAGCGCGATGCCGGCCGCGATGCCCACCGCGGAGATCGACAGCGACGTGGCGTTGCGCCAGACGTTCTGGCTCACGACGCGCGTCAGGCCGGCCAGGGTCATCCGGCGCCTCCCGCCCCGGCCGTCGGCGGGGGCACCGACGACGCGCGCGCCAGGTCGGCCACAAACCGTGCCGGGTCGGTCCGCGTGTCCTCGATCCGGCGGTCCCAAAGTCGCAGCACCCGCGGTGCCGTCCGCGACATCCGTTCGTCGTGCGTCACCACCAGCACGGTCACCCCGAGATCCCGGTTCAGCTCGCGGAACAACGCCACGATCTGCGCCCCCGTCTCCCGGTCCAGATTTCCCGTCGGCTCGTCGCACAACAGCAGCTTCGGCTGCAGGACCAGCGCCCGGGCGATCGCCACGCGCTGCTTCTGTCCGCCCGAAATGTACGTCGGGCGGACGCGGCGCTTTTCCGCGACGCCCACCCTCTCCAGCAGCTTCCCCGCCTGCCGTCGCGCCTCCTCCGTCGGCCGCCCCGCGAAGAAAAAGGGCAGCATCACGTTCTCCTCGCAGGTCAGGTGCTCCAGCAGGTGGAACGCCTGGAAGATGAAGCCGACCGTCCGGCTCCGCAGGAGGGAGATTTGCCGGTCCGACAGCCGTTTCATCTCCTGCCCGGCGAGTCGCAGGCTCCCCTCGTATTCCCGGTCGAGACCCCCCAGCAGGTTGAGCAGCGTCGTCTTGCCCGAACCCGACGGGCCCACGATCGAACAGAACTCCCCCTCCTCGACGCGGAAGCTCACCTCTTCCAGCACCGGCGTCACCACGTTCCCCAGCCGGTACGTCTTTGAAAGTTTCTCGACCTCGAGGAGGGCCATCCGAAACCGCCGCGCTTTCCCCCCGGAGTCGGACCGTTGTATACAACAGGCAGCGCGGGGGGGGAAGGGCTGGCGGCAGGAACCCCACGCCTCGACCGGGCCGTGGAGAGGGGAATGGGTATCGTCGAACAGCGGGCCGGAACGGCAAGGCGGTTGCGCGGCGGCGCCCGCGCCCTGCAGGCGACGGTCCTGGTCGCGGCAGCGGCCTCCTGTGCCGATCGGGCCCGCGCCGGGCCTCCCGTCGAGGCGGCGACGCCGACCGCCGTCGACCTCGCGGCCGTCGTCGAGTCCCCGGAGGGTCGGCTGGAAGTGCGGGCCGCGCGCGCGGCGCTGGACCCCGGCTTCCCCGACCGCGTCGCCGGCGTGTTTGACGAGGCCTCGTGGACCGCCGTCCCGGCCGCGTCGGGAGCGGTGCATCCCCCCGAGGTTCCGGACAACGGATCGAACGACGGTGCGGCCCCTCCCTCCGTTCCCGCGGCCGCCGGGGATGCGACGGCGACGGCCGACGCCCCGCGGAGGGACTTCTCCGTGCGCGCCCGCCGCATGCGCTACGATGCGCGCGAAGGCCGAGCCACCTTCTCCGGAGACGTCACCGTCACGCTCGGCCCGCTGCGCCTCGCCTGCGAGGCACTCGAAGCGACCTATCACCGCGCCGAGGGCTACGTCGATTTCGTCGCCGCCGGCGGCGTGCGTGCCGAGCGGGAGGGACTGCGCGCCACGGCCGGCAAGGCCCAGTACCGGGGTGCCGACGGGTTGCTCACCCTGACCGAGTCGCCGCGGGTGGAGAGTGACGTCGGCGTGATCGAGGGCACCCGGATCGTCCTCGACCTCGCCGCGGAAACCGTGTCGATCGAGGAGGTCCGCGGCACCTTCCGGATGCGTCCGCCTTGACCGACCCCCCCGCCCCCCTGCTCGCCGCTCGCGGACTTCGCAAGCGTTTCGGCTCGCGCGAGGTGCTCCGTGGCGTCGACCTCGCCGTCCGATCCGGCGAGGTGGTCGGGCTGCTTGGACCGAACGGAGCCGGCAAGACGACCGCTTTCCGCATTCTGATGGGATTCCTTTCGGCGGACGGGGGATGCATCGAGTTCCTCGGCGAACCGATCGACCGGCTTGCCGTCCATGTGCGCGCCCGCCGAGGACTCGGCTATCTCCCCCAGGCACCCTCGGTCCTGGCCGGATTGACTGTCCTGGAGAACGTGAAGGTCATGCTGGAGGAGCGTGGTCACAATGATGCAGAATCAAAGGCCCGCGAGGTCCTCGATCGATCCGGTCTTGGCGGGGTCGCCGGGCAACGGGTGGAGACGCTGTCGGGGGGGGAGCGGCGCCGGCTGGAAATCGTCCGGCTGCTGGCCGTGGAGCCGCGCGTGGTGCTGCTGGACGAGCCGTTTTCGGGGATCGACCCGCTGGCGGCGGAGGACCTGCGGCGGCGCATCGCGGCCCTGCGAACGGGCGGGCTGGGAGTCCTCCTCACCGACCACAACGTCGCGGAGACCATGCGGGTCTGTGACCGGGTGTACCTGCTGGTGGAGGGGCGTGTGTTGCGGTCCGGATCGCCCGCGGAGGTCCGGGCGGATCCCGACGCGCGCCGGCTGTACCTCGGCTCCGACCCGATCGACTGACGCCGGACCCCCGGCGGGCCGGCGGCCCCGGCGCCACCGGTCGGCCCGGGGTTCCGGCCGGCCCGTCCCGAAACCGGAAGCTCGACGTTTCGCCCGGCGACTGGAAATGTCCTGCCCCGCCGTGTAGAGTGGACTGCATCCGGGGCGCTCGATGTAGGACCGGGCAGCCGGAGAGAGCGCCCGGCCCGTTCTCAGGAGGGCGAGGCGATGAGAACGACGAGAAGATGGGTTGCCGATCGGGCGTTGCCGACCGCGTTTGTCGCGGCGGCCCTGGCGGGATGCGGGTCGAACCCGCACGCCGGCTGGTGCGACGGGGTGGACTGCGGGCAAGGGGAGTGCCGCGAGCTGCCCTTGAATCAGGGACCGTACTGCGCCTGCTGGCCCGGGTATCATCCGGGCGGTCCGGGTGGTCTCACCTGCTTGCCGAACGACCCGGTCGATCCGTGCCACGACGTCGTCTGTTCCCATCACGGGACCTGCGTCGCGGCCGCGTCGGTGCCGGTCTGCGAGTGCGACCCCGGCTACGAGCGCGACTCGTCGGGCTTGCACTGTCTCTCGACGGCGCCGCCGCCGGACGGTGCGGATGCCGACGGAGACGCCGATGCCGACGCCGACGCCGACGCCTCGCCGTGGTGGACGGACGAGCCGGTTCGCCAGCCGGGTCTCACCAAGCTCGACCTCCTCTTCTTGGTGGACAACTCGGGTTCGATGGCGCAGGAGCAGGCGGCGCTCACGGCGCGTTTTCCGGAACTGATGGGCGAGCTCCTGAACCCGCCGGATCGCAATGGCGACGGGCGGCCCGACCACGTGGCGGTGGAGGACCTCAACGTCGGGGTGATCTCCTCCGACATGGGAACCATGAACCAACCGGTGTCTACGTGTACCGACCCGGTGGACGGCGACAACGGCTGTCTGCAGCATGAGCCGCGCTTGCCTTCGGGCTGCGCCGGCACGTATCCGAGCTTCCTGTCACGGAACCCCGCGAACGCCGGGAGCTATTCCGCCGCGGAGCTGGCGGAGGATTTCTCGTGCATCGCGACGCTGGGGACGCGCGGCTGCGGGTTCGAACAGCAGCTCAAGGCGGTGCGCCAGGCGCTGACCGAGAACGTGCGCCCCGGCGGCTGCAATGCGGGCTTCTTGCGGGAGGACTCGCTTCTGGCGGTGATCTTCGTCACCGACGAGGACGACTGCTCGGTGCAGGCGGGCCACCCCGAGATGTTCGACATGTCCCGCGGCGACCTCGGTCATCCCAACGTCCGTTGCTTCACGCACCCCGAGTTCGTCGAGCCGGTGGAGGATTACGTCGAGGCGTTCCGGTCGTTGCGGCCGTCCGGGTCGGTGAACGTGTTCCTCGGGTTCATCGTCGGCGTGCCGCCGGATGCGTCCTCCTGCATCGGGCTCGGGGACCGGCTGACGGGCTGCCTCGATGAGCCCGGGATGACGGAGAACATCGACCCAACGAACCCGAGCCAGCTCGTTCCCTCGTGCAACACCTCCATGGGACTGGCCTATCCGCCCCGGCGATTCGTCCAGGTGGCGCAGGCATGGGGCCGGAACGCCTATGTTGACTCGATTTGCAAGACCGACTGGACCTCGGCCTTCGCCTCGATGGCGGGTCGGCTGGTCGAGAGCTTGCACGCCGACTACTTCTGCCTCGATGCCGTCCGGCCGTTCGACACCGGTTCGTGCACCGTCGGCTGCTGGCTGATCGAGACGTACGATGACGGGCGGCCGTGCGCCGTCGACCCGGAGTGTCCGGCGGAGTGGTGTCCGCGGGCGACGGTGGAGGAACTGCGGTCGATCGAACCGTGCCGCAACCCGGTGACCCTCGCCGAGTGCGTGCCGCTCAAGCGCGATCTGGGACTGGACGCGCTCGGTCGGCGGCAGTGCCTGATCCGGCAGGCTCCGCGCGACCCGGCATCGAGCCGCTGCGAGACGGTGCTGAACGACGGGTGGTACTACGATCCGGTCGAGTGGTCGGACCACGGATGTCCGGAGCTGGTGTACCGGCGGACGTCGGCCGATCCGCTGCTGGAGCCCGGGTCGGGGGCGATGTTGCGCTGCCCGCGGTAGGGTCGTTGTTGCGGTCCGCAGTCGGTGCTCGTCCCGTCGGCTGCCGGGATGCGAACCTCGCGCCGGGCCGGTGGGCTGCCCCGCGGGCGGGGTGCAGCAAGAAGGGTGCCGACCCGGCTTCCCATCCGCCGCCTCCGTGTTTATACTCAGCCGTGCGATGGTAGGGATCGAGATCCGGCAGCAGCTGAAGCTCACCCAGAGCCTGGTCATGACGCCGCAGCTGCAGCTCGCGATCAAACTGCTGCAGCTGTCGCGTCTCGAGCTGCAGGAGCATGTGCAGCAGGAGCTGGTGGAGAATCCGTTTTTGGAGGAGGTGCCGGAGTCATCCCCGGCGGAGTCGTCGTCGGAGAAGCCGGCGGAGGGGACGACGGCGGAGGCGCCGGAGCCGGGGTTGCTGGCGGGCGGTCCGCCGGAGCAGGACTGGTCCGAGCGGGTGGAGCGGATCCTGCCGGACGACCCGGGCACGGAGGTTCCGCGGTCGGCGCTTCGCGACGTCGACCTCGACCGCTACCTCGAGAACCACTCGCGGGGCGAGCCGCCCCCGTTCCTTCGCCCGGACGCGTCGGAGGAGCTTCCGCAGGACCACGACACGCGCTACGTGCAGAAGGGGACCTTGTACGACCACGTGGCGTGGCAGGTGAGGCTGGCCGAGTTCACGCCGCGGGAGGAGCAGCTCGCGCTCCTCATCCTGGGGAATCTGGACCGCGATGGTTATTTCCGCGAGCCGCCGCTCGAGGACCTGGCGGAGGAGGTGGGGCTCGATCTGGACGAGGCCGAGGAGGTGTTGCGGGAGGTCCAGCGGATGGACCCCTTGGGGGTGGCGGCGCGCGACCTGCGGGAGTGTCTGCTGGCGCAGGCGGAGGTCCTGAATCTCGAGCCGCCGCTGGTGCAGATGATCGATCGGCACCTGCCCGATCTCGAGAAGCGCAATTTCCAGGCGGTGGCGCGGGCGGTGGGGTTGGACGTGGAGGACGTGTACGCGGCGGCGGAGGTGATCGCGACGCTGGAGCCGCGGCCAGCGCGCAACTTCACGGGCGAGGAGCCGCAGTATGTCGTCCCGGACGTGGAGGTGCGGCGCGGAGCGGACGGCGAATGGCAGGTCGTGGTGAACGACGATGGGCTGCCGCGACTGCGCATTGCCCGCTACTACCGCGACGTGATCGACCGGGATCCCTCGGCCCGCGAGTACGTCCGCGGAAAGGTCCGTTCGGCCCAGTGGTTGATCCGTTCGATCCACCAGCGCCAGCAGACGTTGTTGCGAGTCTCGCAGCGAATCGTGGAGCGCCAGCGCGACTTCTTCGACAAGGGGGTCCGCGAGCTGAAGCCGATGATCCTCAAGGACATCGCGGACGACCTGGGAATGCACGAATCGACGATCGGCCGCGTGACGACCAACAAGTACATGCAGACGCCGCACGGCATCTTCGAGCTCAAGTACTTCTTCAACTCGCGCATCCGCCGGATGGACGACGAGGGCATCGCCTCCGAGGCGGTGCGCAGCGAGATCAAGGCGATCATTCAGGGCGAGGATCCGCAGCAGCCGTACTCCGACCAGCAGATCGTGAAGCTGCTGGCCGAGAAGGGCATCGTGATTGCGCGCCGGACGGTCGCCAAGTATCGCGAGAGCATGGGACTGCTCAGCTCGTCGCGCAGGAAGCGGTTCTGTTGACCGGCATCCCGACGATTCCGGCCCCGCCTGTCGTCGCCCCGCTCGGCGACGCCCGCGGGGCGTGCCGCGGGCCCGCCGGCCCGCACCGCAGGGAGGTGAAGTCGATGAGGATTTCGATCACGTTCCGGCACCTGGAGGCGACCGATGCGATCAAGCAGTACGTCCAGGACAAGGTGGGTCGTATCCAGCGCTATCTGACCGGGCCGGCCGAGGCCCAGGTGGTGCTCTCGACCGAACGGCATCTCCAGGGTTGCGACGTGACGATTTCGGGGGGCGGAAAGGTTTTCAAGTCCAGCGAGGTCTCGGACGACATGTATGCGTCCGTCGACCGGGCGGTGGACCGCATCGAGCGGCAGGTGCAGAAGCGGAAGCGGACGGCGTAGGCGAGCGAACGGATGACCCGACTGGCCGCTCTCCTCGACCCTTCCCGGGTCGCCGTGCTCGACTTCCTTCCCGACGGTCGCGCCGGCCTGCTTCGTCTGCTCGGCGAGCGGTTGGCGGATCCGTCCGCGATCCCGGGACTGGACGCCGCCGCCATTGCCGGTGCGCTGGCGGCGCGGGAGCAGCTCGCGACGACGGCGATCGGGGAGGGGCTCGCGTTCCCGCACGCCAGGCTGCCCGGCCTTTCCGCCGCGCGTGCCGCGGTGCTGCTGCTTCCTCCCCCGGGGCTCGATCTGGGCGCCACCGACGGCCTTCCCGTTCGCCTCGTCGTGGCCCTCGTCGTCCCCCCCGACTCGGTGGGCGAGCACCTCCGGCGGCTCGGCGCCTTCTCCCGCCGGCTGCGCGACCCCGAGGCCCGTCGCGCTCTCCTGGACTGCACCGACGCCGCCGACCTCCTGCGGCGGCTGGGGGAGATCGATGTCCACTCCCGCTGACGCCCCGCTCGACATCCGCATCGTCACCGGTCTCTCCGGTTCCGGACGGTCCACCGCCCTGCGGGTGCTGGAGGACCTCGGGTGGTTCTGCGTCGACAACCTCCCCACGGTGCTCGCCGGAGACCTCGTCCGCATCTGTTCGAACCGCCCCGACGTGCGGCGGGTCGGGCTGGGGATCGACGTGCGGGAGAAAGGCTTCCTCCCCGGTTTTCCGCGGGCCGTGCAGGCGTTGCGTGCTGCCGGCCATGGGGTCGAGATCTTGTTTCTCGACGCGCGCGACGAGGTGATCCTGCGCCGGTTCGGCTCCACGCGCCGTCCCCATCCCCTCTCGCCCGACGGCGACGTGCTCGGAGGGGTGCGCCGCGAGCGCGCGGCGCTGGCGCCGATCCGGGCCCTGGCCGACCGGGTGCTCGACACCTCCGACCTCACCGTGCATGAGCTGCGCCGCCGCCTGGTCGACCACCTGACGCGCGGCGCGGCCGCCGAACACCGCCTGGTGGTGCGCGTCCTGTCCTTCGGCTACAAGTTCGGCGTCCCCGTCGACGCGGACATCGTGCTTGACGCCCGCTTCCTAGCCAACCCCTATTTCGTCGACGAGCTCCGGGCCCTTCCGGGAACCGATCCCCGGGTCGCGGCCTACGTGCTGTCGACGGAGGAGGCCCGGTGGTTCCTCGACCGGACGGCCGAGCTGTTCGCGCGGCTGTGGCCGCATTACCTCCGGGACGGCCGGACCTATCTGACGATCGCCGTCGGTTGCACCGGCGGACGCCATCGTTCGGTGGCGCTGGCCGGGGCCCTGGCGTCTCGGCTGCCGGCGGCCCCGGTCGAGGTGCGGCATCGCGACGTCGACCGGGGAGGGGCGGAGGGGGGGGAATGAGCGGGACGGGAGGGTCGCGAGACCGGACGGGGGGCGCGGAGACCGGCGCCGTGGAGCGGGTCGCCCGCGTCGGCTTCGACTCGGGCCTGCACGTGCGCGCCGCCACCGCCTTCGCCCGGGTCGCTCGCCGCTACCAGGCCTCGATCACCGTCCGGGCGGGTGCGACGGTCGCCGACGGGAAGAGCGTCGTGGAGCTGCTGACGTTGGCCGCGGCCCGGGGCCGTCCCCTGCACATCGTCGCCGAGGGACCCGACGCGGCCCGCGCCGCGGACGAGCTGGCCGGCCTGCTCGCCGCCGGCTTCGAGGAGGACGTGCCGTGACCGACCGGCGCACCGGCGTCCCGGCCAGCCCCGGCATCGCCGTCGGCCCCGCGCACCTCCTCGAACGTCGCCCGCTGGCGGTGTCGCGCCGGACGCTGGCGGCCGGCGATGCCGCGGTGGAGGCCGAGGTCGGGCGGCTTCGGGCGGCGATCGCGCGCGGTCGCGAACAGGTCGAGCGGGCGAGGGACCGGGTGCGGGGCGCGGGGTGTCCCGCCGAACTGGTGCGGATGATGGACGCCCATCTCCAGCTGCTCGACGACGATGCGCTGGCCCGGGCGGCCGAACGGGCGGTCCGTGAGGATCGCGTCAACGCGGAATGGGCCGTGCGGCGAGTCGCCGAGTCGGTCCGCACGGCGTTGGAGGCGAGCGGCGACGGGTTCTTCGGCGAGCGGAAGGGCGACGTGCTGGCCGCCGCCGAGCGCATCCTGCGGAACCTCGCCGGTCTCCAGCCCGACCCCGCCGACGAACTCCCCCCCGGCGCCGTCGTGATCGCGCACGAGCTGCCGCCGGTCGACATGAGCCACCTCGTGCATACCGCCGTTGCCGCCGTGGTGACCGAGACCGGCTCGCGCACCTCCCACACCGCCATTCTCGCCCGCGCCCTCGGGCTCCCCGCCGTGGTCGGCGTCCCCGACCTCGTCGGCACCGTCGAGGAAGGAACGCTCGTGGCGGTCGACGGCACGCGCGGGGAAGTGGTCGTGGCACCGCCCCCCGCCGAGGTGCCGGTGTTCCGGGAACGGGCCCGGCGACTGGCGGAACTGCAGCGGGCCCTGCAGGGAGAGGGAGAGCGGCCGGCCGAGACGCGGGACGGGCGCCGCATCGTGCTGCTGGCCAACATCGAGTTTCCCGACGAGGTCGACGCCGCACGGCGCAGCGGTGCCGAGGGGATCGGCCTGTACCGCACCGAGTTCCTGTACATCGGCCGACCGTGTCCGCCGTCCGAGGAGGAGCAGCGGCGGGCCTACGAGATGGTCGCGTCGCGCATGGCGCCCCGCCCGGTCGTCCTTCGCACCTTCGACCTCGGCGGAGACAAGTTCACTTCGCGACCCCCACTCGCCGACCCCCTCGACCCCGCACTCGGCCTGCGCGCCCTTCGCCTGGGACTGCGCGAGCGCGACCTGTTCCGCACCCAGCTCCGGGCGATGCTCCGATCCGCCGCCGCCGGCCGCGTCGGCGTGATGTTCCCGATGGTCTGCGGCGTCGGCGACTTCCGCGAAGCGCTCGAGGTCGTCGCCGAGGCGCGCGAGGGGTTGCGGCGCGATGGTTTCGCGTTTCCGGACGACGTCCCGGTCGGCTGCATGATCGAGGTCCCTTCCGCCGTCGTCGTCGCCGACCTGCTCGCCCGCTACGCCGCCTTCTTCTCCATCGGCACCAACGACCTCGTCCCGTACGCCCTCGCGATCGACCGCACCCGCGAACGCGTCGACCAGCTCTGCCAGCCGTTTCACCCGGCGGTCCTGCGCCTGATCCGGCAGGCGGTCCGCGCCGGTCGCCAGGCCGGATTGCCGGTTTCGATGTGCGGGGCCATGGCCGAGGACCCGCTCGCGCTTCCCCTCCTCATCGGCCTCGAGATCGACCGCATCTCCGTCCCGCCCATCTCCGTCCCCCTCGCCAAGGCCGTCGTCCGGTCCATCCGGTTCGACGACGCCCGAAGCCTTGCCGGCGAGGCAGTCGAGGCGGGAACCGCGGAAGAGGTCGTGCGGACTTGCCGGGACTACGCTCGCCGCGCCTATCCCGACCTCGTGCGCGAACGGCTCGACTGAAGCCCACCGGCGACCGGGCGATGCCGCCTGTTCTGCTCCGGTGGACCGGGGACGAGTCTTGCAGGGCGGGGAATCGGCGGCCGGCGGCGTCCGAACGCCCGCCGAGGCCGGGGCCGTTCGCCGTCTGTTTCGTGCGGCCTCTGGAGGCTCCCCCCGGCTTTCTGCCCGTCCCCCTCTTGCGGCCGTTCGCTGGGACCGTACGACCCGCCGCGCGTCCCGTTGCCTTGGCGTTTGTGTCCAGGACGGGGGAGGTTCGTCGCCGGCTCCTGCCCACCCAAGAGGCTCGTTGACCGCAGCCCGGGTGCGTGGCAGGTTGCGCGGCGAGGAAGACGCGTGGATGGGCGAACCGTGCGGAATCGCACGGCATCTTTGGAGGCAGGATGGGAGGATCGGCGGTACGAGGGGGCGGCGCCGGCGCGGTTCGTCGGAGCTTTCTTCGGCGAGCCGAGGGGCCGGGTGGGGCGGGTCTTGCGCTGCTGGTGGCCGGCATCGTGCTGGCGGCCGGGACGGCGGCGCGCGCCGACGACCCGATTTTCTACGGACAGGCGGCGACCGATTTCCGCGCCGCGCTGGCGGGGGAGGCGCAGGGCGATCTGGTCTGGAACCGGAATGTCGCGGAGCTTGGCGTGAAGCAGCGTCTCAACCCGCACATCCGGTACGAGCTGGACCTGCGGGTGAACTTCGACGGGATGGCGTTTGCGAGCGCCGATCATCCGTTGGAGGACCTGACCAATGCGCTCCGGCTGGACGCGTTCTGGCTGGAGTCGGACGCGGCCTACGTCTCGATTCGCGACATCTTCGACGGGTTCGATATCGTGTTCGGCCGTCAGATCGTCACCTGGGGTGCGGCCGACCGGTTCCGGCCGACGAACAACCTCAACCCGGACGACCTGTTCGACCCGCTGCGGTTCGGCATCACGCAGGCCAACGAGATGGTGCGACTGGTGTGGTCGAGTCCCGAGGGTGACCTGCTGCTGGAGGCGGTGGTGGTTCCGGTCTTTCGTCCGGCCCGCCTCCCGCACTCGGCCACGGCGGCGCTGGCCGACCCGCACGCCGAGATCAACTTGGTGGAGCCGGAGGCGGAGGCGGCGCTGATCGCCAATCGCACGATGATGGAGAATGTAGGCTACCAGTTTGCGGTCGATGCGGCGGCCGACCCGCCCGACGTTTCGCTGGAGAACATCCAGGTGGGGGCGCGCGTCCAGTGGCGCACCGACGAGAGCGACTGGTCGTTGTCGTACTACCGCGGCTTCAGCGACTTCCCGGTGCCGGTGACGTCGTTCCCCACCATCGTCCCCGAAGTCTATTGCGACGGCACGCGCGTGCCGACGGGCGAGCTCGGCGGCTGCGTCCGGACCGACGTCGGCCTCGCCTATCCCGGGATGCAGGTTTTCGGCTTCGACGTGGCGGGTCAGATCGGGTTCCTCGACGACGCCGGCTTCCGGCTCGAGGGTGCGGTCATCTGGCCGCAGGAGATGACCTACACGGCCGACATCCCGGATCCGATCGGTCCGGACATCGTCGGCCACTCGGTCGATGGCCGTCCGTTCCTCAAGGCGACGCTCGGGTTCGACTACACCTTCACCCGCGACATCTTCGGCCTGCTGATGTTCGTGCACGGGATGGTGGACGAGTTGGGGCCGCAGTTCGTGGGGGACTACGTCGTGGCCGGCGCGGACTTCAAGTTCTTCAACTCGAAGCTGCTCCTCCGTCTCTTCGGCATCGTTTCGATCGATGCCGACCACCCGGGCGGTGTGATCTTCCCGCTGCTCAACTGGAACCCGTGGAGTTCGATGGAGCTGGAAGGCGGGGCGTTGATCCTGCTGGGGGACGACAAGTCGAAATTCGGCCAGCCCGCGGCAGGGGATTCCGTGGCATTCTTGCGCTCTCGCGTGCGGTTCTGACCGGGTCGTGCGGGCCCGGGGAACGCGGAGGGGCCCGCGAGGCGGATCGGGAACGGGGGAAAGAGGGGCTCGCGATGGCGGTGGAGGAGACCCGCGGGGACGGGGGAGAAAAGGGGAGGGCGGCGCGCCTCGGCGAGCGGCTCGGCCGCCGGCTGGCCGGGTTTCTGTTCCGGCGACGGTGGGGGGTGATCGCCGGGGTCGTGGTGGCCACCGGGCTGGCGTCCCTGCGCGTTCCAGACCTCGTGACGCACATCCGGGTGAACCGCGCGGCGTTGCAGGATCCCGAGGTCCCGGTCCGCAAGCGTTTCGACGAGGTGGTGAGCCGGTTCGGAACGCCGTTCCTCGCGACGGTGATCTTGGAGGGCGAGGACCGGGAGGCGTTGCGGGCCGTTGCCGACGCCGTCGCGGCGAAGCTCCGGGCCGACCCGCCGGCCGACGCCAGGCCCGGCGACGACGTCTGCTCCGACCCTCGCTTTGCCAAGCGGCAGGTCCGCGACGTCTTCTACCGGGTCGACCTCGACCAGTTCGAGCGGAAGGGAATCTACTACCTGGGTCTGGACGACCTGCGGAAGATCGGCGACGGCCTGGAGGCGGTGAACCGTGCGGGCCGGTCGGCCTTGCCGCCGCTGACCGGCCTGCAGGATGCGCTGGACGGGATCGTGGACGGGTTCTCCCGGGGCCCGGCGGCGGCGGGGGCCGACGAGGCGAAGGATGCGGAGTCGGTCGCGCAGCTGACCGATGCGCTGGGGCGTCTCGAACGGTGGTTGGAGGCGCCGTATCCGCAGGAGCGGCTGGGCGAGTCGGCGGCGCCGAAGTTGACGGCGGAGGACCGGCGGGGGGTCGACGAGCTGGGCTACCTGTCGCAGGGCGAGCATCCGATCCGGATGCTGCTGTTCGTGCGACCCGTCGCGGATTCGGAAGACGAAGCGGTCGCCCGCTGTTTCACCCGCTCCGTGCGGGCGGTCGCGCACCAGGAAGCGGCGCGGGTGACCCGGGAGACGGGTCGGTCGGTGCGGGCGCTGGTGACGGGTACGCCCGCGCTGGTCACGGACGAGATGGCGGTCGTCTCCCGCGACGCGTTCCGCGTCACCCTTTTCTCCGGCGCCGCGATCTTCCTCCTCCTGCTCCTGTACTACCGTTCCCTCCGCACCCCGATCCTGCTGCTCGTCCCGCTGCTGTTCGCGATCTTTTGGACCCTCGGCCTGGTCTCCGTCACCATCGGTCGGCTGACCCTGATCTCCGCCTATTTCGGCGGCGTGCTGCTCGGGCTCGGCGTGGACTACGCCGTCCAGCTCTTCCAGCGGTACAACGACGAACGGTTGGCGGGGAAGAGCGAGGTCGAGGCGGCGGCGTTGATGCTGGGCCATACCGGTGGGGCCGTCCTGACCGCCGCCGTGATGACGACGCTCGCGTTCCTCGGCGTCGGCTTGACGGACTTCCTCGGCTTCGCGGAGCTGGGGCAGATCGTCGCGATGGCGATCTGGGTGATCTTCGTCGGAACCACGATTCTGCTGCCCGTGCTGCTGTTCTTGTTCCACAAGCCGCGCCGCTACGGCCTGCAGATGCAGAAAGGGCTCCAGGGGCTTGCGCGCGGCCGCCTGGCGCGGGTCGCGATCCTCTCGGTCACCGCCCTGGTCGTCGCCTTTGGGGGCTTCGCCCTCCGGGACGCGCGCCTCGACTGGGACAACAACAACATGCTCCCGCGCAATGCCGAGTCGGTGCTTGGAATCCGGGCGCTGTCCCGTACCGACTACGCCTCCGAAACGGTGATCGTCACCGGATCGACCCCTGCCGAGCTGCGCGAGCGGGTGGCGAGGCTGGAGGAACTGGCGCGGGGCGCCGGAAAGGACGCCGGCGACGAGTGTGCGGCGCAGCGGCCGGTGCTGTCGCGGGTGGAGTGGTCGGGGCGCTACGAGCGATTGTTGCCGGAGATGTCGCCGGAGAAGGTCGAGGCGGTGGCGGCGTTGCGTCGCCACCGCGGCTTCCTCGAGAAGATCCGCGGCGAGGCCGCGGCGTCCGCGGCGAATCCGCCGCCCGTCGAGCCGGGGAAGATCGCCGAGACGTTGGAAAGGATCGCCGACGAGGCGGGCAACATCGCCTTCGACCTCAAGGAGAGCCGGCCGGACTCGCCGCTGACCCCGGCGATTTCCGGCCTGGCCGAGACGGCGGAACGGATCGCCGGCCGAATCCGCCGGGGCGACGCCGCGGCGATGCGCGAGGCGCTCCAGGGATTCCAGTCCTGGCTCCTGCGGCAGCTCGACCACGGCCTCGGCCTCCTCCTCGCCGGCCTCGACCTCGACCCCCTCCAGGTCCGCGCCCTGCCGCCCGACATCGACGCGCGGTTCCGCTCGCGCGACGGCCGGGCGTACGCCGCCTACGCCTACCCGACCCGCAACATCGGGGACCGCGCCTTCCTGCCCTGTCTCGTCTCGGACCTGTGGAAGGTCGATCCCGGCGCCACGGGATTTCCGATGACCCACTACGTCAATGCCGTCGAAATCGAGAGCAGCTTCCGCTCGGCCACGATCTACTCGTTCATCGCCGTGCTCCTGTCCTTGATCCTCTACCTGCGCAACGCGTTCCACGTGCTGGTCACCCTGATTCCGCTGTTGGCCGGCACGATGCTCGTCGTCGGCGTCCAGTGGCTCCTCGGCTGGACCTTCAACTTCGTCAACATCATGGCCCTGCCGGTGCTGATCTGCACCGGCGTCGACTACGGCGTCTACTTGGTGCACCGCTACCGGGAGAACCCGGAGGGGGTCGAGGGATTTGCCAGCACATCGGCCGCCGTGATGCTCTGCGCGCTGACCACCATGATCGGCTTCGGGATGCTGATGATTTCCGACCATCGGGGCATGTGGACGCTCGGTTTCTCGATCACCCTCGGCATCCTCGCCTGCTACCTCGCCGCCCAGCTCGCCGTGCCCGCGCTCCTGTTCAGGCGCGGCGCACGAACCGGCGGCGCCGGCCCATCCGCGGCCCTGGTCCCCGGCGCCGCGCCGGCCGGGGAGGGGAAGTGATGGACGACGAACGCGATCGGCGCGAGCGGCGCAGCAGCCGGGATCGGGATATCTCCTGGCGCGAGATCGACAAGAAGCGGGACCGGAGCGTGCATGTCGACGGCGACCTGCGCCGGGAGCCGCGCCGGGGAAGGTCCGGTTCCGTCACCGGCCTGGGGCGCTACAAGGCTGACCTGGCGCGGCTGTTCGAACGGGGCGAGGCGGGCCCGCTGGTCCGGGGGATCGCCAAGGGGGCGGGGCTCGAGGTGTCGGGCGGGTTGCCCGAGCGCCAGCAGGCTCTCCGCCGGATCCTCGACGCCGCAAACCCGGCGGCGGTCGCCGCGGCGGTGGATGCGTTCCGCGCCGATCACGGCGATCTGCCGGACGACCCCGAGGTGCTCGGGCAGGCTCTCCTGCATCCCGACGAAACGATCCTGCTCGACGTTCTGCGCCGCCTGCACCAGTACCTCGCCGGACACCGGGTCCAGCGCAAGGCCCTGCTGCTCCTGCGGGTCAAGGAGCTGGAGGTCCGGGCCGAGGGCGCGGAGGTGCGCGAGTGGGCCAGCAAGGTCCGCGACCTGCTGGGCGGCTGACGGCTTCCCCGGCGCCTGGCCGGCGTCGTTCGCCCCTCCCTCCGCTCCGTTCTTCCGGACGGCTCGCTGGGGCGCATCCCTGCCGCAGGGAATGCGCCGCCGGCCTGCCGGTCGAGCCGGGTTGCATGGACCGGCGGAGGCATGGCAGGATGCGGGCCATGAAACAGCATTCGACGGACGACATCGAGAAGCGGCGCCGGTGGGCGGAGACCGTGGCGCAGGCGATGCAGGAGGAGAAGGTCGCCCGCGTTCCGGCTTTCGTGCCTCCGCCGCT
>Ga0068707_1000224_pt1 | contig 33402 bp, 23 predicted proteins | sample YNPNPMetaG_FD_66600 | JGI IMG/M metagenome (GOLD analysis project Ga0068707, IMG submission 66600) | Anoxygenic and chlorotrophic microbial mat microbial communities from Yellowstone National Park, USA - YNP NP MetaG | ecosystem: Environmental > Aquatic > Thermal springs > Hot (42-90C) >... | reverse complement strand
TGCAAATGACGATTGGGAATGCGATATCCCACTTCCAGTTGGTAGCACACACCTGACACATGCATTTTTCACCAGAAAAGCATGGCCTCCTTTAAAGCTGCTACACCCGACAATAGGGACCCGCGACTACTCCGCGTATTTTCACTAAAATGGCCATTTCGACTGTTTTATCATGATTACGGCAAGGCCAAGCGTCAAGTCAACGCCATGCGGTTCCTGCTCTTCCGCCCCCTTGTTCTTAACCGGCGAAATACGCAGCCAACCCGGCATTTCCCGCTTCAAACCGGGGCTTTTAACGAGAGACATCCGGCCGACCATTCGCACACACCGACACCTACCGGCAAGCGAACAAGAACCGGAGACCTATAGGGCGCCCTAACCCCAAATGCTGGACCTGTATTTGTTTGATCGCGCAAGTCTTATCAAGAGTTCCGATAATAGTGAAGCCAACTGTTCCAAACGTCCGAAAACAATGGATTTTCCCCTTGCCTGTGCGAAAACGACGGCCAGCTCAATCCCCGATTGGAAACAGGTTCGTTTAATATACAACTGTAGTTGCATACAATACACCCATTAAAGGTGAATCATTAGCGCACCTGGTTTATAGTTTGGTGCCGACTGGACATCGGGGATCGTTGGTTCCAGCAGCCGATTCGTTCCCCCGACAAGAAAAACGATGCTTAGTGACAACCGAAATGGTACAATAAGCAAGGCCGCCGGGGATGGCTTAGGGGCGTGGTAACTCGTGGACCGTAGTAAGTTGTGGCGTCAAACTTGCACGCGTCTTTGCGAAATCGGGTTACTGAGGCGGTCCTGGCCTGGACCATTATTCGTCCCATTCTAAACATTCGACAAGGATCTGATGGAAGTGACCGTAATGAACCGTAACATGTCCTCTTTGTATTTCCTGCTCGTTTTTGGTGGCCTTTTGGCGATTATCCACGTGCCGGGATCATCGGTTGGCGCGGATCACGCGACCGCCGGCGCCGAAATGGATTGCGTCGCGTGTGTCGGACCATCGGTCACCGTCCTGCTTGTTGAGCCGGGGACGGAAAGGGTCTCCGCTCGCCCCAAAAAGCACGTGAGAAAGGAAAGCCTACGTGCTAAAGAGGGGAAAAAGGAGACTGCGAGCGAGGACGCTTCTGAAGACCAAAAGGTTGGAGCTCGTCCCCAATTCATCCGTCTTTCCACGCGCAAGGACGAGCCGCAATTCCTTCAGACGGCTATTGTGAGTTACTTGCCCAAGCCACCTGGGAAAGACGAATCACTTGAGACAAGCGATCAGGCCAGGCCATCCTGGCCAGATGACCTGCGGGCCGATCTGGTGGGTGTCATCCACATCGCTGATCGCGGTTATTACGAACAATTGAATCGAGTCCTTAAGAGATATGATGTGGTCTTGTACGAACTGGTAGCGCCGGAAGGCACGCGGGTCACGCCGGGGCAGAAGCCTGCCCACCCGGTGTCGGCCCTTCAGCAATCGTTAACAAACATGCTGGGGTTGAGTTACCAGCTTGACGTGATCGACTATCATCGGCCCAATTTCGTCCATGCGGATCTCTCTCCAGAGCAGTTCTATCAATCGATGCAGGAGCGGGGTGAGAGTACCTGGGCGATGTTTCTCCGTGCCTTTGGTTACGAATGGGCCCGGAGTATGGCTCGACAGAAGTCAACCAACGACGCCGATCTCGTCCGCGCCCTATTTAGTAAAGACCGGCAACTTGAGTTGAAGCGATTATTTGCTCGGGAGATGTCCGACGATGTCGAAGGGCAGATTCGAGCCCTGGAAGGTCCGCAGGGATCGACTCTCATCGCTGGACGAAACGAACGAGTCCTGGAGGTCCTTAAGGATCAGGTCAAAAAGGGTGCGAAAACGATTGCCATCTTCTACGGGGCGGGCCACATGCCGCATTTCCATGATCGGTTGACGCAGCTCGGGTTTATGGTTGACAGGACCCGCTGGCTCAACGCATGGGATTTGCGAGCCCCTTCCACGAGCGAGGGTTCCACGAACCAGGAACGGCTGTGATTGGCTTCACGAGGCGATCAATCTTGTGGAATGTCACGATCTCGTCAATCAGGCGTGAGGCAAGAGGTCCCTCTATTTCAAGCGATTAGCGAAGCCCCGGTCCTTGCGGGGGCATCCAATTCATCGGGGAGACCTGAGCGACTGGCGGACGTGCCGAGGCGAACAGTCCGGCGGATCGCGTGTAAATGACGGCCGTTAGCAGGGCGAAGAACGGCCCGGTGAGGATGCCCGCCAACCCGCATGTCAACACCGTTGCCAAAAAGGCCAGGAGAAAATTCACCAGGAAAAGCCCCAGGATTGTTAGTCGATTTCCGCGCGTGATGTTTCTCGAAACAGAAAACGAATCGAGGATTCCAGCCTTGCCGTCCAAATACACTGCCGGGGCGCAGGTGAACATCAGCATCAAGATGATCCCCGGGATGATGAGGAGTATGAACCCGACAGACACGGCAAGACCCGAGAGGAGAGTGACGGCGAAATACCCGAGGAAGCGATCGAAGGGGAGAAAGACGCGACCAAACGTCGGTCGCATACCCTTGGCTAATTCCACACTGTAACGTAGCATGCCCCCTTGAAGCCATATGTTCGCTGCTATCAAGACCAGCATCACGATGAACATGAATATTCCCAGGACAACAAAAGCCGCCTCGTCTTCCATGGCCACGAAGGTGAAGCTGACGAGATTCATCAAGATGTTTCCGATGAAAGTCAGTCCAAAAAGCAAGGCCCCCATTCCGAGAAATGGTCCAAAGTTGTCAAAGAACATCTGCCACGTTGTACTGAAGGTGTCACTAAACGATATGATCTGTGGCTCAATCACGCCCTGATCCACCGGTGGCAGATAGGAAACGGGTGTCTGAGGCGGAGCATACGGGTTCACGCCCGGTGGTACCGGCGGGACAGGCGGCTGGCCGATCGGCGGCGGACCTGCGGGACCGACCCCCAAATCCGGTTCATTCGGGGGAGCCCCCACTACGGTTACAATTTGACCGCATCGAGGGCACTTGGCCTGCTTTCCGATCGCGCTATCAGGGACCCTGAGAGTCGCTTGGCACGCCGGACACTGGAATTCGATGGGCATTTGCCGACCTCGATCCTTCTGGTTAGCGTAAGACGAAATTACAGCCCGGCGTGTTCATGACCACCGGGCACCACGCGAAAGCGGGTTCAGGCATCATTATGGCCATCTCGACTATCATACCGATGATGCTCAATATGAGGCAAAGGGCCCCCAGCATGATTCCAATGATTCCGAGGGCCGTTCCACCTCTGGCAATCGCTATGATTCCAAAGATGATCGCGAGAATTCCCACCACGATGCCGATCGAGGGGCAGCACCATGCCAAGAGGCCGAACAACCCCAAAATGAGAGATGCAACCCCCCAGCCTTCTTGCCTCCCTTGCTCTGACGACGTGACAGGTGTGGCACTATATGGGGTGAACTGGGCACCATACCACGCTGGCTGTGGGCCAACACCGGGTGGCGGAACCGGTGCATTTCCGGGCGGGACCGGTCTGGCCAAGGCTTCCGGAGGTATCGGCGGAACGGGGGCTATGCCTTCGCCCGAAGCGCTCGTTTTCGGACCAACTGTGCCCGGGGTATAAGGTGGATACCCTGCCGCGCCGGTGGCGGGAACGGCCACAATCGCTCCACAAACGGGACATTGTGCTTCCTTCCCGGCGGCTGAATCGGCCACACGAAGGCGATTGCGGCATTGCGAGCAATAAAACTCAATTGGCATACAGTCTCCAACGTGGGTTCAGTGGGCATCAACGGGTACCAATCCTTTTTTATAATTCGTTCCCATTTGCCCAATCTTCTGTTTCTTGTCAAAAAAGTGTTCGCCTTCCTGCAATGGTCGAATAGCGTCCTTTAGGATAATTTAAGGGAAGGCACTGTACAATGTGCCGTCGGAAACATATTTTTCAACGCGCAGGCAAAGGAAGACAGGAAGGTCGGCCAGCCGATATGGTTCGTACGAGAGACATCTTGGGTCCTGAAGGTCGCATTGCTGTTCGTCTGCCCGGTTACGAGCACCGACCGCAACAGCTCCAGATGGCCGAGTCAGTAGAAGCAGCGATCGAGGGCCAGCGGCATCTGATTGTCGAGGCCGGTACGGGTGTTGGGAAAAGCTTTGCCTATCTTGTCCCAACGATTCTCGCGGTAGCCGGGGAGATGGCGGGGCACGATATTCAGCGGGCCGTCATTTCGACCCACACGATTAGCCTTCAGGAGCAACTTCTCAACAAAGACATTCCTTTCCTGCGGAGTGTGATCCCCTATGAGTTCACCGCGGTTCTTGTCAAAGGACGCGGAAACTACCTCAGTCGCCGTCGATTGAAGACCGCACTCGGTCGATCACGCACCCTTTTTGCCGATGAAGAGTGGGAACAGCTTCAGTTGATCGCCGAGTGGGCTGCCCAAACGACGGATGGGACGCTTTCCGATCTCCCCTTTCGCCCTTTTCCGACCGTTTGGGACGAGATTGCCAGTGATAAAGATAATTGTCTGGGCAGCCGCTGTCCCCATTACAATGATTGTTTCTATTTTGCGGCCAGGCGACGGATCCAGCGGGCACAAATCTTAATTGTAAATCACGCCCTATTGTGTGTTGATTTGGCCCTCCGGCGGGAAGGTGCAAACCTTCTTCCCGATTATGAACTGCTCGTCATTGATGAGGCCCACACACTCGAGTCGGTGGCCTCGGAGCAGTTAGGAACAGAAATCAGCAACACACAGGTTATTTATAATCTTCGCAAGCTTTACAACGAGCGGACGCAGCGCGGGCTTTTCGTCCATTATCGAAGTCCTGAAGGACAGAAGGTCGTCATGGATTGTCTGTATCGCTGCGATGAGTTCTTCGCCCAGGTGTTCGAATGGTATGAAAAACAGAAGCCGGGTAACGGCCGAGTGCGTCAGGCCGACATCTTTCGCAATATCTTGAGCGAGGGGCTGAATAAGCTGGCCTCGGTCGTCCATCGAGAAGCCAGCCGCATTGAAAAGGAGGAAGAACGGCAAGACCTGGTTGCCGTTCGTGACCGGTTGCAGTCGTTGGCCACGGGCATCGATCAGTGGATCCGGCAAAAACACGAAGACTATGTCTATTGGGTCGAAACACAGGAGTCGCGGCATATCCCGCGCATTACGCTGAGCGCTGCACCGATTGATGTCGGTCCCATCTTGCGGGAACATCTTTTTCAGGAGGTTTCCAGGGTCATTTTGACAAGTGCGACACTTGCGGTTGCCGACTCGGGATTCGATTATTTTCAATCGCGGATCGGCTTGACCCGAGCGAATACCCTCCAGGTGGGGAGTCCGTTTAATTATCAGGAACAGGTGGAATTGATCATTGTCCGCGACATGCCGGATCCGTCCAGCGAACCTTCCCAGTTTGAAAAGGCCACAGTCACCGCTTTGAAACGTTACATCGCGCGAACTGAAGGGCGTGCTTTCGTGCTCTTCACAAGTTACGAATTTATGCGGCGGATCACCTCAGCCATTCAATCTTGGTTGACTCAGGAAAAATATGTGTTGTTCTCTCAGGCGGAGGGACTTCCGCGATCGCAAATGCTGGAGCGGTTCAAGACCACGCCGCGGGCCGTGCTCTTCGGAACCGATAGCTTCTGGCAAGGGGTTGATGTTCCGGGAGAGGCCCTGCAAAACGTGATCATTACCAGGCTTCCCTTTGCAGTCCCCGACCGACCCCTTGTGGAAGCCCGAATGGAAGCCCTCAAAGCCGCGGGACGCAGCCCTTTTCAAGAGTATCAACTCCCGGAGGCCGTCATCAAATTGCGGCAGGGATTCGGGCGATTGGTTCGTACCCGGCAAGACCGCGGTATCGTGGTGATCCTGGATCCGCGGATTTATCAGAAAAGCTATGGGCGGATTTTCTTGCGATCACTCCCGCCGTGCCGGATCAAAGAGGAACGGCTATTCGAATCGGGGATCCTGCCCGCAGGAGATGCCACCCTTCAGGATCGCTGATGCGGGGCTTCGTCTTCCGGAAGGTAAAGCAACCGTCCGCAGGAACGGCACCAGATGGGGTTTCCCAATAACAGTTGGCTGCGCATTTGCAACGGGACGTGCTGGTTACAGCCTCCGCAGAAGTCACCCTTCAGCGGTGCCAGGGCACTACTCCCCTTATTGCGAAGGGCACGTTGGTAAAGCTCTTTCACGTCCCCGGTAAGGAGCGTCTCGAGGTGTTTCAGCTCCTGCTCAACGCGGGCAATCTCTTGGCGAATGGTAGGCTCCTGCTTTTCGAATTCGGCTTGCCATTTGGCGGCGGCGTCTTTGGCGGCAGCGAGTGCGGCTTCGGCCTTTTGAACCTCGATTGCCATATCTTCAACACGGGTCATTAACTCGATGGCCTCATCCGCGAGGACGCTCGCGGCCATTTCATCGGCGGCAATCTGGTCCTTGAGCATTTGGTATTCCCGATTATCGTCACATTCGAGGAGACGGCCTTTGCGGCGCTGAATGTCCGCCAGTTTCTGTTCGTATTCCAGTTGCTTGTGATGGCTGGCAAGACGTGTGTCATTATGGGCTTTTTTTGCCTGTTCCAGATTCTGCTCAGCCTGGCGAATCTGCTCTTGATGAGCCTGCGCCAGTCGAGGGCCTTTCATCAGTCGCCCCCGCAGTTGATCCATTTGTTGATGAAGACTGTGAAGACGTCGCAAAACTTCGGGAATTGTCAACGCTTGTGATGACATGGTCGTGTCACTCCCTGATGGCGAATAAAAAAGGGCTGTCCAAAAGGACAGCCCACCTGCATTCCGTCAATAAGGACGGACGTGGTCTTATCCGACCAGTCCGTCCGCAAACGGCGCCAGTTGTTGGGCCCGCACAGGATGTTGAAGTTTCTCCATCGCTTTGGCCTCGATCTGGCGGACCCGTTCCCGTGTAACCTTAAAGATCCTCCCGACATCCTCGAGCGTGTAGTTGTAACCGTCGCCCAAACCGTATCGCAGGCGAATAATTTCGCGCTCGCGGTAGGTGAGAGTCTTGAGCAGATTGTCGATCTTCTCCCGCAACAGATCACGGTGAGCGATATTCTCCGGTTTGTCGAGTGTCCGGTCAGCTAGCAACTCACTGAAGCAATTATCTTCATCCTCGCCAATTGGCCGATCCAAGCTGGTGGGTTGGCGTCCCATCTCCAGGAGACGCGACGCATCTTCCGCGGGCAAGGCCGTCACTTGAGCCATCTCCTCAGGCGTCGGCTCTCGCCCCAGCTCATGCATCAACCGGCGAGACGTATTCTTCAGTTTACCAATCTGGTCAATGATGTGTACAGGGATGCGGATGGTCCGCGAGTGTTCGGCCAAGGCGCGGGTGATAGCCTGACGGATCCACCACGTGGCGTACGTTGAAAACTTGAAGCCGCGGCGGTATTCGAATTTATCGACCGCCCGCATCAACCCGGTGTTTCCTTCCTGGATCAGATCCAGGAAACTCAGGCCGCGGTTGCGGTAGCGCTTTGCCACAGAAACGACCAGTCGCAGGTTACTGTTGCACAATTCGCGTTTTGCCTGACTGTAATCCTGAAACTGAGTCTCCATTTTCGTGCAACGGATCCTCAGGCTGCGAGGCGTCTCCTGAGTGCATAACATGAGGGCCATCAGCTCGCGACGGAGTCGCTCGCGCTCGCCCAGCTCCCCCGGCTGGGTCTTGAGTTCCTGCAAGCGGGCACGGATTGCCTCCATCCGCTTGAGGATGTCTCTCATTTGTTGCATCATGGCCTGAACACGTCGCGTCCGCAGCCCTAACTCTTCGACGAGGATCAGCATGCGTGCCCGTCGGGCGAGAAAACGACGGCGCGCTTTGGCTTTAATTTCCTGCGGTGTCCGCCGGTTAATCATCCGCCGGAAGTCTTTTTCGTTTTCCGTCATCAGGGCCCGCAGTGTCCGCAGGTTGTGTGGCATTCGGCCCAGAATCTGCGTCTTTGTCAACTGATCGGTGAGCGACATCTTGAGCGTCCGCTCGAAGGGCAACTCTCCCCGCTGTACGGCCTCCAGTGTCTGCACCGCCTGCTTCAAGACCAGGTGACAGCCAATGACCGTCCTGCGAAATCTCTTTCGAGTCACCTCGATTTTTTTGGCCAGGGCCACTTCTTGTTGCCGCGTGAGAAGAGGAATGTCAGCCATCTGGCTGAGATACAACCGGATCGGATCGCTGTTCCATTTTGCCTTTTCACCCGGCAAAAGATCACGGAGTAAGGGATCTTTGAGGAGGGGATCTTCCACCGAGGCATCCGTCCCCGCCCTGTCCGAGATCTTCGGTTGTGGCGGACGGTTGACCATTTCGATCCCGGCCTCTTCGAGAGCTGCAATCAGTCGATCGAGCTTTTCTGGTCGGGTCTCCTGGTCGGGAAGATACTCAATGACCTGGTCGTACGTCAGATATCCCTGGGCTCGTCCTTGAGCAATAAGCCTACGCAACTCCTTGTCGGCATATTTCACGGGTCGTCTCCTTTCGTGCCTTCCGTGCCGAAAGAAAGCACCAGCCTATTCCAGGAAGCCGCTGAATCATCACATCTGCGGGAACCACAGGCTTCCTGACGCCAAAAGCCTCACCCATCCATGGGCTCGGACCACTTCTGGCGATTTCGTTCTTGTTCTACGATCCGCTTGAGTAAATCAATTTGTTGTTCGGGGGCGAGACCTCCTTTCCGCAAAGCATGGGTCAGCTCACTACCACGTATCTTCGCAAGACGTTCTTCATAGGAACGTAACAAACCTCGAAGGATGTCGTCTGGATTCTGCTCGTTGATTCTCTTATCGCGAGCCGTCTGATCAACATCCACGACAATATTATGCACCGAAGGGTCGTCAGTCGCCAACATCAAATGTTCAAAATCGGTTGGTTTTCCTAAGGCTAGCAAATCAAGCGCAAGTTGAAAAATTTCTCGCACGGCTGGTGATTCGATTTGCTCCGGACGAAACACTTCTTTGAGCTTTTCTGCAGCTCCTGGGACCGTCACCAGAAACTCCAAGAACGTCCGGTGCCAGCCATCGAGCAGTGAGGGATGACTCGGGGACGGCGAAGCAGGACGTGTCCCCCCGCGGGGGCGACCGCCTCGGCGAAGCTCCTCCAGACGCTTCCGCAGGACTGACTCGTCGATCCGTGTCAGCACGCTCAACCGTGAGAGGATTTTCCATTCGCGGGCCTGATGCTGAGCCGTATGCTCCCCCAATCGGGCTGGGGACCTGGCAATGACACCAAGCAAGCGATCGACAGCCCGCGTCACGCCATCAATGTCCCGATCGAGGTCAATCCCGTAAGTTGCCACGGCAAAGGCATGTTCCAGGGCATCCACGGTGCGGGTATCCAGAACGTCCTGAAATCCCGGTGCCCCGTATTTCAACAAGAAGTCACACGGATCCAGGTCATCCGGCAGAGTTAACACCCGCAAGTCGATTTGTCGCGCCACGAATAACTCCAGGACCTGGGCGGCACGGCGCCGACCTGCCTCGTCTCCATCAAGGACCAGAACCACTCGGTCAACATATCTTTGCAATACCTGAAGGTGCGAATCGCCCAAGGCTGTTCCCAAAACCGCCACCGCGTTTTGGAAACCAAACTGGTGGGCCATAATGACATCGGTGTAGCCTTCCATCACCAAGGCGGTTCCCGTCTTTCGGAAGGCATCACGGGCAGCATCGAGACCATAAAGCAGCCGGCTCTTGGAGAAGAGCGGCGTCTCCGGTGAGTTGATGTACTTGGCGGGGACACTCTCCGCCATGTGAGGAAGCACTCGACCGCCGAATCCCACAGTTCGGCCCTGGCCATCTCGAATGGAAAACAGGACCCGACCGCGAAATCGGTCAATCGGCTCCCGACCGTTTCCGCCGGCCAAAATGCCAGCGGTCAAAAGGAGCTTAGAATCAATTTGATCACGTCGCGCTTTTCGCAACAGCCAGTCGGGTTGAAGTGGAGAAAACCCCAGTCGAAAGCGGATGATACTCTCCCGAGTGATTTGACGATCTTCGAGGTATTTTCGGGCGACTGCCGCTTCCTGTGATTCCAAAAGACATTGATGATATTGCTGTTCTGCCCACGCTGTGACACGGTAGAGTTCCTGCTTCTGTTCACTTGCTGGCGAAGTCTTCCCCGGCGAACGGGGCAAAGGGATACCAGCCATCTCAGCCAGCATTGCCACCGCCTCGGGGAAATCGATATTTTCGATCTTCATCATAAAGGTGAAGATGTCGCCCCCAATGTCGCAAACAAAGCACCGGAAACTCTGACGCTGGGGATTAACTTGAAGGCTCGGACGGTGATCGTCATGCCAGGGGCACAGCCCAACAAACCCCCGCCCCTGACGCCGCAGAGGGAGGTAGCGCTCCACCAGGCTAACAATGTCGATAGCTTGGCGAATCTGCTCTTTTACGTCCGAATAAGGACTGAGCGGCATGATAGATACCCGCTCCCACGTGGGCAACCTTTCGATGATTGAATCAACAAGAGGCAATTCCATTTGCCGCCGTACTTATCCTTTGAGGCTGACGGCAATGCTAGTGGGAACGTCTTTTCCATGACGTCCCTTTTCCCCAATTATCCATCAACCTCCGGCCAGATGAAACCGCGGGGTGTTTGTATTCGCTCGGAGGGACCCGCTTGTCTGGTCCGCCGAATAACGTTGAATTATCCATTCCGCCTCCGCGGGCACGACAAGCGTGCCCCTCCGATTTGCCCGCCACCTCGCCCGCAAATCTGACGCACATCCGTCAACGAGCGAGAAACCCGCTCACCTGGGGTATTCTTGGGCGAGAATCTCCGCTGGGCAGCCGATTATAGGAGTCGCTCAATCGTTCGGTCAAGGCCAAAAACGGCAAAATCGGGAGGTCACGGCCCGGCAGCGTTTTCTCCCGCTAGGCGACGGAGTCGCGATGCACATCCCATGAGTGCCCGACCGTTGTGATAAGCGGCCTTCCAGATGTGGCCCAGGTCCTTCAAGACCGGCTGTCCCTCTGGCGACACGGTATCATGCCACTCGCCAGCGTCGGCGTTGATTTGATACTTCTTGATGAATTCCCACTGTTTGCAGAAGGCCGTCCAGTACTGCTGGTTCTCCGCGCCGAAAAGCTCATGCATCAGGAGGAGTGCGTTGAGTCCCTCTGCTTGGGTCCACCAGATTTTTTCAAGACCGTAAGCACGGCCGAAAGCCGTTCCTTTATCGTAGAATCCGCCCAATCGATTATCCCAGCCGTACTCCAAGGCGTGATCGACCAGGCTCCTCGCGAGCCGTCTTGTTTTTGGGTCAGCGGCCAAGTGCAGACGCTCAGCAGCCTCAAGGAGAAGATAGGCTGTTTCCACGTCATGCCCGAACGAATCGTGGTCGGGAACAGCTCGCCAATCTGGTGTGAAATAAAGATTGAGACACCCTGGTTCTACGGCAATCCTGTCGCGAACGATGAGGAAGATCTCCCGGAGTCGCTCGGCGACTTCCTGGCTGGGCCAGGCCCGATGGAGTTCCGTCAAGGCTTCGAGGATATGGATGTGGCTGTTCATCGACTTGTAACCGTACGGAGTTCCCAAGAGGTCACGTTGGGGATTGCTCCGGCCGTTGCTGCCTGCCGGTGGCGGCGCGGTGATGGGTGTCCCATCACGGGCGAAGGCCTCCCAATATCCGCCCGAGTTACGATCCCGTGCGTGTTTCTCGAGCCAGCGGAAGGTGGCCTGAGCTAGCTCAAGAGCGCTGGCATCGCCCGTCGCCCGATACGCATTGGCCGCCGCGTAGAGTCCGAACGATATTCCGTACAGGTGTTTTTCCTGGCCATAGTTTGGAACAAATTGCCCGTCTTCGTTGAGTCCCCAATAAAATCCACCGTATTCACGATCCCACAACACATCGCGGAGAAACGTCAAACCATGTCGGACATAACCACGGTAGGTCTCGGCCAACCCCGGATACCGCTGAGCAACTTCCGCAGCAACCCAGGTCATTCGTGACTGAAAGACGATGGTCTTTTCGTTGCCTCTCCCAAGAGTACCGTCACTGAGAAACTGGGAGCGAAAGCCGCCATGATCGTGGTCCAGGCACCGAGGAAACCAAAAGGGTAGAATGTCGTTGGTAAAGTGCCTGTCGATTTCCTCCGCGTATTGTTTGTAAACATCGGGCGTTGGCCCAACCAGGTTTGACTCCTCAGTGAAGGTCTGACCCCAGGTTTGCCAGATCATCGCCAAGCTAAGGATAGCCAATGTCAAGAATTGAACCGAAGAAAAACGCCACTTGCAAGCACGCATCTTCGAACCTCCCATGTCGTGGCAAAGACAAAACTGCCGCCAATTCTTGGTCTTCTTTTACGTTCCCGATTCGTCGGCCAAAACCTTGTCGTCAATCAGTTGAAAGCCATGGGCCAGGAGAATCTCACTCGCTCTTGCGATCGAATCAACTTCCAGGAGAACGGCGGCCTTGTTGCGGACCGGTAAGGGTATCACATGTGTTGTCGTCACTATGATATTCGCTTGAACGAGAGGAAGATAAACCCGCAACAGCGGCTGAACGCCATCAGGAAGAAGAACCCCAATCATGTCATAATCGGAAATGGGAAGTCCCCCTCTTTCCAGGATGATACGACCCTCGTCCGGATGACTTGCAATAATTTTGAGTATCGCTGCCCCACAATGAGGCGTTGCGTGGATGGACAGTATCCGACAGCGGCTGGTGTCGAATCGTCGCAGAACGTTTGCCAGTTGACACATCCCCGATTCCAGGAACACGATGAAACCACGGATCAAAGGAATCTCAGCTTGGGGATTGCCTTCGTTGCTATCGAAGGGAATGTTCTCAGGAGGCATAGGACACACTTATGATAAAACAGGGCAAATGACATGGACATGGTGATTGAGGACCAACAATGTATGTCCGTGTAGTTTAACGATTTCACGGCAGGCAAGGAACACTCTGGTCTTAAATAACCGTGCAGGTTGCTAGCGACTGTGATGACATTTTTATCATCGAGTTTGACTGTGATGAGTAACCCAAACAGCGAGCACAATCATTTGGCGGATCGGTCCAACAGCGACTGTCCCCTTCCGAGAGATAATACTATGACTGTGCAAAAAAATGGTGTTGTGGCCGTAATCAGTCAAGAGGGTAAACTTCTTCTCATTCGTCGGGCAGAGCACGTGGCAGCACCGGGGAAATATTGCTTTCCCGGGGGAGCTATTGAAGTGGGGGAGACAGAAGAGGCAGCTCTGATTAGAGAGTTGCGGGAAGAGCTTGGAGTTGACGTAAAACCGATACGGCGGCTTTGGGAAAGCATTACACCCTGGGGCGTTCACCTCACATGGTGGAAAGCCCGGCTCGCTTCCGAGGCGAGATTCAAGCCCGATCCCAATGAAGTGGCGGAAGTCTTCTGGATGACACCTGCAGATGTCTTCGCAACTAGCGAACTCCTCGACAGTAACCGCCAGTTTATGGAAAGAGTTTTGTCCGGCGAGATATGTTTAGACTCAGATGACGGTTAGGTTAGTTTTGTTACGCGATCAAAGTCTCGTCGCGTTTAAATGATTTACCGGGGAGTTCCCATCGCGGATCGTTGTGGCGAAAGGAACTGCGAATTGTCGAAGGTCCAGCGAATGGCGGGGATCGTTTCCGGGTTCGACTGCAAGAACTGACCAGGCAAGATCAAGGGTTGCTCGTTTTCCGGCGGCATGTCCCGCTTGGAGGGCGACGGACCAGTCGGCTGGCGAGAGGCGACGCCGTCGATTGGGAGAGAACCTGCGACCGGTACCACATCCGTCGCCGACGAATCGGCTAGCGAATTGTGGCTTGCCTGCTGAACGCCAGGATCGAAAAGAGGTATCGCTCCATCAAGCGGGATGCCGGCCCCTGGGGCATCCGCAAACGGGTTACCAGTCGTTGTTGAGGGGAGATCTGGATTTGACTCTTCAGAAGGAACGGCTGGGAGTGTCGGCCGTCGCGTCACGCTGTAAACCCAGTCCACCAGTTCTCGGTATTGTTTCATGTCCGTGCCCGAGAAGACGGGTGCGGCCAGGCCGCCGTGAGGTTCCGTGGGGGCCTTAAGCAACGGACTTGCACCGGGGCGGTCGAAATCAATCCAACTGAGAACGACCTGGAGGTTTTGAGCAATTTCACCCCGAAACGGAGCACGGCTTTCCGGAACCCGCAAAAGGCGAAGCGAGGGTGTCATTTCCGGCCCACCGTGACATCCTGCCGTCGCGCAGTAATGGTTAACAATGGGGTGAATGACGCGGACAAACTGTTCGCCCGTCCCCTGTGGCAGACCACGAAACAGCTCGCTTGGATCCGGGACTCGCGGCAGTGACGGTCGAACAACCTTTGGCTTTTTTTCGGAATTGGCCAGTAATTTTGCTTCTTGGTCGGTTATACTGAAGGATGACGTGGTCTGGGGCTGGTTTGTTTGGGGTTGCTGTATCTTCGGGCTGTCCGAAGAACCTTTTCGTGCGAGGGCCATTTCCACACGCCGTGTTGCTAAGGGGACACCCGGATGGCGGGGATCAATCGAGCGGGCCTGCGTCAGCTCTGCCCAGGCCTCCCGTTCCAGCCCGTGTTCGGCGCACCAAATGGCCAATTCTAAGTGAGGCTCCACTTCCCGAACGAACAAGCGCGATCGTTCCTGTTCGTAGAGTGCCTTGACGGAATCGGCTATGGCCAGGACCTCACGTTGGGGGATAAACACCTCCCCCTGGGAGACGCGAAGGCGGTAGAGTTGGCCCTCGGCAACCAGGTCTCCCTCGATCACATTTCGATTGCGAAGCAACAAGACCACGCGTTTTGGAGTCGCTTGTTGGGCATCAATTTGTCCCACCGCATGAAGCGGAACAGTGATTCCCAACAAGACCCCGGCGCCCAGTGTTAGGACGACAATCCAAACACGCATTTGACTAATGCGGATCCTGTTATGTCTCATGAGCGATCCATGTCCAAAGCCGTTGTTTTAAGACTTGGCAGACAAGGTAACGGAACGCCCAATAAGCCGTCAATGCCGATTCCGCCTCTCGGAGGGACCTGCTTGTCAGGTCCGCACCATTACGTTCGATCATCCATCCCGATTCCGCGGGCATGACAAGCATGCCCCTCCGAATGTGTCCATTGGAGGGACCCGCTTGTCGGGTCCTTTGCTCGGAGGGACGCGCTTGTCGCGTCCGCCGCGCCCCGTTGGATTATCCATTCCGATTCATCGGGCGTGACAAGCATGTCCCTCCGAATGGTCGTGACAACCGCGCCCAATCGTTTTGGTCCTCGTGATCGCTTTACCTGTAAAGCTAACGCGCACACGATCTTTCCCTATCGCACGCGACTTGCGTTGGGAGTCCAGGCGTTTGACGAGAGACGGGAAGGCGAGGTGGTTTGGGCAAGTTGAAGTTCGTTCCGCAGCGACGATACCCGCAGGGCCAACTCCGGTTGTCTCTGGTTCAGTTGAAGCGACTGTTCATAATGGGCGAGGGCCAACTCCTTTTCGCCGGTCACTTCGCGGAGATGGCCGAGGGCATTGAGGGCACGGATATTTCGAGGGTCCACCGCAAGGGCATCAAGAAGCGTCTTCTGAGCTGCCGCACGATCGCCGAGTTCTTCGTACAATCGGGCCAATTCAACGCGTGGTTCGGCTGATTGTGGCCAAAATGCGGCCCAGTTCTGAAGCATGGCAATCGCTTCCTGGGAACGGCCACGGGATGTCAACAGCACGGCAAGTCCCCGCCGGGCTGCCAGGTGATTTGGATCCTTGGCCAGGGCAAGCTGGTAATACGTTTCCGCCCGCGACTGATCCTCAGGCTGATGATATAGTTCTCCCAACCGATGATAGACGGCCGCAATGTTGTAGTAGGCCGACGGATCATTCGGGTCGTAAATCAGGGCCTGTCCAAACCGCTGAAGAGCCTCCTGGTATCGAGCCTGTTGATAGAGTCGGACACCTTCCGCGTTGAGCGACTGCGTCGTCATCGTTGCGCAACCACTCAGACAAATCATACTGCCTGCCACGATCAGAAAACGCAGCGGCTCAAAAATAGTTGTCCGTGCGATCGACTGGGGTTCTATCACACCGCATGTCCTCGGCATATCAAGGAGTTATTTCGGGATAATCCCAGACAGGCGGGAAGAATACATCAGAGTCCCAAGATCAAGCAAGGGATTTTTTCGGGGTGGCCGCGATGCCCGCTGCCGCCATACAACCCCTCCTGAGGGGGGGCGTTTGTAGCGATGCTACCGTCATCCGGTGATGGGATGGAAAAATCGGAGGGGCGTGCTCGTCGTGCCCGTGGAAGTGGGATGGATTATCAAACGTTGGGCGGCGGACCTGACAAGCAGGTCCCTCCGACGGGCGGACCTCACAAGCAAGTTCCGCCGAACGCAAAACCGGGTACGCTCGTCATACCTACGGAAGGCCCGTCGTGTTCCCGAAAGGTGCCTGACACCGTGAGGATTCCGCGTCAAATCGGCCTCAAAGCGAGTACTGCGGAATCCGCATCGTCTCGCCGTCCTTAAGGGCCGAGAGGTGGGCATAATATCCCGGGACCGTCATGTGCAGGGCGTCGATGACATCGACCGCCGGTTTCCGCCCCCGCAAGATGGCATCAATAAAATCGTCAGCCAGATAGCCGTGTGAACCCCCGTGTCCGCCGGGCCGGACCCCAGGTGGCAGGCCGGGCCGTTGCAACGAGAGACCTTTCGCCAGGGCCTCGTCGTAGCGTTTTTTGCCCGTGGCGTCGCCGGTGAACTTCTGATTAAAGCCGCCGTATTCGCCGCGGAGTCGTCCGGCCTCGAGATACTCCCCCTGTGATCGACAAACAATGATCCGACAAATGCCCCCTTCGGCCGTGCGGAAAAGTCCCACCTCCGATTTAAAGATGTTGCCACTTGCGTTGGGAACTCGTTCATTGGGATCGAACGAGGGAGTCCCCTGACAGGAGACGCTAACCAGCGGCTGGTGGGTGACTCCCACATAATAGGCCGTGGCGTGCGTCGGATACCACATCGGGCACCCGTTCTTTCGCCAGTCGCGGAAGCTGGGAAGTGGTGGCGCACCAATGGAATGCGGGTGACAGTACTCCCCTTCCGCATACACGATATGCCCGAAGACGTTCGCCGCGTAAAGCTTTTCCATAGCGTAAAGGTCCTCGTGAAAGACCGAGGTCTCGAACATGGCGTAAACAAGCCCGCGGTGCTTCTTGCAGCATTCCAGCAGCCGATCGGCGTCTTCAATGTCACCGTAAAAGGCCGGGACGGCAGTCGCGACATGCTTGCCGTGCTCCATGCACAAGATGGCATGACGGGCATGAGACGGTGCATCCGTGGCACAGAAGATCGCCTCGATCGTGTCGTCCTTGACCATCTCCTCGAGAGAGGAATAGGTCTTTTCGCAGCGGGCCTGCTGGGCCATCTCGGCGCATCGCTCCGGGATCAGATCGCTGACGGCCACCAGTTCCACATTCGGGTGGTGCTGGAGGTCGAAGGCCAAGCCAAACTTACAGAACCCATGTCCGACGATCCCCAGTCGTACTTTCCGGTCGGTGAAAGGTTCCCAGGGTTTGCCCGTTGCACCCTGTGGAGCCTGCTCAAAACCGGGAACTCCCTCTTCCGCCTGGCCGTACCCGCTCATAAGACCGACAGACGTTGCCGCCGCTGATCCCAGCAGCCAATCTCGCCGAGACACTCGCGCCATGGTGAAGCTCCTTCTGCAAAAGACGATTTCAAACAATTCTGGTGGCCCACATGCAACCGGCGGATATTCGCGGATCCCAGGCCCCATTGGGCAAGATCGAGTATAACCCAAGACGTCATTTGGGGCTAACAGGGGAGGGCAACGGACCCGACAAGCGGGTCGCTTCGGATCTGGAGGGGCACGCTCGTCGTGCCCGCCGAATCGGGATGGATTATCAAACGTTGGGCGGCGGACCAGACAGGCGGGTCCCTCCGGATCGGAGGGGCGTGCTTGTCACGCCCGTGGAAGTGGGATGGATTATCAAGGGAAGGGTATTTCACGGACCCGACAAGCGGGTCCCTCCGAAGAACGGGTGTTCAAATCCGCACTCCTGGAGATGGATTGGGATACTCAACCGCGAGCGGAGTTTATCCATACCGTCGGTCCTCCCGTTCCATATGGGCCGCAGGGGCATCGGCCACATTTTGCCAAGAATGGGTTATTTGAGGAACCTTGGCTGTTGGGTAAAATTGGACTGTTCCTTTTGGATATCGAGTCGCATGCTGGACTTGCCAGTTTGCAAGTTGCCGTCCTATTTGAAAGACAGGAGATCGATCATGAAGGCCCGTTTGACCCGTCGTTCTGCGCTAGGAAGTCTCGCTGGTGGAGTGGCCGCCGCTTCGCTGACGAGGTGCCTGACTGCCAGTGGCGAAGAATCCCCGGCGCCGCTTAAGGGTAACATCAACCACTCGGTATCCCGCTGGTGCTTCGGGAAAGTTCCAATGGAAGATCTCTGCGCCTTTTGCAAGAAGATTGGCATCAAGTCGATCGAGTTATTGGGGCCAAAGGACTTCCCCATCATCAAGCAGTATGGTCTGACGTGTGCGATGGTCTCCTCCGGAACCAGTTTGACGAGTGGCTTCAACAAGCTGGAGAATCACGATGGCCTGGTGGAAAAATACGAAGAAATGATCCCTATTGTGGCCGAGGCCGGGTTCACTAATCTCATCTGTTTCTCCGGTAACCGGGAACCGGGGCTGGATGACGAACAAGGCCTGAAGAATTGCGAAGTCGGGATCAAGCGGATTCTCGGACTGGCGGAAAAGCACAAGGTCGTCCTTGTGATGGAGTTACTCAATAGCAAGGTCAATCATAAAGGCTATATGTGCGATCACACCGCTTGGGGAGTCGAGCTGTGCAAGCGGATCGGTTCCGAGAATTTTAAGCTGCTCTATGACATTTACCACATGCAGATCATGGAAGGCGATCTCATTCGGACGATTCGTGAAAGCATTCAATATATCGGTCACTTCCATACGGGCGGGAACCCAGGGCGAAATGAAATTGACGAAACCCAGGAGATTTATTATCCGGCCGTGATGCGGGCAATTGTGGAGACGGGTTACAAGGGCTTCGTCGGCCAGGAATTTGTCCCCCGCAATCCCGAGCCGGCAGCGGCACTCGCATCCCTGGAGAAGTGTATTCGGATTTGCGACGTTTGATTGCCTTGGTGAAATGCCATAAGCAGCCTTGATTCGGCTTTGTCATCGAGTCGTCACTGGACATTTTCATGAGTCGTTTATCACTGAGTGCTTTTTGCATCACCCGCGGGATCGTTGCATCAATTTTGATTGTCATATCTGTCGATTCGCTGACAGTGGGTGCTGCAGAGAGGGGATCGTCTTCGCAACCTCTGGAGCGAGTGAAGGTCTCGGCAGACGGTCGGGGATTTGAACTCGTCCCTTCAGGTCGCCCATTTGTCCCATGGGGTTTCAACTATGACCACGATACCCAGGGGCAGCTTCTCGAAGATTACTGGGAGAGCGATTGGGATCGCGTCGTCGATGACTTCAGGGAAATGAAGGCCCTGGGTGCAAACGTCGTTCGGATCCACCTCCAAGTTAGCCGTTTTTTGGAGGCTCCTGATCGCGCAAACGAAGCCAATGTCGAAAGACTGAAGCGGCTTTTTCGCCGGGCTGAAGAAATCGGTCTCTATCTGGACGTGACCGGTCTCGGCTGTTATCACCGTCAGGACGTGCCGGCGTGGTACGATGCTCTGGATGAAAACGGCCGCTGGGCTGCCCAAGCCTTCTTTTGGGAAACAATCGCCCGAGCTGGCACCGGTTGTCCTGCCGTGTTTTGCTATGACCTCATGAACGAACCCGTTGTACCGGGGGAGAAACGGAAGGATGGTGATTGGCTCGTGGATGCCGCCCTGGGGGGAAAGTACTTTGTCCAGCGGATTACCCTTGATCCACGAGGGCGGCCGCGGAATGAAATTGCCCGAGATTGGGTCAGACGGTTAACCACGGCCATCCGGAAGCATGACACGGAGGCGCTCGTCACGGTGGGGCTTTTGCCGGGAACAAAGGACCGTGCCGACGCCTGGTCGGGATTTGTCCCCAAAGAGCTTGCGCCCCCACTGGATTTTATCTCGACACATATTTACCCCGAGAAAAATGCCATCGATGTTTCTCTGCAGATCCTATCGCACTTCGCTGTAGGACGGCCTGTTGTTGTTGAAGAGACCTTCCCGCTCCGATGCAGCACGCAGGAACTAACTGAATTCTTGCGGGCATCACGGGGCACAGCCACCGGCTGGATCGGCTTCTACTGGGGTACGCCTCCCGATGAATTGAGACAATCCAAAGAGTTGGCCGCACATATCACGGCAGGCTGGCTTGAGCTGTTTCAGGAATTGACACCGGAGTTCCGCCAGCCGTGAGTGGTACATCCAGCATGGTTGCAGGCCTCTTTTCGGAGATCATTACGCAACGGATTTGCACTCTTCAAAGGGGGAGTGATCTCTCGACGAGTGTTATTTTTGGTAGCAGTGCCGTCATCGTTAGGAACTCGTTTGAAGCAAACCCTGTCCCCGCGATTACGATCTTTTCTGCTAAAATGGCTTTTTTGTCCACAAAAGTCAGGACCGTCTTCCAATGGCTGTAACTGAAGTTGTTACTCAGGAGACTGTGCCACAGGTGCCGGCTGAAGACCATCCGAACAGGGCTAAGACCTTGGGGCCGCTTTTTTGCCTGGTAGCCGCGATGTTGTATGCGGGGACGAACATGGCCCTGCGACGGTTGGCGGAGCCGGGCCAGGCTGCTGATCCACTTCTGGTGCTTTTCGTCAAAGAAGTGGTCACGGTTCTCGTGGTCAGTCCCTGGCTGGTCTGGCAGGTCATGGCTGGCCGAATTCGGCTCCCATCCTGGGGTAGCGCCCTGGCCATCATTGCCGCAGGGATTCCCACTCAGGTTGTGGGAAACCTGGGAATGATTTGGGTCTTTGGCGTCGTAGGAATTGCCATTGCGGTCCCGGTGTCCTTGGCTGTCAATTTGACTACAGCGGCCATTCTGGGAAGATTCGTCTTGTCGGAGCGAGTCTCCCCCCGGACGTTCCTTGCCATCCTGCTCCTGATCGTGGGGATTACGATTCTTCAATGGGGCGCTAACGGAATTGGAGAACATCTCTCCGGCCTTTCACCCTGGCAGGTCGCCACGGCAATTGGAATGTGTGCCCTGGCTGGGATGATTTACGGCTGGCTGAGTGTGGTCATCCGCCGCGTAACGACGCACGGCACTTCCGGTTGGTTTGTGCTTGTACTCGTAACTGGCATGGGTGTCATCACGATGGGACCTATGGCTGCTTGGACTCACGGATGGAACGTCGTTTCATTGGCGACGAGTGAACACTGGTTATGGATGATTGTCGCCGGATTTCTTAACCTGGTGGGGTTCTGGGCACTGACACGAGGACTTCAATGGACGCCTGTTGCCCGCGCGAACCTTCTGACATCTTCTCAGGCTGCTATGGCCGCCCTGGCAGGCTGGGTGATTTTCGGCGAAGCCCTGAACATGTCGATCGGTCTGGGGTTGGCCTTGACATTGTTTGCCATTGTCCTCAGCAGTACAAGATGAGCAAGTAACCTGTTGAGGGCTCTCTCAAAGACGCTGAGAATCAATCTCATTCGGGAAATCCACGTTGTCGCTGGGCTTCATAAAAGAGGATTGCCGCAGCCACAGAGACGTTCAGGCTATCGGCCATGCCCAGCATAGGGATCCTGACACCGGTGACGTCAGGTTGATCCCAGATCGGTGTCAAGCCGCTGGCCTCATTTCCCAAGATGATTGCCGTGGGTTGAGTGAAATCAACACGATCGTAGGGAACGCTTCCCTCGACTTTCGCTGCAACGAGTTGCAAGCCGTGTGCCTTGACCCACTGTTTGACTGAGTGGCTCTCTGCGGCAACAACCGGCATTGAGAAGATCGTGCCCAGGCTTGCCCGAATCGCATTGGGATTGTAAAGGTCCGTTCGCAGATCCGCCGCAATAACGCCAGTTAAACCGGCTCCATCGGCGGAACGGACAATGGCCCCCACATTACCCGGTTTCTCGATGCCCTCGACGACTGCGATCAGTGGTGTCCCCGGTTGGCGTTCGATTTCGCAGAGCGTTCGCTGAGGGATGGCGGCTACAACCACGATACCCTCTTCCCGATCACCGAAACTGAGCTTTTGGAAAACGCGGCCTGCGACCTCAAACAGCTCGGTCTGGGGTGTGGCGATCTGATTTAGAAGCAACTTGGCGTCTGGGCTGAGAAGTTCGGGACAGAAAAATACCTCTTGGAAGGCAATGCCGGCCTCATGGGCCCGCCGAATTTCCCGAATGCCGTCGATGATCATCTGATTGCGGCGGCGTCTTTCCCGGGCATCACGGAGAGCGATCGCTGCCTTGACCCGAGGATTCTGCAGGCTTGTAATCTGAATTGCCATCGCTTTGCGAAAGTACGACAAAGAGCTACGAAACTTTAATTCTCAAAGACGTAGCCATGACATGAATTGTCTATTTGGAACGATCTTGCTCCGACTGATCAAACAGGATTTGAAAACTTCGCTGCGTCATCCGTCCCCATTCGACGACTTCCTTCACAATTTCGCTCCTTTGACGCTGATTTGCGGTTGAACGTTGCCAGGCCGGTCGTAACCATTCCCATGGACGATCGATAACCTCCAGATTCAGTTGAGCACGCTGAATAGCATTTTCCAGGTCGTCGATCCATTCTGGACGCTGAAATCCATAACGGACGTGAAACGTTCCAAAGGAACGGATCCTTTCCCTAAGTCTGGCAAGCGTTGGACCTGTCTGACCAGCCTCAAGTTCTCGGATCACGTGACGGACCAAACCCAGCACGTGCTGCATCGCCAGAGGGAATCCCAGACCCTTGTTGAGCGTTTCGAATAACCCCGGCAGATGAATGCCGTGGGAGTTCCGAATGCGGTTGTATTTCTTGACAAAGACTTCGGACCACCCCTGGAAATGCGATTCGACAGTTTCCTCCCAGATCTCGGCCAAATCCCATAGCTGCCAGTTGATGAGACATCGATGGGCCAAAAAGAATGGTTTGAGCATCCAGTGCCGTCTCTGATACTCGCATTTCAGTCTCAGAAAGTCGATCAAGATATGGAGATTCTGACCATAATCCGATTGGGTTGTCATGCTGTTGTAATCTAAGTAGTCCTCGTAGTTTTCCAGAACAATCTCGATAATCAGGCGAAGATATTCAGCTGCTTTCTTAGGATTCAGTTCTCCTGTGTCGAGGGCCGCAATCAATCGGGACCATTGCGGGGCGTCGGACTCCTTGACCAGCTTCAGCCATTGGCTGGCCCCCATCGCAATAATTGCGCGGAGGTTGCCATGAGCCATGAACATTGGCGTGAAGATCTCTTGGCCGAATTTGCGAATGAATTGACGAATCTCCTGCCACGATCGTTGGAAAGGAGTGGTCTCCACGGTCGAGAGATAGATTTCGTGACTGATTGTTGCCCAGATGTCGGCCAGTACCTGGCACACAGCTCCGATGCTTTCCATCAGATGTTCGGCTTCGCGCAGCGGTATCTGAACGATTTCACCCTGGCGGCTGTTCGTTCCAGAAGTAATCAATGCCGTGAAAATCCCGTCGGCGACAGCCTCGAAGAGATGCTCAATTTCTGAGACTTTGCCTCCGCCTTGCGCCTGTCGCTGTTCTGTGGTTTTGACCAAGGTCAAAAGACCAATACTTGCACCGGCCCAGCCCTGTTGTGCCATGAGATATGCCATCAGGCCAAGGGCACGATGTGTACCCCGGGCTGTGAAGTACGTGTGAGGATTCCCACCCCGCACAAGGGACGAATACAAAACGGGACGGGTTGCAATGATCTCAAGGAACGATTCCATCAATTCATGGAAGGTCTTCTCATCACCGTGAAGGACGGCCCGCAAAATCCGCGGGTAATACTCATCCCACTGCGAATGTTGCTGAGAATTATCCGGTTCGTCAGGATTCATGATCGCCCGTAACAAATACCGCAAATTCAGTGCGTCCAAGGCGGTGTGGATAACCCGCTCGACGAGGGCGTCGCGAATCTGACATCGCCGTTCAAATTCCATCATGCTCTCGGGATTGGCGTAGGCTGGCGTCACCGGATATCGCCAGATCTCCTCTGCCAATTGGAGGAGGCCTTTTTCTGTTTCGCAAACGTACGTGTACCATGTCGCAAGGGTGCTTGAGGCATCTGGTAACTCGGAAATCGCATGGAATGCAGCCAGGAGGGCATCATACCGAATCAACATCGTGGCGCTTAAGAAGCCGCATCGGTCGGCGATTTCGCTGAAGAGAGATGCAAGCTCAAAATCAGAGATCTCGTCATCCAGGGTGGCGCCTTCGTGACCGTCATTCGCACTATCCCGGAAAATCACCCCTTCGTAAGCAGCACTCCAAATGTCTTCTTCATCGTCACTTTTTTCCGAATGGGAGGACGATACACCGGCTTGCTTGAGCAGCGCCGCCAGATTCTGGACGTAAAAAAATGATTCGCAATTGGCCTCGAGATAATCAATGAACTTTCGGGTCCACGTCCAGCGGTTCTTAATGTCTTTTTGTGCTCTCCAAATCGTCTGGAACCACCGCAAGGCAACGATCTGAAATGTCTGTTCGCCTGTCCCCAAGCCCACTTCCTCCGCTCTGCTAGCCCAATCGACAAGGAGCGCCATGGCGGCGGTGGCATCCTGATGCTGCAAGAGCGTCTCCACCAAAAAGGCGTAACTTGTGGCCGAATTCAGTGATTCAGCATGCTGTTTCCAAAACGCCAGACCTTGAGCGGCCTCGGGCTCTTTGCGCCAGCTCTTGAGAACGAGATTGACGATCGTTGAGGCCTCGCATTCATCGCGGCCCAGGAAACTGTTGACATCGGACACCGTCGTCGTGGCGAATTGATCCCACCACTCGGCGAAATCGGAGGCAACTTTCGCCGCTGCTTCATCCACCGCGTCGTCCCCGGACGCAGCCGTCGCTCGGCGCAAGGCCGCTAACCGCTGAAATGTCGTTCGGACCAGACTGATAAGTTGTTCCACGCGATGATCGAGAATGGCTTCTCGGGTGTGCTCGAATATGGGAAAGAAACCGGCAAACCCCAAAATGCACCAGGGATCGATCAGCGCTCCACACTCAATAGCGCGATGGATGAGGTCGATGACGCTGATAATCGTTTGCAGGGCATCTGCCCGTCGGTTATTGCGAATCAACCATTCGCACTCGCTGAGGCGACACCGAATCTCGCAGCGGATCCGCGCTGCGGCGGAATGGATTTGGGCCATCCAATAGCGGGCTTCCTGGACAGCTCCCATCCTGGCAAAGCAATTTGCCAATGCCACGGCGTACAATTCCCGAGAACGATGAGCTGCCAGCCTTTGATTCAGCCCCTGCCGCGTCGCACCAAATGGTTGCCGGATCTGTCGCATTTCCTCTTCCAATCGCTCCCGCCGCTTCCCTGTACATCTGTGCAAGAGCTCGGCATAGAATTGGTCCCGGACCATTGCGATTCCCTGCAACCACTTGTCGATCTGAACGCTCGATAGAATCGCACCGGGACGGTCACCCGAGATCCCTGATGCCATGAGGATTGTTCCGGCCAGAACCGCCGCAGCTTCGAAGAGACGCTCTTCACATTCATCCGGATCCCCTTCTGTGACGCGGCTCAAGATGGCATCGAGCTGAACATCGTGCAGCACAAAACGGCAGTAATAACCTCGCGCATTGAGTTTTCGGGAATCCCACAGACCGTAGAGATAATTCGGACGCTGATGAACCGGGTGTTCCATATCGTAACCGCGGGGATCGAGAACGATCTCTTCCAATTGATTGAGGTCGAAAAAACTCGCGCGACACAGTTCTGGCGATGTGTGCTCCAGAATTTCCACTGCCATTTCGACCAGCCGCTTATATGGTCCTTCCGCCGCTCCGGCACCTCGGATCCAAAGCGGGATGGGACAAACGAATTCGTGCTCGTAAGGTTTGTGCCGTTTTTCACCTTCCAAGGTGGGTATTGGCCGATATCCAAGGTAATCATTCAAACGTTTGATTGTGGCGCCAAGCAAACGTTCGCTGTTCAAACTGTCCGCTGTCTCGGCTTGTGAAGACTCGGCCAGGATGGCCTCGGAAAAACGGGCCAGAAGAAACGGCTGACAATAGTCGTCTGCAGAGAGATGGGCCAGGATGTCGCGATGGAATTCGCGGTAACCTGGGATCAAATCAGCGAAAAGAAAACGCAAGACAAATTCGCCCTGCGTTGTATCGGAAAATGCCGGCGATTCACGGCGGAGTTGAGCCAATTTTTCTTCGAGAAATTGTCTCAGCAAGTCAAGTTTTTGTCCTCTTGCCGCTGACGGTTGCCGGAGAAACTCGAGATCAGGATGAGTCCACAGTTGATTCCAGGCTGCAAAAAACTGTGGCTCTCGCACGCCCTGCGAAAAATTGAGGTAGCCCAGAAGAGCCTCCAGCGGAGTGGCTGTTTTCTCTGGTCGTTTCATCGAACGCAGACTCCTAAATGATCCTTCGCCGCACGAATTTCTCACGTTCCCTCGTTAACCAGGAAGGCAAACCCCCTGAAAAGGTGCTTCAGCGGCAAGCAAAGCCAGCTTCCCGTTGCTGACCAACTTCCAGTTGGTTCGGGCCATGGGCCGGTCCGCGAAACGCCGCGTCATCCAATATCGCCGCGCGGTCCCGCTCGGGGCCCGGTTTGACCTCACGGCAGGCCTTTCCACATTCTATCGCAAGTCGATCATTTTTATAACCGACCGAACCGATTCCCTTTGGTGATCACATGTGTGGTTTCTAACAGGAAGTTCTGGCGGCAGATGCCCTCGAAAACCGCACGCAAATCACGGATAATATGCGCTTTGCACGTGTTTGCAAGGACGATCAGACTAGCTAAGAGAAGTTGTGTTTAGACAGAGGTCGCCTTTTCGTTTGCTGCGAGCGGCACAATGGCGACAGATCACAGGTTATCAGGCAGAGGTTACCCATGGTTTGGTTCTTTGAACGATCTGCAAAAATTGATTGGTCACAAATTGAAGAATTGATGCTCCGGGCCGTGGATGAAGCCCGACAGCGAATCTATCGCCATCCAAAGCGTGTGCTTCTCTTGCCGCCAGACATCACGCGGATGCATTCGGGGGCAGGCCGGATGACGGAAATCATTTATCAGATTCTCTCTCGTGATGCCGATGTCCATGTCATTCCCACGCTCGGCCAGCATGAGCCGCACAGCCGGGAACAGAACGCACGGATGTTCGGCTCCATTCCGCACGAACGAATTCATGCTCATCACTGGATCAATACCGTCGTGAGGCTTGGGGAGGTGCCAGCCGACTTCGTGCGGGAAGTCACCCACGGTGCAGCGGATTGGCCCATTCCCATCGAGCTTAACAGCATGCTGATGAAGGAAGCATGGGATCTGATTATCAACATTGGGCACGTTGTGCCGCACGAGGTTCTGGGGTTTGCCAATCACAACAAGAATTATTTCATTGGCCTGGCTGGAAAAGGGACGATCTGCGCCTCGCATATCGCGGCAGCGTGCTGTGGAATTGAGAACAATTTGGGGACCCTGATCACGCCTGTTCGCGCATGCTACAACAAGGCCGAAAATGATTTTCTGGCGTCCTTGCCAGATTTCTACATCCAGATTGTCATGGCCCGCGATTCCGAGGATCAGCTTGTCCATACGGGAATCTACGTTGGCGACGATGTGGAGACATACCTCATGGCGGCCCGTCAATCGCGGGAACAGAATATCAAAGTCTTTGAGGAGCCGCTGCGGAAAGTCGTGTGCGTTATGCAGGAAGACGAATTTGTGAGCACATGGGTTGCGAATAAGGCGATTTATCGCACCCGAATGGCGATGGCCGACGGCGGCGAGCTGATCATCATCGCCCCCGGACTCAAACGATTCGGCGAACAAGAGGAGGTCGATCGTGTCATTCGCAAGTATGGGTACGTGGGTACGCAGCGGGTCATGCAGTTGTATCGTCAGAATAAGGACTTGCAGGACCTAGCTCATGCCACGGCCCACTTGATTCACGGGTCTTCCGAGGGACGATTTACCATCACCTACGCCCCAGGCCATCTGAGCAAAGAGGAAATCGAGGGCGTCAATTTCCGGTATGCTGATCTCAACGACACGCTTCGTCGCTATCCGCCCGATAAGATGCGCGAGGGGTGGAATACAGCCCCCGACGGAGAGGAGGTCTATTTTATTCCCACCCCGTCCGCCGGATTATGGGCGACTCGGAAAAAGCTCTACGAACGTCCTCCTGGATACGAATGTTAAAGTCGGCGTTTCCCGCACGATTTGACTTCTCATTCCACGCAAGACAAACAAAATGTATCCGGAAGTGTCCGGATTTGTGAGCTAGGATTTGACAGGGCACCTGTCGATGTCCGTCGCGGTCTGAACTGTCTTTTCGTTCTTGCCGTTGGATTCACCCGTGGATGCTCGCAACAAGCAACAACGACGTATCTCACAAAAAGGCTCGCAGGATAGCCCTGTTGATAGCACTTGCGCCAGGCGGAAGATTTTTTGTTGGCAGAACATAACCGAAGTCTTTATTCTCTTGCTGTTGCTGTTACCGGTGTTTTTTATCGGCATGGCTGCCGGCTCCAAGAACCACTGGTTAAGTTGGCTGGAGAGAATTGGTGTTAGCGAGAGTTGGGGGAAAGAAACGGCCAATGTCCCGCCGGCCGCAACATGGCAAGGTGAGGGAGTCGCCGATTTCGGTAAAATCTCAGTTCGAACATATGATCCGGTCTCGGGACTCATCCGTGAAGTTGATTTTCGACTCCATGCCGTCATGGGTTTTTCTGAGCGTGACGAGTTTGAGACCTTTATCCGCAGGACAGGCTATGCTATCCGTGATGAGATCCTGGTGACCGTCCGTGCCAGTACGCTTCCGGAACTGTCCGACGCGGAACTCCTTGGTCGAAAAATTGCCACCAGGGTTAACCGCGTATTCGGTGCAGAGACAATTCGCTCGGTGCAGATCAGCGATCTTGGGATAACAGAGGGCGCGGCTGAACCCGATCAAAACTGATGGCCGCTTGCGGTTTTGTTGTTTGAGCTAATCTGAGAATCTGGCTTAGGCAAACTGCCAGATCCTGCTGAACTGAGACGCAACACACAGGACAGAGAACCGTTGTTTACTGGAACGGATTTTCTCCCGGTGCTTGTGCCGGCGGTTGAGCTTGAAACCCTTCCGTAGCACCCGCCGGGGGTTGCCCGGCTTCCGGTTTACGGGCTGGCCTTGTCGGTATGGTGACTGGCACGATGTGTTGAATCGGTTTTGCCAGACGAGACTCCCGCACGCACTGGATCAACCCCGCTCCGTCGGCAAGGTAAATCCGGTCCGTGTCAGTATTCATATATCGAAGGGGATACCGTGAGATCTGGATTTGCCCGATTCGTGATCCACTCTGCTGATCGATAATAACCAGGTGATCGAGACCATCGACAGCGTACACGCGTTGATCGCTTGCCGCAACGAAGCGGCGAAGATCGCGGGCAAACCAAATCAGGTCCCCAGAAACTGCATTCAAGCGATACAGCCCACCTGTCTGGGTCGTAACGTAAAGGTCATTGCCGATGAGGGCTGGTGACTCGTTGATTGGCTCGCCAGAAGAAAAACGCCACAACAGCTTGCCATCCCATTCCCGAAGGGCATAAACGAAACCGTTCGTAGCGGCTACATACAGCATCCGTTGGGGATCCATAGGGTTAGACGGATCACCAGGACGAACGCAAGGAGGCGCTACGATGTCGCCCCCACTAATTTGCAGGAAGTAGTTGACCGAAAACCGCAATTCCGAGCGGACATCGAGTTCCCCGACGAAAAGCAACCCTTTGTCCGTCGGCCAAGCCAACCGTTCCCGGTTTTGGTCGGCAAAGGTTAACCGGGGTTCGACAAGTGCCCGGCCCCACGACATGACGAAATGCCCCGGTCGCTGCTCGGTCGATAAACGAAACTCCTCTTTGACGATTGGCCGAGATGCCACAGCCTTTACGGAGGCCGCCAAAGATTCTGTGGGAGTGGCTTGCGTCCCCTGCTCTTGCGTTGTTACCCCTTGACCTGATGATGCCGCGACGACCGGTCGCTCCTTCTCCGCTGCGCCGGCAGCGATTGCCGTATCCAGATCGGCCCATTCCAGGCGATATGATTCGATTTTCCCTCGAATCAACGGCACATAAACGTGAGTGGGACTAAGAGCCGGCCCTGCTCCGACAGCACCTTCCGTTTGACGTTTCCAGAGAATCACCCCGGTGTGACGATTCAGCACGTAAATTGTGCTTCCATTCACGACGGAGACGAGGTGTTCGCTCGCCGTTGGTTTCAAACTCAGCAGGTCAGGCCGTCCCACCGGTGTTGCCCACAGGGAGCGTCCGGTTTCTGCATCGAACGCCTGCAAGACGGCAGTATTGGTCACAACAAACAGCGTCCCCCGATCAAGAAGCCATGAGGTCACTCGCCCCACATCCGGATCAAGCTGAACCTGATTGAACCAAGCAACTTCCAGATTGTACGGGGCCAATAGCTGGGGATGAATCAAATCGGACGCACGGACCCAGCCTGACAATCCCATAACCGAAACGAGAGCCCAGGCGACAAGCCCGTGCTGAATCCTGGATCTGGTCTCACGTGATAATGGAACCATGGCTCTGCCTCGAATTGCTCAGCGTCGTGGATATCATGACACACCTCCTTGCACTCAAATTCCTTACTCTGCAAAAGCAAAGGCAACGTGTTTGCATTCTCGCCACTGACATACTTCCCTATTTTCTATGATAATTGGCCCGGAGCTAAAAGAAACTCTCTTTCCTGGGCGGAAAGACTGCTTCGACCATTCTGACCCAAATTCTCTGCAAAGCGCGGGGCTGTGTTGATCTTCCTACCAGTCGATCCAGAACACCTCCGTCCGCATGATTTCCCGTCGCCAACCGGTCTCGTGAATAGCCCAGCAGGCGATGGATTCCCTGGGGTCTTCGTGTCGCGCAGATTGACCGCCGTGATGGGTGGCGGTCCAACAGGCCTTTTCTCCAGGGGTCATGGGAGGCGACACCAGAGGACCATTGCTTCTCCGCCAGTATAATGTCCCATTATCGATGATCGTGATGATGACCGGTGGTGGTGCGTCCAACATTCGCCGGGCAATCACTTCGTGACTGACGTGGGGATACCGCTCCTTGAGCCGGATCAAGTCCCAACCGACCTCGTTCCCATCCACGACAAACTGTGGAAAGGGGAGTAGAAAACGTTTGGCAATTTCGTTGGCCAGCCATTCGCGTCCAGCTGGTTGGATGTCGTCAATGTCCCAGCCGAGACGGGCGGCGGCCTCGGCGGCCAGGGCCTCTCCTAATTCGTGGGCCGCTGCCCATTGAAGGCGCTCTGGCCGAACGTCACGGTGGAGCAGGAGAACCCACCGGGCCTGCGACCCCTGGTACAGACGAAGGCACCTTGCCCGGTGGGGGCCATCCTGGTCGATGACGACCTCCATCCCCAGCCGTTGGGCCAGGAGCAGCACATCGAGGCAATTTCCCACGATCTGAGCGCGCTCGAGGATCGTGCGACAGAACTCGTCCAATTCGGCGGCAACCTGAGCTGAAAACTCCGGCATGATGAAATGAGGCCCCATTCTTGCCCTCGCTTTCTTTTGGTTTGTATATGTTCATACGTACACTATTATCGCGGTAACCCCAATGCCGTCAAGACGGGCAGTGTAATGATCCCGGTATGAATCATCAAGAAAGCAGATAAGGCGTCGAACGATCAGTCCGACGCCTTGAGTGACCTGGATGGGGGTCCAACAAACTTATTGCTGGGGTGTCGCTTGAGGAGGCTGTTCCCCGGCCGGTTGTGCCGGCGCCTCGTTCGCGTCTGTTGGTGGCGGGTTACTGCTCGAGGATTCGACCGATTGCGGATTGTTGGCTGCCGGTGCCATGGGAGCTGTTTGATCAGGCTTTGTTGCAGGTGGTGCCTGCTGCGTGTCTTGTAGCGTCTTAGTCTGTGAAGGCTCAGTGGGCTTTTCTTGTTCTGATGATGACGTACCGGTCGATGCGCCTTCGTCTTTCTTTTCGGTTTCTTTCTTCTTCACGATGTCGTTAAAACCGAGGTGGATCTTTCGATAAACGTCATCGGAAATGATGTAATACCACTCGGCGAAACGGGCGTTCAACTCCTTGACCCGCTCCTGTCCTTTTTTCAGTTTTTCTTCGTATTCGTCTTGCTTCCGTTTGTTTTCTTTTTCGATTCGCTCACGCTCGGCCTTAAGGTCTTCGGGCTTCTTGGCTTCTCCTTCTTTCTTTTCCTCCGCCGTCTTTGCTGAGGTTTCACCCGAAGTCGGCGGCTGATCCGTTGGTGCCGGACTTTGGGTAACGGTCGTTGCTGATTGGGCCTCTTCTACTGCGGCCGATGGCCTTTCTGACGTGCTGGTTGTCGCTGCCGGGGGTTGGTTATCCGGCGGCAATTCCGGCAACGGCTCCAGCTCCGGCTTGGGAATCAATTCAGGATCGAATTCGGCCATGACGAAGAGATAACGATTCACCCCTGCTCCGCTGCTGTCGCCCTGTTGGTTAGAGGACCCTCCGGCAACGACCTGGCCAAAACGGAGAAGATAGCGGACTCCGTCCTTCATCCCGACACGAATTTCCCCTTCGCTAGAGACCACTTCAACATCGCCTGGCTTCAGCTCCTTCTTACCGATCATGGGGAAGATGCTGTAGAACTGCTTTGCAGAGGCGAGGAAGAATCCAGCCTCAGCCAGGGAAGCGGCGGTCTCTCGGTTAGCAGCCAAGGTCCCGTCGGCACTCAACGAGGCGCTGATTCCCTCTGGTTTGCGCCGAACATCGACAATTTTCAGGTCATCGAGGGCCGTTCGCATGGAGTCAAGCTTGCTGGTATCCAGTTCCTCATTGTCTGCCAAGGACTGTGGCTTCCATGTTCCCTGGTCGCCGTCAAAGACAAGGTTTTGCGCCAATTTCCAACGTGGATTACCGAGGTCGTCATAGTTCAGCACGATCTGCGATCGTGGGGCAAGCGTTCCCGTCACGGAGTCGAACGAATAATCATGGATTTGAACGTCCTTGATGTCCCAGGGATTGAGTTTCAGGAGGTCTTTCTCAATCCAATCGCCGAACTCGCTGGAAAACTTATCATCGGACAACTTCACGACATAAATCGGGTCCTGACCTTTGATTCGCACATAGCGAAGTTCTTCCTTTTCGGGGACTTTATTGCCGATGATTAGGTCTGCCAAAACCTTGTCATCGGCGTCACGGAAAATCACCCTTTTGCCGATCCCGCGGGTGCTGCTCTTGATCGTGTTTTGGTCCGGTTCAACGACACCGTAAAGGACGACCTCCTCTTGGCTCGGCGACTCGCTGGC
>Ga0068707_1000223_pt1 | contig 33508 bp, 21 predicted proteins | sample YNPNPMetaG_FD_66600 | JGI IMG/M metagenome (GOLD analysis project Ga0068707, IMG submission 66600) | Anoxygenic and chlorotrophic microbial mat microbial communities from Yellowstone National Park, USA - YNP NP MetaG | ecosystem: Environmental > Aquatic > Thermal springs > Hot (42-90C) >... | reverse complement strand
CGTCGGATGAGGTTCGCAAAGTCGAAACGCTTTCCTTGCGTTCCCTAACGCCTCAGGATGGCTTATCCCAGTTCTTTTCCCTCCTAGCTGAATTTGCTCCACTTTTAGACGAGAGCGAACCAGTTTATCGAGCGGAGCGAATTCAGGCAATGATCACTTTGCAATCCCGTCTACGTGCATTGGACAATCTCCAACAGCGCAAATTGAATGCAAAATCTGGTTGATTCAATAATTGCCTTTCAGAACCTCTTGAGGCAGGAAAGTACTCCCGTTATGGCAATCGGCGGCATTGCTGTGGCTGTGTGGGGTGAACCGCGACTAACGCGTGATGTTGATTTTAAGGTGTTGATAAGCAAAGAGAATCGGATGGTTCTTTTAAATCTTTTACGGGGTTACACGGCTCTTCAGGACGACCCTGACGACTCCTTTCGGCGCTTTGGACTGGCATTTTTTCAAGACCCAAACGGTATCCGAATCGATGTTATGCTTGCAGATACAATTTTTGATCAAACGGCTCTTGAGCGCGCTTGCGAGGTTGATCTGTTGCCCGGGAAGGCTGTTCGGGTTTGTACCGCGGAAGACTTGATTATCTATAAGATGCTTTCAACTCGACTGCGAGATCGGAGTGATGTCGAATCTGTCATTCGTAGACAAGGTAAAAAGTTAGATTCCTTCTATATTGAGAAATGGCTCAAGCAGTTTGAAGAGGCGCTTTCAGATAGTCCATTGGTGCGCGATTTCAAGGAATTGCTTGGCAGATAGTTCTATAAGGATGAGAAAGATCGATCCGAGGACGCAGAATGAAAGCGCGATGCGTCGCTGTTAGCGGCCCGAATCCATTTCGCCTCCAAAAAGTGAGGCCGGGGTTGGTAGTTATTTGGAAAATAATATACGCAGGATTTTCTTTTCGGTGGATTTCTTCCCCGCATTACACGGCGGGAAGATCAGGCGGATTTGTTGACGGATGTTCAATTTGCGGATGACCTTCTTTGTGCCGCAACCCCAAAAGGTCGCCTTATACAGGGTGGGTTTGATGGAATAGGTTTCCACATCGCCTGGGTAGACGCTCAGATAATAATAGGCTTTTTTGCCTTCCAGTTTGAGATAGACGGTGGTGTATGTGTTATTGCGCACGGTAAGGCGCACCGGGCTGAGCAGAGGCGAAATGGACGAAAGAAAAAAGATCGCCACCAGAATCACAAGGAGAAGTCGTTTGCGAGAGTTCATCCTGACCTCCTGAGGGGTTTTTTGTATTATCGCGCCAATGAGCGAAGAGAGTCAAGAAAGGAATCCCCCTGCACCATCCTTGCTCGCGCAAACGGCTGTGAAGAGAGTATTTCTGTCCCGCGATTGGCGAACTTAATTAAACCTTAAGACCTACCGGTTGTGTTTTTTTAAGATTGTGGGTATAATCCAGACACACCGCGACCACAAACAGCACTGCGAAGGGGCTTTTTTGTTTAATACGGGAGAGGCAAATGCAGGGAACAATTCTCTGGATCGAAGGAAAACGCGCACCAACCCAAGATTTTGTTGGTCAACTGCAAAGCCGCGGCTATGAAATCTGTGTGGCTGATAGCGGTAACTCAGCCTTACAAATGCTGGACACCCTTGACCCCGATATTATCATTGTCGATGCTGTCTCACTGCGGTCGAGTGGGAAGCGCATCTGTCGCTCCTTGCGCGACAAATCCAACGGCGTGCCGATCGTCTTAATCTCCGATGGAAAAATTAAGCCTGATGAAGCCTGTGTGACGGTTGTGCTGACTCTCCCCTTCACGATTCGCAAACTCCTCAACCGCATCAAGCCTCTCCTGCCTTCTGAAGGTCAAAAAGTCATCCATCGTGGCCCGATCCGCCTGGATTTGGAATTGAGGCGGGTGCGTTGCCACGGGCGGGAAACCCGCTTGACCCCGCGGCTGACCAAAATCTTGCAGATTCTCTTACTCAACGCCGGCAGAGTTGTGGAACGTTCGGTCTTATTCCGTGAGGTTTGGGATACGGAATATACTGAGGATACCCGCACGCTGGATGTTCATATTAACTGGCTCCGCAAAGCCATTGAGGTCGATCCCAAACATCCCCAATATCTAAAAACCCTGCGAGGCGTAGGCTATCGCCTGGATGTGTAGGGGGATTAACCCATGCTGTATGACCCCAACCGCCACCATCGCTGATCCATCCGCCTGAAAGGATACGATTACATCCAACCTGGGGCGTATTTCATCACCATCTGCACCTACGACCGCGCCAGTTTGTTTGGCGAAATCGTGGAGGGCGAATTGCGTTTGAACGATTGCGGCCGCGTCGCCGAACAATGTTGGTTGGACATTCCATCCCATTTTCCCCACGCGGAATTAGATGCATTCGTCATCATGCCCAATCACGTTCACGGTATTTTGTGGATTGTCGAAACGCCGCCGGCGATGGTAGGGGCGAAAAATTTTTCGCCTCTACCCCCCACACCGCCCATATCGCCCCCAACGCCCCCAACGCCCACCGAACGCCCTCGCGGCACATCCACAACCATCGGATCCGTTGTTCGGGGTTCAAAATCGGCGTCACCAAATGGGCGCGGCAAAACACCGACATACACATCGTCTGGCAACGGAATTATTACGAACACATCATCCGCCACGAACGCGCCTTGAACGCCATCCGCCACTACATCATCGAAAACCCCCGTCGCTGGCACCTGGATCGTGAAAACAACGCCCGCGCTGCCCCCGATCCGCTGGCGCGAGCCATTTGGGGCATGTTCCAACAAGATGATGCCGATCAACTCCCCTGACGCAATTACCGGATGCAGGGGAAGCGTAGATGGTTAACTGACCTCGTTAATGGCTTGCTGCCCAGGCGGCGGATTATTTCCCAAATTTGGCCTTCAAAATATCCTCCAGGGTAGGCTGACCGATCTCTTGCAATTCGTAGCGCACGCGCTGGTAAGGCTTGTCAAGGTGAATCACGCGGCTTAAGTCGATGGGGGTGCCAACGAGCACCAGGTCCACATCGGCGCGCCGGATGGTCTCTTCGAGTTCGCGCGTTTGCTCTTCCCCGTACCCCATAGCGGGCAGAACCGCGCCGGTGGTGGGATACTTTTCGAAGGTTGCCTTGATGGAACCCACGGCATAAGGGCGCGGATCGACAATTTCGGCCGCCCCAAAGCGTTGAGCAGCTACCCAGCCGGCCCCATAGGCCATTTCACCATGCGTCAGGGTCGGCCCGTCTTCAATGACCAAGACGCGTTTGCCGCGAATAGCCGCCGGATCGTCCACAAAGAGCGGCGAAGCAGCCTCGATGACGATGGCATTGGGATTCAACTCCCTTAAGCTGTTACGCACCTGGATCACTGCTTGAGGATTGGCGGTATCCACTTTGTTGATCACAAAGACATCTGCCGCCCGCGCATTGGCTTCGCCGGGATGGTAACTCCGTTCATGCCCTGGACGATGCGGATCGGCAACTACAATGTGCAAGTCGGGTTTGTAGAAGGGCAGATCATTATTGCCTCCATCCCACAGGATGATGTCTACTTCCTGTTCCGCCTGACGGAGGATGCGTTCATAATCTACCCCGGCGTAGACAATCAAGCCGTTATCCAGATGGGGCTCGTATTCCTCGCGCTCTTCGATGGTGCATTGGTGTTTATCAAGGTCGCTGTAATCGGCAAAGCGTTGAACCGTTTGCTTGACCAGGTCGCCGTAGGGCATGGGATGGCGGATTGCAGCTACCCGATACCCCATCTGGCGCAAAATTTTGGATACCCGGCGGGTTGTTTGGCTTTTGCCGCTGCCGGTGCGCACGGCGCAAACGGCAACAACCGGTTTGCTGGATTTCAATTGGGTATGCCGGGTGCCTAAGAGAGCAAAATCCGCCCCGGCTGCCAAAACCTGAGAAGCCTTGTGCATCACATATTCGTGAGGCACATCCGAATAGGCGAAAACGACTTGATCCACTTGTTTTTCGTGAATCAGCTTGACCAGATCGGACTCGGGGTAAATGGGAATACCTTGCGGATATCTTGCCCCGGCTAACTCAGGCGGATAGAGCCGCCCCTCAATGTTGGGAATCTGGGTGGCGGTGAAGGCAACGACTTCTACATCCGGGTTGTCGCGATAGAAAACATTGAAGTTATGAAAGTCACGCCCAGCCGCCCCCATAATCAAGATGCGAGGAACACTCATTGGTATCGCTCCTTTTGTTGGGATAAGGTTTTACATTACTTCTGGGGGGATAATCCCCAGCATTCGCAGCAAATTTGCCATCGCCTGTTTGGCAGCCGCAACCAGCCGTAAGCGGGCTGCCCGAGTTGCCTCATCGGCTTTCAGCACCTGGCATTCGGCGTAAAAATCGTTAAAAGCGCGTGCCAGTTCATAGGCTAAATTGGTCAGGTATAAGGGACGCATTTCCTGCGCTGCTCGCTGCACCTCGCCTGGAATGCGCGAGATCCAGTCGATCAATTGAATCTCGGTCGGGTGCAGTTCGTGGGTAGGCAAAAGCGAAGGCGGTAAGGGAGCTTCCATTTTGCGCAGGATGGAATTTGCCCGCACATGCGCATATTGAATATACGGCGCGGCTTGCCCGTTGAAGTCCAAAGCGGTTTGCCAATCAAAGGTGACGATCTTGGTCGCATCGCGGGCTAACATGGGATATTTAATTGAGCCTAAAGCCACTACCCGCGCCACTTCCTCCATCTCGGCTGGCGAAAGGGCGGGATTCTTCTCGTGCACCACTTCTAAAGCGCGCTGGCGCGCTTCGCGCACCAGATCCTCCAGCAGCACAACCGTCCCTTCGCGGGAGGCAATGGTAACATTGCCGGGCAGATTCACGATCTCGTAGCTAAAGTGATAGCAACGCTCTGCCCATTCGGGATGTCCCATCAGCGCCAGAGTCTTAAAGATCTGTTGTAGATACAGCGACTGGCGCACGTCGATGACATAAACCGAGAGATCGGGATTGAACATCTCGAACTTTTTGATTGCCAGCGGCAGGTCTTTGGTGGCATAAAGCGATGTCCCATCGGAGCGCAAGACCACCAGAACCCGATAAGTTTCTTTTTTCAATCCCAGCAATTCGTCAATGCGCACGATCACCGGCCCAGCGGGGCGTTCATCGACCGCAATCCCTTTGCGGATCAGCTCTTCAACCAATTCCTGACCGGGTTTTTCCAGCTCATGGTCGTAAAAAATGTGGTCAAAGCGCACGCCCAACATAGCGTAAATCTGGTCGAAACCTTCTAACGACCATTGGCGGGTCTTTTGCCAGAGTGCCATTACCTCAGGGTCACGACGATCCCAACGGGCGTAGAGCTGACGCACTTCACTCTCCAGCTCCGGATTCTCTTCCAGGCGCTTGTTTGCCTCGGCATAGAGATCACCCATCCAGCGCGTCTTATCCTGGCCGGGTTCTTCGCCGGCATGGAATTTTTGATAGTTCCACAACCACTTAATCACGTGCAGACCGGTATCGTTGATATAGTTGGCGCGGACGACTTCGTAGCCGGCTGCTTCTAAAATATTGCACAGGGCATCTCCCAGCACCACATTGCGCAAATGGCCCACATGAAAAGCCTTATGCGTATTGGGTTGCGAAAACTCCACCAGGATGCGCTTGCCCTTGGCTGCCCCCCAACCAAAGCGATCCCCTGCTTCAAGAACGGCGTCAACCACGCGGCGAGTAAATTCCAACGGGTCGAAGTAGAGATTCAGATAGCCATTCACTGCCTCGATGCGTTGAAAGCCGCTCGGCAAACGCAGCGCTTCGCTCACCTGCGTGGCGATCTGAGCCGCCAGTTGCGGTACCGGCAGTGGGTTTTGTCCCTCGGCGCGTTGCTGGCGCGCCCACTGGGCTGCGATCTGGAAGAACGACGTCGAAATGCCCCATTTACCGGCGAAAGGAATGGGATTCCATTCGATGCTTCCCAACGGTATCTTTTGCTGGGATAATATGCCGAGAATAGCTTTGGTGATCTGCTCTTGTTCTTGGTTAAACATCTCCACAACCTGAGTTCATCGGATCGGATAGGACAAGCCATCGCCATTCCTTCCAGGGTAAATTATACCCCAGCAACAGCGGCAAAGAGCTGGCTGTTGCGCTCCGAAAAGCGAGTCTTTCTGCTTATGCATAATTATTGAAATAAGCGTCTAATTCAGGGCGAAGCTCAATCCCGGCCTGCTCAAAACAATCTAACACCTCGAAATAAGCGCCTTGGCCTCCAAGAAAATCCCAAAACTCTTCCCCAATCATAAGTTCTTTATCCAAATCCAGCATCCCGCGCAGCGTCCATCTTTCATAAGGTTCTGGTTCATAGGGGTTATAGGGGATGGCTAAACAGGTTTGAATAACTGCATCTGGGAAGCTCGCCAGGTAAATTGCAGCCCATTCCAGCAGAATCCTTTTGTATCCTTTGAAGTCACTGATATTTGGTTTGGCTGTTTTGATGTCCACTAAAAACACAACCCCCTCTTGATTCTCAAGCAAAAGGTCTGCTTTGACTGTTTTTATTTTATTCATAACTCCTAGCTGAAACACTCGCCGAATCCTGCTAAGCTCGCTCTCTTTATCAGGATTCCCTTGCAGGGATAATTCATTCATGAGATGTTGAATTTCGATCTGTGATCCCTCGCTGATTTGGTTTCCTATGGTGTATTGCCTCTTTACAACAGGGAAATTGGTTTGGGCGACGATAACTGCAACGGGTTCAAAAATAGAAGTGCCGATCGTGGTATTCAGGGAATGAATGAAAGAAAAAAGAGCCATTCTGTCTTTGCCCAGCAAGCGGTAATGAAAAGGCATCTGGTTTGACTCTGGGTTGTATGTGCGCAATTTTTTACGGATACATTCTTTGATCGTATCTTCAATTTGCTGTCTTTGTTGTTGTGAGATTGTCATTCTACTGACTCTTCAGGTGAAAAATTGTCTCAGAATACGGGTTCTCTCGATCTTTTTCTACCCGATTCAAGACAGGGCGTTTGAACTGATTAACGATCTGCATCCCTGCTGCTGAAGCTATCTTGGGGTATAATTGATATTTGTCATTGGCGACGAGAAAAACATCATAATCTTCCTTCAATACTGTTTTACAATTCATTAAAACTTCTACAATTCCTTGTACATAAGAGCGGCGAGCTTCCTCTCCCTGTCCTTTGAATAAAGGTCCAATTTCAAGATCATCCTTGCGTTCCAATCCAAATAATTCGTAAGCGTAAGCGTGTTGCTCATGGTAATCAATCAAACCAACATAAGGAGGGCTCGAGAATATTCCCTTAACCTTTTTTTCTCTCAACAGTCTTGCAAAATCCGGATGGATTTTCTCAACCTCGCTGAGGATATCGATCCTGCGGCTGTCTCCGGCCAAACAGATTTGGTTGGTGTTTGTCCGTATCTTATCGAACTCAGCCAGCCTATTTAAGGTATCAATGGTATAAGTTTGCCACCATCCGGCAATGGAAAAAATCGGCTTACAAATTTTGCCATGCTTTTTACAGTAATAGGTCGTTGTCACCGGTTGTTTTAATGTCCCCAAATCGGCATGAGTGGTTGCGCGGCATGAACGAGCCGTACGACTGAGGATAATCATCATCACCTCTCGAATCTCGTCCTTTTCAATTTGACGAATTTGGTCAGCTAAAAAATCAATCTCTTCTCTTACCGGCGCCAAAAACCATTTTTCTAAAAAGGTTTCTTGTTTCGATTGGGTAACCTGAATTTGATATTGTTCAATCAAGCTTTGATAAATGGGCAAAAACTCCTTTTCTTTTGTTTTGCCATAGCTTTCCTCATTAATCTCGCGGTTCCGAACCCGAATCTTGAACTGTGTGCCCGGAAAGTGAACTGCATTAAATTGATTGAGTTTTTCCAACAGTTTCTCTTCGAATATCCTATTAGCTCTATCGTTTTGAAATTGCTTAAGTTTTGTAGATAAATCCTGGATAATTCGGAAAATGGCGTTCAAATCATGCTTTTGTACCTTAACCTTGCTTAGCAAGACATTGAAGGATGAAATATCTATTCCAATCGCATGATATCCAAGCTCGTTTGCTTGAACCAGGGTGGTTCCGCTACCGCAAAATGGATCTAAAATGATGTCACCAGGTTGAAAGTAAACCTGTTTTTTGAAATCATCCACATGGGAATCTAAGAAATACTCTACAAGCTGGGGAATGAATTTCCCTTTGTACGGGTGAAGACGATGAACATGCTTGGTTCTTTCGAACTCCTTGTATTCCGCAAAGGATAAACGCCAGTTAATATCCTTCCCCAACTTTTGTTTCCATTGGTTCTCTTTATTTACGCTGGCGTAATAGTTTTCTAATTCTTCCCGATCAACAAGGGGACTTCCCCAAGTACCATAGCTCTTGATCCTTCCGTATTGGATCAGATAAGAAATATTGGAAACTGTTATTTTGCGATTAAAATGTTGGGATGCCCATTCTGCAGCCTCTTTCAATGATAAAAGTTTTTGTTGGTGATGAATAAACAAGGGAAGTGAGCCTTGAATGCCTTTCTGCATCTCATCCGTTGCCTTTTTTTAGAATATCCCTTTTATAACATAAAAAGCGGGAGCGATGAGGCGCCCGCTTGGAAAATGCAGGAAAAAAGGACGTTGCGAAAACTTATGCCGCGGCTTGCTTTTGCAGGGCAGCCAGGCGTTTCATCAAACGGCTCTTGCGCCGGGCGGCGTTGTTCTTATGGAGAATACCTTTTTCAGCCGCTTTATCCAGTGCGCTTACCGCCATGCGGGTGGCTTGAATTGCCTCTTCCAGAGAGCCTTTCTGCATGGTCAGGCGCGCTTTCTTGACAAACGTGCGCGCCCGCCCCTTGAAATAGCGGTTGCGCAGACGCCGCTTTTCGTTCTGTCGCATGCGTTTAATTTGTGACTTAATGTTTGCCAACCGTAGCCTCCAGTAAATGCTTTCTGATGGTGCAAAGCCTGATTTTACCCGAAGATAGCTTTTTTGTCTAGGAAAAATTCGGGCAAAAAACTGTGAAAATTGTTGACATTTTCGTTTTTCTTGGGTTTAATATTCAAAATGGTTGGTGAGGAAGGTTATGTGGTAAATCTCGAGTTGGCATCTTTGTTCGATGAAAGCAACCCTTCACCTCAGGGGGCGGCAGAGGCGAAAGCTCCCTCAGCGTCTCCAGGTAAATCGATTTTCAGCCACGCTCCACTCCCAGGGGAAAGCGAAGCCGATTTCCGCGCCTTAGCCGAAAACGCTATCGAGGCGATCTTTATCGTCAACCGCGAGGGGGTTTTCGAGTACGTCAACCCGCGCGCCTGCAACCTGTTGGGTTATCACCGCGAGGAGCTGTTGGGGAAGCCTTTTGTGAACTTTATCCATCCTTACGATGTTGCCCTGGTGGTCGAACGCTGGCAAGCCCGCCAGCGCGGTGAGAATGTGCCGGAACGGTATGAAATCCAGATTGTCCGCCAGGATGGCGCGTCTCTGCCGGTTGAGATGGGAGTCACCCTCACCCAATGGAATGGTAAGCCTGCTATCCTTGCTCTTGCCCACGACATCACCTCTCGCCGCCAGCTCGAACAAGCGCTGGCGGCCGAATTACAGTTGCGGACGGCGCTTGCCGAGCTTTCCAAGAATCTGCTTTCTGCCTTTGATTTGCAAAGAATCTCCGAAATCGCCCTGCGCGAGGCTCAACTGCTCACCCAAAGCCCGCTGGGTTTTATTGGCTTTATAAATCCATCTGCCGGGCAAGAATTTGGTGGGATGATGGTGCGCGCAGAGCCACAGAAAAGGATTTTCAAATTCCATACAGCTTCAGGTGATGACCTGAAAGACTTATGGGAGTGGGTAGGCAAAGAAGGTAAAACGATCCTGCTTAATGAGTCTACCCAACCTTTGAGCGATCATCCCTTCCCTGACGACCATCCTCGGTTCGAGCGCCTTCTCATCGCCCCAGCCAGGATCAATGGACGCCTGGCGGGATTGATCGCGGTTGCCAATGCCGCCGAACCCTATCGTCCGACGCAGGTCGAGGCGTTGGAACGAATCGTTGACCTCTGCGCCCTTGCCCTACAACGCCAGTGGCAGGAAGAAGCCCTGCGTCAGGCAAGCCGCCGCGCCGAAAGCCTGGCGCAGATTTCCCAACAAATTGTTGCCTGCCAGCATAATCTCTCTGCCCTTTTGGAAACGGTCGCCCGCCAAACCGCAGAGAGCCTGCAGGCTACCTGTGGGATTCTCTTGCTGGATGAGGCAAAGCAAGCACAGAATTTGGCTGCCCTCGCACACCCCGATCCTTTGCTGCGCTCGCTCCTCAAGGATGCCTTCGAACCGCATCAGATCTTCGGTGATCACACTGCCTGGCAGGTAGCTCTTCAAAGCGCCGAGCCGCTCTTCTTTGCCAGCGTGCAGACTTCGTCATCGCCTCTCATCACTGCGCCCCCCTTGCAAAAAGTCACCGAACTGCTGGGAATCACCAGTTTGATGATCCTGCCCCTTTCCGAAGGGGCGCAAACCCTAGGCTGGATGCTCCTGGCACGCCATAAAGGAGAGAAAGCCTTTACCGAGCAGGATTTCACCTTTGCCCAAGAAGTTGCCTCGCGCTTAGCTCTAGGGATGAGCAATGCGCGCCTAGTGATCGATTTAGAGCTGCAGCAATCCCTGCTCGAATTGCGGGTCGCCGAGCGCACCGCCGAGTTGCAGGCAGAGCGGGAGTTTGTCCTGCAAGTCATGAATGCCATGGACGTTGGTATTACCGTGGTCGATCAAGAGAAACGCTTTGTCTTTGTCAACCGTGCCTATGCCGAGATGTGCGGCTATCACCCGGAAGAGTTGATTGGGAAAACGCCCTTTGACGTAACGGCCCCAACCCACCGCTTTTTGCTGGAAGCGCAATGGCAACAGCGCCAGCAAGGAAAGGAAAGCTCTTACGAAACCCTTTTGCTGCATAAGGATGGTTCGCTCATCCCCGTAATGGTTACCGGTACGCCACGCCGACTGGCAAACGAGATCATTGGCTCGATCGCGGTGGTTACCGACCTGCGTCAGCGGCGGCATATGGAGGAAGAACTGCTCTGGTTGCAAAATTTTCGCGATCTCTTACTCTCTATTGCCCATACGTTTATCCAGGGCACAACGCTCCACGACCAGACCGTCATCGAACGCCTTTTGGGCGAAGTTGGCAGCTTTCTTGGCGTGGATCGAGTTTATTTGTTCATCTTTGACTGGCAGGCGCAGACCATGTCGAACACCCACGAGTGGGTGGCAGGGGGTGTGAGCGCAGAGAAAGCAAACTTGCAGAACATCCCCAACGATAGCATCCCGGTCTGGGTGGAGAGCTTGCGCAAAGGCCCCTATATCCTGATTCCGGCGGTGGAGGAATTGAGTGGGGAGTGGAGCGAGGTCAAAGCGATTTTGGAGGCGCAAGCCATTCAATCCTTGCTGGTGATGCCCGTGCGCGCCAACGGCAAGCTCTACGGCTTTGTGGGCTTCGACTCGGTCAAGCAAAAACGGCTGTGGAAAGAAAATGAAATTTACCTCTTACATATCCTCGCCGATCAATTCGCCAGTCTCTTCGTGCGCCAGGAAGCTGAAGAAGCCTTACGCCAGAGTGAAGCGCGCTACCGCCTGCTGGCAGAAAACGTCAGCGATGTGATTTGGACGACCGATCTGGAGCTGAATTACACCTATATCAGTCCATCGGTGACCCACCTGACAGGTTACAGCGTCGCCGAAGCCATGCATCTGCGCCTGAAAGAACTGCTGACCCCAGCCTCCTATCGTCTTGCCAAAGAGACCATCGCCAGGGAGTTGCGCAACCGCTCACTCGCCGACCTCGCCAAACAACCTCATTGGTCACACACGCTGGAGTTGGAGCATCGCTGCAAAGATGGTTCGACGCGCTGGATGGAGGTCAAAGTCAGCCTGTTATTCGACGCCCAGGGACAGCCGATTGGCTTCCTCGGCTTGAGCCGCGATATCAGCGAACGCCATCAGGCGCGCCAGATTTTAGAATACATGGCAACCCATGATGAATTGACCGGTTTGCCCAATCGCTATCTCTTGAATGACCGTTTGAAACACGCCCTGCAACGGGCGGCCAGAGAACGACACCTGCTGGGAGTCTTATTGCTTGACCTTGACCACTTTAAAGAGCTCAACGACACCTATGGGCATGTGAAGGGCGATCAGGTTTTGCAGCAGGTTGCCCAGCGGTTAATTAGCGCGTTGCGCCAGAGTGACACGGTTGCCCGCATGGGCGGCGATGAGTTTTGTGTGATTCTGGAGCAGATTGCCCAGCCCCTTGACGCCGCCAACGTGGCAGGCAAACTTCTGGAGATCATTGCTCAGCCCTATGTGGTGGATGAGGGGGTGACATGGCGTATCTCTGCCAGCATTGGCATCAGCCTCTACCCTCAAGATGGTGAGAATAGCGAAGAGCTGATGATCTGCGCCGATATTGCCATGTACCGCGCCAAGAAGCAGCGCAATCGCTACCGCTTTTACTCCATTCAACGGCTATAGTCAAACTCCCCTCTCCCATGTCCCTCATCCCCAACCCTTCTCCCTAAGGTAGAAGGGAGTCCAACCCCCCTCTCCCCCTGGGAGAGGGGCAGGGGGTGAGGGCATTCCCCCCTCTCCCCCTGGGAGAGGGGCAGGGGGTGAGGGGTGAGTGCAATCTGCGATAAAAATTTGCTTTTTCGGGTAAAATTAAACCAGTATGTATATCCTGGCTATTTACACCGGCGAATACGGACAACGCCACATCGAGAACATCCGCGCCCATGCCCCAAAACACTGGCAGATCGAAACCTGGCTGGCGCCAACCCACTTCCCTCTGGTGATCGATGACCCAGCCGATTTTCTCCCCACCGAAGTTCCGCCCGTTGACCTCATTCTCTCGTTTGCTGAGGTTAAAGGGGTCGCTGAATTGTTGCCCGATCTTGCCCGGCGCTGTGGTGCCAGGGCGGTGCTTGCCCCAATCGATAACGAAGCCTGGTTGCCACGCGGTCTGGCGCGTCAGTTGCGCAATTGGCTGGAGAAAATCGGCGTTGCCTGCGCCACCCCCAAACCATTGTGTTCGCTGACCGAACAGGATTACCTGATCACCCGTCGTCAACGCCTGAGCTATCAAAGCCCGCAGATCGCCGAGTTTGCCCGCTACTTCGGTCGCCCCTCTTTCAGAATCACCGTTGACCCGCAAACGCGTTTAATTGTCGATGTAGCAGTGCAACGGGATGCAACCTGCGGTTGCGCCAGATTTGTTGCCCAGAGGCTGGTGGGTGTTTCGGTGGATGAAGCTCAGGAAAAGGCCGGCTTGTTACATCACCACTATCCTTGCCTTGCCAGCATGGGGATCGATGTCGATTTTGACGATACCCTGATGCACGTTTCGGGGAATATCTTCAAAGATGAAATCGGAGAACAGGTCAAACCCTATCGCAAAATTCAATACATTGTCCCTGGAGTTCGCAGCCAGGATTAGCCTTGTTCCAACTGGCGAGCGAGTTCCTCGGCGGCTGCCAGTTCATCGGGGGTGTTGACGTTCTGAAAAGCTAATCCCAACGGATCAAAAATACTGACCTCCTCTGGCGTGAAAAAGCGCAGGTTGGCTTCCCAGAACCAGGCATCGGCGCGCCAGTGGCCGTCTTCCAGAGCCTGGCGCACCAACGGTAGACAGTTTTCGCGCCGATAGACGGCATGAAACGGCTCATTCCCGTTTGCCGTCTGGGGGATCACTGCGTCGGCATGGCTTTCTTCGAGGGTGCGGAAGAGGATTTCGAGCAGTTCGGGGTTGGCAAAAGGCATATCGCACGCCACCACAGCCACAAAGGTGTAATGGGCGCTGCGCAAAGCGGTGTAAAGCCCTCCCAACGCGCCGCGGCCGGGAAAGACATCCCCAATCAACGGGACGTTCAGGAAGGAGTATCGCTCCGGGTGGTTGGTCGTCACCAGGGCTTCGTCAACCACAGGAATCAAGCGTTCGAGGATGCGTTGAACCAACGGCTTCCCCAAAAAGGGCAAGAGGGCTTTATCCTTCCCCATCCGTTTCGACTCACCGCCAGCCTGGACAACTAACGATCGCATAGCAGTTAAATTTTACAATAAAAACCGCTGCACAGCGCAGCAAATTTTGCCCGCTCACCTCTTTGTCGATAAATTATCGCCGTAAGATGCTCTCAAGCGGTTGAAAATCTGCGGAAGCACTCCAAAAAGACACGAATTCGTAGGACAAATTTCAAAATGTCCTATGGTTTGTGGATGAACCGTGCCTGAAGGTTCTTTGAATAACCCTTGTCAGTGACGATTGGTTAGGGTATGCTTAACGGCGGGAGTGGTTGAGTCCCGGTGGGTTCCCCGGTCTTCAAAACCGGTGGCGGGTCGCGTTGCGGGCCGCGGTGGGTTCGACTCCCATCCACTCCCGCTGGAGGTTCCTTAAATGTTCGCCATAGAATACGATCCGCTTACTTCGATTGTTGCTCGCTACTTGCGCATTAGCGACATCACCCAAGGGGATGGCAAACAACCCTACCAAGTGCGCTATCGAGGGCAGTTGTATGGGGATTCCGCCCAGGCCTACGACCAGCTTTCAACCGCGCTTAAACCGCTGGGCTATACGCCGCTCTTCCGCCTGGAAAAAGATCAACACGTGATCTATTTGATTGAAGCTCTGCCAGAGGGGAAGCCATCCAAAACCGCCTTAAACGTGATCCTCTTTGTGCTGACCGTGCTTAGTGTGATCCTCGCCGGGGTGATTTATTCCTTGGGCGGTCAAGAACTGCCCCCGAACCCGCTCAGTTTGCAGGACTGGTTAGCGGCTATTCGCGCCAGTTTGAATAACGGAATTGCCTTTGCTGCCAGCCTGTTAGCGATTCTCCTTGCCCACGAATTCGGTCACTACCTGGTTGGGCGCGCCCATGGGGAAAAGGTAACCTTGCCTTACTTCTTACCCTTTCCCTTCAGCGCCTTTGGCACCCTGGGAGCATTTATCAACATGAAAGCGCCGCCGAAGAATAAACGGGCTTTGCTGGACATCAGCCTGGCCGGGCCTTTATCCGGTCTGGCGGTGGCTTTTCCCATCCTGATCCTTGGTCTATCGCTCTCGAAGATCAGCCCTTTGCCCAGCAGCCCACACAGCGGTGTGGGAATCCAGGTTGAAGGTAACTCTATCCTGTACCTGCTGGCAAAATGGATTGTGTACGGAAAATTGCTGCCCCAACCGCTCAGTTATGGGGAGTTACCAGCCTGGTTGTACTGGTTGCGCTATATTTTTACCGGTCGGCCGTTTCCCTACGGAGGCATCGATGTCCTGCTCCATCCGGTCGCCTGGGCAGGTTGGGCGGGCTTGCTGGTAACTTCGTTGAATCTGATTCCGGCCGGGCAACTAGACGGAGGGCATGTCACCTACGTTTTGCTGGGGAAAAAAGCGCCGCGCCTCTTGCCGTTTGTCCTGGGCGCTCTCGTTTTGCTAGGCCTTTTCTGGAATGGGTGGTGGATTTGGGCTTTGTTGGTCTTTACCCTAGGCCGCCAGTATGCTGAGCCTTTAGACCAGATTACCGAGCTAGACCCCACGCGGCGTCTCATCGCCTGGCTTGCCATCCTGTTATTTGTTTTGGTTTTTATCCCAGTGCCCCTGTTGAGCATTAGTTGAGGGGTGAAGTGGCAGACGAAATCCTATTACAGGAGGCTATCGAAGCCATCCGTCAGGAGAAGTTCGAACGCGCCCGTGATATCTTAACTCGCCTGCTGCGCGCCGACCAGAAAAACCCGGCCTACTGGCTGTGGATGAGCGCCGCCGTTCAGACTTCCAAAGAGAAGCGGTATTGTCTCGAAACTGTCTTGCGCCTGGACCCCGATAATGAACTGGCAAAGCAAGGATTGGCCTTGATGGGTGTTGGTAGGGCGAAAGCCGGGCCGGCACCTCTTTCCTTGCCGCGACGCAAATGGAAAGTGGACGATCAGATTTTCCTGCCCCAACAGGAATCCGTTGGAGGCAAGGCGCACCGCCTGAGACGCCTGGTTGTACCTGCGGTTCTGCTGATCCTGATCGTTCTGGCCGGCATTGGCTATGCTCTTTTCGCTCCCCGCAAGGCGATTCCCACCTATATCCCTCCTACTCGCACCCCTGGGCCGCCGCCCACTTTCACCCCCACCCCCACCTATATCGGCTTCGTTGCCCCTCCGACCCCCGAAGGGGGCCTGGCTGCGCAACCTACGCCGCTGTGGATGTTGCTCGAGGCAACCTACACCCCGACACCCTTATATGTTAATACCCCTCATCCCGTCTCCGAAGCTTTTCGCTCCGGACTGCTGGCTTACCAACAAGGCGCCTGGGAAACCGCCATCTCCTTCTTCGAACAAGCCCGGCAAATGGAACCGCAAGCAGCCGATATCCCCTATTATATGGGAGAGACCTTTCGCTTGATGGGAGAACCCAGCCAGGCATTGCAATTCTATGGGCAAGCATTGCAAATCGATCCCCAATTTGCCCCTGCTCTGTTGGGCAGAGCGCGGGCAAAGCGAAGCCTCAACCCAAAAAACGACGTCCTACCCGATCTGAATCAGGCACTTCAAACCGATCCCAATCTGGCGGAAGCCTATTTAGAACGGGCCGATGTCTATCTCAATCAAGGCGAGGTGCCGAAAGCCTTGCAGGATGTCGAAAAGGCAGAAGCCCTGATGCCCTCCTCACCTCTGCCGCCGTTGATGCGAGCAAAGATTTTCCGCCAACAGGGTCAGGTGCAACAAGCCTATCAGGAAGCCCAAAAGGCCTTCGAGCGCGATCGCACCCTGCTAGCGGCTTATCGTTTGCTGGGTGAAACAGCCTTGTTAAACGGTGAATTGGAGAAAGCTCGCGAGACATTGAAAATCTATCTGGACTACGAAAAGAAGGATAGCGACGCCTATACCCTGTATGGCCGATCTCTGGTGGGGTTGGCAGGGCAGGAAGACCTGATTAACGCCATGCTGATCAGCCTGCCTGTGCCTCAGGGCGCAGAAGATGCTCTGCCTGCCTTGACTCGCGCCATCGAGCTGGCGAAAGACAACTCCTGGGCGTATCTGGTGCGGAGTTGCGTCTTTCTCGAACTCGGCGAGGGACAGAAGGCTGTCAATGATCTGAGCGAGGCGCGCGCGGCCCTCTTTCAGAGCGCAAACGCCCAACGCGAGCCCCTTTGGTTTGCATATCATCTGGCATTGAGCCGCGCCCTGCTGCAGGCCGGGCGTCTGGAATCGGCCGAAAAACAATTCAACTACGCCGCCGAGTTTGCCAGAAGCAATGGCGAAAAGGCGGCCCTCTATTACTGGCGAGGACAGGCTTACCTTGCCCTGGATCGCAAAAGCTTGGTGCAACGCGATTGGACAGCCCTGCTCCAACTGCCTGCCCAGGATGTGCCGGCGGAGTGGCGGCGCACGGCGCAGAGCTTTCTGGCTACCCCCACACCCACTGCTTCACCTCCCGTTGCTCCCACCTCCTACCCACGGACTCCCTCCCCAGCCGTTCGCTCACCCACCCCCTCCAGGACGGCTACCCCTTGACCTTGCGAGATGAAGCACCGTTCTCCCTTTGAAACCCCGCTTACCTCCGCTTCACAGCCTGAGCTCGCCGCTTTGGAGCAAAAAGCCTCAGCGCCATCGCCCACCCTGCGGCGTATTCTATTGGCAGCTTTTTTGATCCTGGTGCTTTTCATCTTTTTACTCTCTCAACGCCCCGATCGCTTCTGGCTTAGCGCCATGGCGTTGCTTTTTGTCCTGTTAGCCGAGACAACCCTCAGTTTGCGCGACTTGCGGCGCAAAGCTCGTCAGCAAAACCAACAACTTTCCACCTTGAACGCCGTTAGCCAGGCAATGCAAAATGCCGCCCGCCTGGATGAAATTCTGGCTGCAATTCAGCAACGCGTCCGTCAGCAATTGGGGGTAGATAACTTTTACGTTGCCCTGTATGACGAACCCAACCACCAGATCTGGTATCCCATGGCGGTCAAAGGCGGACAGATTGTCTACTGGGCGGTGCGTCCACTGGCAAACCGGCTGACCGATCGGGTCATTCTTGAGCGGCGCGCCATCCTGTTGCCGGAACAAGCCCATCAGGAACTTAAGCGCATCGGTTTACCTCTGGGCGACGAGCCGCTTTCAGCCTGGATGGGGGTGCCATTACAAGTCGCTGATCGCGTTTTGGGGTGTCTGGCGGTTTTTTCCTATTCGCCTTACACAACCTTTTCCGGGGATGACCTGGCGTTTTTGCAGACCCTGGCCGGGCAAGTGGCCATTGCAGTGCAAAATCGCTTGTTGAGCGAGCAAATTCAACAAAGCGAGCAACGCATTCAGAAAATGGTGCAGCAAACCCATCAACGCCAATTGCTCACCGAAACCCTGGTGCATGATCTCCGTTCCCCGATTGGCACCGTGCTGAGTGCCTTGGAGGTGATTGCCAACGGGGTGGAAAAGGAGGCTGTTTCCTCCAAGGACACCCTCCGCCGCGCAGTTCAGATTGCCCGGCAAGGCGCCGACCGGTTGCTCAAGTTAACCGACCGCGTGCTGGAAATCACCCGCATGGAAGAGAGCGGCGTTGAACTGCAGAAGCAGTCGATCAATGTCTCCGAGTGGCTGCTTTCAATTTACCACGAATATCAACCGCGTTGCTCGGCCGAGCAACTCTCTTTTCACCTGAATCTTGAACCCAATCTTCCCCCCCTGATCGGTGACGAAGAAAAACTGAGCCGTGTCCTGCGCAATCTGTTGGATAACGCAATCAATTTCACCCCCTGTGGTGGAGTAATCCGCTTAATGGCATCCGCTCCGCAGGCGGGTCGGTTGATCTTGCAGGTGGAGGATAGCGGCCCTGGCATTCCACCCGCAGACCGCGAAAAGGTCTTTGAGCGGTTTTATCAGGTTGCCGGGCAAGAAGCCCGGCAACGCGGCTCCGGTCTAGGATTGACGTTTTGTAAGCTGGTTGTGCAAGCGCACGGCGGCGAGATTTGGGTGGAAAGCTCGCCAGAAGGCGGATGCCGTATGGTTGTGCAGTTGCCCGTTCAGCTTTTGGAGGAAACTTCAGACCCTCTGGATTCCGCCGCCACAGGCTGAGCCTGGCGTGGCTGGCGAATAGGCAGGGAGATATAAAACGTAGAGCCGCGTCCGAGCTGGCTTTCCACCCAAGCGCGCCCGTGATGCCGTTCGGCAACCGATTTGACAATTGCCAAACCCAAACCCGAACCACTGCCTTTTGCGCCAGGACGCTTAACGCGGAAAAACTTATCGAACAAACGCGGCTGATCGAGGGGAGCGATGCCGATGCCGGTGTCGCGCACGGCAAAGATTACCTGGTCATCCTTTACCCGCACCCCGATTTGAACTTTGCCCCCCGCATCGGTGAACTTAATGGCGTTATCCAGCAAATTGTGCAAAGCCTGATTGAGCAGCGCCGCATCGGCTTCGATGAGCGGTAAGCCCTCGCTCGGTAAATCGGTAGAAAGGTGAATGCGCTTTTGTGTGGCATGGAGTTGGACATCGCTAACGGCTTTTTCAACCAGCTCTTTCGGGGCAACCAGCTCCAGTTGTAAGCCAACCCCGGCCTCGATGCGGCCCAAATCGAGCAAATTATTGACCAGGCGGGTCATATTCTCCACCGACAAAATGATCTTATGCACATAGCCTAACTGGTGTTCATTCAAAGAGCCAGCCATCTCCAACATGGTGGCATAGCCTCGCATCAGCGTCAAAGGAGCGCGCAGGTCGTGCGAGACATTGGCGACAAATTCGGACCTTAATGCATCCAGTTCTTTGAAATGGGTGATATCCCGCAATAAACAGACCCGGTTGACCGGGCGGCCCTCGGTATAGACGGTGGAGACGGTTGCCGAGTAGATTTTTCCATCCGGTAAGCTGAGTTCAATGGCGCGCGGGCTTTCTCTGGTTATGTGCATCAGCTCGCTTAGTTCGGGCGGCAGGCGGATTTCTGCAGGGGAAGCAACCAGTTCTTTGTGGCTCGAAAAAGCCCTTAAGGCAGCCGGGTTTGCCAGCGAAACCTGCCCTTTGGTATCGGTGACCAGAATAGGATCAGAGGTTGAGGTCAGGATCGCCTCCAGCCGCTTGCGCCCGATTTCAGCGGTCAAAAAATGTCGAGCGTTTGCCACCGCCAAAGCGGTTTGACCGGCTAAGGTGGTGATAAAGCGAATCTCTTCCTCGCTGAAGGAATGCGATAAGTCGAACGCCAGCCATAAAGCGCCCACGATTTCGTTCTCGAGTTTTAGAGCCACTGCGACCAGCGATTCGGGAACCGGTGCGTTCGGTGGATAGGTCAAAATCCGCGGGCGAAAGGGATGAGATAAAACAATGCGTTCTTGCTGGCGGCATACGGTCAGAATTTGTTCATCCAGATCGGCGTAAAGTTGGGCGGCATGACCATCCGCATATACACTCAAGCGATTTTCCTCTGCGTCCAGAACCGGCAAAGCCCCGGGCGTCAAAACAATCCGCACCGAGGCTGCTCCCAGCGACAAAGAAGCCTCGAGAACCGGCCGAACTGCCTGACTCAAATCCAGGCTGGAGGCAACTCCCTGGCTCACCCAGAGTAAGCGGTTGAGTTCCTCCAGCCGCGATTTCAAGCTCAGCCGCATGGTCTCGAAGGCCGCCCGCAGACGCCCTTCCTCATCTTCTCCTTTGGCTTCTACGGACTTGTCTAGGTGTCCCTGGGCGATGGTCGTGGCTTGCTCAGCTAACAGTTGCAGGGAAGAGGTAATCTTATTAAGGTTATAACGAAAGTATAGAACCGCTCCGCCGCCTAGCAAGAACATGGCAATCAGAATTGGCGCCGCAATGCTAAGGGCAAGTTGTTGAGCCTGGCGGGCCGGCAGACTGAGCACGACTGTCCAGGGCCGCCCGCTGGCAGACTTAACGTACACCAGCCGCCGGGTGCCGTCCGGAGCGGTTTCGTCAAACAGAGCCTCCCGCAGCTCTGTCCGACCGCTGTACGGCTCCATCAGGCGGGAAGATTGAGGATGAAACAAGATCAAACCGTTTTCATCGAGCAAGAGCCCTTCTCCTTGATAATCTATCATGCGGCGCAGAATGCCCAGCAAAGATTGAGTCATCGGATTGACACTCAACGAAGTCCGTCCGATCAGCACTCGTTGCGGCACACCTTGCGCATCCTGCAGGGCGGCGATAAAGGAGATTTGAGCAGCGTCTTCACCGCTCTGCGGAGGCGCAGAATAGGTTTGAAAAGGAACCCCGCTGAGCGCCAGGCGGATGCCCATTTGCTCGGCAACCTGTGCCCCAGCTCGGTGATAATCACTTTGAGGATAACCGGCAATGCTTTCTCCTTGCCGGTTGAGAATATATAACTGGGTAAAGAATGGCACAGCGCGGAGATGTTCCTGCAGAACGCCATCGAGTTCGACAGGCGAGCTATTGAGCAGGCGCGGGTCTTGAGCAATTTGCTGGATCATGTTCTGGCCGGTTTCCAGGAAGTATGGAATGCTATCTGCCGATAGTTGGGCTATCCCTTGCAGGCGATCGGTGATCATCCGTCGTGCGGCGCTTTCGGCAACCCGCCAGACAGTTATCATCAGGAAAACCGTCAGGAGCACAACGATTGGAAGGAATAGGTAGAGAAAGCGGGCAGAAAGGTTGCGCTCAGCAGGGGAAGGAATCAGCGGTGCAGGATTGCCCCAGCGCTTGGGGGTAAGCAGAAAGACTACTTCGGCGGCTGCGCCGGCGATCCAGAACATCCCAGCCGTGGCAAGGGTAGCGTGGCGCAAGTTCGTCACGACATAATCCAAGCGTACGGCTGCCGAGCCATCCACCAGCCAGATGCGGGTGAGGAAAAAGGTGAAAGGTGTCACAGCAGAAAGCAGAAGCGCTGCGATCAAAGGATGCCGCAACCAGCGATAAAACGGCGTGCGATAGCGTTGATGGATCATGGCGCTGAAAAAGGCGGCATAAAAGAGAAACTCCAGCGGGGTAAAGATGCTGTGAGTTGACCAGACCATCAACAAAACACTGCTGAGCGCGGCGACAAGGATGGCCGGCAAGCTGCCGTAAAATCCCGCCACCAGCATCCACGGCAGGGCGGAGAAGAGCATCATGGCGGCCGCCGCGGCTCGAAGAGGCAAACCAGGCGGGGGAAGGGCACCTGAAGCGCTCAGACGTAAGCCGATGAACAAGGTCGTGATGATGGTGGCAAGACTTGCCAGCAGGATCATCCCCCACGCCTCCCTTCCCCAACGACTGGGAAAATGACGCCAACGAGAGATCGTCCAACCGGTCAGCAAGGCGCTTAGGGACCAGGCAAGAAAGAGGGCAAGCCTGGCCGGCCACCCGGAGGGCAAAGCCAGATAGGCGGGGAGTTGGGTGAGGGAGAGAATCCATTCGATTTGCATCCGCTGCTCCATTCTCCTACAGCCAGTCAAAGGTCGTTTGCGTAGCCCTGTTTAGATCGCTATAGGCACCGCGCAGCTCGGGTGGCAACAGGGCTGCCAGGACGTACATGGCTTCGTCGGTCATCAGGCGCAGTTCTTCTTTGGTTGGGCGCTTCAGGTGAGGACGGTAGCAAAAGGGCTTGCCAAAGCGTACCTGAACACCGGGTTGTTTCCAGCGGTGTGTGGTGCGAAGCGCTGGAAATCCAACGGTCCCCCAAATGGCGGTGGGAATCAACGGCGCGTCGCTACGGGCTGCCAGATAGGCAATCCCCTCTTTTGCCTGAGAGAGCACCGGCCGACGGGTGCCTTCGGGGGCGACCAGGACGACCTCTCCGGCGCGCAAAACCTCCAGAATCTGCTGCACGGCGCGCCGATCGAATTCCTCGCGACGCACCGGGATAACACCCCAGAGGCGCGGAATCAAACCCACAAGCGGATAATCATAGACTTCGATTTTGGCGAGAGGTACAATGTTGCGCGGCACGACATGGACGATCACCACCGGATCCACAAAGGCAATGTGGTTAATGTAAAGGATTGCCGGTCCTTGGGCAGGAATGTTTTCGATCCCCTCTACCCCATCGAGCTTGACCAGTAAGTTCATGCCAACGGTGCGCAAGAGAAAGCGCAAGAAGCGCCGTTTAGCTTCCCAGCTAGCATGGTTATACCGGGTTGAGGTTGGGTGGGTTATAGGGGCGTTCAGGGTATTCTGACTTTGCATCATGAAACGCCCTCCTCAAGTGGAAGTGAAAAATCAGCGTAAACCCCGCGGTATTCCGCAGGCAAGAGAGCGGCAATTGCCAGCATTACCCGGTCGGCATTGTGTTGGCGTGCCTGGCGACGGGCTTCCCCTTTGGCGAGAATGGGCGGCAGGCGAATTGGTTTCCCGATGTTCATTTCTAGCTTTGGGCGGGTAAGGCGTAAGGCACGCTCTAAGAAATCATCGGTTGAGCCAACAATCCCCACCGGCACTACCGGCACGCCGGTCCTCTCGACCAGGTAAGCCACACCTGGATAGGCACGGCGTAAGCCTGGACGATGCGTACGTCCGCCTTCTGGAGCGATTAACAAAGGCCGGCCACTGGTCAGAATGGCGATTGCCTGTTCCATCACCTGGCGGTCATATTGACCGCGGTGCACCTGGATGCCATGATACAGGCGGGCTAAAATGTTCTGTCCTTTACGACGCCACACTTCCACAGCTCCCATTGCTTCTATCTCGGTCGGCCAAAACGCCGCAACGAAAGGTGCTTCAAACAGGGAGATATGGTTGATGGCAACCAGGTATGCCCCACGTTTTGGAACGTTTTCTAGGCCACGGATATACATTGAACTGAGCAGATGAAACAAGCCGCGAAAGATTGGGCGCAAGACCTTGCGCGCCAGGCGATTGAACAAAGGAACCCGATACAAGGCAATGGTTTTCTCCGCCATAGCTTAGCTCGATTGTTTCTGTCGAGAGCAAACGATCTCGAGCACCAGCTCAAAAACCTGATCGATGTCTTTGCCGTCCGAATCGATGACCACGGCGTCAGCAGCCGGGCGCAATGGCGCAACTGCCCGGGTGGAATCGATCCGATCGCGCTCGCGCAAGGACTGGAGAACCTCTTCATAGGTCACCTCTTCGCCTCGCGCCCGCATTTCGGCAAAACGTCGCCGCGCTCGCTCTTCCAGAGAAGCGTCTAAATAAATCTTAATGGCTGCTTCTGGCAGCACCACCGTGCCAATATCCCTGCCCACCATCACTACTTTACCGCGCAGACCAATTCGGCGCTGTTGTTCGCTCAACGCTCGTCGCACGCCCGGGTAAATGGAGACCAGAGACACGTTGTCATCGACCTGGGGCTGGCGAATCGCCCAGGTGACATCTTGATTGCCGATCCAGACATCATAAGCCCTGCCATCGGCTTTTGTGGGTTGGGTCACTTCGATCGGCACTTTTTCGGCTAGGGCAGTCAGTGTCTCTTCGTCTTGCATCGATATCCCTTGTTGTAATGCCAGCCAGGTCAGGGCGCGATACATCACGCCGGTATCGAAATACAGATATCCAAAAGCCTGCGCCAGCCTTTGTCCAAGGGTGGATTTTCCCGAAGCAGCCGGCCCATCGATGGTGATGATTTGCGATGGATCGAAGTCTTTGCGTGGTTCAAGGTTGGTCAAGCGGAAGCTCCTCTTCAAACAGGATTTCAAGGGGCAGGTCTCCTCCGCCACTGCTGAGAGACTGACCATCCGGAAAGAGGTCTGTTCGCGCCCACAGGATGAGCGGTTGAACTTCCCATGTGCCTTTGCGGAAAAGTAGCCAGTTCAAGGGGGAGAGAGGAACGTCTTGCCAGTTGGGTTGATAACGCCAGTTGAAATCCTGCCCACGATAGGTTGCTGCCAGGGCAGGGTTTTCGGCAATGGCAGGAGTAATCAGAATGGCGGGCAGTTGACCCGCCTCACGGATAGAGAGATGGGCAAGCGCCTGATCTTCGGGCAGGACGGTAACGTCGTGTTGCTGGCGGAGCAACCAGCGCAGAGCCGGTGAGTCGGCGGCAATGACGATTGTTAAGCTATCGGCGCGACCGCTTTTCCAGCGCGAAAGGTCTTGAATGGTTTTGAGGAGCAAATCAGCATCGCCTATCTGTGCATAGGGCTTCCACAACTCCTGACGAAAGACCTGACTCCACGGATACGAAAAAGCCACTCCCCAGACATTTGAAACGGTGTAAAGAAAAAAAGCGACCAGGAGACCAAGGATCATCCCCTGCCAGGCAAGTCGGGTAGACCATACCAGTTCTGCCAGCCACACGAAGAGGGCAATTAAAGCCAGGCTGGAGAACACAGTTACCACACGTACCCAGTCCCCAGCACCGTAAGCCCAAACGAAGTTGGTAGCAGCTAATTGCAGCCAAAAGAGACAAAGGAAGATCAACGTGATGGCGGCCAGAATCAGAGTCGCCCACAGCGGCTGCTCCAGCGTTTCGACCCAGCGGGTGATTTCCTGCGCAGCCAGAACCCACAGCGGCAGGATTGCCCAAATCAGATTTGACATCTGTCGCGCCGGATAGAGCAGTGCCATCAGAATAGCGATTCCAAACCAGATTCCGAGAAAGCCTTGCCAGCGGTGATAGGTAACGAATTCGATTGACCGGCGACTGATCAGCCCGCGGGCAATGGAGACTCCGCCGAAAAGGATGGCCGGCGTTTGATAAACGCCCAAGCCAAGCAGAAGGACAAGGATTGAAACAGAAGCAGGGCCTTTCCAGCCACCGAGATAGGCAAGCAGCGGCGAAAGGCTTGCCCCCAAACCGCGAGGATAAAAGAAAAATAGGGTGCTGCCAACCAGGAGTGTCAGAAGGGCAGCAATCCCAACCGTTTGCAGTGCCGCTTGAGCAGGCAGGCTTTTTCCCCAGACAGGCAGGGGGATACTGGAGGGCAAAGAAAATCGTTTCTCCAGGGCGATGAAGACAAGCCCTGCCAGAAGGAGTACCAGGACGCCATACCAGAACGGCGGCCCACTCAAAATCCCTGAGCCAAGAGCAATCCCTGCCAAATGCCAGCGCGCCTGACTGGCAAAAAGAACCATAGCGCCTAGCGCTGCCAAAGCGGGTAAAGCTGAACCCATCTGCCGCGATTGCGCCACCAACGCCGGATCGAACGCCAGCGCAAAGGTCAAGATCAATGTAAGCGAAGAGCCAAGTCGTTTCCGTTGGGAGATGACGCCCAGGATGAGCAGCGTGCCGCTGGCAGCCGCCAGAAAGCGGGCAAAGAAGTTGCTACTGCCAAATAGAAAGAAAAGGGCCGCCGAGACGAGTACCTCCAATGGATAGGCTTGAATTGCGGTGGCTTTGCCCTGGGCAATTTGCAATGCCTGCAAAGCAAGCTTTGCTTCGCCATCCGTCAGCGGCGCTGTTCCCAGCCCGCCAAAGCGGATCAAGGCGCCGGCAACCAAAGCCAGCCAGAGGAGTACGGTTTGAGCAGGATCGAGTGGGTGCTTCATTTTAGACACCTGAATTATACCCAAAGAAAGGGCGAAGCTCTTCAAGGGGTCTGATAGATGGTAACTTGCCCGGCTTGATAAACCGGGATAAAAGCGCGCTGGAATTTTACTTCGTACAAGCCGCCTGGGCAATTTTCTGTCCCTGGACGATAGGTATTGCGTTCCAGATCGCCGACAAAAATGTATCGGATTTGGTATTGTTCCACAATTTGGAGGGCTTCGCTCTGATTACGTGAACAATACAAGCGCTCAAGGTCGGATTGCCGGCTGCCCATCTCGCGCGCGCCGCCCCGCCACTGGCTCTCATGTCCCGTCCAGCCCAGCACAATGGGTTGGCCGGAGAGAGTCCCAACCCGGGCATACTGGCTGTAGCTGCCACCGGTGGGACTGACGGCTTCGGCAACCACTCCCAGTGGCGCCTGGCTCAGCCAGGCAATGGCTTGCATCTCGTCAGGGTTTTGTCGCCACAGGTAGGCAGTGCTGTCCAGGGTGTAGCCTGCTGGAGGTTGAAAATTGTTGGTTTTACTCAACGTAGCCAGAATCGTATAAACCAATCCGCCGAGGATGAACAAAATTGACAATCCTAGGCTGGCTTTTGCCCAGCGGGCAGAAGCATCGCCGATGGGTTGATTGTCCTTAGTTATCCGCCGCTTTGCCGTCGAACGGGAAGCAGGGCTGTGCCTGGCAACCAGAATCTCCCTTGTCTCGGTATCGAGATGGGAGAGGTTGCCAAAACATGCCACGGCGTAAGCGGCGGCAATTCCCCACAGCAACCACGCCTGGTAGTAAAACTTGAACACGGTGTTCATTCGCCAACCAAACTGGTCGCGCAAGTAGAAAAATTCGGGGAATAGCACCAACAAGGTGCCACCGAAAATGAGCAAAGCCACAAACCGCTTCACTTTCCCATTCTCCCCTCGCCCTGCGGGAGAGGGGCTGGGGGTGAGGGCTGCCCCCCTCTCCCGCCCTGAGAGAGGGGCTGGGGGTGAGGGCTGCCCCCCTCTCCCGCCCTGGGAGAGGGGCCGGGGGTGAGGGCTGCTCCCCTCTCCCCTTGTGGGAGAGGGGTTGGGGGTGAGGGGCTCTCCCCTCTCCCCTTGTGGGAGAGGGGCTGGGGGTGAGGGGCTCTCCCCTCTCTCCTTGTGGGAAAGGGGCTGGGGGTGAGGGTACTCCCCTCTCCTGCTGTGGAAGAGGGGTTGGGGGTGAGGGGTTCTCCCCTCTCTCTGTAGGAGCGGCGCCAGGGGTGAGGGTTACTCCCCTCTCCTCCTGTGGGAGAGGGGCCGGGGGTGAGGGCTGCCCCTCTCCCTCCCTGAAAGTAGTGTCAAGGTTGAGGGACATCAACAACGTTAGGCTGCCGCTTAAGATGATCCCCAACGTCAACCAGCCCCCGGTATAGATCAGGCGGCGAAAAATGGCAACGGCAAGCCAATCGCCGATGGTCACTGCTCCCATCGATCCCATAAATAACCCACCCAAGTTCGGTAAAGCGCTGATGAGAAGTCCCATCGTCAGGGAAAGAACCCATAATCCCGCCATCAGGCCGAATGCCCAACCCATCGCCTGCCAGCGTTGAGATTTTATCTTGCGGTAGTGCCAGACGAGCCAACCCAGGATCGGAACAAGCAAGGGAGCGAACATCACCCATAAGTGCGCTCCGCGGGTCGGATAGATCAGGTTAGGTAAGAACCCTCCCGCTTGAGAGGAAAAGCCCAGATAAAAAGGCAGGTACAGGACACCTCCCCACACCCCGCTCCAAATCCCAAAACGAAGCAAATCCTTGACAATCCCCCTCACCCCTTCCTCCGTATGGGTGAGATTTTGCTCCCCTCTCCCTATGGGAGAGGGGTTGGGGGTGAGGGGCTCTCCCCTCTCCCCTTGTGGGAGAGGGGTTGGGGGTGAGGGGTTCTCCCCTCTCCCTGTGGGAGCGGCGTCAGGGGTGAGGGCGACCCTACCCAACGCGTACGCGGCAGCGCACAAAGCGACATAGATCGGAAAATCCCAGGTATTCAGAAATGCTAGCCCCCCCAAAATCAACGCTGCCATCAGGCTTTCACTTACAGGAACAGCCAGTGGGTAATGCAGGAACAGGCGACGATCGCCCAAAGCAACCTGAACTCCAGACAGCGGCTTAGATGGTTTGGTCCAACTTAACCAAAGGCTGAGCGCAAGTGCCATTGCCAGAAGAGCAAAGGGCATCGCCAGCACGTGCGGATGTAAATCGGCCAGAATGTAGGAAAAGGCTGGAAATTCATCGATGATCTCGCGCGGGGCGCCGCTCACATCGTAATCCTGCACTACCCGCGAAGCCCGCCACCACCAATACCAGCGCTTCGGCAAGCCGTCTAAAGGGAATTGCGGTGGTTGGCTCAGCTCAACCAGATCTAACCATTTCCAGAACGGAGAAACCCAGACGCCATTGCGCTGTTGCCAGAACAGACCGGCGGCGTGCAAGACTTCCAGCAAGCCTCCCAAATTACCCACCAGAAGCACCATAAGTGGCGCCAGTAGGGCTTTCCAGGGAAAGCGTTTTGCAAATTGCAGGCTCAGCAAGTTGCTTAACAATCCATAAGCCCCCAGGGCGCTCAAAGCAAATACCAGCGTAATGCCCAGGTTAAACGCCACCGCGCCGCTGGTGCCGCACAGTTTCGCTAACATTGCTACCAGAATGTAGCCAAAGTAATAGTAAGAGATGGCATAGCCAGAGAGCCAGGGGTCATGCGGTGGAAAGGTCTCTGAGCGCAGGATGGCATTGATAAAAGCCAGTTCCATGGGCTTTTCGGTGCCTAACGCTTCCGGGTTGGCGGCGCGGGTCACTGCCAGAGCAATAAATGCAAGGGCAAACAAACCCTCCATCAAGCCAACCTGCCGTCGATTTTCTGTCCACCAACGCCAGAATTCGGCCTTGCCGATTTTGAGGTACAAAGAAATGCTGAGGGCAAAAACCAGAACAAAAGTAAAAAGGATGCCCTCGCTTCGGTTTTCGATTAGATGAAGGGAGGTCAAAAACCAAAAGCTGTATCCCCAAACGAGCCATCCCAAAGTGCGGCTGAAGGCATAGCCGCGATCTGGTAGACGCCTGAACAACCAGAAGGAGAGAGGAAAACTTAACCAACCTGCGAAGGTAATAACACCATACCAAAGGATAGCATCTCTCATGGTTGGTTCACCTCATAGATTACCGTTTGCCCATCTCGATAGACCTCATGCCAAAGCAAGCCGTTAGCCGCCTCGAATTTGTCCAACCCAGGGCCTGGGTATTTGCCGCGTTCTTGCTGTCCGACGATAATATAGCGCACTTGATACTTTTGTAAGAAGTTTGCTGCGGCTTGAAGGTCAAGCGTGCGATAAAACGCTTCGATTTCCTCGATGCGTTCCGTCACCCAGTTTGCCGGCAGGAGGGTGCGTTGTTGTTGCTGATGCCATTCCCAACCGACCACGCCCGGCAAGCCGGTGTAGATACTAAAGCGCGAGCCCCAGCGATACAGATCGCGCAGGTTTGCTTCCACAATAACCGGCGATCCCTGGATGTGATCCTGCATCCACAAGATGGCGCGATAATCCTGACTGAGATCCATTTCCCCCCAACTGTCGGTGTATCTGGAATAGGCCATGAAAGCCATGCCGTCTAACGTATGGGGGGCGGCCTCGCTCATGCGGTCTTTAATCTTGGCGGTCGTAGCGGTGAGAGGATACAGCGCCGCTGATAAAACAAGGAACAAAAAGACGCTTTTCCACAAATTGCCCCACTTATCCCGCCAGCTCAGCAATTGCGGCGTCAACCAGCCCAGGGCGGCGCCGGCTGCCACCGCGAACATCGTCCATACCTGCAGGTAAAACTTGAAGACGGTGTTCATCCGCCCAATGTCGCCGGCTACCACAACGATCTCGACCATCAGCGTGACCATCAGACCGGTGCCGACCAGAAAGAGCACAAAGCGTTTTTCCTCTGGCTGGTCGCGACGCAGGATCAGAAGGCCAGCCCAAACAGCCAGAGGCAAGGCCATCCAGGCAATAGCAACTTCCAACCACACCCTGAGACCAATGATCACCGCCACCAACAGGATCAGTCCGTATCCAACCCAGGGCAAAGCCGGTTTGAGTTTTCTCGCTGCAGATAAGGGGGTGTTTGCCATCCAATCGATGCTCTCCCAAACCAGCCAGGAAACAATTACGAACAGGAACAATCCCCAGTGGACAAGGTAGGAAAGGCTGGGAGTGTGCGTGCCGTGCCATAGATTGATCTTGGAATATCCCCAACCCAGCCAGCGAGTGAAAGGATAAAACAGCAGATTGGAGGCAATCACTAGCAAACCCACTCCCAGTGCAGCCTCTCCCACAATAGGTAGCCAACGCTTTAGCTTATCAGCCATACGGACTTCCTCCTGAACCTCGCCCATGACGAGCGGACGCAACAGGCGATAAGCTACAATGGTGCTGACCAGCACCAGATAGGGATAATAATCTGAATAGTTGGTCGGGCGAAGAACGCCAATCAGCAATCCGCCGATTAGCAGGCGCGCTGCGCTCTGTAATTTCAATCTGACTTGGGGCATGAGCAGAATCGATAAAGCAAATGCCAGGGTTAACAAAGCCAGCGGCAGAGCGAACAAATGCGCGTGCGGGTCCGCATACAGCACGGTAAAGAAGGGAAACTCGGTGATCGGTTCGACATCATTAGGCGCCGGGATGGCGCGGCTGGGAATCCAGTACCAATCGCCCAGGCTGTAGGGCAGATTCATCCCCTTCAGGACTTCGATAAACCCTTGCACCGTCCAGATAGCGCGGCTCAGCAAGCTGGCGCCTTCAATATTTCCTCCAGGCGCAGCCAGTTTCTGGTAGCCATTCAGAATCATCCTTAAAGTGCCCAGGTTGCCCAGCACGGTCATACCTAAGGCAGCCGAGATGCCGCCAATCCAGGAGAGCGTAAAATTGGGTTTCCCGCTCAGGGGATCGGACAGACGTCGGCGGGCAACCAGATTCCAACCCAGGGAGAATGCCCCTACTCCAATCAGGCTAAAGGTCGTCGGCAGGATCAAATTATAGGCAATCGCCGGGACAATGCCCAACCACTTGACGATTACCCCCATCAAAACAAAGCCGTAATAGTAATAGTTCAGATACCCACCCGCATACCAAGGATCAAAAGGAGGGAAAGAAGTGCTTTTCAGAACCGCGTTGAAGTAAGCGAAATCCATCGGTTTCTCGCCACCCTTCCACGGGTGCCATAAATCCGGGTTGCCCAAGCGAATCAAGAGATCGATCAAAAAGAAAGCTAGAAAGAGGATTTCGACCCACAGAAATTGTTTTTTGCGTAAGCGAAATTCTTGCCTTAAACCTTGCCAATCGAGCAGGGCAAACGCCAATGAGATTAGGAGCAGCGCTCCAAAGACGGCGCTGATCGTCCAGCGCTGGAACGGCACCCGCACCGAACCCAATAACCAAACAAAATAGGAGAGCAAAAGCAAGCCGAAGGCGCGCGATAAGGGATAGCCGCGGTCATCCAGACCGGCGAAGACCTGCCTGGTCAAAGGATAGACAACCCATCCCAACAGGCTGAGGGTTAAATACCAGACAATGACCGCAACCAGTTGATTTCGATTGTGCAAAGCGTTGCGGTTGAATAGCTCCGACCAGGTACCGCCGCTTTGTTGTTCGCGCAGGCGATCGGGCGGCAGGAGCAATAAGCCAGGAAATTTCGAAGCCTGGCGAGGTGTAAGATGGATAACCTTGGAAAGATCAACCGCGCTGAGCAGCCGCCGCACGCTCAATGAGTCGTAATCTTCACGCTTGCGAAAGATCAATACCTTCGGGTGATCGTAAACCGTGAAGGCTTCCTCGGCAAACTGGTCGTTGATCCGCCAGTTGCCGAGGTTGGGAAACGACTCAAAGACCTGCACTAACTCAAAGCCCAATTGTCCCTGAAACTGGCCTGGCTGGGCAACGTTGTAACACCAGATCACGTCTTTATCCTCAGGACAGCCGATCAATAAGCGATAATAAGCGGTAGAAAGCGGATAGCGTTCTGGCACCCGCGGCACGGTGCCCCACTGCCGATTCGAAGAAATAAAAATATAATCTGCCTGATCGAGGATGGAAAGGAAACGCGCCAGCTTTTCGGGGTTGTCGTCCCAGTACATCTCGAACACCAGATCGCGCTGATAGATACCTCCATAGCCATCGTAGCCATCCATACGCAAAGGCAGGCCGTCATCCCAAGAGCTTTCGTTGGCTGGAGCAGCCCCGGCAATGGCAATGGCTACCGACGGATCACCTTGCAGGGAGAGGGTAAGCTGAATTTGTTTCCCTGTTTCAACGACAATTGGTGGTGAAAAATTGAAGGTTGCCCGATCGCCGCGTCGGTCGGAGATGGACAAAAAATCGCCCTGCACCGTTGCACTCCAACTCGTTTCAGGCTGGGTAGTTTTGGCAAGGCTGAGGGTCAGCGTCTTTTCCTGGCGCAAATCGATGATATCGCGCACGTGGGCGAGGGTGATTTGCTCAATGCTCCCGCTGACGGCAGGGTTAAAGACGGTGCGGTAGGGCATAGCAGGAGTGATTAGATTGTCGTAAGGAAACGGTACAGGCTGCCGGTAAAGCGAGCCATCTTCCTGCCGAATGCTCACGTGGATTGGAGCCGGTACATTCTGGTAAATCCAGCGTGAAGCCGCCACCCGCGTCACCGGGCGGGTGTAAATGCGGGTGAAGGCAAACGCCCACAAGAAGGTCAGCCCAAGCACCAGGAAAGCCAGACCAATTGCAAGAATGCGGCGCAGTTTCTCATTTTGCCAAAAGGAACTTTGCGCCGCTTGCTCACTCTTGCGGTTTTGCCAGAGCGCCAGAATTGCCCAGGCTGCCAGAATGGTCAAGCCTGGATAGGAGGGCAACTGATAGCGCATGGTCGGGTTGGGTTGGAAAGATTGCCAGGTGAAATAAAATGCTGTCCAACCCCATAACACGGCAGGCGCGCCGATCTCGCCCTTAAACAGCCGCCATCCCATCCAGAGAAAGCCCACCCAGGCCAAAAGACCCAACGGCAAACCCAGCCCCCAAACGGTCAGGTTTTGTCCCGAAAACCAGCGCGGACGGCGCGCCCATTGCAAAGCTGGCGGAAAATCGACATCGCCGGCGCTTTGATTGCGTTGTTCACGTATGTT
>Ga0068707_1000222_pt1 | contig 33537 bp, 36 predicted proteins | sample YNPNPMetaG_FD_66600 | JGI IMG/M metagenome (GOLD analysis project Ga0068707, IMG submission 66600) | Anoxygenic and chlorotrophic microbial mat microbial communities from Yellowstone National Park, USA - YNP NP MetaG | ecosystem: Environmental > Aquatic > Thermal springs > Hot (42-90C) >... | reverse complement strand
GATGCCTGCGGCATCATGGGGGTTTCATCCGTAAATAATTTTTAAGTTACTGACTTCCTTTTGGTTATGCTTACCTTACTTTTATTAGCCAATCGGCCGGATGGAACTCGCATGTTGATTATAATTTTCATCCGTTTGTTGTGTTTATCTTATAAACATGCTCGTTTCATCCGAAACTATTTTATAAATTGCTGACTACCTTTTGGTTATACTTTAATTCTTTTATTCTCCAATCGGCCGGATGGAACTCACAAGTTCGTTTCATCTGTTTGTTGTGTTTACAGCTTCAACATGCTCGTTTCTGATAAAAAAGAGAATAAGACTATTCAGATCATTGATTCAGTTTACCCCTTTATCGCAATGGGCTTATTTTTATCATTAACTGCAGCAAAGGTAAAAAGAGCATGCATGGCTTTTTGCCTGTTTTCGACAAACATTTCTTCAACATATATGTCAACCTCAATTTCAATCTTAACATTTTTGACTTTTATCACCTTTCCTATAATTTCTACAATGGTACCTGATTTTATGGGTAAAAGAAACTGTACTTTCTCTACTGAGACTGTAACCATTTTCTGTTTTGTGAATCGAATGGCTGTAATATAAGCCACCTCGTCCATCCATTGCATTGCCGTTCCGCCGAATAAAGTGTCATGATCATTTAAAGTATTCGGAAAAATAACCTTACACTGTCTTGTTTCGGATTTTATTGCCCTGTCTTCCATAAAAATTTTTTTCTACAAATATAAAAAAAATTGCAAAATGAACAATAGTTCATTATCTTTGTGGTGAACTATTGTTTATTAAAATATGTCGCCAAGAATAAGAGTGCTGAGAAAAGTTTCTAATCCTCCTTTAATTAAAGGATTTAAGCCTTATGGCATAGCGTCTGAATTAGGGACTGAAGAAGTAAAATTACTATACGAAGAATATGAAGCCCTTCGTTTGTGCGATTATGATATGCTCAATCATCATCAGGCATCTGTTATGATGGGTGTTTCCAGACCCACTTTTACAAGAATATATGCTTCTGCCCTTCAAAAAATCGCAAAAGCATTTATCGAAGGCAGACAAATATCAATCGAAGGCGGTAAGGTTTATTTCGACAGCGAATGGTATCACTGCACTTCATGTGGATGTTATTTTAACAATCCTGAGAAAGAAAAAGAGGTTGATACCTGTCCTTTATGCAAAAGTGGACAGATTATTAAGCCTGATAATAAAGATATTGAGGAAGACAAAGCAGTAAAGGAGTTCGAAGATGTATGTGTATGCCCTGATTGTGGCTATGAAGAAGTCCACAAGCCCGGAGAACCTTGTGGTAAAAATGTTTGTCCCCGGTGCCATAGTTATATGAAGAGAAAAGGAAGCCCGTATTGTAGAAATTTTAATAACAGATAGTATGAGAGTTGCTATTGCTTCCACCGGAAATAGCTTAGAATCAACCATCAGTCATCATTTTGGCCGATGCGACTATTTTGTAATTTACGATACCGAGAGTAAAGCAATAGAATATATTCCCAATCCGCGCAAAGATGCAGAAGAAGGCGCCGGACAATCAGCGGTACAACTGGTTGCATCGCGCAATGTGCAGAAAATTATATCCGGAGATTTTGGTATTAAAATAAAACCTCTTTTGGATAGCTTGAGGATTCAAATGATTGTTATAAAAGACAATAAGAAAAAGATAAATGATATTATTGAAATGTTAAACCATTAAAACAAAATATTATGCCAAGACTTAATGGTACAGGTCCGGAGGGACAAGGTCCTCAAACCGGGCGAAAGCTGGGAAGCTGTTCGGAATTGTCGGAAGAAGAAAAATTACTGAAGCTCGGTAAGGGTATGGGTAAAAAACGGAAATCTGGCGGTGGACAAGGTCAGGGAAAACGTTTAAAAAGTGGATTAAAATAAATAAAAAAGGAGGTTATTATGCCAGGATTTGATCAAACAGGCCCTTTGGGACAAGGTCCTATGACAGGCCGCAGATTAGGACGTTGTACTAATTATGGTGCAGGGTTCAGAAATTCAGCTGCTGAAACAAAAGCTGATCCTAACAGAACTCAGTCTGAAAACTTTTTAGGACGAGGATTTGGTTTTGGACGCGGAATGAGTGGACATGGACTCGGCATGGGTAGAGGCAGAGGTGGCAGAGGTCGGGGATTAGGATTACAAAACCGTTTCAGAGGTGGATTATAGTTTAACCATTAAAGGCTTAGCATTTGAAAATGCTAAGCTTTTTATTAGTATAAATGTTAAAACTAATTTTAAAATTAAAGATTATGGAAACTCAAAATCAAGAAATGGTTGCCATGCCTCGTATCGGCGATAAGGCACCTGAATTTAAAGCAGTAACCACACAAGGCGAAATCAATTTTCCGTCTGACTTCAAAGGTAGTTGGGTAATTCTTTTTAGCCATCCAGCTGATTTTACTCCGGTTTGTACATCAGAGTTTCTGACTTTTGCTACCATGGAAGAAAAATTTGCAAAAGCCAACTGCAAACTGGTAGGATTGTCGGTTGATGGACTGTATAGCCATATAGCATGGCTACGCACCATTAAAGAGAAAATCGAGTACAAAGGGATGAAGAACGTTGAAGTAAAATTTCCTTTAATCGAAGACATTACAATGGAAGTAGCTAAAAAATATGGTATGATACAACCGGGAGAAAGCAGTACCAAAGCTGTAAGGGCTGTGTTTTTTATTGACCCCAAAGGAATTATCAGAGCTATCATTTATTATCCTTTAAGTTTAGGAAGAAACTTCGATGAGTTATACAGAGCGTTAATTGCCATGCAAACTGCTGATGCTTTTTCGGTTGCAACTCCTGCCGATTAGCGTCCAGGTGATGAAGTAATTGTCCCGACAGCAGGTTCTTGCGGCGTTGCTAAAGAACGCATGGAAGATAAAAATATTAAATGCTACGATTGGTTCTTCTGTACCAAACCTATTAGTAAAGAAGAAATTGAAAATCGACTTTTTAAAAAATAAGAATATGAAAAAAAGAATCGCTATTCCTTTAGAAGGAAATGTATTATCCTCCCATTTTGGGCGCTGTCAGGCTTTTGCCTTTGTGGATGTGGAAAATGATAAAATCACCAACATCACTATTTTGAACCCACCGGAACATCAAACAGGCTCCTTCCCGCGTTTTGTGGCAGCTAACGGCGCCACAGATGTCATTGCGGGTGGTATGGGTCCTCAGGCCGTTTCGCTATTTAATGCAGCAAATGTGAATGTATTTCTGGGCGCACCTGTCGAAACAACCGAAAAATTGGTAAATGACTTTCTTGCAGGAAAACTTCAGCTGAGTGCAAACTATTGCGACCACGACTCAAAAGGACACGGACATGGACACCATCACCACCATTGATATACGATGCAAAAGTTGCTTTTTAAAAACGTATCAACGATTATTCAAAAAATTTAATGTTAAAGAAACCGATCAAAAGCTTTTTCTTTCTGTATTTCAGAAGGTATTTGATGAAAAAAAGTATGATTCCCATCCGGTGGTGCAAAGGGAATTAACTCATGCTTTTTGCGAGATTTTAAAAATAGACGATCCTTTTGCAGAAGAAAAAGCACAGAGTAACCGTATTGCATTAGAACTTTATAAGCAGTGGAAGCCGAAGGTGCTGGCGGCGGATAATCCGTTTGACATGGCGCTTCGGCTTTCCATAGCCGGCAATATTATGGATTACGGGGCAAACAACAGCTTCTATGTGCATGAAACCATCGAAAAAGTATTGAGTATGTCTTTTGCTATTGACTATTCCGAACTTCTCAGAAACAAAATCGAAAAAGCAAAACAAATTTTGTATCTGGGCGACAATGCCGGTGAAATAGTATTTGATAAACTTTTCATTGAAACAATAAAACATAATAAAGTTTTTTACGCAGTGAAAGGTGCCCCCGTATTAAATGATGCAACCATGAAAGATGCTAAAGAGGTCGGAATGGATTTAGTGGCCAATGTTATTTCAAACGGCTATGATGCCCCGTCGACTATTTTAAACAAATGCAGCAACGATTTTCTCGAAGTTTATCATTCAGCCGATCTCATCATTTCAAAGGGGCAGGGAAATTTTGAGGGATTGATGTACGAAAATGATTCACGGATATTCTTCTTGCTGATGGTAAAATGTGATGTTATTGCCGAAATGTTGAATGTCGAAAAAGGCAGTTTTGTGGTTTATAACAAAAATAATGAGATATGAATTTTATTATTATCGTAACCGCAATCTTTTTAGCCAGCATAGGTTGTCTGATTATAGCCAGCCTGATGCTTTTATTAAAAGATAAAGACTTAAACAGGATTTCAACTTATTTTCTTTATGTGGCAAGTGGAATACTATTGGGTGCTGCTTTTTTGGGAATGATACCCAAAGCTGTTGCACTGGCTGATCCTGTTAAAATTACAGGATTTATTCTTATAGGAATTTTATTTCTTTTTATACTGGAAAAAATTGTTTTGTGGCGTAATTGTGGAAATAAGGATTGTGAAAGGCATTCCAGCGCATCATCTTCTGTAGCCCTTATTGGCGATGGATTTCATCATATCATTGATGGAATTGTGCTTACCTCGTCATTTCTGGTTTCCACTGAAGTGGGATTAATGGTGAGCGTTTCGATAGCTTTTCACGAAATCCCCAAATCTTTGGGCGATTTAAGCATTTTAATAAAAAATGGATTATCTCGTAAAAAAGCCTTCTGGTATAAAGCTTTATCGGTAAGTACAGCTTTGATTTTCGGGATCATAGCCTATTTCTTATCGAACTCAATCAAAATCATCATTCCTTATGTACTGGCATTCTCGGCTGCCAGCTTCCTTTACTTATCTATGGCGCAGCTCATTCCCGAAATGCACCGCAAAACTTCGTTAAAAGATTCGATAAGTCAGGTTTTGCTCATTTTAACTGGTATAGCAATTATTTACATTAGTTTACATTTAAAATAACTTAATTATTAATCATTAAAAAATAGAATTATGAACGAATTAGAAAAATTAAACACCAAAATGGATTTCCAGTATTTTGGAACAGGACAACACAAAATCAGCCCTGAAGATTTTTAAAAAAAAGAAGATGCTGTGCTTCTGGATGTCAGAGCACATGAGGAAGTCGCAACAATTAAATTGCACTTAAAACATCATTTTCCTGTGCTTGAAATACCTTTTCACGAACTGCCCTCAAGACTAAATGAATTGCCCAAAGACAAATTTATTGGGATATTTTGTTCCAGTGGAGTTAGGAGTGCTATTGCCATGGCCTATCTTAAAAGTAAAGGTTTCGAAAATGTTAAAATGCTTGAAGGTGGATATACTCAATTCATGGAAGCTTTACTGCCTGGAAAACTGCATAAACACTTGAATAAATAGGGAGGGGCAAGATATGAATATTTGGTTATTGGCGCTTATCATCATGGCCATAGCCATATTTATGGTGATGACCGGTCATGGTGGAGGTAATTTTTTCATCATTGCTTTAGTTCTGGCAGGAATTGAAATGCACGTAGCCGCTACATCAGTACAGTTTATTTTGCTTGTGGCGGCATTATCAGCAATGCTGGTTTTTGGTAAAAAGAAGTTTGTGGAATGGAAGCTGGCCATTTTTATGGGTATACTAATTGGAGTTTCAGCCCTGCTTGGAGGCTTTTTTCAAGGTATATAGAAGGGAAATGGCTTAAACTTATTTTGTCCGTTTTGCTATTCTTCCTTGCACTTTTAATGCTGAGACCCGTTAAAGGGAGTCAGGATGAAACGGTAAAAACAGGATGGAAATATTTGAGCATAAAATCATTTGATGGAACAAATACTTATTCCATTAATCTTTTGCTTGTAGTACCCATAGTTTTGGTATTTGGATTTGTAGCTGGAATGGTAGGTATCTCAGGTGGCTCATTTATGGTTCCGATACTTGTCTTATCGTGCAAAGTTCCGATGAAAAATTCCGTCGCAACAGCAAGTACACTGGTTGCACTTGCAGCATTGTCTGGTTTTATCGGACATGCTGCTGCAGGTCATTTTGATTACCGGATTGCTGTTCCTGTTGCAATTGGAGGAGCTATTGGAGGACTTATCGGTGGCAGTATTGCCATAAAAACAAAACCGAAAGTCTTAAAAATTCTTTTTGCCGTAACAACCCTTGCTGCGGCTATTATTATGGCTTATAAAGTATTTTATTAATAATTTGTAAAATTAATCGGGAGGAGTAAGAAAACTTTTCCCAGTTTAAACCATAACAGTTTATGACAAACAAAAGATTATCAATTATTATTTTTCTTGCACTAATAGCCAATATTAAGTTGCTGTCTCAAAGGGATTCAACAACAATAGAGTTTGATGCAAGCTTCCGCGAACGCATTGAACTGTGGGACGGCATGAATACAAAAAATTACGGAGATGATAACCCTGATGCCATCGGATCCCTTCATGACAAAACACTTTATCAACGGGTCATAGCAGGCTTTATTTTTTATCCGACTACTTCCATTGATGTTGTTGCTCATTTGCAGGACTCACGTGCTTTTGGCTGGTCATTGCGAAATGCTAAATATCCTGACCTGTTCAAAGTGAAAGCCAAAAATACCCAAGAGCCCTATTATATAATGAATCCCAACGAAGAGTTTTTTGAAATCCATGATTTATACATAGAATATCGAAATTTGATAAAAAACTTAACATTTATACTGGGAAGACAAAAAATATCCTACGGCGATAATCGTGTTTTCGGACCGGGAGAATGGGGTAACACTGGCCGCTGGACATGGGATGCATTTAAAATTTCATATAAAAACAAATCGAATTTTATCGATATTATTGCTGGTGGTACTAAAATCCATGAACCTGAAAAAATTTCACTACCTTTTACCAAAACAGAATTTTGGGGAGGCGGGTTATATGCCCACTTTGAATGGAACAAAATTGCCAATATTGAGCCATTTTACGCAATCAAAAGAGAAGGCTCAGCACCTTATGCCAATACACTCGATTTTACAAGGCAATGGATTGGTGTACGGTTGTTTAATAGTGATTTTTATCATTTTCTTTATGATTTCACTGTAAACAAAGAGTTTGGCAATGAAAGCAGCAAAAAAATAGATGCTTTTGGTATATTGGCCAAATTGGGATATCAATTTCACACTATGCCGGCTAAACCAATACTGGCTGTAAGAGAAAGTTATGCATCGGGAGGGAAAAATGCTGATAGTAAAATAAAAACATTCGACCCGGTTTATGGCTCTAAAGATCAATATTATGGTAGAATGAATATCACTTCATGGTCAAATCTGGACGACCGCGAAATATTTGTCACTCTATTTCCTGTCAAAAATATGAAGATTGAAACAAACTATCACTGGTTTTATGTTCCCGTACCCGACGATGCCACATTGCTTGGAACCATCAAGCTGCAGTCAGGCAAGCATCATTTAGGCAATGAATTTGACATTTTTATCAGTTATCAAGCTACAAAACACATGCAGTTTGTTGGTGCTTTTGGCCTCTTTTCACCGGGAGATATAAATCCCATAAATAATGCGCCAGCGAAAAATGCAAGCTGGTTTGCATTCCAAATTTTTTATCAGTTCACATCTAAAAATATCTGAGCTTTATGGAAAAAATAAAAATCGGAATTATTATTTGCGACCGCTACCACACGTGTGCAGGAGGCAAATGTCTCAGAGCCCCACATAACCGTGAAGGAGCTTTTGAAATGTATAAAGATAAAGAGGTGGAACTTGCTGCATATACCACTTGTGGCGGTTGCCCGGGCGGAAATATAGAAAATGCCCCTGAGGAAATGAAAAAAAACGGAGTAACCCACGTTCATTTTGCAACCGGATTTTTAGTAGGTTATTCTCCCTGTCCATACATAGAGCACTTTGAAAAGTTCATTATCGAAAAATATGCAATGAAGGTCATTTTTGGAACACACCCCATTCCTCAAAAATATTATATTCCTCACCAAAATATGAAAACATGGAATACACCCTTTCTTCATAAAGCAATTTCATTAATCATAAACGATGAGGCACCCGATTAAAATATGATTAGCAAAAACCTTGCATTCCAAATGATAGATCATAAAGTATAAGTTCTACTATTAAATTAAGTTTTATACTTAGCAACAGAAATAGAAATATTTAGAGGCATTGTAGATGGTGCGAAATAAAAAAAATACATTATCCGTTTTTTTGGTTGTTGTTTTCTTGCTACCAACAACAATAAAATTATTTGACGGATTTTTCCACCATCACGATTATTTCATATGTACGGCAAAAAACGAACGACATTTCCACACGCATCATGTAAAGTGCCAACCACCCAGCTTATTAATGGCCTCAATCAGTGGTTGTTCCGGAACGATGACATTATAATTTTCCCGATAATCGTCGTGATAAGCCTGAATTTTGTCGGCTAAAATATCCCCCGAGCGAACTATCTCGTTCCAACGGAAACGGGAATGGTTAGTAGTATCGGTACGGGTAACCACCAACTCCGAACGGGTGGTTATAATGCTGTTATAAAAGAAATTACGACTCTTTGCCTTAAGTTTCAGCTCAAGAGACGTACAAGATACCAGCGGTTGTTTTCGTGACGATAAAAAACCATATAATTGGCCTCCTGCAGCTTAACCTGAGTTTTTCGCGGTACCTTTTTTACCAGCAAATGCTGCGCATACTCTACTCCCTGCGAGGTAAGGTTAAAAGTAGCCGCTGCCAAAGCATAGGTTTTATCATCTACGTATAGCACATCTTAGTACGACATTTCGGCAATACGTCGGGAGGGCTCAAACCGGATGATGTATAGCATACGATCGTTGAATGCAATTTTGCCCTCCAGCCGCTAGACATAATCCGGAAAACCTTCCCTACTCAAAAATAAGGTAGGATCTTTGATAAGGTCGATTCTAACCGAGGCATTGTATACACCACCCTCGAGCTTAAAGGAAAAGGCCTGCAATTGTTTGATTGCCTGACTACGATGACCTTTAAATATTTTGGCCTGATCGTTCAAAAGCCAACTCGAATAGGGTGCCTTTGCAATATCCACCAGCGCCTCAATAACGGACAAATAATCGTCCTCGTCCCTGATGATCTCCCGGTAAAATGCCGAATACATGTCATTTTGCTGATAATAATTATTGGGAATATTACGAATTACCTGTTCAACAATCGAAGAAGCCGAAATGCTTCGAACCCATACAGGAGACAACTCTACCGGAGCCTCGCGAAGCTGGAATTTTAACTCACCGCCCGAAAACGTATCAAGTGCGATGCGTAAGGGTTGATAACCCAAATAAGTAACCACAAGGGTATCGCGACGATGCGTATAGGGAATCTTCAGCAGAAACACCCCATCGGTATTGGTGACTGTGACAATACTACGGCCATATAATCCTACCGAAGCATATGCCAACGGTTCCTGCTGATAATTATATACCTTGCCCCGGATAAGAATAACCGAATCGGGAGCAATAAAAACCGACCCTGAGGCAGGTAGCGATACCACAGGATAGATAACAACCTGACGGCCAAGAATATCATAACCCAGAGAAGTAGCCCCAATAGCTGCTGCAATATTTCAAGTAAAGTCCCATCCTGATCCATGGAAACGATGCGTTTCAAATCAGGTAACCGGGCATTGTATGAAAAATTTACACGATATATCTGTGCCAACGAGTCAAATGCCTCTGCTAATGTAATTTTGAAATTTCACATGGTGCTTTTCCACATGAGCCTGCGCATTCGCCCGAAAGGACATCAAAAATCAAAGGAACATCAAAAATATGGGATGGATACGCTTCATCGCAAATATTTTAATTACTCATTTACCCACCCATACTGCCCTCGTCCCACAAGGCTGATAATCTTCACCAGCAACTCAGTGCATCAGTAGCCTATTCAGCAGAATAACGTTTAACAACAAACGTATCGTTGCGGGATTGCGTTTGTAACATAAACGTCTTATCAATGATTTTTAAGACATCTTCGAGTGAAAGATTATCAAAGGTAGCCGTTAGCCGGTAACCAAGAACAGCATTGTCGGGCTTAATGTTTTTTCCGTAAGTTCGACTTAAGATGTCGTATACATAGGCCAATTCTGCATCGCGAAAGACCAGCCGGCGCGTTTTCCATGCCAGCAGATTCCAGTCAACCATGTCGAACTTTATCATTTGGTTCCGGCGGGACGAAAAAATTGCACTTTCGTTCCTGACCAGCAATATTTCGTGCGTCGAATTAATGCTCTGAAACGAAACCTTTCCCGACTCGACCATTACCTGTACATCGCCATCAGTACGCACCCACACATTGAATCGTGTACCCAGAACCCTTACACGGGCAACCGGTGTTGTGACAACAAAAGGCCTTGATACATTGTGCGTAACATTGAAAAAGGCTTCCCCTCGCAAGAGCTTTACCTCCCGAATTTTACACGAAAAACGGCGAGGATACTCAATCTGAGAATGTCTGTTAACTTCAACGCTGGTACCATCAGGCAAAACAACCTGCTTTGACGTCTCCATGGCAATTACCGTAGTGGTAGAATTGAAAAAGGTATGAACAAAAAAAGTTGTAGCCAACACAACCAACACTCCGGCGGCAACTGCATAAACGATTTTTCTCAACCGACCCGACTGCAAATCCTTGTCTGGCAAATGCAACCTTCTACTTGTTTGTTGCCATGCTTTATCTGCATCAAAACCGCCCATACGCTTATCTGCAACCATCCAAATACGCTCACACGAACGAAACACTTGTTCGTTGGCAGGTGACTGCTGCCTCCAGCCCATCAAGAACTGCTCCTCATCGTCAGTAGCCTCACCCGAAAGCACACGAGCTATCAATCCCCATATATATTCCTCATTCTCGTGTTGCATTGCCATGATAAGTTTTCCTTTGTTCCTTTACAATTCTCCCGACAAATACCCCTAAACCCTGCGCTGACAATTTGACAAACTTACAAAAAAACTATTTATCCTTGTCAGAACATAAACAGATTATACATTTCAACTGAATCATTACCGCTTCGCCCATATATTCGGGAAAATAGCAAAACTGGCATAGGGTTTGTCGTATTATCTGGACATGTTAGAAATAGGAAAAATTCATTAAATTTGCCAAAAAATACATGAGAAAAAAGGATACATTAGCTGTAGAAGAAGAAACCAGACTTACAGAGATTATTATTGACGCCATAAAAGAAAAAAAAGGCAAACGAATAACAAAAATTGATCTGCGGAAATTAAAAAACAATCTGTGCGATTACTTTATCATCTGCGAAGGCGATTCAAGCACTCAGGTGAACGCACTGGCCGAAAACATTGAACGGCAGGCTTATCTGCTGGCAAACAAAACTCCGCATCATATCGAAGGAAAAGAAAATGCCCAATGGATATTAATCGACTTTTTCGATGTGGTGGTACATGTTTTTCAGCAGGAAAATCGCAATTTTTACAAGCTTGAGGACCTGTGGTCGGATGGCATCATAGAAACAATCGAGAACGAATAAATCAGTAAATATGTCAGAGGAGAAAGAGCGCAATCAGAAAAAAGATGATTTCTCAAATCAAACAGATCCAATGGACAACAACCAGTCGAATACACCTAAGCCAAAATTTAATGCTTTTTGGGTATATGCACTGATAGCAATTGTGTTCATTGCCCTACAATATTTTCAGTTCAGCAAGCATCCGCACGAAATTTTCATGAAGGATTTGCGCGAGATGATTGCGGCTAAAGATGTTGATAAAATTGAAGTTATCAACAGGGAAGTAGCACGGGTATATCTTAAACCTGGGCGGCTGGATCATTACCAGAAGCTGGTAGGAAAAGATTTTAACCGCATACCCAAGGATGGCCCTCACTTTGAGCTACAAATTGGGGATGTAACCGCTTTTAAGGATGAGATAGACAAGGTTCAAAAGGACTTTGCCCCAGCCGATTATGTCAACATTGTGTATAAGGTTGAGAAAAATTATTTTCTCGACATATTCATTAGCTTTATTCTGCCTTTTCTGATACTTTTTGCCATATGGGGATATTTTTACCGTCGAATGTCGGGTGGCGGTAACATAGGTCCAGGAGGAACCAATATTTTCAATGTAGGCAAATCCAAAGCCAAAATTTTCGATCGGGACACAAGTGTAAAAGTTACTTTTGCCGACGTAGCGGGTTTGGAAGAGGCAAAAATAGAGTTGAAGGAAATCGTTGACTTTTTGAAGAATCCTAAAAAATATACCGATCTTGGGGGAAAAATACCCCGGGGGGCTTTACTGGTAGGGCCTCCGGGTACCGGTAAAACCCTTCTGGCCAAAGCAGTTGCCGGTGAGGCCAATGTCCCGTTCTTCTCCCTGTCGGGTTCCGACTTTGTGGAAATGTTTGTTGGGGTTGGAGCTTCGCGTGTTCGCGACCTGTTTGCCCAGGCCAAACAAAAAGCCCCCTGCATCGTATTTATCGACGAAATTGATGCCGTAGGGCGTTCACGCAGTAAAAACCCAGCATGGACATCGAACGACGAACGCGAAAATACGCTCAACCAGTTGCTCACCGAGATGGATGGTTTTGCCCCCAATACGGGCATCATTGTGCTGGCTGCCACCAACCGTGCCGATATCCTCGACCGGGCACTGCTGAGAGCCGGACGTTTTGACCGCCAAATCCATGTCGAACTACCCGACCTGAAGGAACGGCTTGAGATATTCAAAGTACACATGCGGCCTCTTAAACTGGCCAATGACATCGATGTAGAATTCCTAGCCAAGCAAACACCGGGATTCTCTGGCGCCGACATTGCTAACGTTTGTAACGAAGCTGCACTGATTGCCGCACGAAAAAATAAAACCAGCATCGAAAAACAGGATTTCCTCGACGCCATCGACCGGATTATTGGAGGCTTAGAAAAAAGAAACAAGATTATTTCCAAGCTCGAAAAGAAAACCATTGCATACCACGAAGCCGGCCATGCCACAGTGAGCTGGCTGCTCGAACATGCCAACCCATTGGTAAAAGTGACCATTATTCCTCGCGGAAAAGCTTTGGGGGCAGCATGGTATCTGCCCGAAGAAAGGCAAATCACAACAACCGAACAACTGTACGACGAAATGTGTGCCACCCTCGGGGGTCGAGCTGCCGAAGAAGTGATATTTGGAAAAGTATCGACCGGCGCCCTCAACGACCTTGAACGCGTAACCAAACAGGCCTATGCCATGGTTGCCTACTTTGGTATGAGTCCTAAAATAGGAAACATCAGCTACTACGATTCCTCCGGCCAGTCTGAATTCACCTTCAGCAAACCCTACAGCGAAAAAACAGCCGAATTGATTGACGAAGAAGCTAAAAAAATTGTCGAAGCCCAATACCAACGCGCTAAAGAAATCCTGCGCGAAAATAAAGAAGGACTCGACCAATTGGCACAAAGACTCCTCGAAAAAGAAGTCATCTTCAGTGAAGATCTGGAACGTATTTTCGGCAAACGAAAAGGAGGAGTACCTGAGGAACAACAATTACTGATCGAAAACGGCACGTCCTCCGACAACACAACGCAACAACCCGAAAACACACAAACAGAATAATGGAAGAAGGTTGGACCAAAATATATCAAACCCAGAATGCTTACCATGCCGAAATTATCCGTCAGGTAATGGAAAAAGATAATATCCCGTGCGTGGTACTTAATAAGCAAGATTCTTCCTTTTTTTTCGGAAATATTGAGATCTTTGTAAAAGACGAAGATGTTGAAGCTGCTGAAAAAATTATTCAAAATTTTGAGCCTTGAAAGAAATTGTTAAACGTTCGCTTACTGGCACGGCGCTTGTAATACTTATGGTTGCAGCCATCGTAGGAGGCGAAGTGTCATTTGCTCTCTTTTTTGTGCTGTTGATGGCAGGGACCATGTGGGAATTTTATGAACTGACCCGCAAGATGGAAGCCAATCCCCAAAAAATTTGGGGAATAGCAGGAGGCATACTTTTATTTATTCTTTTTTACCTGACCGCCACCGGTCATAGTAAAAGTTCTATATTTGCCCTCCTGATCGGATGGGGCTTAGTTTCGGTTGTGATCGAACTATTTAGCAACAAAAACCGTCCATTTTTAAATATTGCATTCACTTGGATGGGACTCGTTTACATTGGACTTCCCATTGCCATGTTGTTGGGCATCGCCTATCGCGAAAACATTTACCAATACAATGCACATCTGGTCCTGTCGTATTTTATCCTTATCTGGACATACGATACCATGGCCTATGTATGTGGCCTTTTATGGGGCAAACATAAGCTGTTTGAACGCATATCGCCTAAAAAAACATGGGAAGGAGCAGTAGGAGGTTTGTTTTTTGCCTTGCTGGCGGCTTATCTGCTTTCCAACTTTTTTAAAGAACTAACAAGCTATCAATGGTTTACCTTTGCCATACTCGTCTCGGTGTTTGGTACGCTCGGCGACCTTGCCGAAAGTATGCTTAAAAGAAGCATCGGGGTAAAAGATTCGGGCAATATTCTCCCCGGCCATGGCGGATTGCTCGATCGCTTCGACGCTTTATTTTTGGCAGTACCAGCAATTTATCTATTTTTGCAATTCATTTAAAAACGGTTTGATACTATGTCTTATCTGAAAAATTTGCTGCACACCCTGAAAGAATTCAAAAGAAATCATATCCACTTGCATCAGGAAGGAAAAACCTTTGTCCTTAATCTGCTGGTCTGGCTACTAATATTTAATGGAATTCTGTACTTTTTAGACCTCAATGAGGTAATATTTGGGTTTATTAATTTTCTCAGCATTGCTGCATTTGGGATCGTATTGTACTTTTTCCGTAATCCCCGGAGGGAAATTGTTGAACCTTCGGAAAATATCGTATATGCTCCTGCTGATGGTAAGGTAGTTGTGGTGGAAGAAGTGGTTGACAGCGAATATTTCAATGAACCCCGTATACAGGTTTCAATTTTTATGTCGCCCCTCAATGTGCATGTTAACAGGGTACCGGTGAGTGGTGAGGTAAAATATTTTAAGTATCACGACGGACAGTATCTGGTAGCATGGCACCCAAAATCTTCGGTTCATAACGAACGTACCACTGTGGTAATAAAAACACTGCAGGGTGTCGAAATTCTTATCCGTCAGATTGCCGGAGCAGTCGCCCGTCGGGTCGTCTGTTATGCCGAAGTGGGGAAAAACATGAAACAAGGTGAGGATCTTGGTTTTATTAAATTTGGATCACGAGTCGACATATTGCTCCCCCTTAATGCCGAAATTAAGGTAAACATCGGCGATAGGGCATGGGGCAATAAAAGTGTAATAGCCTATTTAAAATAATCGCTTCTTACAAAAAATCATTAACTTTAGAAAAAAATCCAACCTCATGTCGTTCGACTATAATACTAAGCGGAAAAAACTTGCTCTTCCTGAATACGGCCGTCATATTCATAAGCTGGTAGATTATGTTGCCAGCATTCCCGACCGGGAAGAAAGAACCCGTGCAGCACATGCACTGGTAGCAGTTATGGGAAATTTAAATCCACACTTACGCGATGTAGTGGATTTTAAACATAAATTGTGGGATCATCTGGCTATCATGGCCGACTTTAAGCTCGACATTGATGCACCCTATCCCCTACCCACCCAGTCGGCTTTCGCCGAAAAACCGCGTAAAGTTCCTTACAACCAACATCCTATTCAGTACAAGCACTACGGCAAAATTATTGAGCAAATGATCCAGAAGGCCATAGAAATGCCCGAGGGTAAGGAAAAAACTGTACTAATCGAAATGATAGCCAATCTGATGAAGCGCCAGTACCTGACATGGAACCGTGATGCTGTAACCGACGAGGTCATCCTCAAAGACCTGTACGAACTTTCAAAAGGGAAAATAAACCTCTCCCCCGACATGTTAAAACTTTCAGAAACACGGTCGCTTCAGAATCAGAACCGGCAGAAAAACAAAAAAATGAGCATTACTAAAAGGAATGGCAATAACGGAAGTTACAACGGCAACAACAAACACAAGAAAAACTAAAGCAAACAATGGCTGCATTTGAAGTTGAAGGTGGCCATACCCTCCATGGGGAATTGCATCCGCAAGGCGCAAAAAATGAAGCTTTACAGGTTATCTGTGCAACTCTTCTGACCGACAAGACGGTCGTTCTTCACAATGTCCCCGACATTAAAGATGTATCCGTACTGATAGAAATGATTTCACTTCTGGGGGTGGAAGTCGAAAGACGAGGGGAAAATACCTATGCATTTACAGCACAATCCGTTCGGCCTGAAATACTAAAGCAACCCGAGGTACAAAAACGTTTTTCGGCATTACGTGGGTCAATCATGCTAGTAGGTCCACTGCTTGCGCGCAAAGGATATGCCTATGCTGGTAAACCCGGCGGCGATATGATTGGCCGTCGTCGCATCGACACCCATTTTCATGGACTTCAACAACTCGGCGCTCAATTCCAGTACGACAGCGAAAGCAACCTGTATTTACTTAAGGCACCTAAACTCAAAGGAAACTATATTCTGCTCGACGAGGCCTCGGTAACCGGTACAGCCAATGTCATTATGGCGGCTACACTGGCCGCAGGCACCACTACCATCTACAATGCTGCCTGCGAACCTTACATCCAACAGCTATGTAAAATGCTGGTGGCCATGGGCGCACGCATCGAAGGCATTGGTTCCAATCTGCTCACCATCCATGGAGTTACCCAGCTCTCGGGCTGCGAACATACCCTCCTGCCCGACATGATTGAAATAGGCAGTTTTATTGGCCTGGCAGCCATGTGCCACTCCGATATAACCATCAAAAATGTATCTTACGAAAACCTGGGGATCATCCCCCGTACATTTCAACGAATGGGAATTACCGTCGAACGCATAGGTAACGATATACACATACCCGTACATGATGAATACGAAATAGAAACCTTTATCGACGGATCTATTTTAACTATTGCCGATGCCCCCTGGCCGGGACTCACCCCCGACTTACTGAGCGTATTTCTGGTGGTTGCTACACAAGCTAAGGGCAGCGTGCTGATTCATCAAAAAATGTTTGAAAGTCGGTTGTTCTTTGTCGACAAACTTATTGACATGGGCGCCCAGATTATTCTTTGCGATCCTCACCGAGCTACCATTATCGGCCTCAATAATCGACATCCACTTAAACCCACCACCATGAGTTCGCCCGATATCCGCGCTGGCGTGGCCCTGCTGATAGCTGCACTTTCTGCTCCCGGCAAAAGCACCATCCATAACATCGAACAGATTGACCGAGGTTATTACCGAATCGACGAACGACTTAATGCGATAGGAGCTAAGATTAAACGCATCGGTTAATCCTATTCTTCTACCTCCTCTGTGGTATTTTTTTCGTATCCTTTCGGGGAAAAAATGGTAGCTCATAATCAACAAACTATACCCCTTTACCCTTAACTTTGGGTAAACTAATTTTTACAGCTATGATACGAAAACTTTTCACTACAGCTATGCTTATTTCCCTGCTGTGCTATTTCAATCCTGTACAGTCACAAGGGTTTCTCAAAAGAGATAATAAGAAAATTGTTAAGGGTAATGGGGAAGAAATACTCCTCCGGGGCATAGGGATTGGAGGATGGATACTTCAGGAGCCTTACATGCTTGGCGTTTCGGCCACCAACCAGAAAGATATCCGAAAGAAAATAGAAGCCTTGATCGGTACAGCCTATACGGATACTTTTTATGCTGCCTGGCGGAAAAATTTTGTACAGAAACGCGACATTGATTCCCTTGCAAAATGGGGATTCAACAGCATCCGACTGGTTATGCACTACAATTTGTTTACCTTGCCCATAGAAAAAGAACCGATAGCGGGCCAGCAGACATGGCTTACAGAAGGATTTACCCTCGTCGATAGCGTACTGGCATGGTGTGCAGCCAATCACATATATGTCATTCTGGATTTGCATGCAGCACCCGGCGGACAGGGAAAAGATGCCGCCATCTCCGACTACGATGCCAGCCTGCCCTCATTATGGGAAAGTGAACTCAACAAGGCTAAAACAGTAGCCCTCTGGAGAAAACTGGCCGAACGGTATAAAAACGCTGAATGGATTGGCGGGTACGACCTGATTAACTAACCCAATTGGGATTTTGAAAACAGTGGAAATCAGAACGGTTGCAATTGTAATCAAAACAAACCGCTGGCCGACCTCTACAAACGACTTATTGATACCATCCGACAGGTTGACCCCAATCATCTCATCATTGTCGAAGGTAATTGTTGGGGTAACAACTACAATGGTATGCAATCCATTTTCTCGTATGATGCCAACCTGGCAGTCAGCTTCCACAAATACTGGAGCTACAATAATATAGGTTCCATTCAGGGAATGCTCAACATCCGCAATACCTACAATGTTCCCATCTGGTGTGGCGAATCGGGCGAAAACTCCAATGTGTGGTTTACCGGGGCTATTAAACTTTTTGAAAGCAACAATATTGGCTGGTCGTGGTGGACCTTAAAAAAGGTTAGGTCATTATCGGGAACCATGTCGATTGAACCCGATGATAACTACACCCGATTGTTAAACTACTGGAAAAATGGTGGAACCAAGCCCGATACGGCTTTTACCCGCAATACGCTCATGAATCTGGCCGAAAAAGTTAAACTGGAAAACTGCATTATCAACTATCCTGTGCTGGATGCAATGTTTCGTCAGGTACAAACGACCGAAACCCGTCGCTATGCAGCCAATGTACTTCCGGGTACGATCTTTGTCACAAATTTCGATTACGGACGCAACGGCTATGCCTACTGGGATACCGACACTGCCAATTACAACGTCAGCACAGGCACTTATACAGCATGGAATTCGGGCTATGCCTATCGCAACGATGCTGTGGATATCGAAGCCTGTTCGGACAAGACCAAAACAAATGGCTACAACGTTGGATGGACGGCCGCTGGTGAATGGCTGAAATTCACCGTCACCATTTCACAGGAAGGTTCCTACAATGTCCTTGTACGACACGCTGGCAACGGCAGTAAAATCAAGCTAATACTCGATGGTGTTGATATCTCTGAAGTTGTTTCGCTCCCTTCTACGGGCGGATGGCAAGTATGGAAAACCGATACCATCAAAAATGTTTTGCTCCCTGCCGGAGACCATGCCCTGAAACTGTACATCGTTCAGGCCGGTTCGAACCTTAATTATCTTGAATTCATCTTTGACCAACCCTCGTCAGGGATAAATTTTAAAATTCTTACCGCCGCAACCGATGCATCAGGAAAAAAAATTATAGTCAACCTCAATAAATCCCTGATAACCAACACATTTAATACCAGTGACTGGACAATTAATATCAATAACCAACCTGCCAGCATTGCCGGTATCAGCTCAATTAGCAGCCGTCAGATTTTAATCGAACTCAATTCCAAAATACTTTATGGTGATGTAGTAAAACTGTCGTACCATGGACAACTGGTACAAAGCACAGATTCTACCCTGTTGCAGGCCATGGACAACCTGAATGTGATTAATAATTTACCAGTCATGTACACAGTTCCAGCCAAAATTGAGGCTGAAAATTATTACCAGCAAAGCGGACTGACGGCCGAAACCTGTAGCGAAGGCGGACAAGACATGGGCTATACCAACGCAGGCGACTATCTCGATTATCTTATTATTGTAAAAAAAACTGCCACCTATTCCGTTCAATTCCGTGTTGCTGCCCAAAATAGCGGTGGAGTTATTGAACTTCAACTTTTCGACGACAACAATTCGAAAACAACGATCGGTACTTTCAATGTAACAGCAACAGGAGAATGGCAGAAGTGGACGACCATCAACGGAACTATAAATCTCACCGAGGGAAACTATCGCCTGCGTATTTATATCAAAAATCCCGAATTTAATCTCAACTGGTTTTCTATCAACGAATATTCAAAAGTCGTCCAGCTCGATCATCCGGAAACTTTCCGTATTTTCCCCAATCCCTGCCAAGACAAAATTTCCATAGAGTACCAACCTGCCGCTGTAAACCTTCAATTGCTAATCAATGATCTGCAGGGAAAAACCTTTGCTATGCATAAGTTCGACAACCCCTTAGGGTCTAATGTATATACCGTAGACGTTTCGTTTCTTAAAGAAGGATTGTACATGGTAAGTATCCTTAATGGCAGCAGAATACTCTATACCGAGAGACTCGCCATTATCAGATAACTATAAACCTAAGTGCACAAAAAAAGAGAGGCATTTTTATATGCCTCTCTTTTTTTTAGCTCCCCCTCCAGGACTTGAACCTGGGACCCTCTGATTAACAGTCAGATGCTCTAACCAGCTGAGCTAAGGAGGAATTTTTTGCGCTGCAAAAATAATGGGATTTTAGAAAAAATCAAAAAACACCTGATTATTTTTTTAAAAAAAATGCCTACATAATGCGGCAACCACAAAACATATTGATTTGCAAAAAATTATGCAACAACCAATAGCCATAAATCAAAATCTTTTCTGCCATAAGTAACGCCGGGCTGTCTCCCCAAACTTCATCGACAGAAAAAGTTCGTGCGATCCAAAGCTAAAACGTCGAAAAGCATTAAAATCGTAATCAAAGGCATAGCCTATGTATAGACTTTGCCATCGAACGCCCATAAGGACAATAAAAGTCTGCATGGTCCGATAGGAAATGCCACCCCAATATTTATTCTGGTAATAAATCTTACAGGAAAGTTCCCCTTGCATGATTAACCCTTCGCTGGTCCTTAACAGAAAAGATGGTTCAATCTCCATGTCCTTGTTTTGTTGAATGCGATAAGCCCCCATAAGGTAATACTGTCGCTCGGTTTTATAATCTTTCATTACATTGCCGCCAAATTTTATTTTCGATTGCAATAATCCCGTTGCGGAAAGGCCAATGTAGTAGGAATAAAATCTGTAATAAAAACATCCAATACTTACATCAGGAATATAAATTGGTGTTCCTACCATATCCATCAAGGGTTCAGGAATACGGAATCCTATTCCGGATTTGTCAATTTTATGCTGGGCAATGGATCCCAGTAAACCAAACGACAACTGGGAGTTGTGCAACGGAATATGATAGGCATACGAAAAAGCGGCTCCTGAATTGATAAAATATCCATTACGGTCGGCATACAAGTACCCCCCCAATCCTACTCTACCCTTTCGCGCAGGTATAAACTTATTTTTATGGTTGGGGCGGGGAATAATTTTATAACTTCTTTGTAATAACCTTGTCTGAAATGAAAATGAAAAGGTTCGGGGAGCATAATCAAGTCCTAACCACTGCTGACGTGTGATAAGGTTAAAAACTGTAAGCCCCTCGTACCCGGCCATAGCCGAATTGATCGTAAATCCATCCATCATGTAATGACTGTAAATAGGGGTATTCTGACAAATTACTGGGTTTGTCAGAAAAGAAAAAACAACAATAGCAAGCGTCTGAAAACAAAAACGCATTCGGCCGGGCTTAAATTTCAGGCAATAATACGTTAATTATTAGTTTTTTACAAGTAAAACAAGCCCTTTGTCGCCCTACTCCGCTAAATTAGGTCTGTATTTTCAGACCGAAACACAATACACCCACAACAGCACTACAGCATCAATTAATTAAAGATAAAATATTTGGTTATTGCAAGATAAATTTAAATTTGTGCCAAAGAAAACCATATCCATGAAACTTTCGGTCATCATTGTCAACTACAATGTAAAATACTTTCTGGAGCAATGTTTGTATTCAATTCAACGGGCTATTAAAAACATCGATGCTGAGGTAATTGTAGTAGACAACAACTCGGTCGATGGTTCATGTGCCATGGTCAGGGAAAAATTTCCATGGGTACATTTAATTGCCAATCAGGATAATGTAGGATTTTCCAAAGCCAACAATCAGGCCATACGTATTGCTAAAGGCGAATACATTTTACTTTTAAATCCCGATACGGTTGTTCAGGAAGATACTTTTACCAAGTGCATTGAATTTATGGACCAGCATCCCGATGGAGGAGCGCTGGGAGTTAAGATGATTGACGGGAAAGGCCGTTTCTTACCCGAATCGAAGCGTGCCCTGCCAACACCATGGGTCGCTTTCTACAAAATTTTTGGCCTGTCTCGACTTTTTCCCAAATCCAAAACTTTCGGACGATATCATCTTACCTATCTTCATCCAGACCAAATCCATGAAGTAGAAGTACTTTCCGGCGCTTTTATGTTTATCCGCCGCAAGGTTCTGGATGAAATCGGACTTCTCGACGAAACCTTTTTCATGTACGGCGAAGACATTGATCTGTCATACCGCATTATTAAAGCAGGATACAAAAATTACTATTTTCCCCATACTTCCATCATCCACTACAAGGGCGAAAGCACCAAAAAAGGAAGTTTAAACTATGTGCTGGTATTTTATCAGGCCATGATCATTTTTGCCCAAAAACACTTTGCCCACAGCTCCAGTTACCGTTACCTGACATTCTTTATCCGTATTGCCATATATCTGCGCGCCTTTCTGTCGCTGATAAAACGCTTATTTATTGCTCTTTTCCTCCCTGTAATGGATATCCTGATCATTTTTGCAGGATATCTGTTTCTCAAACCCCTTTCCGAGTCTATAAAATTTGCAGAAGGCATACATTATCCCCCGTTTTACCTGACGATCATCGTACCGGGGTATATCCTGATTTGGTTCCTCTCAATGCTTTTTGCGGGGGTATACGACAAACCCTATCGACTCGACAAAGTAGCACGAGGCATTGGTATTGGCACCCTTATCATTCTGGCTATTTATGCTCTTTTGCCCGATGATTTCCGCTACTCCCGCATGCTGATAGTATCCGGTGCCCTGTGGAGCTTCCTTTCGCTTACCCTGTTCCGATACCTGCTTCATATGATCGGTATCAAAAACTTTCAGCTTTATAATGCAAAACGAAAAAAAGTTATCATTGTAGGTAGCCGCGATGAATACGAACGCATACGACATCTTCTTCTCCAGACATCAGTCAATATCGAAATACTGGGGTTTGTTAATATCCATTCGTCCGACAACCGGGATGAACTGGGCACTATTGAACAGATCGACGATATTGTCCAGATTTATGGTGTTGACGAAATCATTTTCTCGGGGAAAGACATGGCTTCGCAACAAATCATCCATCACATGATGCATCTCAAACCTTCCGGACTGGAATATAAGATAGCTCCTCCCGAAGGCATGTCGATCATCGGCAGTAGTTCTATCAATACAGCTGGCGACCTTTACCTAGTTAATATCCATACCATACATATGCCTACCTACCGACGACTCAAACGCTTGTTCGACATCCTTGCCTCCACGGCACTATTGCTTGCATATCCATTGATCTTTCTTTTTTATCAGAACAAATTTCAACTGCTGAAAAATATTCTGAAGGTATTTATGGGAAAACGCACCTGGGTCGGATACTGGACACCGGTCAATCCTTCCGGTGCTCACCTCGATGGCCTCCCTCCCTTGAAAAAAGGCATACTGACCCCCGTTGACGGAATTAAAAAGCAGGAACTCAACGACGATATGAAAGCCCGACTCAATGTTTTCTATGCTAAAGACTATAAATTTGTCAACGATTTTAACATTTTACGAAAAGGGCTGTTATACATTGACAGAATTTGCTAAATACTGAATTATGCCTTTAAACAAAGTGGTATTGCCGGCATTGGGCGAAGGTATAACCGATGCCACCATCATTCGCTGGCTGGTTGAAGAAGGGGATGCCGTATCGGTCGATCAGCCGCTGGCCGAGATTGCCACCGATAAGGTCGACTCCGAAGTATATTCCCCCTACGATGGTATTTTAAAGAAAATCATCGCCTTACCGGGCGAAGTACCCAAAGTAGGAGACATTATCGCCTACATTCAGGTTGGATCCGAGACTGCTGCCTCAGCTGTACCCCATACGGTAACACCGAAAGTTATCCCTCCGCCAATCACAACGGTAAAAGCTACCGAAACCGTAGCAAAAAATCCGTCTTCTGCTGCAAAACAGGCTTCACCTTTCATAACACCGTTTGTCCGCAGCGCAATACAACGTTTTCTGATCGAGGAGGAGGATCTGATCCGGTTTACAGGCAAACAGGCCGGTGACATAATCGACAAAGAAGACCTTGAAAAATATATTGAAGATCAGTTGCCTTTTGCCGAAAAGAAAAAACACAGGCCAGCACCAGTTTCTGCTCCACCTACGACAATAGCAGCCGAACCCGTTTTCCCAATTAACGGACAAACAACAGGCAGCCAGGAGGATGTTGAAAAAGTACCCCTTCCCCGCATCCGTAAGAAAATTGCCGAACACATGCTCATCTCGAGCAAAACAATCCCCCATGTCACCTCGTTTATCGAGGTCGACGTAACTACAATGGCCGAATGGCGCGAAAAACACAAAGATGAATTTCAACGAAAATACAATACCAAACTCACATTAACACACTTATTCGTCGAAGCCATAGTGGCAGCATTGAAAGCTTATCCTCAGGTCAATGTCTCAATCGACGGCGACACCCTGGTGATTAGAAAAAACTTTCATATAGGCATGGCTACCGTACTGCCCGACGGTAACCTGATAGTGCCCGTAATCAAACATGCCGACAAACTTAATCTGTCGGGTATAGCACAAGCTGTTAACGACCTGTCGGAACGGGCAAGAAACTATAGCCTTAAGCCCCACGAAGCCACAGGCAGTACTTTTTCATTTACCAATATTGGTGTATTTGGATCGCTCTCCGGTACCCCGCTGATCAATGTGCCCGAGGCTGCTATACTGGGTATTGGTGCAGTGATTAAGAAACCATGGGCAGTGCGTACTAACGAGGGATATGCCATGGGACTCCGCGATATCGTCATGCTTTCGCTGGCATACGACCACCGCATTATCGATGGAAGTCTCGGAGGACTATTCCTGAAATATCTGAAGGATTATCTTGAAGCCTTTGACCCCAACCGCCCCGTGTAAACAAAATTAACAAGCTATGGACGGATTACCTTTGTCTGCTCCACAAAACACCCGTCACCTTAAAAAGTTGGGGGCCATCTGGTTGGCGTCGATGGGATAGAATTATTTTTTAAAAAAGATTTATAACTTTGAGAATTATTTTACAACACCATGAGAAAATCACATATCTTTTTGACATTGGGAATATTCATTCTTTTGATTTCCTGCAAGAAACAATCGCATGACTATTTTTTTGACCAACCCCTGACAGATCAGGAAAAACAGGGGCAACGTCTTACTCCCGAGATTCTTTGGAAATTTGGAAGAATAACTGAGTCAGAGCTCTCTCCCGATGGCAAAGAGATTGCTTTTGTCGTAAAACGTTACGATTTGAAGAAAAACAAAGGCAATGCCGAGATATTTGTAATTTCAACCCAGGGAGGCACGCCCGAACAACTGACCTTTACACCTGAGTCGGAATCGTCGATACACTGGACCCCCGACGGGAAATGCATTGGGCACCTTGCACCTGCCAAGGGCACCAGTCAGATATGGGAGATTGACCGAAAAACCAAAAAAATAAGACAAGTCAGCCATGTTGACGGTGATATTGAAATTTTTGCTTATGCTCCATCGGGCAAGCACTTGTATTTTACCATGCGTGTAAAAACCGACAGTTCGGCTCAGGATCGGAATCCCGATCTACCTTTATCGACCGGACGGGTATACACCGATCTGATGTACCGTCACTGGGACAGTTGGTGGGACTACCGCAACAGCCATTTGTTTGTAGCGGCTTACGATGGGCACTCGCTGTCGGCCATAAAGGACATAAATGCTGGCGAACCTTACAATACCCCGCTGGCACCATACTATGAACCCTCGGAAATAAGCTGGTCGGCCGACGGTAAAAAAATTGCCTATACCAGCCGCAAGTTAAAAGGCAAAGCCGAGGCGTTGAGCACAAATTCCGACATCTATCTTTACGATCTTGATAGTGGTACAACCGTCAACCTGACGCAGGGAATGAACGGTTACGATCGCAATCCGGTATTCTCGCCCAATGGCAAAATGATTTGCTGGACAAGCATGGCCACCCCCGGCTACGAATCGGATAAGGAAAGACTCATGCTGTACAATTTTGAAACCCACACCTATACCGACCTTACCCACGACTTCGATCAGAGCGTATCGCAGATGGTCTGGAGTGACGATAGCCGCCATATATACTTTATCAGCGGTATTCATGCAACCTATCAAGTTTACAGGATTGATGTTGAGTCGCGTCAGATTACCCAGCTTACACAGGGATGGCACGACTATACATGGCTTGCCCGAAAAGGTGACATTCTGGTAGGTCAAAAAATGTCGATGAGTATGGCCACAGAACTGTTCAGAATTGACGAAAACGGCAAAGAAAACCAGCTAACCCATATCAACCAGAATATCTACGAAGCCATACGCATGGGAGAGGTGAAGGAAAAATGGGTAACTACTACCGATAACAAAAAAATGCTGGTATGGCTGATACTTCCGCCCAATTTTGATTCTACACGCAAGTATCCGGCAATTTTATATTGTCAGGGCGGACCTCAAAGCGCAGTAAGCCAGTTTTTTTCATACCGCTGGAATTTTCAGCTAATGGCAGCCAACGGTTATATTGTCATTGCCCCCAACCGACGGGGTTTGCCCACTTTCGGTCAGGCATGGAACGATCAGATAGCCCTGGACTATGGCGGACAAAACATTAAAGATTACCTGAGTGCAGTTGATGAAATCAGCAAAGAACCATATGTCGACAAAGATCACATTGGTGCTGTAGGTGCCAGCTATGGAGGATTTTCGGTGTTTTATCTGGCCGGACACCATCAGAAACGATTTAAAGCCTTTATTGCACATTGTGGTGTGTTCAACTTCGAGAGCGAATTTGGTTCAACCGACGAATACTTCTTCGAATACCACGATATCGGTGGTCCCTACTGGCAAAAACCCAAGCCCCGCGGTTACAGCTTTTCTCCACATCTCTATGTCGACCAATGGGATACCCCTATCCTTATCATCTCGGGGGAAAAAGATTTCAGAATCCCATACACCGAAAGTCTGCAAGCCTTTAATGCTGCCCAGTTGAGAGGGATACCGAGCAAACTGCTCATCTTCCCCGATGAAAACCACTGGGTACTCAAGCCTCAGAACAGTGTGCTGTGGCAGAGAGAATTCTTTGGCTGGCTCGACCAATGGTTAAAGCAAAAGTAGGTTAATATGATAAAGGTACTGTACATAATTGCTTTTGCCTTTATTTTTCTTCTTACCTACATTCTGCTCGATCCTTTCCGCATGCACCGGAAACGTCCCTATTCAACGCTGGCACTTAAATTGTCGTTCCTGGTGTATTTGATCTTTGCTCTTATCATAACCTATCTTTTTCTCTTCAACTATTCCCGTTCCGTCTCATTTTTCGAAGATATCGAAAATCCAAGAGCATCGCTATACTTTACCCTGTATATGATTACCCTTATTGTGCCCACGCTGGGGATATTTCTGCGTCGTAAGTTTAACCGCCGTACAGAATATAACATCCTGTTTACCATCATAAACTTACTGTGCGTGTTGTACTATCTTTTACTGGTTAAAATAGCCTTTGATGTTAAACTGTAATCATGCCACAATTCTATCTGGGGTCATTCCAGATAATCCCGCAGCTGATCACGCAGCTGTTTGAGCGCCAGTCCCATTTGCGCCTCAACAGTTTTAATGGACAAATGTAACCTATGAGCTATCTCGTGATATTTCAACCCGTCGTAGCGACTCATACAAAAAATCTTTTTTCGCTGCGGGGGAAGGAGATCAATAGCTTTCCTGATTTTTTCCACAAGTTCCTCATCAAATCCTTCCTCGGATAAGGCATCTTCCTTTTTCTGCTGGACAAAATTGCGGGCAAAATCAAACTCAATCTGCTTGTGTTTAAGATAATTGAGGCAGGTATTTTTAATAGCCATATTGAAATAAGCGGTAAGAGAACCTTTAACCTCAATAAAGCTACGTTTTTCCCATATTTTTACAAATACCTCCTGTACCACTTCCTAGCGGCATCCCTGTCGTTCAGATACCGGGAAGCAAGCATGCAAAATTCCGAATAGTGACGTTTGAAAAATTTCTCAAAAAGCACCAAATTAATAATATCCCAGCATCATCTTCGGAAACCATGTATCTGCTCTTTAGCTATGTTTAAACCATTTCCAAACTTCCTTGTACGATATTTGCTTGCCATACATAAGAATAGCGGTACGGTATATTTTGGCCGAGAACCATGTAAAAAAGACGAATGCAAGCACAAGCAGCACCATCGACAATACCAGTTCCCAGTATGGAACGCCAAAGGGGATTCGTACCATCATAACAATGGGCGAAGTGAGCGGTATAATGGAAAACCAGAAAGAAAGAGCACTATCGGGATTATTAATGGTATTGATCATAACATAAATGGCCAGGATAAGCGGTATGGTAACAGGCAATACATATTGCTGGGTATCGGCTTCGTTGTCGACCAGCGACCCTATAGCAGCAAAAAGTGCTCCATACAACAGGTAACCCCCCAAAAAGAAAAACAGGAAGCTGGAAAGAATTACAACAAAGTCGATATGGCTGAGAGCCTCAAAAATAGCGCGTGCAGTAAAGTTGCCCTCATTTTCATGGGTATCATTGTCAGCATCTGCCGAGTTCAATGAACCGGAAGCCCCTCCTGATTGCCACACATTTTCCTGCATCGTCAGGTTAGATGATCCTCGGTTTATCTCGGGAAATAGTGCCTCCCGGCCAATAGTCACCAACACAAAGGTAAGTCCCGCCCAAAGCACAAACTGCAATATAGCAACCCCGGCCACACCAATTATTTTCCCCATCATCAGTTCAAACGGCCGTACCGACGAAACAATTACCTCAATAATGCGGTTCGACTTTTCTTCAATGACCCCACGCATCACCTGCGAACCAAAAAGAAAAATGAACAGATAAATGAGGAACCCCGAGACATATCCAACTATCATGGCCAATGACGTATTGCTTTCCTTCTCTTTTCCCTGTTCATCGAGTTTGATCATACGCAGGTTAACATTAGCCTTCAACGCCTGTAATGTCTTATCGAGACCTTCAATACCATTGGCCTGCAGTATCCGATGTTCAATCTCTTTTTTCAGAGCATTCTCTATATGATATTTGATGGCCAAACCCGGCTGACCATAAGAATATAAGATTACCGAATTGGGCGAATAAGTAACCACATGCGAGATAAACAACACCCCCCAATAACCCTCCTGATGAAAATTCTTAATAAAACGGGCAATGTTAACATTGTCGACATATCGGAATTTGAGATTCTTTGTCTCGGGAATCCGGTCGACAAAAACTCGGGAACTATCCACAACGGCAATCACCTTAATATCCTTGTCTTCAAGAGTGGCAAAATATACGGGCAAAACAATAACCGAAGCTATAAAAAAAGGACCCAGTAAAGCGAAAAGCCAAAAAGACTTCCGTTGAATACGTGTCAGAAATTCACGCTGAATGACGTATTTAATTTTTCCCATCATACTTTTGATCTTATTTTCCTTTTACCACATCAATAAAAATTTCATCCATCGAGGGGAGTATTTCCCTGAAGGCAACCACATGTACAGTATCAATAACCGATCTCAGCAATTCGTTATCCTGGGGATTACGAAGAATCTTTACCACCGCCCTGTGGTCAGACTGGCCGGGATAAACGTCTGTAATTTCAAATGTCTTGGTATCAAGGGATTTCCGGAAGGCATCGATCGATCCGCTGAATATTACCTCAAACAGATGTTTTTTATGTTGCTGTTTAATATTATCGACCTCACCGGCAAGGATAATCTGCGAACGATTGATCAACGCAATAGAATCACAAAGTTCCTCAACCGAGTTCATGTTGTGCGTTGAAAAAATAATGGTAGCACCTTTTTGCTTGAGATCAATGATTTCATTTTTAAGCATATTTGCGTTGATAGGGTCGAAACCGCTAAAAGGCTCATCAAAAATAAGCAACAAAGGATCATGCACAACGGTAGTAACAAATTGAACCTTCTGGGCCATGCCCTTCGAGAGTTGTTCCACCTTCTTATCCCACCAATCGGTAATTTCGAGTTTTTCGAACCAGTATTTCAGCCTTTTCATGGCTTCTTTTCTGTTCATTCCCTTGAGCTGTGCCAGGTATAATGCCTGTTCGCCCACCGACATTTTCTTGTACAATCCACGCTCTTCGGGCAGGTAGCCCATCAAACCTATATCATCGGCGCGCAAGGGATGCCCATTAAACCAAACTTCGCCCTCATCGGGCGCAATAATCTGCGTAATGATGCGCAAGGTAGTAGTCTTACCAGCACCATTGGGTCCCAACATCCCAAAAATACTGCCTTCGGGCACCGAAAAACTTACCCGGTTGAGAGCACAATAACTGCCAAAATATTTGGAAACACCTTTAAGATCGAGTATTTGCATAACCAGAATTTAAGCGTAATACATTTCCCAAAGATATGAATCTTCGTGCAAAATAAGAAAAAAAGCATTGAAGCGCCTCTTCTGACAACGTATGTGCACGCTTGCCTTAATGATGACAAGACGGTATTAACCACTAAGATTGTGATAAAATTTTTTCGATTTGATGAATGGAAAAAGGTTTGGTTATTATGCCGTCGAAAACAGAAAGGTCGAGATAACCGTGCACCGTAGAATTATTGTAAGCAGTAAGGGCAAACACTTTGACTTTTGATTTGGACGAAGACATTTGAGAACGAATATAGCGTGTGGCTTCAATTCCGTTCATTACGGGCATCTCTATATCCATAAAAATACAGCAGACATCATTTTCCTCAAGTAATCTGATGGCATCCCGGCCATTTTCGGCCTCAAGTACACGATAACCAGCATTTTGCAGACTTTTAACCAAAACCTGCCGGTTGAGATAAATATCATCTACTATCAGTACTATCTTATCCAAGCTCACTGAGGGCTTTTACAATTTTCATGCTTTTTATCTCCACCTCCGACCCGTCGATTTCAATGATTTTATCGTTACGAAATTCGGTAAGGGTACGAATAAAACTTTCCTTGGTGGTACCGGCAAGTTCTGCCAGTTCCCTACGGGTAAGCGGAAATGTAAACCGCTGACTTTTATAAATAACCTCTGAAAAATACAATAAAACATCAGCAACACGCCCCGGCAACTGTTTATGGGTCTGTCCCATCAACCGATCCAGCAAATTTAACCCCTGCTGGCTGAGATGATTCAATAAAAACTGTGCAAACCTCCCGTTGCTGTTTACTATTTGCTTAAAGATATTAATGTCGATAAACAAAATATCGCTTGCTTCGATGGCAGAGCAACTAAACTCGTGCACATCATCACCAAAAACCGAGAGCAGCCCCAACAAATTAGGCGGTGTATCTATTGACAAAATAATCCGTTTGCCCATTCGCCCCTCCCGATAGGTCTTCACCATGCCCGAAAGAAGGTACATAACATGGGTAGTAAGTGTTTTCTGAATGAAAATGTGATCATTTTTACGATACTGTACAATATTGGAATGGCTTTGTACAAGATCCTTTTCTTCCTCTGTAAGATACTGAAAAAAAGCGTAGTTGTTCCACTCGGTATCGTTGTAAATGTTCATCAGGCTCATATCCGGCATTTGGCTTTCAAAATTATTATTCTCTCTATAAAATTAATCATCTTTTTTTTAATAGGTGATATGCATCATCTTTTTTAACGATTTTCGGATTATTTTTTAACTTTACTTTACATTAACATTCAGATAATCTGTAAGTATAAGTTTGCAGAAAAACAGCTATTGAAATTATGACTTGTTACGATATGGTAAAACTTTTTCATTTTTTTATTCGTAAAATAACAGGATCTCTACAAGATATTGTACTTTTGTTTGATAAAAAAATCGCCATCTAAACATAAACACTACTAATAACTATGGATAACGCTTCAAAGACTATACTGGTTATCGACGATTCAACTACAAATGTGGTATTGCTCGAGGCAGTGCTGATGAACAAGGGATACACTATCGATAAGGCTATGAATGTGAAGGAAGCCTATGAAGTAATGCAAAAAAGATTGCCCCGCTTAATTTTGTTGGATCTTTTAATGCCCCGTATCAATGGTTTCGAATTTTTGCAGCAACTAAAATCCAATCAACAATACAAAGATATCCCTGTTATTGTTGTTTCGGCTCTTACCGATGAGGAAACCATACAAAAGACTTATCAGCTTGGCGCTCAGCACTTTATTAAAAAACCGGTAGATATCAATCAACTCATTGAAATTGTTGGACAAACGGTACACGCTTAACGACGGGAAAATTATTGATTATGGATGAGGGGAAAGAAAAAGCACTAAATACTGCCGAAACTATACTCAATGCTATAACGGTAGATGAAGCCATTGGTATCTTCCGACGGACCGAAAACTGGATCATTGAGATATTACAAACTTCGACCGAAGATTTTCTTGCATTAAACAATCAGTTCAAGGTTTACCACCGGGAGTCAAAAAACATCTCAGAGAATGTCTTGCGCATAATCGATTCGCTCACCGATCGTCAACTCACCACCACATTTGATCAGCTTAGGTCAATTGTCGAAGGTTTTTATCAGCTCTCGGAACAATTTACCTCGCAGATTGAGACCTATGAGGTAGAACTGAAAAAGAGTTTTCACAAAATTGAGAATTTAAGAATCAGCTACCAAAATTTCAGGCAAGTAGTCATTTCTTCCCCATTGCTGCTGATCAACGAGGATAGAAGAAACAGCCTGCCCGAAACTGCCCAAAAGAGTATTGAGCAAATAAAAAGAATTTTGTCGGAAATAGAATCGCTGTTGAATGATTTTATAGAAAAGGCCCAGGAAAATACGCTTTTTCTGTCGGACATAAAGAAGGACAACTATTATCATCTGCAGCGTCTCAACGACAACATCGAAATAGGTTTCGAACTCTTTTACCGCAAACATAAGGAAGCCAATCAGTTTTCGGCAGCACTTAAAGAACAAGCCGAAAGCAACGCAAGTTATGTATCGAATATTATTACCAACCTACAGTATCACGACATTATACGTCAGAAAATAGAACATATTCAGCGCACCCATTACGATATTATATCCGAACTTGAAAAATTTCTCAACGAGGCTTCCGATGAGGCGATGATTCACAACAAAGCAAAAACCTATATTAAAATACGCGACATATCAGGATTGCAGGCCGCTCAGCTGATTCATGCCAACAATCAGTACCAGCTTGCCATACAGGAAATTTTTAAAGGCTTGGAAGAAATAGGCAACAACATGATTGCCATTAATTCGATGTGCGAAAACCTGGTTGGCAAATCGGGACAATCGAAAAGATACTATCTGGAAAATATTATTGAAAATTTGGATGGAGCCCTGCAATACAACCAGAAGCTCATGGATCTTACCCATCAGATCAATGAACGTACACATACGCTAAAGGCTATCGTTAATGCGCTGAACGAACGTAACGGCCAACTCTTTGATCTGACACAG
>Ga0068707_1000219_pt1 | contig 33656 bp, 30 predicted proteins | sample YNPNPMetaG_FD_66600 | JGI IMG/M metagenome (GOLD analysis project Ga0068707, IMG submission 66600) | Anoxygenic and chlorotrophic microbial mat microbial communities from Yellowstone National Park, USA - YNP NP MetaG | ecosystem: Environmental > Aquatic > Thermal springs > Hot (42-90C) >... | reverse complement strand
GAAGAAGGTGGCCGAGCTTTCCCGGGAATACCATGTGTCCCGACCGACCATCTACAAGATACTTGCCCGCGGCCGGCACAGAGATTTTCTGATTCACCACAGCACCAATAAGCGGTTTCGGTGTCTGCAGTATGGGATCAGAAGGCTTGCCAAGATTGAGGCACAGCTTGAGGCAAAGAGGAAACAGGAGGCAAAGCGCTACAATAAGGACTACCCCGGGCAGATGCTGCATGGGGACACCAAGCGGCTGCCGCTGCTTGAGGGGCAGAAGAGGACAGATCCGCGGGAATATCTGTTTGTCGCCATTGATGATTTTTTCCGTGAGCTGTATGCAGCCATCCTGCCGGATAAAACTCAAGGATCTGCCAGGAAATTTATGCAGCAGGTGCTTGATGAATGCCCCTATACCATTGAGCAGTACTATACTGATAACGGGAAAGAGTACAAGGGCGATCCCCGGCATCACAGGTTTATGCTGCTGTGTGCCCAGTATGGTATTGAGCAGCGTTTCACCCGCGTGCGCACCCCCAGAACCAACGGCAAGGCCGAGCGGGTGATCAGGACGCTTATGGAACTGTGGCATGAAAAAAACCGTTTTGAATCCTCTGCTCATCGCAAGGCTGAGCTGAGAAGGTTTGTCAATTTCTATAACACCGTACGGCCTCACAAGGGTATTGACGGTATGACCCCGGAGGAGAAACTCATTGCTTACTTTTACCCCGAAAAACTGTAAATAACGCTTGACATTCTTACAAATGATATTTACCGAAACGTTGTTGAAAAGGATGTGGCTTACCTGCTCAAAGTAGATAAGCCTGATGCATTTACGTCACTGGTGAGGCTGCTTGCGGCACGGCCCGGAAGTCTTATCAATTACTCCGAGCTATCCTCAGCGGTCGGGCTTTCCATGCAGACCGTGAAAAAATATTTATGGTATGCGCAGAAAATATTTATCGCAGACTGCCTCATGCCTTTTTCGCGGAATGCCCGCAAGGAAATAACGCTTTCTCCCGTGTGCTATTTTCATGACATCGGCTTAAGAAATTACGCTCTCGGACTGTTCGGCCGGGAGCAGGGGCCTGCTGAAGGCGGCTTCCTTTTTCAAAACTTTGTCTATCTGCTGCTTAAATCGCGGCTGCAGAGCAACGGGGCGGACCTGCATTTCTGGCGTACAAAAGACAAGGCTGAAGTTGACTTTGTGATAGAAAGCGGTCGGGATGTGCTGCCAGTTGAGGTCAAATATGCATCGCTTACCCGCAGAGAAATACCGCGCTCGCTTCGCAGCTTTATTGATAAATACCGCCCGGCAAAAGCTCTCATAGTAAACCTTGATGTGCGAAGCTCAATAATCATCGGCACCACCGAGGTGCGTTGTATTCCCTATCATGACCTGTTGTTTGAGGAGCTATAACACCCGGTTCCTCCCTTTCTTGTGTGGGGCTGTAATGAGCACCCTGTGGGAGGAGGATATTGTGGTGCCCCTGGGTAAAATGATGTTCAAGGATGACGTGGAGCTCTATTTCTTTTGACGCCTTCTGGCGCAAAGGCGTCTATTTCAGCGATGTGTCACAGAACCAGCCCTAAACGCTCAACCCAAGAGGGATCGTAAACCGCGCGGCGCTTCGACTGTGCCCGACAGGACATTCAAGTACTGTCCTGTTGCAGCCGCGTCTTATGACACAACCTCATATACCATGATCTCAGCGCTTTTCCCTTTAACCTTGCGCGGTCCGACTTTGGTAATGGTGAACTTGTCTTTGACCAGTTGATAGGTTTGTTCCCCAATCAGAATCTGATTGGGTGCTGCCAGTGACTCAAGCCGCGATGCGGTATTTACCGCATCGCCGATAACCGTATAGTCAAGACGTTTGGGTGATCCCATATTACCTGCCACGACCCTGCCGGTGTTTATGCCGATGCGGATGTCAAGTGTTGTGCCGGCAGGGAACCCTGCCCGAAGCTCGGTGAGTGCCTGGCGCATGTCGAGCGCTGCGCGGACCGCGCGTTCAGCATCGTCGTCTTTTTCAACCGGTGCACCAAACACTGCAAGGAGTCCGTCACCAATATATTTATCAAGGGTACCGTCATAGTGAAAGATAATATCGGTCATGCGGGAAAAGTACCGGTTGAGAATCATATTGACCTCCCGGGGCGGGAGTTTTTCGGAAATACTGGTAAATCCGACAATGTCGGTGAAAATAACCGTGGCGGTCAGATCCTTTGGCTCCATGAGGTCTTCCTGCCCACCGTGCAGAATCATTTCAATGACCTGCGGCGAATGGAACCGCTCGAGCCGGTTGCGCAGACGCTCCTCTTCACGGATTTTTTCGTTCAGGCTCGCCTGCTCGATGATCAGCGCCATCTGACTGCCGATAGCCTTGAGTAGTTCAAGGTCATCCTGCGTAAACTGGTTTTCAAGTCTGATACTGTCCAGTTGAATGACACCGATGATGTCATCCTTTTTCCACAGCGGCACACAAATAGCTGAACGTATCTGCTGCAAAAAGACGCTTTTTGCATAGTCCAGTCGAGAATCGTCCATCGCATTTGAGGTCAGCAGGGCAATTTTATCGCGGATGACCCGGTTGATAATCGTACGGCTTGCCGTGATCTGACCATTCCCCACCACCTTGTCATCTTTGTACTTCACCACCATGGGAATGAGCTCATCGCCTTTGGCGCCGCCGGTCAGGATAAGAAATCCGTAATCAGCGTCAATGACCATAAAGATAAGATCCATAATTTTACGCAACAGTTCTTTGAAATCCTGAATGGAGTTGAGCTGCCGGCTGATTTCATAGAGGACAAAGAGCACCTTATTGCTGCGCTCAAGCGCTGACACGTCATCACAGGGCTGTTGCCCTGCAACGCCGCTTGCTGAAGCACTACTGAAACCACTGCTGCTGTGGCTTTTTGAAGCATCGCGCACAATTAAGAGCTGGTGGGAATCAGCGGCGCTTTGCTGCGGGCTGGTACCGACCACCTTTTGCCGGCTTTCGGCATCATCAGCGTCAGGAGTCAGAATAATGGAATCCGTGCGGAATGATTTCTCGGTTTGCACAGTGATGAACTTGAGCTGCGACTGACCGACGGTAATCTGGTCTTCATGGTGCAGCACCACCGTGTGGATGGACGTGCCGTTGACTTTTGTGCCATTGAAGCTGCCCAGATCCGTGAGCACATATCCCTCAGGGGTTTTGGTCAGTGCGGCATGGTTGCGGGAAACCGTACTGTCGTTCAGGACAATATCACACTCTTTGCTCCTGCCGATGGTTATTCGATCTTTTTGAATCGGGAACTCAAACACCTTACCATCATTGGCAACAACATGTATAAAGGGCATGTGTACTCTCCCCCACCTTTCATTACCATTTGCGCTGATACCCGCAGGGGTTAGTTCATTGTGCGTACCGTTATTGTAGCATGACCATCACGAGTAGTCTATGGGGAATAAGGCTGAGACTGTTTGCTGCTTGCTGCTTTTAGGTACGTGAAACTTTTGCTCCGGTTATGGGTTTAAAAAGAAAAAACGCTTGAACCGATGTCACAGCCGGTAACGGCAAACCATCTTTTATGAACCTGAACGATTTCCCCATGACCGGACTTAGTTCCCTGCGCCTATTCTTATTCAGGTTTTTTATGAATGAGAAGACGCTGACCGTGTCGTTGAGCATTGTGCTCTGGGTAGTGAGTCTGGTAATTATTTATCTGCTCTGTAGTTACTTCAGTTTTAATCTCTCTTGAAGTAGCGATGAGGCATGGCCTCGTCAGATAGCGGAAGGTATCCTGCCCCAGTGCCCTGTCTGTCTATACCCACCCCTTCGCCTGCAGGAAATAGCCGGGAATCATTGCCAGCAGTGCACTGCATAGGTTGATGGCAATGTCGGAAAGCTCGCAGGTGCGATATGGAAGGGTATACTGTACAAGTTCAATTATTGCGCCAAAGCCTGCAGACGCAAGTGCCGCAGTCAGGAGCGGATAGCTTCTGTGCTTTGACCGAAAGTACAGCCCAAGGGTAAAGGACAGCAGTACGTAGCTGCTGCCGTGAGCCGTAATTCCTGAATTGATCCCTTCACCAAATTCCGGAACAACCGACAGCGCAAAAATAACAGCTCCTTCAATCAGTGCTCCGATGCCATAGAGTTTCTGCCGGAGAGAAGCAGTGCTCTGTTTTTTTATGTTTATTTCAGACATTGTGGGTGCTCGTTTGCGTTCTTGCTTTTAGTTATCAACAGACCCGCAGTGCTGCTAAAATCTACCAGCAGCAACCATTAGACATCCCCTTTTGTTTTTGTTATAGTTTTTTGTATGAATGCTCAAGCGTCCCGTGTTTCCTTTCTCGTTCTGCTTATCATTTTGATGATCAGTTTTGGTGTGATCATCAAGCCGTTTCTTATGCCTGCGCTCACGGCACTTATTATTGCGGTTATTTGCTGGCCGGTCAATAGGGTTGTGCTCAGATTTGCGAGGGGCAGAAGAATCTTGTCAGCAATACTGGCAACGGTTGTGGTGACGCTGTGTATCCTTGTGCCGCTCAGTACCTTGATCACCTTTGCAGTAGTGAATTCCGTCGGAGCAGTCAAAACCATTATTGGAAAGCTTGAGGTCGGGCATATTGCGCAAGCACTTGACCAAATCAACGCATGGATACAGGCAAAAGCAGCACAGGTGCCGGGACTTGAACTCCCTGAGGTAAATCTGAGGGCACGACTTCTTGAAATTGTCTCTGCACTCGGTTCCTTGCTCTACCAATATTCACCGAAGATCTTTACCGCAACCCTTACCATCTTTTTCGGTGCGGTTCTTGTAGTCATTTTTCTTTTTATCTTTTTTTTGGACGGACCTGGTTTATACGGTGCGCTCATCAGCGTTGTGCCACTCAAGGACGAGCACAAGAAGATACTGGTGGAAGAAATCACCGCGGTTGTTACCGGTGTTTTTGCCGGCATGATCGCCACAGCGTGTGCTCAAGGTTTGTTGATCGGTATTGGATACTGGATTGCAGGTATTTCCCATGCCGTGGTGTGGGGCGTTCTTGCGATTGGTGTTACGTTGATACCGGTTATCGGTGGTCCGATCATGTATATACCGCCTGCGCTTGCGCTGCTCATCGCCGGACACTGGTATCAGGGAATTTTCCTGCTGCTCTATGGCATCTGTATTGTTTCAACGGTTGATAATATTATCAAACCGCTTGCTATGCGCGGGAAAGTGAATGTTCATCCCGTGCTGTTGGGGCTTGCACTTGTCGGCGGAACCGCGTGGCTCGGCGCAGCCGGTGTCATTGTTGGCCCGATGATTGTAGCGCTGATGCTTGCAATGCTGAGAATCTACCGAAAAGAGTTTCTCTAACACCGTGAGCATCTCTTCAGCCATCACAACCTATCTGACGGTTACCATCTGGAACCACCGGCTCAGGAACCTTTCCGGCTTCCACTTCATCGCGGTTGCACTGCTGCGCTTGGTTGTTTTAACGGTAATGCGGTTTCAAAAACAACAGTGCTCCCTCCGGGCGTCAGCGCTGACCTTGTATACCCTCTTGTCACTGGTGCCGCTGGCGGCACTACTCTTTGCTTTTGCCAAAGGATTTGGGATTGAATCAGTGCTGCAGCGCCGCATTCTGGAGAGCTTTCATGGTCAAGAGGAGGCGGTGCAATGGATCATATCATTCTCGCATCAGTTGCTGTCCAGCACGCGCAACGGCGTTCTGGTAGGAATCGGGGTCATGGTCTTGTTCGTGACTGTTATCAAGCTGTTAAGTCATATTGAAGATTCCCTGAATCACATCTGGGGAATAACAACCCCCCGAACCCTTATCCGTAAATTCAGCGATTATCTTTCCATTATTCTTGTTTGCCCGGTGCTCTTTGTCGTGGCAGGCAGTGTTACGGTTGCAATTTCTACGTACCCCATTGACCGGCTCCCGTTCTTTCACGCAGCTGGACAGGTGCTACATATGCTGGCAACGCTGCTCCCCTACGCTCTTGTCTGGCTACTGTTTGGATTTCTCTATCTGTTTTTGCCCAATACCCGTGTGACGATCAAGAGCGGCATCGCCGGCGGCATCGTTGCAGGCACTATCTATCAGCTTGTGCAATGGGTTTATATTAATTTTCAAATTGGGATTTCAACGTATAATGCCGTGTACGGCGGGTTTGCAGCACTCCCGCTGTTTTTGGTATGGCTGCAGACAAGCTGGACTGTTCTGCTTCTTGGCGCGGTCATTTCATGGGCGGTAGCCAACCTGCAGGTATCTGACTTTACCCCGCTCTTTGTGCACGCAAGCCATGCACAGCTGCGGCTTCTGACGCTCAGGGTTGCACACCTGATCGTTAAACGATTTCAAACCGGGCAACAGCCGCCTTCTGCAGAAGAGGTTGCAGGCATTCTTGAAATGCCGTTGTGTCTGGTGCACGATATTCTCAAGCATCTAACTGCCTGCGGAATTGTTCAGAAAACTGCTGCGGGGAGTGCTTCGGCAGGAACCTATGTGCCGTGCCGCAGTATTGAAACAGTAACGATACAGCATGTCATAGCGGCACTTGAACACTACGGGCAGGATTCTGTGCACGTGGCACCGTCTCCTGAGCTTGCAGAGATCGCCCGGTGCCTCACGACTCGTGAAACCCTGTTTTCGAGCTCTCCTGATAATAAATGTCTTAAAGATATATGAGGCAGGTAACGTAGTACTTCTACAAGCCTCTGCTTTTCAGCAGGTACGCCTGCTCAAGAAGCTCATCTCTTGACCGAGGCGATTCAAACAGGCTGGGCTGCAGTCCACCGGGGAAGTATTTTTTCAAGAGCCGATCTTCCAGCTCCTCCTGCGAAACCAATTTTCCTTCCCCCAGAATGTGAAAAACCGTGATCCCCTTTTTGACCAGCGCCGGTGCTACCAGCATAAAACGGTGACAGTCAAAGGGATCTTTTTCAGCGCACAGCAACGCGATCCGTTGCCCTTTTTTAATCTCAGTGATAAGCCGGGTGATGCCCTCCTGAAATAAAGGGAGTTGTTGCACCTTGCTGAAATCAACCCTACCATCAGGGAAGAGAACCTGCGGATCGGTGTGCCTGCCGCCAAGCCGGTCCCCAAGATACTGGTAGCGCATGTCGTAAAGCTCAAGATCTGTCCGAAAAGATTCACGGTTGAACTGCGGATAACGACGGCTATACGGTGTGCTGCGAATATCCACAATAGTATCAACAGCAGGTGAGCGGAGAATGCGTACCAAGGTAGCAATGTCATAATTTGAATGGCCAACCGTCATGCACGTATGCATAGCACAGAACTCCTGTTGCTATGATAGCATTGCAGAAATGGTTTGCATACGATAAATAGAGAGGTGTCTCTGGAAAGCCTCACTGAACACTGAGAACCCGTGTATGGTCTTTGGCTTCCATATCTCGATAGCAGGCGGTTTTGTGGCAGCAGTAGCGCGTGCCGTGAAAACAGGCTGCTCAACTATGCAGGTGTTTTCCCGCAATCCACGAAGCTGGCACGCTGGGGCTTTGGATGCACAGGAAGCTGCCCGATTTAGGGAACTGCTCCACAAACACTCGATCACACCGCTCTTTGTGCATATGCCGTATTTGCCGAATCTTGCTGCCCAGGAGCGTGAACTGTATGAAAAGTCCGTGCGTGTCTTAGGTGAGGACCTGCACCGGGCAGCACAACTTGGCGCACGCGGGCTGGTGGTGCATCTTGGACACCGTGGCAACGCTGATCTTGACTCTGCACTCACTAGGGTAGCAGCTGCCCTGAATCAGGCATGCCGCACAGCGCGCAGTGGCGTGGAGATACTCCTTGAAAACGCCGCTGGTCAGGGCTCTGAAATCGGCGCATCTTTTTCTGAAATAGAGAAGATTATCAGCATGGCTGATGACCCACATCGCATCGGCATCTGCGTCGACACGGCACATGCTTTTGCAGCAGGATATAATATAGCAACGCAGCGCGGGCTTGAGAAACTACTTGCTGAGATCGAGCGTCTAATAGGTCTTGAGCGACTCAGGCTCATTCATCTCAACGATTCAAAGACTCCGTGTGGATCACGCGTTGATCGGCACTGGCACATTGGGAGCGGGAAAATCGGCTCAGCAGGGTTTCGCCGAATTATCAGCCATCCTGTTTTGTCACGTCTGCCGGCGATCATGGAGACGCCGAAAAAAGAAGATGAGGATGATCTGCGCAACATGAAAAAAATTTTAGCCCTTGCACAGCGCTCTCAGACGTGAGCACAAACAAAAAACACGGTAATTTTTCTCGAGAAGGCCTGCCCGGTTCACTTATAGAAAACAGAAAGGACCTATCATGACCGCCACAGAAATGAGAAAATTATTGCTGTCAGTACTTGACCTCAAACGAGAGCCGGTTGCACTCAAAGCATGGGAGCACCTGCCGCAGGAAATTTCCTGCTATCAGGGAACAGCGTTTCCAGGCATGTGCACACAGATCAGCGAGGTGCTTGCTACCGGTGCCTCGTTTTACACCACCGGTGATCACTGCTTTTGTACCGGCGGTGTTGTCGCAACCGGCGTATGTCCCCCAGTGAAAAAAGAAGACCGTGAGGAAATCATTGCGGTACATCTTTCTGTCAGCAAGGGGTATCGGGATATATCCACCGTACTGTGCTATGAAGAACGCATGGAGAGCCTTGTTCCTGCCGTGCCAGTACAAAATGCTGCGGTGCAGGTTGGATTGCTGCGGGACATGGGCGATCCAGATGTCGTGCTTATTTTCTGTACCCCTGCAGCAGCAGACGTCATGAGCCGGGCATATTGCTACGGGTTTGGAGAGCCGATCAGCGGATTTGCCGGCAACGGCGGGTGCCCGTTTCTGATCCAGTACCCTTTTGTTACTGGTAAGCCTTCATTTTCATGCAGTGATGTAGCGTGGCGTAAATATATCGGTCTTGCTGCTGAGGAGCTGACCATGGGGTTCCCTTTCCAAATCCTCACCCGAGTTTGTGAGGACTTGCCGGCGATTGCTCATGCGTACCGCCATTACGGGGAGCCACCTGAAGGATAGAATAACCGGTGAGATACAGGTGCTGTTGCTGAAAAAATGTGACGGGTATTATTTTGCTTTCTCGGGTCTGATGAATTTGTTTTAAGCCCCCTGTGGAGCTTGTGTCGCAATATATTTTTTATGAAAAATCCACCCGTGTTTCTTGCATAAGGTACCTTCTCCCCGGCGCGTGGTGCGGGGAGTGTGACACGGGTTTCTTGGTGCATTAGTAGATGAGCATGGTACCCTTGCCCCAACGAGGGAGAAGAAGTTCCCCTTTTCCTGTCACGGGCAACAATTAAATGGCAGAGAGGGAACAAAAGAATAACTACCCCCCTTTGTTTTGTGGGGGCGTATTAAGGAGCTGGTGTTCAAAAAATTCAAGGGTGTTCCCGCGCAGGAGCTTCTCGAGCGCATGATCGAGCTGACGCTCTCTATCGAGGAAAACCTGTAGCCGTGATTGTTGTGCAACCATGCACGATGTTTCAAGCAAAGCACCGTTGACGCTGCTTTATGCCTTACCTAACCCTATTTGAGGTCACAGCTCATAAAATAATGTTGCCCTTAGCCTATACATCTTACACGCTCTACATTCGTTCCCCTCTCTAAAAGTACCTGCCTGCACCGCATGAATCCGCTCAACGCCCTTACCTGCAGGTGTAAGAATCGTCATCATATATATCGCTCAATGCGGATTTTTGCTTCAAGAAACCGGCTTATGCGGGAAAAACAGAAAAGATTTTTAATTCTTGGGCGCTGCCACATCCATTACTTTACTTGTAAAAAAAATTTATCTATACTAATAATAAGCGATAGAGAATTTAATAAAAAAATACACTACGAAAAAAGACACATTTTGGAAGAAGGAGAAATAGGGATGAAAAAGGCAATAAGTATTCGTTGGCACTTACTTGCTATCTGCATTGTACTGGTCACCGTGCCTGTTGTTGTGCTGAGCATCATGAATGTGAGAACTTCGATACGAGAAATCAACGCCTCGGTTGAAGGGCAGGTTCGACAGCAGGCGTTGATTATTGCCAGAGATATAAAAACGGCGATGGAGCTTACCCAGCAAAAAGTCGTGTCTGACTTGCGCGTTGCCCATGACCTGTTCTATGCCAATGGCACGCCTGAGCTTGACAGCGCAGAGATTATGAGCGTTAACGCCGTGAACCAAATAACCAAAGAAGCGACACGAGTGAGTATCCCGACGATGAAGATCAATGGAGTGGTGGCTGCAGGAAACTATGCCGTAGTTGACAAAATACAGAAACTTGTCGGCGGCACAGCCACCGTTTTTCAAATGATTCCTGGCGGTGCGTTGCGAATCTCTACAAACGTTCTTAATACCGACGGCACCCGTGCAGTCAACACCTATATCCCTGCTGATTCACCAGTGTACAAGACCGTAATGAATGGAGAGACCTATTACGGCAGGGCATTTGTTGTTAATGGGTGGTACCAGACTGCATACGAGCCGATACGGGATGCTACTGGCAGCATTATCGGTATGCTCTATGTTGGCGTTAAGGATGCTTCAGAGCCGATACTCAACAACCTTGCCGAACTTGTCATAGGCAAAACAGGGTATGTTTTTATTTTGAACGAAAAAGGTGATTATGTCCTCTCCTATAAACGGCAGCGCGATGGCGAAAACATCATGAATGCAAAAGATGCAAGCGGGAATTTTTTTATTCAAGAAATGGTGAGCAGAGGGATGCAGCTCAAAGCCGGCGAAACCACCGCGATGTACTATCCATGGCAGAACAAAGGCGAATCAGCGCCGCGAATGAAAATTGCAGGGTTAGCCTATTTTCCAGAATGGAAATGGGTCATTGGCTCAAGTGTGTATTTGGATGATTTTTATGACTCAATACAGACCATAAAACTCACGGCAGCCATTATAGCCCTGATCTCGATTATCGTGGGGTCGCTCATTGCCTATATTTTTGCTCAGTCAATTTCCCGTCCGGTACGGAACATGGTTGACGTTCTCAGTACGGTTGCCAAGGGAGATCTTGAGGTAACGGCTAACATCAGCTCCCGGGTCAGTGAGCTGAACACGATGGCGTGCAGCCTCACCACCATGATTGAAGACCTGCGCAGCATGGTGCAGCTTGCCGGCAAAATAGCAGCAGGTGATTTAACGGTTAAGGTAACCGCGCTTTCAGAGCGAGATGCTTTGGGACATGCGCTCAGAGACATGGTTGCGAAGATGAGCTCAATTATGGCTGAGATCAACACTGCAGCGAGCAATGTGGCAGCAGGCTCAGAGGAGCTCAGCTCAACCAGTCAGGCGATGAGTCAAGGTGCAACCGAACAGGCAAGCGCGCTTGAGGAAATTTCAAGCTCGATGAACCAGATTGCCTCACAGACCAAACAGAATGCCGAGAATGCATCACAGGCAAATAAACTCGCTGGCGAGGCAAAGGAGTATGCGGCAAAGGGTAACGAGCAGATGGGTCAGATGGTTGTGGCAATGAAAGAAATCAGCGAGGCAAGCAAGAATATATCAAAGATCATCAAGGTGATTGATGAAATTGCATTCCAGACAAACCTCCTTGCGCTGAATGCAGCAGTCGAGGCAGCGCGTGCCGGTAAGCATGGGAAGGGGTTTGCGGTCGTTGCAGAAGAGGTGCGCAATCTTGCAGCGCGCAGTGCAAAGGCTGCAAAGGAGACTACGGAGATGATCGAGAGCTCACTGACCAAGGTAGAACACGGAACGCAGATTGCCGCCAAAACCGCAGAAGCACTGGAAGAGATTGTGACGGCAGCAACCAAGGTGAGCGACCTTGTTGCTGAAATTGCTGCAGCGTCAAACGAGCAGGCACAGGGCGTTAGTCAGATTACCCAAGGGCTTGGTCAAATTGATCAGGTGACACAGCAGAACACGGCGCATGCGGAAGAGAGTGCTTCAGCTGCTGAAGAGCTCTCAAGCCAGGCAATGGTGCTGCAACAGCTTGTCAGCACGTTTAAAATTGAATATGCACAAAAGGCGCAGCAGCCTGTGGAAGCACCTCAGCCCGGTACCGGTAAACCACGCCTGAAACCAGGACCAGCATGGGGGGCGCCCCATGGCAGCGACAAGCAGCAGGATCCAGTCATTCATCTTGATGACAAGGAATTTGGGAAATACTGAACGACTGCACGAAGTTCAGAGGTGGTTTTAGCTATTTCTCTGCCAGGCGATGATGCCTGTTTTTGAGCGGAGGCGGACTATTTTTGAAAACACCTGCCTTGTGCAGCATCCGCATAATTTTTTTGGCACACCCTGCAAGAGATTCCTGATCGGTATCCACGACAATTTCAGGCGCAAGCGGCTCTTCATACGGAGCCGAGATGCCGGTGAATTCAGGAATATCGCCAGCCCGGGCTTTTTTATATAATCCTTTGGGATCCCGCTGCTCACAGACTGCAAGCGAACACCTGCAATAAATTTCAAAAAAGTCTCCCGGCGCAAGCAGCCGGCGAGCCCGCTCACGGTCTGCACGGTAGGGTGAAATGAATGCCGTCAGGACAATAACCCCTGCATCGGTAAACAGGCGAACCAGTTCGGCGAGCCGCCTGATGTTTTCTACCCTGTCTTGCGGCGAAAATCCAAGATCGCTGTTCAGTCCATGCCGCACGTTATCGCCGTCCAGCACAAACGTATGACAACCCCGCTGGTGAAGTATGCGTTCGACTTCATGGGCAAGGGTTGATTTGCCCGAACCTGAGAGTCCGGTAAACCAGAGCGCAACTGCCCGGTGCCCAAACAGTGCTTCACGATCCTGCTTGGTAACCACCGGCTGATGCCAGATAATGTTTTTTTTGTGTGCAGGTGGCATGCAGACAGAGCTTATGCAGTAGGCTTGATTTGGCTGAAAATTACAACCCGGTTTTTCCCTGCAGCTTTCCCCTGGTACAGTGCAAAATCAGCAGTTCTGATGAGGTCGCGTTTATTTTTAGCCTTCAGTGGCAGCGAGGAGAGTCCAATGGTGATGGTTATGTGTCCGATCTGTTTATTGGTGTCAGTGGTGAATTTGCACTGTGCAATAGCGTCGCGGATACGTTCAGCAACTACCCGAGCTTCGTCTTCAGCGGTTTCAGGAAGGATAACGGTAAATTCCTCACCACCGTACCGTGCTACCAGGTCAGATTCACGGGTTGTGTTTTTTATCAGAAGAGCAATTTGTTTCAGAACCGTATCGCCGGCAAGATGCCCATACCGATCATTGCACGCTTTGAAATCGTCAATATCAATCATCATGAGCGACAGCGGTCGGCTATAGCGGAGCGCGCGCTCAACTTCTTTTTGCAGCATTTCATTAAAATAACGGTAATTAGCAAGTCCGGTCATTTCATCGCTGTTGGACAGTTGCTTGTAAAACTCCCGCTCACCAGCAAGTTTCTGAAGCCGTTTTGTTTCAAGGGCTTTTTGAACGGTAATCTTTATCTGATCAATGTTGAAAGGTTTGGTAATGAAATCATAGGCGCCGGCTTTCATTGATTCAACAGCGTGTTCAATGGTTGCGAACCCGGTAATAACGATAATCGGAGCATCAATCCCTGCAGCTTTTATGCGTTTTGTCAACTCAATCCCGTTCATCTGCGGCATCATCAGATCGGAAATGATGAGATCAAACGTGGATTGTTCAAGCAGTGTCAGGGCATGGGTACCGTTGTCAGTCGTCGAGACAGTGTAGCCGTCTTCGGTGAGAAGATCCGCGATCATGTCGCGAGCCGACGCATCGTCATCAACGATCAGGATAGAGATGTTTTTGGCATTTGGTTCAGCCATAGCTGACCGGCTGCCGTGCCTCTAGTAGAGAGCACAGCATTGCATGAATTCTTTTACAATTTTCTGAAATGTATTACAATCCCATTGGAAATGTAGTTTATCGTTAATTGGTGTAGCTGTCAACGGTATATCGCATGAACATTCTTATTGTTACCGGTATATTTCCGCCCGATATCGGTGGTCCAGCAACCTATGTGCCCATGATTGCCGATGCGCTCACCGTCCGTGGTCACCGGGTCACGGTGGTAACGCTCAGCGATACAACAACAGAAAATACCGGTGGCTATTCTTTCCCGGTGGTGCGCATTAAGCGTTTGTTATGGCGACCGGTACGCATGCTGCTGACCATAGCGACGATTGTCGTCCATGGCAGAAAAGCAGACGTGCTGTTTGTCAATGGACTTGCGCTTGAGGCGGTTTTGGCAAACTACCTGCTGCAAAAGCCGCTCGTGCAAAAGATTGTTGGCGACCTCGCATGGGAGAGGGCAAGGACCGCGGGTCTTGTCACGGATAATCTTGAGCAGTTTCAAACCAAATGCTACACCGCAGGAATTGAGCTGCTGAAAAAGCTCAGGGCTTTTTGGGTGCGGGCAAGCACAACCGTTATTGTGCCCAGTAGTTATTTGCAGCGGATTGTTGCAGGATGGGGTGTGCCTGAGGAGAAGATCGAGGTTGTTTACAATGCAATACCGCCGCTGCCTGACAACGTTCGGCAATCTGCTCAGCGTAGCGCTCCTGACCAGCCCTTGCGAACCATTGTGTCCGTCGGACGACTTGTTCCATGGAAAGGCTTTGAGGACCTCATTACGGTCTGTGCTTCGTTGCCTGAGGTACAGCTTTTCATCATCGGTAGCGGACCATGCCATGACCTGCTGCAGCAGCACATTGCAGTGCATCATGCTCACGACCGTATTCATCTTGTCGGTGGGTGTTCCCATGAGGCAGTTTTGTCGTTTTTGCAGCATGCAGATCTTTTTGTGTTAAACTCACGCTATGAGGGCTTGCCCCATATCGTCCTTGAAGCTATGAGCGCTGGAGTGCCGGTTGTTGCTACCAATGTTGGTGGGACTGCAGAACTAGTACAGGACAGGTACAACGGGCTTTTGGTTGATCCTGATGATCCTGCTGAATTGAAAAAGGCAATACGTGCAGCACTCGACCATCAAAAGCTTCGAGAAACCCTTATCCAGAATGCCAAAGCAACCGTTCAGCGATATTCCCCGGACGTGCTCATTGAACAAACTGAGCAGATTCTTGCGACGGCAGTGAACCGACGGAAACAGGTGAACGCTGATTTCCGTATCCAAAAAATTCCCCGCCCTTCGGTTTTGTTTTTGAGTACCGCCCGATTTACCACACCACCTGATCAGACCCTTATTAAAAAATGGTCAGGACTGCAGCATGTTTTTGATGCTACCGTGTTGTCTGTGCATGACGGCAACGGTCTTGTGAAGAAAACCTTTGCAGGTGCCCGCTTGATACTTTTGCCTGCAGGAATAAATCGTTTTCTATCTTATGGTCTTTATGTGCTTTGGGCGACGTGGTACAGCATGGTAGGTGCAGTGCAAAAAAAATATCAGGTAATCATTGCCCAAAGTCCGTTTCAGGCACTTGCACCAGCACTGGTGCTAGTGGTGCTTCGGTTGTGGCGCAGGCGCTCGCTGCCGCGGCTCATCATTGAACTGCATAATGACTGGACTGAAGGCGTCATGCTGTATCACCCCGGGCGCTTTAGCCGTCTTGAAAAAAAATGCAGGATGGCACTGGGGCGTTTTGCTTTGCGACAGGCTGATGCCTACCGGGTTATTTCAAACTACTGCCGCAGTCTGGTTCCTGATACCGGAAAGCCGGTTTTTGTTTTTCCTACCTTTACTGATCTTGAACACTTTGCCCAACCGTCTCCCTCCTGCATCACGAGTATGCAGCACCGATATGGTAGCGGATTTTTTGTCAGTGCCGGTATGCTCATTGAGCTCAAGGGGCTGGAGTATCTCATCAGAGCATTTTCCGACCTTTTGCGCTCGCATCCCCAAGCGCGACTTATTATTGCTGGGAAGGGGCGCGATGAGCAGCGGTTTAAGCAACTGGCATGTGAACTTGGTGCAAACAGCAGAATCAGTTTTGTCGGACATCTTGAGCAGGCAGAACTTGCTGGGCTTGTAAAAAACGCGCTTGCTTTTGTTCTGCCCTCGCTCACCGAAGGTCTTGGCAGGGTTGCCATTGAGGCACAGCTTCTTGCAAAACCGGTTATTGCTTCACGGGTCGGCGGTATTCCTGAAATAATCGAGGACGGAGTTACCGGTATTTTGGTTCCGCCTGCTGATGCTTCTGCCCTGCATCGCGCTCTGCGGGAGCTTTTTGAGCATCCGGAAAAAGCAGAACTCATGGGCAAGGAAGGGCAGCAAGCTGTCAAAAAGAAGTTTGACTACTCAGGGTATTTCCAGTCATATCGTGATATGGTTGAGAAAGTGTGTAATCTTTAAACCCCTGCATTTTTCCTCCCTATAGCAATTTTCAATTTATTGTTACCTGAAAAGCATATATTTAATTCAAAATTTTATTTTTAATCTTATTATCATATTTTCTTATCTTAGCTTTTTAAATCTTATTCAATATAATAAAAGCTCATCCCCGCAATAAGAATTGATTTTTGAGTAATACTGTTCTATAACATTATTTGTATTGTATTTTTTTAAAATATATTGTATAATATATTCAAAATTACACATTATGTAGAAATGTTTAATTCTTTACATAATTCCACACAAAGAGCTCAAAACCATTATTTTTCAACAATGAAAGATTTTAAAAGGCGTAAAGATTTCCCAGTGCTTGTGCTGCATAACATTGATCATTCGTGGGAACAGCATGAGATTGAAACCGCACTTCGGGAGATTGAACTTATTGAAACCGGTATGAAAAATGAAGGGCATCCAGTGGTCAGCGTTGCTGTTGAACGGCCTGAGCTTGAGCTCTATTTGAAAGAATTTAACCCTTTAGACTATGTTGTCTTGAACTGGTGTGAAAGCATTCCCGGAATTGAGCGGAGCGAGGCTTTGGTTGCGCAAACGCTTGAATCCCTCAGCTTTACCCACACCGGCTCTCCGCCTGAAGTTTTGCATGCCAGTTGGAACAAATGCAGGGTGAAACAGCTTCTTGAAACACACGGCATACCAACTCCATCATGGCAGGTCTTTGACACCCCAGATGCCACGAGCTGGGATATCTTTCCGGCTATTGTCAAGCCCTCAGGTGAGCATTGCAGTTATGGGATTACTTCAGATGCTGTTGTGACTGACAAAAAAAATCTACGCGATCGTATTGCCTATGTCCTTGAAACCTTCCATGAGCCTGCCCTTGTTGAAGATTTTATTGATGGACGAGAATTTCATGTTTCGATGTGGGGGAATGGCTCTGTTGAGATGTTGCCACCGGCTGAAATGGATTTCAGAACGCTTGCTGACGTGCATGACCGGTTGTGCACGTATGACGCAAAATTTAAGCCCGGCACCCGACATTATGAACAAATCGAGGTACTGCTCCCTGCGCCGCTAAGCCAAACCGAGCGAGCAGCACTTGAAAAGACAGCGCGCAGTGCCTATGTGGTTATGGGATGCCGTGATTATGCACGACTTGATATTCGACTCCGGGACGGTATTTTTTATGTCCTTGATATTAACCCCAATCCAGATATCAGCTCTGACACCAGCATGGCAGCAGCAGCAAACCTGATAGGCTATCCCTATGGCGCAATGCTCAGCATGCTGGCAAACTTTGCAGCCCTCCGCCATCCACTACTCGGCACGGCATAATCCTTGCCTTGACTACCTGCTCAATTATGGTATATAGGTGGCATACGCTGGTTTGTATTCTCATCTTTTACTGCTCAGGTAATCCGCAGCAACTCACTGCAACGGTGCAGCACCCATTTTCCCCTAGAACAACTATGACTGCAGGAAGGAGCAGACAGCAATGAAACCGTATGAGCAGGGAGCGCTTGATGGGTTGTGCGCTGTATATGGTATTGTGAATGCCGCGCGGATTATTGCAGGCATTGATGAAGAAACCTCAAAGAGCCTCTTTAAACGTATTATTCTCTATCTTGAAAAGCGGCACGACCTTCCTCAGGTATTGATATCAGGGATTGGGCTGAAAACCATTGGCGGGATTCTAAACAATGTGGTCAAAGGATACATCAGGCACAAATCAATGCCGTTTAAAAAATATCCTGACACACCACTGGATACCTTTTGGAATGCAATGATGGAATTTCTGAGCGGCAGTGAGCGCCGAGCGATTTTAATTGGACTTGGCGGCGTGTATGATCACTGGTCAATCGTTGACTCGATCACGGACAAGCAGATCCGTCTGTTTGACTCATTCAAGCTCAAGCGACTCAACCGTACCCGATGCACCACGATTCGTATTTCAGCTACCCGACCGCATCTCCTTTTCCCCACGCACACCTATTTTCTGTCATAGCAAAGTATCTGTTCCTTCCCCCCTGGTTTCAGTTGCATCAGAACCCCTTTCAGGAAAGACTCTTCGCTGAACGGGCTACCTCTTTTTTGTGGGATTGGAGTTTGGCTTGTGGTGCTGTGTTTCTTTTGCTGGAGCATATTCTTATGCCATAGTGTTTCTGCAGTTTTCGCTGAGTGAGCTGCAAGGTTGTCTGCCACGCAGCCTGCAAATCTTTGCGTTTGACGGCGCCAAGATATGTTTTCAAAAATACAAGGCGGAAGGTTGCGGTAATGCAGGGGGTGTAAAAAAACGAGCAGTTCAGACGAGCAAGGTCGCGGCATCGGTCATGCAGTGAAAGCCTCTGTTTGATGCGCACTGCATCAAGATCAACAAAAGAGAGGTTCCAGCCTTTTTGCCCGGCCTCCTCGATGAGGATATTTTTTGCTTTCAAGTCACCGTGCTGCACCCCTCGATCATGCATGGTGCGAAGCGTTTGTGCAACCATTTTTATAAACCCAACCTTTGCAGTTCTGCCCATGTGCTGAAAATTTTTGGCAACAAACATTTCAAGCGTACAAGCGTGCTTAACAGGACGTGTAACATAATAGTTTTGGCTGATGACCCCCCAGTGGTGTTCCTCAAGATACAACAGAGGCACTGGGGTTGGAATACCGCGAGTGATCAGTGCATGAGCAGCCTGCCAGACCCTTCGGCTGCGCGAACCGCGGAGCGTATTTTTGATCACGGTCCACAGATTCTTTCTGTTGTACCGCTTGACATATATTTCTGCTGCCGGCTTTCCAGAGGACAAAATCAGAGATGCTGTCGTCCGTCCACTTTTGAGCAGGATGCTCGCTGGGTGAGCAAAAAGCAGAGAAGGTTTTTCCATGAGCCTGAGGACATCCTCAGGACAATCTCGGCGAGCAGAGCCGCGGTGATTTTTGAAACTAATTTTCTTGAAGTATTTATTTTCTTGACAGCAGCGGGCAGCCTTTTTGTTCCACGTTTTACGCAGCAGCACTGACCGGTGCTGTTTCACTGCGTCGCGGAGCTGCAAAAAAAGATTGCGCTCGAAGAGAAGGTGTTTGCAGTATGCTTTCAAAAAACTCAGCTGGGTTCGGGACGGTACCCGGCCCCACAGCGCAGCAGAAAGCAGCGCAAGATTTGATAAGCCTTCCTGTTCTGCACGAACCGGCATGAGCCTGACCTGGTGCAGATCAATGAGAAAAAACCGCGCCACACCACCGGCTGGGTGCTGAATCAAAATATTGCCCCAGTGCAGGTCTTTGTGCACGATGCCAGCGTTGCGCATCTGTGCGGCAAACGCAGCAAACTGATCAATCAGGTCGCTGCCCGGCTGAAACACGCCGTTTTCTCCGGTTGGACCATAATGGTCAATATATTCTTTGAGGGTCAGGCTATCAGGAATTGCTTCGGTCAAGAAAAAGACCTTACGGTACACTCCGTAGCTACGCAGCACGCCCAGAGCAATCGGCACAAAGGTCGGAATTTCCCGCTGGCGCAGAGCCAGTGCCATGCGCCACTCATGAAATCCATACGGCTGGAGCAGTGCGCGGAAAGGTTTTGTCAAAGGAATGCGGTACTCTTTGAGATAGAGTGCAGGAAGGTCGGTGCGTGTAGGCTGCACCAGGCTGACGCGACGGTTCGGAAGCTCGCGCACCACGGTTTCCCGGGCACTGAGTTGCCGCGCGGCAAGGGCATCAAGCACTGATGGGGTGAACCGTGTCCTGTACTCAGGTGCAATGGTCCAACGGATCTGGCAGGGAACCATGTGTTTATTTGCTGAACCGCTCAAGCACGCTGGTAAATGCAGTGATGACGTCGTGGACATCGTCATCAGTCAGTTTCGCCGACAGCGGCAGCGACAGGGTGCGTTCAGAGACATACCGTGCATTGGGGAAATCATCGGGCTGGTATCCGTAGGTATCCCGGTAGTAAGGATGCAGGTGCAACGAGATGAAATGAATGCCGGTTCCGATATTGAGCCGGTGAAGTTCTTGCTGGATGCGGTCACGGTCAATACGCATTGCTTCAAGCCGCACCAGCGGCGTATAGAGGTGCCGTGCATGGATGGTGTCTGGTTCGGGTGGGGCGGGAAGTATGACCGGCAGGTTCGCGAACGCTGCATCATAGCGCGCCCAGATTTCCTCCCGGCGTTTGAGGTAGGTCTGAATACGCTTGAGCTGGTGGATGCCGAGTGCTGCCTGCAGGTCCATCATATTATATTTGAATCCGGGAAATACAATCTGATAATGCTTGAACCCCTCGTCAGAGTACCGCTTCCACGCACCACGGCTCATGCCATGCAAACCGTAGATTTCAATTTTTTCTGCATAGGCATCGTTATCGGTGGTTATCATGCCGCCTTCACCGGTTACCAGATTCTTAGTGACATAAAAGCTGAACACACCCAGATCTCCCAGTGAGCCGATTTTTTTGCCATGATAGACTGCCTCGATTGCGTGTGCAGCATCTTCAATCACCACAAGATTATGTGCCTGTGCAATCTCCAGAATCCGTTGCATGTTACACGGTCTACCACAGAGGTGTACCGGAAGAATTGCTTTTGTTTTTGGTGTTATCTTTTTCTCGATCTGTACAGGGTCAATATTCATTGAGGGGAGTTCAATGTCTGCAAAAACCGGATGGGCGCCCGTGTGGACGATGGCGTTGGCAGTAGCGGCAAACGTCAGTGGCGTGGTGATAACCTCATCGCCCGGGCCCATGCCTGCAGCAAGCATGGCAAGATGCAGCCCTGCGGTACAGGAGTTGAGGGCGAGCGCGTGCTTGGTGCCGATATACTGCCGGAACATTTCCTGAAATTTTCCTACCCGCGGCCCTGTGGAAATCCATCCTGAGCGCAGGCATGCAACCACTTCCTGAATTTCATCTTCTTCGATCTTCGGGCTTCCAAATACCAAAAATGTTTCGCGCATGATACTCCTCGTGACTACCGACTCTCACGCTCAGCTGTTCTTCCCCGGTTATGTTGTATCATCTTTTGAGTCTTTTTCAAAACCTTTCTTGCAAAGCGGCGCTGTTTGTCTGAAAGCCTGTTGCACTGGCAATAGGTTTTTAGAAAAAAGATACGGTCGGTCAGGGTGATGATCCCTACTGGCGCTGAGTAGTTGAGCGCGGCGATGTCTTTCACTCTCCAGCGCTCTGAAACCTTTCGATGCCAGTCAACACGGTGCAGATCAACAAGATACAGCCCACCGTTCCGATCACGCAGGACATGGCACAGATACAGGTCACGATGATTGAATCCCTTATCGTGCAGGGAGCGTACGAGCAGGGCAAGCTTTGCAATGAGCTGCCGCTTTTCAGCAAATGACAGCAGGTGCTTCTGCAGAAAATCATCAAGCCTGACCGCACCCTCCAGTGCAACGGTCACCAGCGAAGATGTTTTCTGAAAAAGTCCTGCTGTGCGAAGGCTTGCGGCAACCGGTGTGATGGTCGGAATCCCTGCCGCATGGAGTCTGACCATCGCAGTGAACTCATCACGTGCGGTGCGCTCCCGCTGGAACTTCATCAGCCGACCGAGCCTGATCCTGAGTGGCGCCGGAACGTACTGTTTTACATAGAGCGAAAGCGGGGTGCCGTTTACGTTCAGCGTGAGGCGCAGTGTTTTTCGTTCCCGAATCGCTGCCTTGACCACTTCTGCGCCGGGCAAACATAAGAGCTTATCAGGGTCGAGGAGCTGAAAGCGGGTGACCAGCTCTGCAAATGCAGCATTGTACCTGCTCTGATCCGGAAGGGTAATGATATGGAGCGTGTCAGTGCTCACCGCGTCCAGTCTGTTTTTCGCGAATAATTTCATCATAGACCCTGAGCGTTTTTTCCAGATTGCGTTCCAGCGTATACTGGTGAGCGATTGCTGCTGCTGCATGCTGCATATTCTGCCGCGTCACCGACGATGCATCAAAAAATTCTGCAAGCGCATCAGCAATTGCCTGATGGTCTGTGGGATTGTCTATGCTATAGCCTGACACACCCGGGGTGATAAGCTCTGCTGCGCCATTGCACCGGCTTGTCACCACCGGTACACCACACGCCATTGCCTCAAGGCAGACATTGGCAAACGGGTCATAGCGTGAGGGTAGCACGAGGAGGTCGGCTGCGTGATAGAGTACCTGTGGTTCCGGAACGCTTCCCACCCACACAACGCTGTCGGCAACGCCCTGCGCAGCAACACACCGCTGTGCATACTGCCTGCTGTCGCTGCCTGCTATAAGAAACCGCAACGCGTAGCCGCGATCTTGCAGTATGCGTACCGCGGCAAGTGCATGCCAGAGTCCTTTTCGCTTAAAATCATTTCCGGCAAATACAAGGACTCGTTCATCTGCCCGGAGCCCCAATGTTTGGCGTGCTACGGTGCGCAGCTTTCCGGTGCTGTCAGGGAAAAAGCAGGTGGTGTCAACCCCGTTATACACAAGGCGAATTTTTGTTTCCGGGACTTTGTAGTACTCAAGAACCTGCTGTCGGCAGAGCTGTGAATTGACCATAATTCTCCGGTAGTTGCCGGATCTAAAAATGTTGCGCTCGATGCTTAAAATCACCTGGTGCCGCAGGGTGCAAAAGAGGACAAGCCGCAGCAACCGCGACCGAAACCTGGTGATGAGCCAGTGCACGTGCAGCGGCTCGCCGACACGGTACACATCCTGGGGATATACTTGGGAAAGCCCGTGGACGATATCAACGCGGAGCCCTGCGACCAGTTTTTTGACCGCATGCTGGAATGAGGCATTTTTGAGCGACGATGGCTTGCGCAGGAAGGGGACGCGATGCACGGTTATCCCGTGGCAGACGTCCACATCAGCACTGCCCACAACGACATGCACCTCATGACCACGTTCAGCAAGCCCGCGGGCAAGCGCCACTGCGTAGCGCTCAACCCCGCCCCGGTGCAGACTGAGCTCTTTGCGGATGAGTGCAATCCTCATCGCCGCGCATCCTTCAGCCCCAGGTGCTCAGGACACCCACGCACGTGCCACCACAAAAGGTAGCCATAGATGCAAACCTTTTCGCGAAATCGTTTGCGCAGACCAAGGGTCAGGCAGAGACCTGCACTGGTTAACAGCAGATTCACCAGCAGCTTCAGAAAGCGGAAGACGCGTAATATGCCGTAGGACAGGGGTGAGCGATTCTTTTTGAAAAAACGATACAGCGAGCGGTAGTATTCAACCCATGCCCGGGCAGGGCGCATTTTTTTGCTCTGACCCTGTAGATGGATGATACGGCTGCGGGGCACATGGTAGATAGTCCAACCAGCTCTGCGCATTCGCAGGCACCAGTCGGTTTCTTCGAGAAAAAAGAAATAGCCTTCGTCAAGCAGCCCAACCTGCTGGAGTGCGGTGCTTCGCACCACCATACAGGCACCAATCAGGGAATCAACTTCAAAGGGTTCTTCGTACCCGGGTGCTTTGCCGGCATATTTTTCCGGAAAGACAAGCCGCAGGAGACTTTTATTGAGCAGTTCGGTTGCAAGGCTTGGAAAATTATCAAAACTGTTTTGTTCTGTTCCCTGTGCATCCACCATGGCAGGCCCTGCCAGAGCAGCCTCGGGGTGTTTTTCAAGGAACTGTACCAGTTCACTGATCGCACCATCCAGCAGTATGGTGTCACTATTCAGCAGGACCACATAGGTACTACGCACACGCTGGAGCGCCTGGTTATTAGCCCGGGCAAATCCACGGTTTTCAGGGTTTTCAATGAGCGTGACCTGCTGCCCGAACCTGCGGCGAACCGCTTCTGGACTCCCGTCGGTTGAACCGTTGTCAACCACGATAATTTCATAGGCAAAGCCCTGCACCGTTTCCTGAATCGAAGCTATGCAGTCAAGCAACAGGTTTTTTGTGTTCCAGTTTACAATAATAAAGGACAAATCTCTATCCATGGGTCGGTATCCCTTGTGCGCTGAAACAGCTCCTGGTGCAGGAAAAGACCATAGATAGGTTCTTTTTTCAAATAGTTTTTCACCAACCACCCGTGCAAAAAAATCTTGACAAAAAAAAGTAGAGTTATTAATAATCCGCACTTGCATTCCTGTTTGTATTCAACAGTTTGTTTTCCAATTACTGCGCACCCCTGTTGTTTCATGGTGCACACTGACTGCACGAGGATTCCATGATCGAAGTCGAACGTCTCTTGAAGAGCTACGGTGCGACAAAAGCTGTGCAGGAAATTTCTTTTACCATTGCGCAGGGCGAGGTTGTGGGGTTTCTCGGCCCGAACGGCGCCGGCAAGTCAACCACCATGCGCATGCTCACCTGCTATTTGTCTCCTGACCGCGGCACCGCACGTATTGCCGGTTTTGACATCCTCCAGCAGCCTCGTGAGGTCAAAAAGCGCATCGGCTATCTCCCCGAAAATAATCCCCTGTACATGGACATGGGCGTCATTGAATACCTGCGCTTTATTGCTGCGGTGCGCGGCATCGCAACTGGTTCGGTCAGGGCAAATATCGAGCGCGTTATTGACGTCTGCGGTCTTACCTCGGTTGCGGCAAAAGATATCGGCGAGCTCTCCAAAGGTTTTCGGCAACGGCTTGGACTGGCTCAGGCGCTGCTCCATGATCCGGATGTGCTGATTCTTGATGAGCCAACAATCGGTCTTGACCCGCACCAGATTATTGAAATCAGAAATCTGATCAAGAACATCGGACGGCACAAGACCGTTATTCTCAGCTCCCATATTTTACCGGAAGTTTCGGCAACCTGCGATAGGGTTTTGATCATCAACCGCGGCAAGATTGTCGGCAGTGGCACACCGGCAGAGCTTGCTGCACTGTCGCGCGGCAAACAGACGGTGCTGGTGACGGTCCGTGGACCCCGCGATGATGTTGTGGCTGCTCTGCGCGGACTTGCACCGGTGTCTGAGGTCGTGGTGAAAGAATCCCAGAACGGGTTGAGCCGTCTAGAAATTATCTGCGGTACTGAAGGCAATGAGGATGTCTGTGAACAGATCTTTTTCCTTGTAGCACGCAGCGGCTGGAGTTTGACTGAGCTCTCCTGCAAGACCGTCAACCTTGAGGATGTATTCCTTGAGCTGACTACACGCGAGGAACCATGAACGCAACACTTACCCTGTTTCGCAAAGAGTTTCGGAGCTTTTTTAGTTCACCGGTTGCCTATATTTTTATCATCTCTTTTCTGGTGGTGACCAACTGGCTTTTTTTCAGGACCTTTTTCATTGTGGGGCAGGCGAGCCTGAGGAATTTTTTTGGCTTGTTGCCGTGGATTTTTCTTTTTCTTGCACCGGTGGTGACCATGCGGGCATGGGCTGAAGAAAAAAAACTTGGCACGATCGAAGTATTGCTGACCCTTCCCGTACGCACCCATGAGGTGGTGCTGGGCAAATTCCTTGCGTGCGTTGCCTTCCTGGTGCTTGCGCTGTGTCTGACTGGAACACTGCCGCTGACGCTCATGCTGCTGGGCAGCCCTGATCCGGGACCGTTGTGGGGAGGGTATCTTGGTGCGTGCCTGCTCGGTGCAGCCTATATTGCGATCGGGGTGTTCGCATCGGGCATTACGGAAAATCAGATTGTTTCCTTTATCGTAGCGCTGGTCATTTGCTTTGCCTTTTTGATTGTCGGAGAGAATATCGTGCTCTACAGCGTGCCACCGGCACTCGGGTCGGTGTGCGCCTATCTGGGGCTTGGCAGTCATTTCCAAAGCATTGGTCGTGGGGTCATTGATTCCCGCGATATTGTGTATTATCTGTCCATGATTCTGTTTTTTCTCAGCCTCAATTACCTGTCCATTGAAAGCAGACGATGGAAATGAAAAGCAAAACCATACAAAAAGTTGCACGAGGCACAAACTACGCGCTGGTGGCTGTGCTGCTTGCGGGCATTCTTGCAGTGCTCAACGCTTTTTCCTACCGTCACTTTGTGCGACTTGACCTGACCCGCTCCAAACGCTATACGATTTCAGAAGCGACCAAGAGCATTCTGTCCGGACTTGACGATCTGGTCAACATCAAGGTTTATCTGTCGCGGAAACTGCCGCCCTACCTTGCACCGTTGACCGATCAGGTAAAGGATATGCTTGAGGAGTACCGGGTGTACGGTAAGGGAAACATTGCTGTTGAGTATATTGACCCTGCCGATGATCCGATGCTTGCGCAAAAACTCCAGTTTATGGGCATCCCGCAGCTTCGTCTGAATATCGTGGAAAAAGATCAGGCAGCGGTCACCACAGTGTACCTGGGTCTTGCGGTGCTCTATGGCGACAATAAAGAAGTGATTCCTGCGCTGACCGACACAGCAACCCTTGAGTATGAGCTCACCAGTAAAGTGCTCAGGGTTCGCAATAAAGACATTAAGACCATTGGGTTTTTGAGCGGTCACGGCGAGCCGGAACTCGGTAAAGAGCTCTCGGTTGTTGAGAAGGAACTGAAAGAACAGTATTACACGCGACCGGTTGAGACTGCGTCTGGTGAAAAAATCCCTGCTGAGGTTGCGGTGCTGGTGGTGGCATCTCCCAAGAAGCTCTCGGATCGAGATCTGTTTGAAATTGATCAGTACCTCATGTCGGGCGGCAGGGTCATCTTTCTGGTTGATGGTGTCAGTGTGGATGAACGGAACATGCACGGCACTGTCCTTGATTCCGGTGTCACTAAGCTCCTAGCGCACTACGGGGTAAAGGTGCTTCCTGAGGTAGTGCTTGACCGGCTCAATGAAAACGCATCGTTTCGGAGCGGTCCGTTCAGCATTTTTATGCCCTACCCGTTCTGGGTAAAAGCGATCCGCCAGAGCACCCCGGTAGACCATCCGATCATCAACCGCATCGAGAGCATCACGTTCCCGTGGGCAAGCCCGCTTGAGCTTGCACAGGACAATGCCACAAACCGTCAGGTTACGATTCTTGCACAGACCACACCGTATGCCTGGACTCAGAAGGGGTATTTTGATTTCAACCCACGCCAGGACTATCTGCCGCCCCATGACATGAAGCAACGCATCCTGGCAGCAGCTGTTACCGGGAAATTTTCGAGCTTCTTTGCGAATAAATCGGTCCCTGCACCGGAGAAAAAAGACGAGAATCTGTCCGATACGTCTTCTGACGGGTCTGCAAAAGATGCAAAAAAAACCGCCTCCGACAAGAAAAAACCTGCTGAACCGCGCACTATTATCCCTGAAAGCCCTGATACAAAAATCATTGTGGTTGGTAACTCGCGTTTTGTCGAAGAAAATTTTGTCACCCAGTTTGACGGCAATCGCACCTTCTTTTTGAATGCTGTTGACTGGATGACTATCGGCGATGCCCTGATCGGTATTCGCTCCCGGGAATCCGGAGAAAGTCCGCTGCACGTCATCTCAGATCAGGCAAAAGTAGCGGTCCGTTTTATCAATATGTTTGCGGTTCCGGTGCTGCTGGTTCTGTTTGGACTGGTGCAGTTCAGCATGCGGCGCCGCAGAAAACGGCTTGGAGTCGTGCCCCTATGATCAGCTTTCGCAATGCTGCTCTTCTGGCTGTTCTTTTGATAGCGCTCATTGGGCTTTACGTTCTTGTCGAGCGCCCGTTTGAATCCCAGCGAAAAAAAGAGCCTCCGGCATTTGTGCCTGATTTTGAAAAAAAACGGGCAGATGCTGTGCGCATTACCGTCACAAGCCCCGCAAAGGGGAGCGTTATGCTTGCAAAAAAGGACTCCTCCTCATGGACGGTAACGACCAACGATAAGACCTTTGATGCTGATATGTCCGCAGTCAATAACCTGCTCGATACGGTGGCAAAACTCAAGCAGGATACCATTGCATCGCGCAATCCTCAAAATTTTGACACGTTTGAGGTGAGCGACGGCAAGGGTATTGAAGTCGTGATTGAGGACGGTGCGCAGCAGACACTTGCCCACTTTTATGTAGGGAAGAACGGCCCGGATATTTTCAGCACCTATCTGCGGCACAAAGACTCACCAAGTGTCGTGCTTGCAAGCATGCTGGTAAAAAATGTGTTTGAGCGCGAGCTTAAAGAATGGCGCGACAAGACCATGCTGCGGGTTGCCCATGACGACATTTTGGAATACCTGATTGAAGGTGATATGCAGCTTGCGATGAAAAAGGATGCTGCCGGAGCATGGCAGGTAGTAGCACCGCAGGCGTTCCCAGCAAAAAAGGATGCTGCGGAAAAAACGGTTTCAAGTTTTGCCGGTGTGAAGGCAGTTGATTTTCCTGAGGGCAAACTTGCTGAGTTTGGTCTTGACAAGCCGCGGCGGACAATAACTGCGGTACTCAAAGATGGCAGCAGGGTGTCCCTGCTCATAGGCAAGGAAAAGAATGCCTACCAGTATTTTGCCAAGACCACGGCAGGTGATACGGTTTATCTGATTGAAAAGTACGCTCTGGAATCGTGCTGCCCGGCACTTGAGACACTCAGAGAAGCGGAAAAGAAGGAAGAAAAAAATCAATCGCAGCAGTCAGATAACGGAACCAAAAAATAGTTTGGCTCGCCCGCACCACTTCCTTACCATTCCCTACCAGTAAGCCGGCGATACGCCTCGCGGTATTTTTCAGCGGTCTTGTAAATAATCTCTTCAGGCAGCTCTGGTGCTGGTGGCTTTTGATCCCAGTCAAGAGAGAGCAGATAATCTCTCACAAATTGTTTGTCATAGCTTGGCTGTGGCTTTCCCGGAACGTAGGTGTCTTGTGGCCAAAAGCGGGATGAGTCAGGGGTAAGCAGTTCATCAATAAGAATAACGCTTCCCTCCATGATGCCAAACTCCATTTTGGTATCCGCGATGATGATGCCTTTTTGTTCGGCAATGCTTTTTGCCTTGGCATACACCGCAAGAGCACTGGTGCGTACCGCTTCTGCGATGGTGCTGCCCAGTATATTCTCTGCCTGCTGAAACGTGATGTTTTCGTCATGCTGCCCGATGTCTGCCTTGGTTGAAGGGGTAAAAAGCGGTTCAGGCAATGCATCCGATTCCCGCAGTCCTTCGGGCAGGGGAATGCCGCACACTGTTTTTGTTTTTTGATACTCCTTCCAGCCTGAACCTGAAAGGTACCCGCGTACAATACATTCAACCGGCAGTGGTTTTGCTTTTTTGACCAGCATGCTTCTGCCGCGCAGTATGTCTGCGTGTTTTTTACATGCTGCAGGATAGTCGGCAACATCGGTTGAGATGACGTGATTGGGGACGAGGTCACGCACGCAGTCAAACCAGAATGCCGACAGTGCCGTAAGCACTTTGCCTTTGTCCGGAATGCCGTTCGGCAACACAACGTCAAATGCTGAAATACGGTCGGTCGCCACGATTAAAAGCATATCGCCAAGATCATACAAATCACGAACCTTGCCGCGGTGAATGAGTGGCAGCCCGCTCAGGTTTGTTTGTAAAATGACACCTGCTGTCATTGAGTTATCCTTCCTTCTCACGACATTAAAGATTCACCACCGCTGTGTTCTGAATGAAGCGACTAAATTTCCTCGTAATCCTCCTCGCGCTGCACCGCTGCGCGGAGCGCTTCCCGTGCAGCAGCTTTTCCTGCCTGGAACGCTTGCTTGTTCAGCTCAAGGTGCGCTTTGGGAACGCGCTTCATAACCGCCTTTTCAAGCGCTTCTGCAGAAATATGCCGCGTTATCTCCGAGAGGGCACCAATGGCAATGATGTTTGCCACGTTTTCCCTCCCAAACCGCTCCCGGGCAAGACGTGTAAACGGAATCGCATAGACTGTGGCATCAGCGACCTCAGACACATACGTCGAGTCAACAATCAGGGTGCCGCCGGGTTTGAGAAACTGAAGGTTGTCGTCATACGCATCCTGGCTCATGGCAAGCAACAGGTCAAGTGCCTGTGCCTTGGGGTAGTTGATCTCTTCGTCGAAGATAACCACATCCGAGCGGCTGAATCCACCGCGAGCTGCAGCACCATATGCCTGCGTCTGTGCGACAAATTTTCCGTCATAGATCCCTGCTGCTTCGGCAACGATGATGCCGGCAAGGATAATCCCTTGACCACCAAGTCCTGCAAGCCGAAGTTCATACTGCTGCGCCATGCCTGTCCTCCGTTCCAGATCGTTTTTTTGTGACGCTCATGCTTTAGGTGGCGCCTGTGCTTTTTTCACGATGCCTTCATAGCTTTCACAGAATTCAGGTCGCGTGATGTCAACAAATATGCCTGTCGGGATTTTGCCTGACCTGACCGCATCGGCAACACGTTCGACCTCGTCCAGTGGCACCGTGTCCTCCTCGAGATGCCGCAGCATATCAACAGCACTGCCGAGTCTGTTATGGCGACCGTAGATAGTTGGGCAGGGCGAGAGGATTTCCAGCACGGAAAACCCTTTTTTCTGAATTGCCTGTTCGGCAAGCTCATCAAGTTTTTCTGTATCAAAGACGGTCCCCCGTGCAGCAAAACTTGCGCCTGCTGCTTCTGCCAGCCGCATGATATCAAAACTCTGCTCGATGTTTCCGAACGGCGCGGTGGTTGCAATTTTGCCCAAGGGTGTTGTTGGCGAAACCTGCCCACCGGTCATGCCATAGATGCTGTTGTTATAGATAAACGCCGTCAGATCAATATTGCGACGCGCTGCATGAATGAAATGATTGCCGCCAATGGCAAGGGCATCGCCGTCTCCCATGACGACCAGCACCGTAAGCTCTGGACGAGCGAACTTGACTCCGGTGGCAAATGCAAGTGCTCTGCCATGGGTGGTATGCAGGGTGTTGAAATCCACATACGTTGAGGTTCTGCCGGAACATCCAATGCCCGACACCATAACGACTTCATCCTTGGACAGTCCGAGTGCATGGACCGCTCTGATGATTGAGCCGAGCACAATGCCGTTGCCGCAGCCCGCGCACCAGATCAGCGGAAATTTCTTTTCATGTCGAAGATACTGATAGACATCAATGGTATGGTATGCCATGCTCGTCCTTTCCTCACGCTATGGCACGAAGAATTTCCTGCGGCGTAATGAGTTCGCCATCAACCTTATTGATTTTTCTGACCTTGCGGCGTCCCTGATTGACCCGGTTGACCTCACGGTAAACCTGTCCCATGTTCATTTCAGGCACGTACAGTTCCCTGACCGTGACCGGAAGGCTTTCAATGGCGCGTCGGGGAAATGGCCACAAGGTTGATAGTTTTAGAAGCCCTGCTTTTTTCCCGTTTTGGCGAAGGTGGAGGACAACACTCTTTGCCGTGCGTGCAACGCTCCCATAGGCAACCAGAACAAGTGTTGCATCTTCTATTAAAAAGGTTTCATACAGCATGATTTCGGCAAACCCCTGCCGGATTTTTTTGAACAGACGGTTGATGGCAGCGTCAACCTCATCGGGCTTTGTCGTCGGAAACCCCATCTCATCATGCGTCAGTCCGGTAATATGGTAGCGGTAACCATCACCGAACGAAGCCATCAAGGGGACACCGGTTTTGTTGTCTTCAAACGGGCGGTACCATTCTGGCGGACAGGTCGGCTTTGCGCGGTCAATGATCTCGATGCTTTCAGGCTGCGGCAGCACCACTTTTTCACGCAGGTGTCCAATGACCTCATCCATAAGCAGGACGACCGGCGTGCGGTATTTCTCTGAAAAGTTTACGGCTTTAACGGTAAGATCAAACGCCTCGCGGACTGACGAAGGAGTGAGCGCAATCATGGGGTGGTCACCATGTGTTCCCCAGCGTGCCTGTTGCACATCGCCCTGCGACGGCAAAGTCGGCAGACCGGTGCTTGGACCACCGCGCATCACATTGACCACGACACACGGAGCTTCTGCCATCGCAGCAAATCCGATGTTTTCCTGCATCAGGGAAAAGCCGGGACCGCTCGTGGCAGTCATTGCTTTGAGACCGGCAATGGAGGCGCCGATGATCGCAGCCATACTACCGATTTCATCTTCCATTTGGATAAATTTCCCCCCCAGTCGCGGAAGCCTCCGCGCCATGAGTTCACCGATTTCGTTCGAGGGCGTTATCGGGTAGCCTGCATAAAACCGTACTCCTGCGGCAAGCGCCCCTTCTACACATGCTTCATTTCCCATCAGCAGTCGCGGTTCCATCAGACCTTTTCCTGCATGTATCAGAGAATAGTTTGTCCTGCCGGATCTTTTGCTTTGGACTCGACGACTCGCAGCGCAAAGTCAGGGCACCGGGTTATGCAAAAACCGCAGAGATTACACTCCACCGGCTTGGCCGGACGCGGATAGCCGTCAAGATCAGCCATGAAAACATTGCGGCTACACAACTCGATGCAGATACCACAGCGTTTGCACCACTTGTCGAAAATCTGGAAAGAAACCCGGGGGGATTTGCTCTGTTTCTTTTTTTCTGTGTATTTGACCTTTGTTTTTTTTGACAGCATAACCTCACTATCTTTCACCTGTTCTGATAAGAACAGCGGTCGGGACGCAGTTTTTAAGACCAGTTAACCATACAGGAAAGAGGTCAAAAATGCAATGGAGAAAAGGGACACCACCACAAGGGCTGAGAACGCTTAGGGCAGTTGGTGTGAGCGATGACGGCGAGCCTCCCGGTACAGGTCGTTGCCATGAACGTCATTTATGACAATGACCGGCATGCGGTCAACGGTGAGCCGTCTAACTGCCTCAGGTCCAAGGTCTTCATAGGCAACGATCTCAGCTTTTTTTACGCACTGGGCGATGAGTGCTCCAGCACCGCCGATTGCGGCACAGTAAACCGCACCATAGGCGTGCATGGCAGCTACTACCTCTGGCGAGCGTGCACCCTTGCCAATCATTAATTTCAGCCCCTGTTGTAGAAGCTGTGGGGTGTAGGCGTCCATGCGCGAGCTTGTGGTAGGACCGCAGGAGCCAATCGGTCTGCCCGGGGGAGCTGGGGTGGGTCCGACATAGTAGAGAATCTGACCCTGCAGCGGGATAGGCAAAACTGCGCCGCGAGCGAGCAGTTCAATAAACCGCTTGTGTGCAGCATCTCGCGCGGTATAAATATCGCCGGTGATGAAAATCCTGTCGCCAGCTTTTAATTGCGCAACCGCTTCATCAGTCAATGGTGGTGTCAACTGTATATTGCTCATGGTCGTGTCCAAACTACAAAAACCAAGAGACAAAACTTAATACCGCTTCACAGGGGGCTATTATGAATGTGACGGGTATCATTTTGCTTTTTTACGTTTTTATAGCCCTTCCTGTCGCAGATCCCGCCCTGGCATGGACCAGAGGGGTTTGGGAGGCTTTTTCTGCCCCCACCTAACCTCCCCCTGACAGGGGAGGCTTGTTTTTTTTGCCCCGCGTGTCGCAGAATCCCGCCTTGGCGGGACAGGGAGGGGTGCGGGGAGGGCTTTTCTGTGCCCCCACCCAACCTCCCCCTGACAGGGGAGGCTTGTTTTTTTTGCCCCGCGTGTCGCAGAATCCCGCCTTGGCGGGACAGGGAGGGGTGCGGGGAGGGCTTTTCTGTGCCCCCACCCAA
>Ga0068707_1000218_pt1 | contig 33675 bp, 28 predicted proteins | sample YNPNPMetaG_FD_66600 | JGI IMG/M metagenome (GOLD analysis project Ga0068707, IMG submission 66600) | Anoxygenic and chlorotrophic microbial mat microbial communities from Yellowstone National Park, USA - YNP NP MetaG | ecosystem: Environmental > Aquatic > Thermal springs > Hot (42-90C) >... | reverse complement strand
AGGTCTGGGGACCGCTGAAGAGACCAACAGGCGCTGGAAGTTCCTCCTGTCGGCAGGGGCCAATGCCCTGTCCGTGGTCCCTGACGATGGTTCGGGCAACAGGGCCGACAGCGATGACGAGAGGGTCCTGGGGCTGGTGGGGAAAGGCGGTGTGGCCCTGGATACGCTCTACGATTTCGAGACCCTCTTCGAAGGGATCGACATGGAGAGGTATCCCGTTCACATGATCACCTTCAATCCGTACGCCCTGGCATGCTACGTGGCGGTGGCGCTCAGGAGGGGGATCGATCTCAAGAGGCTGAGGGGGAGCATGTCCAATGGGCTCAGGCCCGAGCCCGAGTGCCTGGATATCATAGAGTTCTGTGCGCGAGAGGTCCCTCTGTTCAACGCCGGATACCTGGACATGCGCAACGTGAGGGAGGGCGGCTGCACTGCGCCGCAGGAGATAGGCTTCGGTGTGGCCTTGGCCATGGCCGCCAGCGACGCCTTGTTGGAGAGAGGGCTCAAGGTGGACGACTTCCTCCACAGGGTGACCTGGTTCGTCAATTCAGGGCCCGAGCTCTTCGAGGAGGTGGCCAAGTTCAGGGCGATGCGGAGGGTCTGGGCGAGGGTCTTCAGCGAGCGATACGGTGCTCGTGACCCTGCCTCCCTCATGTGTCGCATGCACTGTCAGACCTATGCCCCGACCTTGACCAAACAGCAACCGTTCAACAATCTGATCCGGAGCACCCTCTATGCCCTGGCAGCGGTCCTCGGGGGGGTCCAGTCGCTCCACGTCAACTCCTTCGACGAGGCCCTGGCCATCCCAACGGAGTTCTCGGCCCTGCTCTCGGTGAGGACCCAGCAGATCATAGACCTGGAGACCGGGGTGACCAAGGTGATAGACCCGCTGGGGGGCTCTTATTATGTGGAGTGGCTCACCAAGAGGATCGAGGAAGAGGCCATGTCGATCATAGAGGCCGTGCAGGCCAGAGGCGGGGCATTCAAGGCCTGGGACTGGATTTGCAGTGAGATAAGGAGGGCCGCCATCGCCGCCCAAGAGGAGTTCGACTCCGGCAGGAGGCCCCTGGTGGGCGTCAACACCCTGGTGGAGCAAGAGGACGTCCAGATGAGGGCCCTGGAGGTCCTCCAGGAGCACGCGCATTTCGACGTGTTGCAGGAGTACGACCCCTCGGTGGTGGAGAAACAGATATCGCGGCTGGAGAAGGTCCGAAGGGAGCGGGACAAGGGGAAACTCGACAGGGCCGTGAGGGGGCTCAAGGAGGCCATGGAGGCAGGAAAGAACATGCTGCCTCCTTTGATCGAGGCGGTCCAGTGCGGCTTGACCAGGGGGGAGTTCGCTGCTATAAAGGCCGACGTCTACAAACAAACACCGGAAGGCCCTTACCTGTGCGGTCCGCTCATGGTACTGGCGTGAGAAGGGGGCGTGAAGCGCGATGGAGAGGCCTGTGAGTGTCCTGATCAGTAGGGATGATTTCTACCACCAGCGGGGCTACTGGGTGGTGGCCAACTCCCTGAAGAACGCCGGTATGGAGGTGATACTTGGGGGCATACAGACACCACGGGAGATCGCCCGAACGGCCCTTCAGGAGGATGTGGACGTGATCGGCTACCGCATCATGCAGGGCGCCCCCAGGATCCTGGTCCCGCTCCTCCTGGAGAGGATGCGGGAACTGGGGATAGAGGACAAGCCGATAGTCGTGGGCGGCATAGTGCCTGCCAAGGAAGAAGAGCTCATCAGGGGGCTAGGAGTGAAGGATGTCTTCCACCCGTTCACACCGCTCTCCGTACTGGTGGAAAGGGTGAAGGCCCTGGGCGCCGGTTATCGGGCGGGGGCCGTGGCAGGGGGGAAGAGCAGGCCGTTGCAGTAGGCGGCCTGACGGGGGACGGATCGGCTCCATGGCCGCAGAAAACGTCCTCGAGATAAGGAAGCTCAGCTTGGGCTTCGGGGGGCTTCAGGTCCTGGTGGATGTGGATCTGGAGGTGCGCGCCGGAGAGATCCTTGCCGTGATCGGGCCCAACGGGGCCGGCAAGACAAGTCTTTTGAACTGCATCAACGGCTTCTACAGGGCCCAGAGAGGGAGCATAGCCTTTCGCGGAAGGCCCATACAGGACCTCAAGCCCCACCAGATCGCCAAGCTGGGCATCTCCCGCACGTTCCAAAACATCGAGCTCTACACAGGTCTCAACGTCCTCGAGAATCTAATGGCCGCCAGGCATGTCCATATGAGGCGTGGCGCCCTTCTGGGGGCGCTCTTTTTCGGCCCGGCGAGACGCGAGGAGATAGAGCACAGGGAGTTGGTCGAGGAGATCATAGACTTCCTCGAGCTGGAGCCGGTGCGAAAGAAGATAGTGGGCGCCCTTCCTTACGGGGTGCGCAAGAGGGTAGAGTTGGGCCGCGCCCTGGCCATGGATCCGGCCTTGCTCTTGCTGGATGAGCCAATGGCAGGGATGAACGTGGAAGAGAAAGAGGACATGGCTCGCTTCATCCTGGATGTGTCGGAGCTCAGGGGCACGCCCATGATCATCGTGGAGCACGACATGGAGGTGATCATGGACATCTCGGACCGTGCTGCGGTGCTGGATTTCGGGCACAAGATAGCCGAGGGTGCCCCGACCGAGATCGTGAGGGATCCCAGGGTGATCCGGGCATACCTGGGCGAGGAGGAATCGGGTGCGGCTCGAGGGTGAGGAGCGGATGTTGGACACACTCCCCAAGCTCCTCAGGGCCAAGGCCAGGGGGGCGCACGGCTCGAAGGTGGCCATGCGCGTCAAGGACCGGGGGATCTGGCAGTCCTATACCTGGAGGGATTATTTCGAGAAGGTGGGGGACCTCTGTTTGGGCATGGTGCGCCTCGGGCTCCAACGGGGGGAGAAGATATGCATCATAGGTGAGAACAAGCCCGAGTGGTTCTGGGCCGAGTTGGCCGCTCAGGCCGCAGGGGCGGTGGCCGTAGGGGTCTTTACGGATTGCGTGGCCAGGGAGGTGAAATACTTCATCGAGCACTCGGACTCCACCTTCGTGGTAGCCCACGACCAGGAGCAGGTGGACAAGGTGCTGGAGATCAGGGACGAGCTCCCCCTCTTGAAGAAGGTGATTTACTGGGACCCCAAAGGGCTCTGGGGCTACAAGCACCCGGATCTCCTCTCCATGGGGGAGGCAATGGAGCTCGGCAGGGGGATGCGCAGGGAGAGGCCCGAACTCCTCGACGAACTGATCGACGGGGGGTGCGGCGACGATGTGGCCGTGATCTGTTATACCTCGGGGACCACGGGGCTGCCCAAAGGGGCGATGCTCAGCCAGAGATGGCTGGTGGAGGGTGTAAGGGAGTGGAGCCGCGCGGACGGCTGGGACCGCGAGGAGCTGGAGTACCTCTCCTTCATCCCTCCGGCCTGGGCCACCGAGCAGGGGCTCGGGATCGCTGGTGCCCTGGTGGGGAACATGCGCGTGAACTTCCCCGAGGAGCCCGAGACGGTGCAGGAGAACATAAGGGAGATAGGACCGCATGTACTCTTTTATGGGGCCCGGCTTTGGGAGAATGTCAACCGGATGGTCCAGGCCCGGATGATGGACTCCACCCGGTTGAGGAGGTGGCTCTACAACCGATGCATGTCCGTGGGCCTCAGGATCTGCAAGATGCAGGAAGAGGAACGCCCCTCGGGGCCCCTCTGGCGCCTGCTCGGCTGGGCGGCTTATCAGGCTGCGTTTCGGGCGTTGAGGGACCGACTCGGCCTTACCAGGGCCAAGGTGGTCTACTCCGCCGGGGGGGCCGTTAGCCCGGAGATCATCCGCTTCTTCCTGGCACTGGGCGTGGAGATCAAGCTCTTCTATGGCAGCACGGAGATGGGCGTGGTGTCGGTTCCTCCCAGGGGCGAGGTGCGGCCCGAGAGTTCCGGGAAGGTCATGCCTTGGGTGGAGGTCAAGGTCTCCCAAGATGGGGAGCTCCTGGTCAAGAGCAAGTTCATGTTCAGCGGCTACTACAAGGACCCCGAGGCCACTGCGAGGAAGATGAGGGATGGCTTTTACTCCAGCGGTGACTTCGGTTACCTGGACGAGGAGGGACACCTCATCGTGATCGACCGCATGGAGGACCTCAAGCCGCTGTCAGGAGACAAGAAGTTCTCTCCCCAGTACACGGAGGTCAGGTTGCGCTTCAGCCCCTTCATCAAGGACGTCCTGGTGGTGGGGGGAGAGCAGAGGGACTTCGTCACCGCTTTGGTCAATATCGACCTGGAAAACGTGGGCCGTTACGCCGAGGCCCGCCGCATCCCCTATACCACCTTCACGGACCTCTCGCAAAAGCCCGAGGTCATCGCCTTGGTCACGGAGGAGATCAGGAAGGTCAACAGGACCCTGCCAGACTACGCGAGGATAAGGCGCTTCGTTAACCTTCACAAGGAGTTCGATGCCGACGAGGCCGAGTTGACCCGGACGCGCAAGCTGCGCAGGGCCTTCGTGGAGGAGCGCTACGGCGAACTGATTCAGGCCCTCTATGGCGAGGGCGGAGAGATCCAGGTGGAGGCGGCGGTCACTTACAGGGATGGGAGGCAGGGGGTCATGAGGACCTCCATCCGGATAAACGATGTCGGCTGAGGGAGGATCCTATGACGCAGCTGGTGCAACTGGCCCTCACCGGGGTAATGGTGGGGGGCCTCTACGCCATGGTCGCCGTGGCCATCGTCCTGGTCTACAAGTCCACCCGTGTGGTGAGCCTCGCCCACGGACAGATCATGTCTTTCGGGGCATTGGCCTTCTGGTTCGCCATCATACCGTGGGGCCTCCCCATCCTCGTGGGGCTAGCGGTGGCCTTGGGCTTCGCGGTCATCCTGGGCTGGGGGATCGAGCGCTTCGCCATGCGGCCCCTCATAGGCCAGCCGCTCTTCGCGGCGTTCCTGAACACCTTCGCCCTCTTTCTGGTCATGGACGGGGTCTTCCAATTGGCACTGAAAGGGTCATCTGAGAGCTTCTCCTCGTTCCTCCCGGGTGGGATGGTATCCATCCACGGCGTCCCCGTCCCCTTGAGCCACGTGGTGAGCTTCTTGGTGGCCATCTCTCTCTTCGCAGCCCTGGCCTTGATGTTCCGATACACGAAAGTGGGTTTGGGGATGAGGGCCACGGCCGAGGACCATCAGCTCGCCCAGAGCACCGGGATCTCGGTGCGTTCCATCTTCTCTGTCATCTGGGTCATCTCCGCGGTGGTGGCAGCCGTAGCAGGCATAGCGTTGGCCAACGTCATGGACATCTCTTATCCCCTGCCCTATGTGGGGATAAAGGGGCTCATCGTGGCCCTCCTGGGGGGTCTGGAGTCCCTTCCCGGGGCCCTTCTGGGCGGGCTGATCCTGGGGCTGCTGGAGAACGTCAGTGCGGGATACCTGGATCCCCTGGTGGGGGGCGGGGTCAAGGAGGTGGCCGCCTACGTGCTGCTCCTTCTGATCCTCCTGATCAAACCGTACGGCCTTTTCGGATTGGTGAGAATCGAGAGGATCTGAGATGTGGAGGCCATGCGGCACCTTCGATGAGACCTACGCCAAGGACATGGCCATCGTGCGCACATGGAGGCATTGGGCCGCGCTGATCGCAGCCCTCCTCGGGCTCTTTCTACTCCCGCTTTGGGGTCCCTACTACCTGGTGGCCTTCATGAACAACCTGGCCGTGACCATCATAGCAGTGCTGGGGCTGCAGATAGTCAGCGGTTACTGCGGACAGATCTCCTTCGGCCAGGCCGCCTTCATGGCCGTGGGGGCATACGCCTCGGCGATCCTGACCCTCAAAGGGGGGCTCTCCTTCTGGGTGGCGCTGCCCCTCTCGGGGATCCTGACGGGGCTCTTCGGCCTCATCGGCGGGGCCCCTTCCCTTCGGATAAAGGGGTTCTACCTGGCCATGGCCACGATCGCCATTCACTTTGTGACCATGTGGCTCATTTTGCACCTCGATATAACCGGTGCCACCGGGGGGCTCAATCCAGCCCCGCCCAGCATCGGTTCTTACTCTTTCGACACCGATGAGCGGATCTACTACATCATAGTCCCAGTCATGCTGATCATGACCTGCGGTGCCCGGAACCTGATACGCACGAGGGTCGGGAGGGCCTTCGTGGCCATACGCGACAACGACCTCGCTGCGCAGGTGATGGGGGTGAATCTCTTTTACTACAAGATGCTCGCCTTCTTCATCTCCTGCGTCTACGCAGGGATCGCCGGTTCCCTCTGGGCCCATATGGTGCAGGTGGTCCATCCCGAGCAGTTCACGCTGCTCCATGCATTGTGGTACATAGGGATGCTCATCGTCGGCGGGATGGGGAGCATACCAGGGGTCTTCTTCGGGGCGATCTTCATAAGGATACTGGACGAGCTGGTCTTGAGCGTCTCACCGGTGCTGGCCGGGTGGTTCCCATGGCTCGGCCAGGCCCCGGCGGCCGCCCTGGGCGTGACCGCCTTCGGGGTGGTGATCGTCCTTTTCTTGATCCGCGAGCCCAGGGGATTGGCCCACAGGTGGGAGATAATCAAGGCCTCCACGAGGCTCTACCCCTTTGCCCACTGAGGGGGCGAGGACTTTCCTGCTCGAGGAGATCATCCGTCCACGGTGGGACGGGATAAGTGATCGGTCGACCGATTAGAAGAAAGGAGGCAATCATGAAGGCACGCTGGATCCGGTGGGTGGTCTTGTTGGCGGCCCTCGTTCCCTTGGCCTGGGCAGGGGGCGCGGCAACAGCGGAGGCGCAGGAGAAGTACGTCGCGTATCTAAGCCTGGCGGACTATACGGGGCCCATAGCCGGTCTCAACGTCCCGGCGGACATGGGTGTTGAGGACTTCTTCAAGGACCTCAACGAACGGGGCGGGGTGGACGGAGTCAAGGTGAAGTTCATCGGGGTTGACACCCGGTACGACCTGGCACGCGGTGTGTCGGCGTACAAACGGTACAGGAAGGAGCCCAAGCTCCTCGTTGTCAATTGCATCAGCACCCCTCTTGGGAAGGCCATAACCCCCTTGACCGAAAAGGACAACCTGGTGGTCATAGTCCCCGGGGACGGTGAGTTCCAGGCCAAGAGGGGACGGGTGTTCACTTGGGGGACCTGCTACCAGGATGCCTATGCGGCCACCATGGATTGGGTCCTGGAGGATTGGAAGTCAAAAGGAAAGACGGGCAGCCCGAAGGTTGGTTACCTCCTGTGGGACAACCCTTACGGCAGGGAGCCACTCAGGGGCGGAAAGGAGTACATGGAGAAGCTGGGTATCACCTTGCTGCCTCCGGAATTCTTCCCCCCCGGGGCCCTTGAGCACACGGTGTATCTGACCCGCCTGGCCGAGGCAGGGGCGGACTACATAATCATAGGCGGGGTGGATCCGACTCCGAGCAACATACTTCGAGATGCCCACAGGCTGGGGCTGACGAAGAAGATCCAGTTCGTGGACGCCACCTTCTGGGGACCCGACGAGAGCGTGGGGATCAAGGCCAACCCCGAGGCCACGGAGGGGGCGGTGATCTGCGTCTATTACCTGAGGGGGGAGGAGGCCCGCAACCACCCCCTGGGAAGGCGGCTCTGGGAGAAGTATCGAAAGAAGCCCTTTGAGGAGATGGGCAGCACATACGCCACAGGGATGGTGTGGGGGATGGACATGGAGGCGGCCTTGAAGATCGCCCTCAAGGAGGTGGGCTTCGACAAGCTCGACGGAGACGCCATGTACAGGGCCTACCAGAAACTGGGGGGAGGAGATCACAGACAGGGTATGACGGGCAACTGCACTTACGGCCCCGAGTCCCGCAGGGGATCGGATATGGTCAAGTTCTATCGCGTCCAGAAAGGCAAACTCGTACCCATCACCGGCTGGAGGAAGGCCCCGGATGCGGTGTCCCTCCACAAGTTCTGACAGCCCAAGCGCCCCTTGGGGCCGACAAGGAGGAAAGGCCATGAAAAGCTACCGTTCTGCCATTGTTCTGATCTGTCTCGCCCTGGGGCTGGCCGCAGCGGTGTTCGCCGGATGCGAGGCGGTCAAGCCCGTGCCCGAGGCCAAGCTTCAGGTCATACCGGACAAGACCGTGATATCCCCTGAGCTCCTCAAGGCCCCTGTCAAGTTCGCAGGCTCGGGCTTTGCCCCCAAGGAGATGGTGATCGTGGAGATGATCGTCCCGCCCGGTGTGGAGATAAAGGGCGTGGCCAAAGGGGAGGATGTGGGGCTCGCATACGGCAACGCCGACGAGAGGGGCGAGTTCCAGGCGGCCATGGCGGCCACTGCCACCCTCAACTGGTTCTTCCAGACCGGGTGGAGCCCCACCCTGGCCCCGGACCTGAAGCAGGCGAAGCCCATCCCGCCCGGCAGGTACGAGATCAAGGCCACCGGGGCCGACTCCGGGGCCGTGGGCAAGGCGATCCTCGAGATCCTGCCTCCGCCGCCCCCTTCCGAGAAGAAGTAGCCGGGGATGCTGAGGCTCAACAACATAGAGGTCATCTACAGCAACGTCATATTGGTGCTCAAGGGGGTCTCTTTGGAGGTCCCGCCCGGCAAGGTCGTGGCCCTCCTGGGGGCCAACGGCGCGGGCAAGACCACCACCCTGAAGGCCATCTCGGGGGTGCTGCGCACCGAGCTGGGGGAGGTGACCGACGGGAGCATCGAGCTCGATGGCGGGCGCATCGACAGGATGGACCCGGAGGAGATAGTGCGTCTGGGGATCGTCCAGGTGATGGAGGGAAGGAGGCTCTTCGAGCACCTGACGGTGGAAGAGAACCTGCTGGTGGGTGCCTATTCCAGGACGGACAGTGCGGCTGTCAGGGAGGACCTGGAGAAGGTCTACGGATACTTCCCGAACCTCAAAGAGATGCGTCGCCGCACCAGCGGCTATCTCTCGGGAGGCGAGCGCCAGATGCTGGTGATGGGCCGGGCCCTCATGGGCCGGCCCAAGGTGATGCTCCTGGATGAACCTTCCCTCGGCCTGAGCCCCCTTCTGGTGAGGGAGATCTTCAAGATCGTCCAGAGGATCAACTCGCAGGAGCGGGTCTCGGTGCTCCTCGTGGAACAAAACGCCAGGATCGCCCTGGGGATCTCCTCTTACGGTTACGTCATGGAGAACGGACGGGTCGTCCTGGACGGCCCGTCCGACAAACTGATGGAGAACGAGGATATAAAGGAGTTCTACCTTGGGTTGAGCCAGAAGGGCAGGAGAAAGAGCTACCGCGAGGTCAAGCATTACAGGCGCCGCAAACGATGGCTGGCCTGACCCCATCTCCGGCCAACGGGGCGAAACGGAGACGATACATCCCTTTTCGTACAAGTGATCACAGGGTGACGGAGTTTCTCGGAGCAGCTTGGCTGAGGCGCTTCGATTCTCCAGGATTTGGACTGGGGGGGCCCTCGCGCACGAGTCTTTTGCGAGGGCTAGAAGGGAGCGCGCAAGGACCGGCCTGTGCGTCGCACGAAGGCGGCTCCCCCGAAGGCCACATCCCTCGGGAATCGGGCATAGACGAGACAGACGAGACAGACCAAACAGACCGAAAAGACGGAATAGACGGAACAGACGAAATAGACCAGATAGACGGACCAGACAGACCAATGTTCCCCCCCTGACCAGTTGCCCCTTTTCCCTGGGGGGGATTTCATATGGCCTCGGGGGTGATGCCGTGCTTCTTCAGCTTGTAATGGAGGACACGGCGGGAGACCCCCAAGAGTCGCGCGGCCTCCACCTGCACGCCATGGGCCCTGATCATGGCCTCCTGCACGGCCTCCCGCTCGAGCCGCTCCAGATTGAGATCCGTCCCCTTGGGGGAGGGCCTTGCGTCCCTCACTGGTTCCTCCAGGAGGAGGTCTCTCGGCATTATGAGCGGGCCCTCCGCGATGAGGACGGCACGCTGGATGACGTTCTGGAGCTCCCTCACGTTGCCGGGGAATGGGTATCTCTGGAGTGCCTTGATGGAGTCCCTGTGGAACCCTCGGATCTCGCTCTGCGGCGGGCGGAATCGTTCCAGGAAGTAGTGGGCCAATGGGGCGATGTCTTCAGGGCGCTCCCTCAGTGGGGGGATCTGGATGGTGAGGGCGCCGATGCGGTAGTAGAGGTCCCTGCGGAAAGGGATCTCGGCCTCGGGGGCTAGGAGGTCCTGATTTGTCGCCGCTATGACCCGGACATCCACCCGGATCGTCTCATTGCCGCCCAAGCGTTCGAAACTCCTCTCCTGGAGGACTCGGAGCAGCTTGGCCTGGATGGTGGGGTGCATGTCCCCGATCTCGTCCAGGAAGATGGTCCCGCCGTCGGCCTGTTCGAACCTGCCTATGCGGCGCTGATCCGCACCGGTGAAGGCCCCTTTTTCGTGGCCGAAGAGCTCGCTCTCCAGGAGTTCCTTGTGCAGGGTGGCGCAATTGACCGCCATGAAGGGCTTGTCCCTCCGGGGCCCGTTGTAATGGAGCGCCCTGGCGATCAACTCCTTCCCAGTGCCCGTCTCCCCCTGAATTAGGACCGTGATGGAGCTGGGCAGAACCTTCTGCATCAGGTCGAAGACCCGGCGCATGCCAGGGCTGTTTCCAACTATCTCCCCGAACCCGTAACGTCCCCCCACCTCCTGCTGCAGCTTTCTTATCTCCTCCTGAAGCCTGTCCCGTTCGAGCCTCAGCCTCTCCACGTTGGAGACCCGCAGCCGATGGCTCAAGAGTTGGGCGAGCCGGTAAGTGACCTTCAGGGCCGCCGACTTGTTGTCCCGAAACAGGGCCTCGAAGTCCTCCCAAGAGATCCTCAGGAGGCTGGCTGGGCCCTCCTCCGTCACCTGGATCGTGGCCGAGCGCGGTGACAGGTCCAAGAGGGCCATCTCCCCCAGGATGGCAGGTGGTGAGAGGGTCATCAAGGTTCTCTGTTCCTCGCTCTCCTCCATCTTCTTGAGGACCCGCACCCGTCCGCTCTGGATCACGTACATGGCATCCCCGGCCTGCCCTTCGCGGAAGACCACCTCGGAGGGGCCGTAGGTGACGGCCTGGATGGTACGGGCCAAATCCAGAAGTTCCTCGTCGGTGAGATCAAAGGTCCTGGGATTGGTGAAGGGTGGGGTGGCGCCGTCCGCGGCCTTGAGGGCGAAGGCCTCTCTCAGGAGGTCTACGATCTGGGCCTCGATCATCCCCCTCGCCTCGTCCCGGACGGCGCATCCCTGCGGGGCTCAACGTACCCGCAGGGTCCGCATTCTATTGATGGCACAAGCAACCTCTATCAACCTGGGCATGGCCAGGTTCCCGGCCTTCCTTGAACTCAGCATGTCGAACCCGCGCGCCAGGACATCCTCGAAGGCCCTTGTCAGGCCTTCTTTGAGGGTCAACCCCTGCTCCCCATACACGCTCGAGTAGTAATGGATGATCTCCCCGATGGCCCTGGTCTGGCTTTGGTCCACCAGCTGTTCCACGTGAGTCAGATCGATGGAGGTGGTCCCATAGAGGATATGCCTGAGCCCTTTGGCGTCTATCTTGACTTCCCTGTGTCCCCTGTGGGCGCTGAAGCTCTCCTTCAAGGGCACTCGATGGGAGATCTCCCCGAAGCGGTCCCCTCCTTCCACCCGTCTCCTCGACGCGTACTGGGAACGTATGCGGCGCACCTCTTCCATGACGTCCAATGGGCGGTAGTGGTCCATCATGACGACCTGGTCCGCCACGTCGAAGTAGTCGCCCGATCCCCCCATCACCAGTATGGTAGACACCCCCAGTTCATCGTAGAGCTGGCGCACCTTGTCCACGAAGGGGGTGATGGGTTCTTTTTCCTTGGCCACCAAGGCCTGCATGCGCTCGTCCCGGATCATGAAGTTGGTGGCGGAGGTGTCCTCGTCCACCAAGAGCAAATCGGCCCCCATCTCCAGGGCCTCCACGATGTTGGCCGCCTGGGAGGTGGAGCCGCTGGCATTGTCCGTTGAGAACCGCACTGTGTCCTTGCCGAAGGGCAGATCGTTGATGAAGGGGGATATGTTCACCTTCTCCACGAAACGGCCGTCCTCGGCCCTTATCTTCACGGCCGAGGGTGCGGTGACCACGTGTTCGCGTCCGTCTCCGGGGATGTGGTTGTACACGGATCGCTCGATGGCCCTCAAGAGGGTCGACTTGCCGTGGAACCCTCCACCGACGATGAGCGTCACCCCTCTTGGGATCCCCAGCCCGGTGATAGGACCGCCATTGGGCCTGTTGAGGGTGACTTCCATAGTGGGCGGGGCCTCCAACCTGACGGGACGCACCCCACCGGTCTCCTGAGAAAGGGGGCGGTCATCGACCCCGCTTCGGCGCGGCAACAGGGCCCCGTTGCCGAGAAACGCCACCAGCCCCAGCCCGGGGAGCTGGCCCCTCATGGCATCCTGATCCTCGCAGCACGCAACGTGTGCCTTCAAGGCCCTCTGGTCCAGGTTCCGGGCCATCACCGCCCCTTCCACCGCCCTCGGGATCTCCTGGAAGAACATCTCCATGGCCTCGCGGGCCAGGACGGTTCGGCCGGCCGCGGGAAGCCCCATGACGAATCGGACCTCTATCCCCTGGGGTACTATCAGGACGGAGGACCTCTCCAGCACCTCCTGTCCGGGGACGTCTATGGCGATCTGGCCACTGTGGCCGATGCCCCTGTTTCCCTTCACTACCTGGCGGAGCACCCTGTGAAAGGCCCTGGTGATGAAATCCCGGAAGGCCACCTCCCGGCTCTTGTTGCCCAGAAGCCACGGGTCGAAGCCGGCCCTATCCCGAGGGACCACCACCCGCACCCTGCTGGGGGAGGCAAACGGGTCCCCTTGGACGTGATCGATGACGAGGCGAAACCCTGGGAATTCGTACGACCCTTCGATCTCCTTGTAGGCCTTGTAGCCCTTTCGGTCTATGCGCTGCAGCCTCTGTCTCAGCTCCTCCTGGTGCGCCATATGCAGCTATCCTCTCCGCCAGCTAGATTATCCCTTACATACTCCGAGAAGGGCGAGCGGTCAAGGGCGAGGGCCAAGAGCTCCAGGCAGCACCCAGCCAGGACGCCCTTCAGGCCGGGCGTTTTCTCTGGTTCCGGGCGCACGGCGGGTTTACGGGGGCTGTTCGAGGGGGACAAGATTTGGGCGACGGGGTATCATGGAACGGTCGTTGCGTTCGATGAGTGCTACAGGAGGATGGCGTAGATGGATTTCTTCGCGCGGCCCTCCCTGGCATCGGTGAAGCGGCTCCTTTCCGAAGCGGGGCTTCCCAATGCCGACCTGAGCGAGGACTCGATGGGGCACTTCTTGGGCCTCGGCTCCCCGGAAATGCCGGAGGGGATAGTCGGGTTGGAGCCCCATGGCCCTGTCGCCTTGCTCCGTTCCCTGGTAGTGGCCAAGGGGCGCCGCGGCTCCGGCATCGGCAGGGCGCTGGTGGCGGCGGCTGAGAGGCATGCCAGGCATCTGGGGGTCCGCGAGGTCTACCTGTTGACCACGAACGCCCGAGGATTCTTCGAACGCCTGGGCTACGATAGGGTCGAGCGCGAGGTTGCGCCGGAATCCATACGAGCCACCACGGAGTTTTCCTCCTTATGTCCCTCCAGCGCGCTCCTCATGCGCAAACGCCTGCCAGGGGATCACTGAGAGGGGGAGCAGAGCTCAGCCCCTCTCTTCAGCGCGTGAGACGCTCCAGGCGATCCAGGAGCGAGTGCATGGTCTCCTTGATCCGCCGGAACCTCTCCACGTTGGACAGGATCTGACGGGGTGACTGCACGAAAGGCCCCGCGGCGATTTCCTCGTTGCCCTCCGCCACCATCTGCCTGACCATCTCCTCTGTCATCTCCAGGTGGAACTGGAGCCCCACGACCCTATCCTCGTAAACAAAGGCCTGATGCTCGCATCCCGCGCTTCGGGCCACATGCACGGCGCCTGCTGGCAAATCGAAGGTGTCCCCGTGCCAGTGGAATGCCTCGATCTCCGAAGGGAGCCCTCGGAAGAGGCTCGACCCCTCTGCCTCCTCGGTCTTGTGGACTGGGAACCACCCGATCTCCTGAAAGGCGTTCTTCCGGACCTTGGCCCCCAAGACGCCCGCTATGAGCTGTGCCCCCAGGCAGATGCCGAGGAGCACCTTTTCGGCCATGATGGCCTCTCGGATGAATCGTTTCTCAGCGACGAGCCAGGGATATTCCCCTTCTTGGTACACGTTCATCGGCCCACCCATAATGAGGAGCCAATCCAAGGCGTCCAGCGGTGGGAGGGTCTCTTCCTCATAGAAGCGGGTCGAGGAGACCGCATGTCCACGCCTCCTCGCCCAGTCCATTATCGCCCCCGGTCCTTCCAACGGCACATGCTGCAGGTAATGGATCCGCATCTCTCGTCTCCTGATGCGTCCTCATGAGCCCTAAGCCTGGCCTCGATCAGATGTCGAAGTACAGGAAGAACTCGTACGGATGGGGGCGCATCCGGACCGGGTCTACTTCGTTCTTTCGCTTGTATTCGAGCCACATCTCGATGGCGTCCATGGTGAAGACATCCCCCTTCAGGAGGAAGTCGTGGTCCATTTCCAGGGCGTTGAGGGCCTCCTCCAGGGAGCCAGGGGCCGACGGCACGTGGGCCAGCTCCTCGGGGCTCAGCCCGTAGATGTCCTTGTCCAGCGGCTCACCCGGATCGATGCGGTTTTCGATCCCGTCCAGGGCCGCCATCAGCATGGCAGAGAAGGCCAGATAGCCGTTGCATGAGGGATCAGGCGTCCTGAATTCGATCCGTTTGGCCCTGGGGGACGGCGAGTACATGGGGATGCGAACGGCGGCGGACCTGTTACGGCTGGAATAGGCGAGGTTCACAGGTGCCTCGTAGCCCGGCACCAGGCGCTTGTACGAGTTGGTGGTGGGATTGCAAAGCGCGCACAGGGCAGGGCAGTGCTTGAGGATCCCACCTATGGCGTAGAGGGCCTCCTGGCTCAAACCCGCGTACCGGTCGCCATAGAAGACGTTCTGGTCCCCTTTCCAGATGCTCATGTGGGTGTGCATGCCGGAACCGTTGTCACCGAAGATGGGTTTGGGCATGAAGGTAACGGTCTTGGAGTGCCTCCTTGCCACGTTCTTCAGGATGTACTTGAACCACATGAGGTTGTCCCCCATCCTGACCAGGGGTGAGAAGAGCATGTCGATCTCCCCCTGTCCCGCAGTGGCCACCTCGTGGTGTTGGCATTCCACCACTATCCCGACCTTCTCCATCTCCATCACCACCTCTGTGCGCAGGTCATTGAGGCTGTCTATGGGCGCCACCGGGAAATATCCTTCCTTGTGCCTGGGCTTGTAACCGAGGTTGGGGTGCTCCTTTCGGCCTGAGTTCCAGATCCCCTCGTGGGAATCGAGGTAGTAATAGCCGCAGTTGGCCCTCTGATCGAAGCGGATGTCGTCGAAGATGAAGAACTCGGCCTCCGGCCCGAAGTAAGCCACATCCCCAATCCCGCTGTATCTCAGGTATGCCTCGGCCTTTTGGGCGATGTTGCGAGGGTCCCTGGAGTATCTCTCCTTGGTGATGGGATCCACGATGTTGCAGATCAGGCTCAGGGTCGGCACGGCTGTGAACGGGTCCATGACAGCGGTTTCCGGGTCAGGTACCACCAGCATGTCACTGGCATGGATGGGCTGCCAACCGCGGATGCTGGAGCCGTCGAAGCCGAAGCCGTCTTCGAAGGACTGCTCGTCCAGCTCGTGAAAAGGGACCCCGAAGTGCTGCCAAAGGCCGGGAAAGTCCATGAACTTGAGGTCCACCATGACAGCGCCTCTCTCCTTGGCAAATGCCATTACCTCTCTCGGTGTCATCTCCTCCTCCTCTCCTTTGAGTCCCGATCAAATCATGGGCACTTTGGATCAGGGCGACAGGATCCTCTACCCCTATCCACTCATCGCCTCAACCAGACAGTCCGCAAACCGAGCCGTGTCAGAGGGCATTGATACCCCTCTCCCCTGTGCGGATGCGGATAGCCTCCTCGACGGGCATGACGAAGATCTTCCCGTCGCCAATCCTCCCTGTGCGGGCTGAATCCATGATGGTCTCCACCACCTTGGGCACGAGCTCGGACTCCACCACGAGCTCTATCTTGGCCTTGGGCAGGAAGTCCACGACGTACTCTGCCCCTCGGTATATCTCCGTGTGCCCCTTCTGACGACCGAAGCCCTTCACCTCTGTAACGGTCATTCCCTTGATCCCGATGGCGCTCAGGGCCTCCTTGACGTCCTCCAGCTTGAAAGGTTTGATGATCGCCTCGACCTTCTTCATAATATCCCCCTTCCTCATCTTGGCGCGCGGGGCTGGTATGCGTTGGGAGCCCCGACGGAGCCGTGAAACGCGTCGACCGAACCGGCCAGGTGATCAGGCCCCCGCCCCTCTCCCCTCCGCCAGACCTAGGCCATATCCCCTCTCTCCGTGAATCGACAGATCAAGACCCATCACCTCCTGCTCTTCCGAGACACGAAGGCCCATGAGGGCCCTCAAGGCCAACAGGATCAGAACCGTGATACCGAAGGAGTAGACCCACGTAACGCCAGTGGCCAGGAGTTGCACCAGGAGCTGCTTGGCATTGCCGTAAAAGAGGCCATCGGAACTCCCCGGGATCGACGAGGTGGCGAACAGACCTGTGGCGATGGCACCCCAAGTGCCACCGATGCCATGGACGCCGAAGACATCGAGGGAGTCGTCGTATCCGCATGCAGGTTTGAGTTTCACCACCCCGAGGTAGCAACAGACCCCGGCGCCGATCCCTATGAAGACGGAGGCGATAGGCCCTACGTAGCCGGCGGCAGGGGTGATGGCCACGAGCCCGGCAACGGCACCAGTGACCGTCCCCAAGGCCGTCGGTTTGCCCCTGTGCGCCCACTCGATGAGGAGCCACACCATGGCGGCCGTTGCGGAGGCCGTGTTGGTCACAACGAAGGCGCTGGCCGCGAGTCCACCTGAGGTGAGAGCACTGCCGGCGTTGAACCCGAACCAGCCAAACCAGAGCATGGCCGCCCCGGTGACCGTCATGGGGAGGTTGTTGGGGTGCATGGGTTCCGAGCCTGTCCCCCTGCGCCGCCCCAGGATAAGGGCAGCGGCCAGGGCCGAGATCCCCGAGCTCATGTGGACGACGGTCCCGCCAGCGAAGTCCATGGCCCCGATGCTCGCCAGCCAGCCCTTGCCCCAGACCCAGTGAGCCAAGGGGTCGTACACAAAGGTCGCCCAAAGGAGGGTGAAGACCAGGAACGAAGAGAACTTGAAGCGCTCCACCAAGGCCCCTGTGATCAGGGCAGGGGTGATGATGGCGAACATCCCCTGGAACATGGCGAAGAGCAAATGGGGGATGGTGGACCCCTCTGTGGGATCGAGGCCCACCCCTCTCAAACCGAGGAATGACAACCCTCCGATGACACCCCCTTTGTCCGGGCCGAAGGCCAGGGTGTAGCCCCACAGGATCCATTGGATACTCACCATGCACAGGACGACGAAGGAGAGCATGATGGTGTTTAGGACATTCTTTCTCCTGGCCATCCCCCCATAAAAAAGGGCGAGCCCCGGTGTCATGAGCATCACCATGGCGGTGGAGACCAGCAACCACGCCGTGTCCCCTGAGTCTGTCCTGGGGGGTTCCCCAACGGCCCAAGCCACCGATGATTGCACCAAGGCCCCCAGTGTGATGCCGGCAGTCAATATCTCTCTTCTCATCTCCCTCGTCCCCTTTCCCCTTTCCAACGCATTGCCGCCTCGGTGTCAAAGGCAGATAAGCTGTCTGGCCCACAGCGCCCCTGAGACCGACCGTCCTGACCTGAGGACCACAGTTCATTCAACCTCTCCAGGGAGCAATACAGCCCCCTTTCCATCTCGGCCACTCTCTCTGGATTCCAGACCTTCTGGCCGTCCATTTCCTGGACATAGAAGACATCGAAGACCTGTCCGCGTCGTGTATCGATGAGGGCCAAGTGGATGTCGAATTTCAGCTCTGCCAGGGTTCTGGTTACGGAAAAGAGCAGTCCGAAGCGGTCGGCTGCCCTCACCTCCACCACGGTGTAGAAGTCCGAGGAGTGATTGTCGATCCTCACCTGCGGAGGGATCGCAGGATGGCGCTCAGGTCTCACGTGGGGCGCAGGGGCCATCTTGGCCAGTAGCTGATCGAGCTCGATGCTTCCTTTCAAGACCGATGAGAGGTCCCTTGCGACGCGATCCAGGAGGTGGGGATCCATAGGGGCTTGGCGGCCCAGAGGCTCCACCTGGAAGCTGTCCATGACTATCCCGTTGGACCAAGTATGGATACGCGCCCCCAGGATGTTGATGCCGTGGGCAACGAGCACCCCGCAGATCCTGCTGAAGAGCGCAGGGGCGTCCCAGGTGCACACCACGAACTCCCTGTATCCGTTGCGGCTCCTGTGGGCCACCCTGAGGGATTCCTTGGCCTGGATCATCTCCAAGGCCATGATGGATTGATCCGCCAAGTCTTCCCTTGGAGTGGTCAGGAGGTACCGTCCAGGGAGCCCCTCGATCCAACGTTCCAGCTCCTCTTCGGTCATCCTCCCCTTTAGGGCGGCATGGAGCAGGGCGCCTGCCTCCTGTACTCGTTTGTCCGCCTCGGGGGACGCGATCTCCCCCGTCTCCAGGAGGTGTCTCGTTTTGAGATATAACTCTCTCAGGAGCTGGTCCTTCCAGTCTGTGAGCAGCTCCGGACCGGTGCCCCTCAGATCGGCGAGGGTGAGCAAGTAGAGGTCGTTGAGCCTGTTCACGGAGCCCACCCGGGCACACACATCGGCAATCACCTTCTCCTCGGTGAGATCTCTCCCCAGGGCAGTATCCATCAAGAGCAGGTGCTCCCTCACGAGGAAGACCACCCGTTCCCGATCGGACTTGGGCAGCCGCCACCTCCTCAAGATCCGTTCCACGATGGCCGCCCCCCGTTCCGCATGGCCCGGGCCCTCCCCTTTTCCCACATCGTGCAGGAGGGCGGCCAAGGACAGGATGGACCACCCTTCGACCTCCCGTGCCACCCTGGAGGAGAGATCCTCCGGGCTATTCGAAGCCTTCTGCCTGATGGCCGCCAGTTCGCGGACGGTTTCCAAGGAGTGGGTGTCGGTGGTGTAGGCATGGTAGGCATCGTGCTGGACCTGAAAACATATGCTCCCGAACTCCGGGATGTAGGCCTGGAGCAGGCCCAGGCGGTGCATGAGCTCCAGGGCCTTGTGCCCGCAGTCCTGGCCCTCGAGCATGGAGAGGAAGGCGTTCCGCGCGCGCGGGGATTTCCGGAAGTGGTCGTCGACCAAGTGGAGAGAGCCCTTTATCTCGTCCCGGGTGAATATGTCGAGCTCCAGTCCCTCTTTGTGAACATAGGCCAAGACCTCCATGATCCGCGCAGGATCGAGTTGAAAGGCCCGCTCGTCCAGCAGGGTCAGCCTGCCGCGTGCCACGAAGAATTCTCCCCCCAGCTCTTCCGGAAAAGCGGTGGGCCCATCGGGTCCTGATGCCAGAGAAGGATCCGTGGCCTTCTGTATGAGGTCTTCCACGAAGCTGCGAATCCGCATGGCGTGGCGATAGAAGAGCCGCATGAAAAACTCCACCCTGAGCCCCTCTCGTTCCTTTCCGAGAGCCACGGATTGGGCCACTTTTTCCTGGAGCCCGAAGGTGAGATGGTCCTCCTTCCTCATGGCCAGACGATGAAGCTCCAGCCGGGTCTTCCACAGGAAGGTCTGGGCGTCGCGCACCTCCTGGGCCTCGTCATGGCTGACGAGGGCGTGGTCGACGAAGTCCTCCAGGTCATGGACCGGAAAGCGGCATCGGCCCAGCCACAAGGCCGATTGCAGGTCTCTCAGGCCCCCTGGACCTTCCTTGAGATGAGGTTCCACAAGGAAGGGGGATATGGAGTACCTCTTGTGACGTTCCCAGACGGCTTGCATTAGCCTTCGAACGAACTCCTCCCTGCGAGACCTGAGGAGATCCTCCTTAACTCGTCTCTCGAAGGAAGAGAAGAGCTCCCCATCTCCCGCCACCAACCTTGCGTCCATCAGGGCGGTCCAGGTCTTGAGGTCCCTCAGCGCGACCTCCTCGCAGTCCGCTACGCTGCGCACACTGTGCCCCACCTCCAGGTGCAGATCCCAGAGGATGTGCAAGACAGCGGAGACTGTCCGAACCAGCCCCCGAGAGGAGGTGTCGTGGCACAGAAACATGAGGTCCACGTCGCTCCAAGGGCTGAGCTCCCCCCTCCCATAGCCTCCGACAGCGACCAGGGCTATGTGGGGCAACTCCTGCCGCACCACAGTGTCGTACAACTCCAGCACGAGGCCGTCCATCACCGAGGTGTAACGACCGAGGAGTTGCCAAGGGTTCTCGGGGCGGAGGTCGCCGGACCTCATCCCGTCCAATACCTCTTTCATCCTGCTCAAGAGCTCCATGGTGTACCTCGTCCCGCCCCTGAGGGCTATTAAGAAAGGATGATGCCAAGGAGGAAAAAGACCGGTGTTCAGGGGCACCGGCTTAAAATCATTTAAGTTTTGTTTGGTCAACGGGGAGACTGGATGGAAGCTGCGCAAAATCTGCGACAAAAATGTACGAAGTTAAACGAAGATCTTACATTTACGTCTTCTGTTCTTCTCCCGCTCCGGGCCCGCTGCCCGGCTCACCCTCCTCATCGCCTCGGCGCGCCTGGTCCAGCCCGCCAGAGGCCTGATGCCGGATCACCGTCCCTTCCACCAGGAACACCACCTCCTCGGAGATGTTGGTGGCTTCGTCCCCGATCCTCTCGAGGTGGCGTCCAGCGATGATCAGCTCCACTGCCCGCTGAACCACCCTTTGCTCCCTCATCATCCAACCCATCATCTCCTCCAGCAAGAGGCGGTTGAGGGCGTCCAGCTCGTCGTCCTGGGCGCAGACCTCGAAGGCCAAAGGTATGTCCCTCTTGACAAAGGCGTCCAAACACTTGCGGGTCATCTCCTGGGCGGTCCTGGCCATCTGCTGGAGGGTCGCTGGGATCTCCACGGGATCCAGCTCCGAGAGTTCCTGGGCCCTCTCAGCCAGGTTCACCGCCTGATCCCCCATGCGCTCCAGGAATGTTGTGATCTTCATGGCAGAGGTTATGAAACGGAGATCGACGGCCACAGGCTGCTGTGTGGCGAGGAGCTTGATACAGTTGCCCTCTATGAGGTTCTCGAGGGCATTGACGCGGCGGTCGCTCTGGATCACCATCCGCGCCAGCCTCACGTCCCTGCTCGTCAGGGCCTTCATCGCCTCGAAGATGGCCTCCTCCACCAGCCCTGCCATCCTGAGGAGGTCCTCCTTGACTTGTTCCATCTGCCTGTGAAAATGAGAGATCGGCACCCCACTCCCCCTTTTTATCCCCGTTTGCGAGGCATCGCGGCATAGACACCAACCATGTCGCCCTACCCAAAACGCCCTGTTATGTAATGCTCAGTCCGTTCCACCAGGGGCCTCGTGAAGATTCGCTCGGTGGGGCCCATCTCCACCAGCTCGCCCATGAAGAAGAACGCCGTCTCGTCCGAGACCCTGGCCGCCTGCTGCATGTTGTGGGTGACGATGATCACCGTATACCTCTTTTTCAGTTCCTTCAACAACTCCTCGATATGCGCTGTGGCGATGGGGTCCAGGGCGGATGTAGGCTCGTCCATCAGGAGGACCTCCGGCTCCATGGCCAGCGCCCTGGCAATGCAAAGCCTCTGCTGCTGCCCGCCCGACAGCTCCATGGCAGAGCGATCCAGGATGTCCTTCACCTCGTCCCACAGCGCGGCGGACTTCAGGGCCCGCACCACGATTTCGTCCAGCTCATCCCTGCTCCCTGTGCCGGTCAACCTGGGCCCGTAGGCAACGTTGTTGTAGATGGATTTGGGAAAGGGATTGGGTTTCTGGAAGACCATACCTATCTTTCTTCTGATCTCCACAGGATCCACTGCATCCGAATACAGATCCATCCCGTCGAACATCACACTGCCTTGCACGCGGGTGCCAGGTATGAGGTCGTTCATCCGATTGAGGAGCCGAAGGAAGGTGGACTTGCCGCACCCCGACGGACCGATGAGGGCCGTGACCCGTCTCGCCTTGATCTCCATAGTGACATCCTTCAACGCCCGGACATCCCCGTAATAGAAGTCCAGATGGATCACCTCGATGATAGGACGGCCGCTTGACTCCTCTACCATCTCTTCTTCCTTCTCATGCGGGCCCTGACAGCGATGGCGACGAAATCGAGCCCCAACACCAGGGCCATGAGGACCAGCACCGTTCCGTATTGCAGCGGACGGGTCTCGTCTATGTGTGTGCCTGCGGTGGCCAGGACAAAGACGTGGTAAGGCAAGGCCATCACGGGGTCGAAGACCGAACTGGGGAGGTGGAGGGCGTAGAATGTGGCCGCGGTGAACATGATCGGGGCGGTCTCCCCCGCCGCCCTGCCGATCCCCAGGATGCTACCGGTGAGGATCCCCGGCAGGGCCGCGGGCAGCACCACCTTCCTGATGGTCTGCCACCTCGTGGCCCCGAGGGCCAGGGAGGCCTCCCGAAACGTGGCCGGGACCTGCCTCAAGGCCTCTTCAGAGGCACCGATGACTACCGGGAGGATCAGAAGGCCCAAGGTGAAGGAACCGGCCATTATGCTGGTGCCCATCCCGAAGAAGACCACGAAGAACGCCAGCCCGAAGAGCCCGAAGACCACCGAAGGCACCCCCGCCAGGTTCTGGATCCCCAGCCGAACGATCGTCAGCGTCTTGCCCTCTTTGGCGTACTCGCTCAGGTAGATGGCGGAGGCGACCCCCAATGGGAGGGCCACCAATATGGCCCCCAAGGTCAGGAGCAGCGTCCCGACTATGGCGGGGAAGATCCCCCCCTTGGTCATGGAATCCCTGGGGAAGTCCGTGAGAAAGCCCCAGCTCATGGCCCCGATGCCGTGGACGACAAGGAAAAGGATTATCCCCCCCAAGGCCGCCAGCACCAGAAACGAGGCAAATCGGATCGAGGCGAAGGCCGCCTTCTCGCGGCGTCTCCTTGTCTTGAGTTGACCTCTCACAGCGTGGCCGAACCTCTTTGCTGGAATCGTCGTGACAGCCAGGCCGACACCAGGTTGAAGGTGAACGTCAAGAAGAAGAGGACCATCCCGATGGCGAAGAGGGCGTGGTAATGATCGCTTCCGTGAGCCGCCTCCCCCATCTCCGCCGCGATGGAGGCGGGCATCGGCCGGACCGAATCGAATATGCTCGAAGGGATTTGGGCAGCGCCTCCCGCCACCATCAGCACGACCATGGTCTCCCCGATGGCCCTGGACATCCCCAAGATGACGGCTGTGCAGATCCCGGACAGGGCCCCGGGGACGAGGACCCTGCTCATGGTCTCCCATCTGGTGGCGCCCAATGCGTACGACGCCTCCAGGAGTTCCTGCGGCACAGAATACAGGGCGTCCTCGGATATGCTCGCGATGGTGGGTATGGCCATGAGGGCGAGCATGACAGAGGCGTTGAGGATATTGAGCCCGGTGGGTATGTCCAGAAACTCCTGCATCAATGGAGCGACGACGACCATGCCCAGGAACCCGAGGACCACCGATGGGAGGCTGGCCAGAAGCTCGATGGCAGGCTTGATCACCTCACGGAGCCTTGCCCCGGCAACCCCAGCCAGATAGAGGGCAGATCCCACCCCCAGTGGCACAGCGATGAGGGAGGAGGCCACAGCCACGACCAGCGATCCCACGATGAGGGGGAAGATCCCGAAGTCCGGCGGATCGTATGTGGGATACCAGACGCGGCCGAGGAAGAAATCCTTGGGGCTCACGGTCTTGAATATGGCGACGCCCTCGTTGAAGAGAAAAAGGACGATCAATGCCATCACCAGAAGGGAGACACTCGCGAATCCCAGGAAAAAACGCCCCGCCCACTTCTCCCCCTGCACGAGGCCACCTTTCTCTCTAGATCTTTTTTCCACCGCTTCCTCACCCAAGAGGAAGAGCCGCGTCCCCAACCGATCCCGTTTGAACCAGATAAAAAAACCTACTGCCTGTCACTCAGGCGGCATCAAGGCCTGCCCTGCACACTTGGGGTCCGGGGCAGGCGCCGGGGTCCAGCAGGCCGAAAAGATACGGCTATGTGGTCCCTCCCGAAAGTGATCCCGGATCCGCCTCAACGCTCCTGGCGAAATGATCAAGCTCAGCTTCTTATGGTCCTGAAAGGAGTTTTCGAGAATGTGACAACCATGTTACAAGGAGGTGACGAGGCCACTTGGGGGGGGACCCCAGTGTCGCAGTGACCCCGCCGCCTCCAGCAGGGTCATCTGAGTGGCACGAACCCCTCCTGCTGTGCTATCTGCTGCCCGGCCGGGCCCTTGACGAAGTCGAGGTAGGCCTTGACGGGTCCTTGGGGCTCACCGCGGGTGAACATGTAGAGCTCCCGCGATATGGGGTAGGAGCCGTCCCTGGCCGTGGAGGCGTTGGCCTCCTTTCCGCCGACCCTGAGGGGTTTCAGCTTCGGATTGAGATAGCCTATCCCCACATAGCCGATGGCGTACTTGTTACCGGCCACGGCCTGCGCCACAGCACCGTTGGATGCCTGGAGCTGTGCGTCGGGCCTCACCCTCTCGTCCTTCAGGACCTTGTGGTTCCACACCTCGAAGGTCCCGGAGCTGGAATCTCGGGATATGACCACTATGGGCTTATCTTCACCCCCCACCTCCTTCCATCTCTTGATCTTGCCTGTGTAGATGTCCTTGAGCTGCTCAAGGGTGAGATCCGAGACCTTGTTGGCGGGATTGACCACAGGCACTATGCAGTCGTAGGCCACCACATGCCGGACCACCGTCGCCCCTTTGGCCTTGGCGGCCTCCAACTCCTTTTCCTTCATGTCGCGGGAGGAATTGCCGATATCCGCTGTGCCATCGATTATGGCCTTGATCCCGTCGCCGGAACCTGATCCGGCCACCGAGATCCTTACCTCAGGGCGTTTCTTCATGAATTCCTCGGCCGCCTTCTGGGCGATGGGAAGTACAGTGGTCGATCCGGTGATGCTCACCCTCTCTTGCGCCCAAGGCCCCCCGTGGCCTGGGATCGCCCCGAGGATGCAGACCGCTGTCAGAATCGCCATCACTGCAAGCATCGGTACTTTTCTCATCTATTGTCCTCCTTTCTCCTCTTCTTCGCCGCTCGGGGATGGAAGCCGGATTCCCTCCGGCTTCTTCCAAACAGGATGAAGGGTCGCTGTTACGGCTCTGTTACGGGGGTGTGGAGTTTCGGTTTCCGCCTCCTATCGCGAGGGATCCGTCGCGCCGCCTTGCATCTCGGTCTCCCCTTTGCTACCCTCTTCTCCGTCCTTCCGCAGCCTTCGGCTCTCCATGGGCCGGGGATGCCGATCCGTTGGCCCTGGGGCGCTGTGGTTTGCTGGGAGGGGATCCGGGATGCCGGCCCGCAGATACTCGGGCTGGCTCTCCGAAGGGGGAAGCCCATGCCGATCATCACCATCTCGAGGGGGGCCTACAGCCGGGGCAAGGAGGTGGCGGAGAAGGTCGCCCAGCGACTCGGCTACCAGTGTATCGCCAGGGAGGTCCTCTTGGAGGCCTCGGAGAAGTTCAATATCCCCGAGATAAAGCTCCTCCAGGACGTCCACGACGCCCACGCGAGCCTGGAGCGGTTCCTTTACGGAAAGGAACAGTACCTGGCCTACATCCAGAACACGCTGCTGAGGCTCGTTCAGAAGGACAATGTCGTCTATCACGGTTTCGGAGACCATTTCTTTTTCAAGGACGTAGGGCATGTCCTCAAGGTCCTCATCCTGGCGGACATCCAGGATCGGGTGAAGCTCGTGATGGAGCGGGAGGGGATAGTCAGGCAGGCCCTTCGTTACGTGAAGACCGTGGACGAAGAGCGGAGAAAGTGGGGCAAGCTCTTCTACGGGGTGGACATATTCGACCCTCGCCTCTACGACCTGATCCTGCATATCAAGAAGGTCACGGTGGACGATGCCGTGGACATAATATGCCACACGGCCAAGCTGAAGAACTTCCAGGCTACCCCGGAATCTCGCAGGGCGCTGGATGATCTGGTCCTGGCCTCGGAGGTCAAGGCCGCCCTCATCGACATGAAGCCCGATGTGGAGGTCTCCGCGAAGCGAGGGGAGGTCTTCGTCCGCACCAAGGCGCCCGAGGGCGAGGAGGAGGAGTTGATCGGGCGGATAGAGGAGATCGCCAAAGGGGTCCCAGGGGTGACGCAGGTCAAGGTCCAGGCGATCCCTGCGGTCTTCCCGGGATGAAGGCAAGAGGCTCTCATCCCGGCACTATTATCTTGAAGGTGCTTCCCCGGCCCGGGGTGCTCTCCACCTCCACGCGTCCCCCGTGCGCCTGGGCCACGTGTTTGACGATGGAGAGGCCTAGCCCTGTGCCCCCCATCTCGCGAGAGCGGGCCTTGTCCACCCGGTAGAACCTGTCGAAGATGCGGGGGAGGTGCTCCTCAGGGATGCCGCAGCCCGTGTCGGAGACGATGAAATGGATCTCGCTTCCTTCTCGCTTTGCCTCGACGGTCACGGTGCCGCCTGAGTCAGTGTATTTGACCGCGTTTTCCAGCAGATTGACGAGGGCCTGTTCCATTTGTTTCCTGTCTCCCCTGAGGGCAATACCGCGATCCGGGAGTTCTTCGAGCAGTACGATCTCCTTTTCCTTGGCCAGGTGACTGACCGCGGCGAGGGCCGCGCGGATCAACTCCTCGACCTTTATCTCCTCGCGGCGCGACGGGGGTTCTCCTGACTCTATGCGGGCCAGGTCGAGGAGGTCCTCCAGAAGGTCTCTCAGACGGCTTGCATGCCTCTGGATCATCTCAACGAACTGCCTGGCGTATCGAGGGTCTTCCACCGCTCCACCCAAGAGGGTCTCCACCGAGCCGGCGATGGCCGCCAGCGGTGTCCTGAGCTCGTGGGAGACATTGGCCACGAAATCCCTTCGGACCTCCTCCACGCGTTTCCTTTCCGTGATGTCGTGGAACACGGCCACGGCCCCCGCCCGAAAGGCCTCCCCTGCGAGGCGCACCACGTGGATCTCCAAGGACCTCGGATTGGGGGGGAGGGTCCGGATCTCCAAAGATACATGCTGGGTGCCCCCCAGGACTTGCTTCAGTGCCTCCTGGAGGTCAACGCTTCGAAGCATCTCCAAGGGGGTCCGTCCGGGGGGATCGGCATCCATCCGCAGCATTCGGCGCAGGGCCTGGTTCACCAAGACTATCCTCCCCTCCCCGTCGGTCACCAAGACCCCTTCCACCATCCCCGTGAGGATCGCCTCCAGGCGGTCCCTCTCCAAAGTGACGGCCTGGATCTCGTTCCTGAGCTGTCCCGCCATCTGATCGATGGCCTCTCCCAGGTCGCCGACCTCGTGGGTGTTATGGAACCTCGCGTGGGGATGCAGGATGGACGAGGAGACCTTCTCGGAGATCGTGTCCAAGTCCCTTATCATCCTGAGGGATGCCCGGGACAGGTCCTTCACCGGTCGGGCGATGCGACGGGCCACCAGGTAGGCCACCCCGACGGCCAAGAGGACCCCCAGAAGGGATGCCCAGAGGATCGATCGCTCCGTTGCCGCCGCCTCCCTGTCGACCCGGTCCAGGGGGATGGCCAACCGCAATACCATTTGGGGCTCGTCCGCAGTGCCCAAAAGGCCGGCCACGTAGAGCAGGTCAATCCCCAGGCTCGCGCTGCGCCTCAGGCCCCAGCCCTGTCCGCTCTTGAGGGCATCCCTCACCTCCGGGCGGGAGGCGTGATTCTCCATGCCCGGCAAGGCCTTTTCGTCGAACTGAGAGTCGCCCAGCACCCTCCCGTCAGGGGCGATGAAGGTGACCCGCATGCCCAGCATGTGCCCGAGCTCATCGGCCAGTGCGTCCAGGGAGCGTCGATGCGGCTCCTTTATCCATCCCTCCGAGATCAAAGCGCTCACCAAGGCTATGTCCTTGGCGAGGGAATCCTTGATCTGAGCCACCATCAGCTCCCTGAAGGAGTAGCTGAGCACCCAACCCATCAGGAGGATAGTGCACAGGGCTACCAGCAGACACCCCCCCAAGATCCAGACGTGAAAGGAAAGCCTGGTCCTCATGGGACCTCCCGGAATCGGTAGCCTACCCCCCGCAGGGTCTCGATGAGCCTTCCTGCGCCTCCCAATTTCATTCTCAGCCTTCGGACATGGGTGTCCACTGTGCGAGAATAACCCTCGTACGTGTATCCCCAAACACGGTCCAGCAGGACCTCTCGGGTCAAAACCTTCCCGGCGTTGGCCGCGAGCTGATGAAGGAGTCGAAACTCCGTGGCGGTCAGCTTCAGCGGTCGCCCATCCACCTCCACCCTGTGTCGATCGGGATCGATGAGCACTCCCGCGAAACGGAGGACCCCGGGGGTTTCGGGTCGCTCACGGGTCCGCTTCAAGATGGCCTCGGCCCTGAGCACCAGCTCCCTCATGCTGAAAGGCTTGGTGATGTAATCGTCAGCGCCTATCTCGAAGCCGACTATCCTGTCCACTTCCTCGGACTTGGCCGTCACCATCATGATGGGGATGGAGCGCGTAGCCTCCGCCTGGCGGATCCGCCGGCAGACCTCTTTCCCTTCCATCTTGGGGAGCATCAGGTCCAGGATCACCAGGTCGGGCCGTTCCCTCTGGGCCAGGTGGAGCCCCTGCAGCCCGTCGCAGGCCTTCAGGACCCTGAAACCAGCCCGCGCGAAATTGTATTCCATCAAATCGAGGAGGTCCGCCTCGTCTTCGACCAATAGGATCGTCTTCTGTGCCATGATCCGCTGGCCCCTTCTGTGATAGACAGTGAGACGCTGTCTCTCAAGCGGATTGTATCCCATAGGAGGGCAAAGGCAAGCAGATCCTTGGGACAGGTGCCATGCTCGCCGATTGAAATCCCATGGGAGTGCAAGTAATATCTGGCCAGGATGGCGCAGTTTCCCCGGAGAATGGAGGTGACCGATGAAGCGGGTTGCCGATGTGATGACCCACGATCCGAAGGTGATAGGGCCGGATAGCCCCATAGGAGAGGCCCTGCGCTCCATGCGGGAGGGAGGGTTCAGGCGTCTGCCCGTGGTCGAGGGTGGCCGTCTGGTGGGGATCCTGAGCGACAGGGACCTCAGGCAGGCCATGAACATCCCTATGATCGTTCGGGAGAAGCATTACGACGATTACGTGTTGGGGCATGTGCAGGTTGGCACCTGCATGACAGCCGAGGTCTTGGTGCTTTCCCCGCAGGACTCCCTGGAAAAGGCGGCCAAGCTCATGCGAGACAAAAAGGTGGGTGGATGCCCGGTCCTCGAGGATGGACGTCTCGTGGGGATGATCACAGAGTCCGACCTGCTGGGCTATCTCATCGAGTGTCTGGAGAGGGGGATGCTCATCTGAATGGGCGGCCAATGGAGAGAGTCTGCCTGCGCAACCGCACCGACGGAGGGGTCAAAGGATGTTCTTCCCTTGTCAAATGGAGGTCCAAAGGATATTTTATTTGTCAGGCGTTGGGCTGACATCGAGAGGCTATGTATCGCAAGTGATCACAGGGTGACGGCGCTTCTCGGAGCGGCTTGGCGGAGGCGCTTTGATCTTCCAGGATTTGGACCTGGGGGAAGCCCTCTAGGCCGAAGCTGAGCTGAGGCCGGCCGAGGCAGGGGGCGAGGATCCCCCGGAGGCCAGATCCTTTGGAGAATCGACCGCCGAAGACTTGAAGTGGAGAGGAATGCCGCCACCCCCCGTGACCAGTTGCTATGTATCGAGGACAAGGGGATGAGTTTCACCGTCATCGGCCGTTCAAGACGGTCCTACCGTTCCGAGGAGGTCATGGAGTGAAGGAGAGATCTTCGACGATCCGCATCGGGGTGCTCGTCTGCCTCGCGTTTCTCCTGGGGGTGATGGTCAACGGCACAGGTCTCCGCTGGGTGCTGGCAGTCCCGAAAGAATCATTCGACCGTTACGAGAAGCTCAAGATCTTCACCGACGTGCTGGCGCATGTGGAACGCAATTACGTGGAGCCCGTCAACGTGGAGAAGCTGATCTACGGGGCCATCCAGGGTATGCTCCAGAGCCTGGACCCGCATTCCTCTTTCATGCCGCCTGACATGTACAAGGAACTCCAGGTGGAGACAAAAGGGACCTTCGAGGGCTTGGGCATCGAGATCACCATCCGGGACGGGGTCCTTACCGTGGTCTCCCCCATCGATGACACGCCCGCTTTTCGCGCGGGGATCAAGGCTGGCGATCAGATCATCAAGATCAACGGGGAGGCCACCAAGGACATGAGCCTCGTGGAGGCCATAAAGAGGCTCAGGGGGCCCAAGGGGACGCAGGTGACCATCTCGGTGCATCGCAAGGGGTGGACCGAGCTCAAGGACTTCTCCATCACCAGGGACGTGATCCCCATAGCGAGCGTCAAACACGAAAGGCTGCCGGACGGATACGGCTACCTGCGGATCAAGAACTTCCAGGAGAATACCTCCCAGGACGTGGAGAAGGCCCTCAGGGATCTGGAGTCTTCCCCCGGAGGCCTCAAGGGCTTGATCCTGGATCTGCGCAACGACCCTGGCGGGTTGCTTCCCGCAGCCATAGAGGTGGCGGACAAGTTCATCGCCTCGGGCGTCATCGTCTCCACAGAAGGAAGGTTGGAGAAAAAAGAGTTCCGAGCCCACTCCGAAGGGACCCGGACGGACTTCCCCATGGTGGTCCTGGTAAACGGGGGGAGCGCGAGCGCGTCGGAGATCGTGGCCGGGGCCCTCCAGGATCACAAACGTGCCTTGATCCTTGGAAGCCGCACCTTCGGCAAGGGATCGGTGCAGTCCATTTACGGTCCCCTGGATGACGGATCGGGGCTCAGGCTCACCGTGGCCCTGTACTACACCCCCAGCGGCAACTCCATCCAGGCCAAGGGGATCACGCCTGACATCGTCGTGGAAGACGATGAATGGGAGTACAAGCCGTCGGCAAAAAGGGTACTGAGGGAGAAAGACCTGTCAGGTCATCTGGAGAAGGACACCGGCAAGTCTGTGGAGGAGTCCAAAGGCCTCAGGGAAGAGCAAAGCAAGGACGTGCAATTGATGAGGGCATTGGAGCTCCTCAAGGGATGGCACGTCTTTCGCGGCCTTTCCGACGCCGCGGCCCGCTGACCGACGGCCCCCCTCTGGCAGGCGCCCGGCAGTATCGGAGGAGGCCTGGGGATCTCCTGACCTGGAGCGTCACAGGGGCCACGGCTCGCGGCCCAGTGACCCCGAAAGGCCCTCGGGCCCCGGTTCAGGCTGGCAAGAGCCCTTGAGGTTCTGATACTTGAGGAGGAGAAAGAGGAAGGAAAAGAAAGGCCCCCTGTGGGTCCTTGCCGCCACGGGTGGGGTTTTGCTCCTGGGGCTCTTCTTCTGGATCTTGTTGTGGCCCGGCACTCACCATGGATCGGTCCCGCCTTTCCCTTCCCTGCCCATGCCCCCCCGGGTCCCCTTGACGGCGGAGGACGCGGCCAGGTGGATGGACGAGAGGCTGGATGCCCTGTGGCATCATCTGGGCGTTGCCCCCTCCAGGGTCCATGTGGAGCAACTCTCGAGTCGGGATTGGGAGGGTGAGAGATGGGAGGTACGCCTCACCGAGGTCGATCTCCCGGAAGGGGTCACGATTGCCAAGGCATCCTCGGCCATCCAAGGGATACCCGCTGGCCTCGATCACGTCTTGGCGGTCCACTGGGCCCTGGATGAACCGGGCCTGCGGGCCGCGGATCTTTGGGTAAACGGTTACCTGACCCACAGGCTGTTTCTGCGTGAGGGGCCGGAGGGGGCCGGTTCGAGGCCACCCGGGAAGGGCGTCGCTCGATTGGCCATCGTCATGGACGATTTGGGCAACGCCTATGGCCCGGCAGCCCGTATGCTGGAGATGAAGGTGCCCATGACCTTGTCGCTTTTCCCTCGTTCTTCGCAGGCACGCAGGATAGCCAGGGAGGCTGGATCGCGCAACATGGAGTTGATGATCCATCTGCCCATGGAGCCGTGGGGGTATCCGGAGAAGAATCCAGGCCCCGGAGCCTTGATGGTCTCCATGAGTGGCGAGGAATTGGGACGGGTCCTTTCAGATGCGCTCAAGGACCTCCCTCAGGTCAGAGGTGTGAACAACCACATGGGCTCCAGGTTCACGGAGGACGAAGGGCGGATGGGAGAGGTCATGGAGTTGCTCGCCGCGAGGGGGCTTTACTTCCTGGACAGCCTCACCACGCCCAGATCCTCCGCGTTCAGGGTCGCTCTCCGCAAGGGGATGCAGGCCTACCGCAGGGACGTGTTCCTGGACGTGTGGAAGGACGAGGAGAAGATCCGGGCCCAATTCAGGAAGCTGATGCAAGTGGCCAGGATTCAAGGCTATGCCATCGGGATCTGCCACCCTTATCCCGAGACCCTGAGGCTCCTGCCGGAACTGGCAGCTATGTCGGAAGGGAAGGGGTTCAGGTGGGTGAGGGTCTCACAGATCCCCGCCCCGGGGGGGTGAGCGTATGATCCTGGACGCCCACGTCCATCTCTTTCCCGAGGAATTCCGACGCGACAGGGAGCGCCTCTGCGAGGAGGACCCGGGCTTCGCCTCCGTCTATTCCGACCCCAAGGCACGGATGGCCTCAACCGCGGAGATCCTCAAGGCACTCGATGAGGTGGGGGCGAGGGCCGCCTTGGTCTTTGGTTTTCCCTGGTCGGTGAGAGGGCTTTGCAAAGAGCACAACGACTTCGTGGCCGAGGCGTGTGGGGCCTCGGGCGGGCGGCTCGTAGGACTTTGCTGCGCCTCGCCATGCCTCGGGGAGTGGGCCGTCCTGGAGGCGGAGCGCTGCCTGGCCATGGGTCTTAGGGGGGTTGGGGAGGTGGCTTCCTACGACGAAGGGGGGTGCGCATACGACTCGCCGTTCTTCCGAGGCGTGTCCGAGCTCCTGGCAAAAAGGGATCTGCCCCTTGTGCTCCACGTGACCGAGTCCGTGGGGCATGCCTATGCCGGCAAAGACCGGACCGACCTGTGGAGACTCTACAACTGGATACAAAGCCACCCCGAGCTACCGATCGTCCTGGCCCACTGGGGAGGTGGGCTTTTTTTCTATGAACTCATGCCCGAGGTTCGCGAGGCCTGCCGGAGGGTCTACTACGACACCTCGGCCTCCCCGTTTCTCTACCGCCCGCGGATCTATGAGATCGCCTTAAAGATAGTGGGGCGCGACCGGATCCTTCTGGGGAGCGACTTTCCCCTTATACACCCGAGGCGTTATCTCGACGAGATCGGGTCCCTGGGCCTTCCTCCGGAGGACACCAGGGGACTCCTGGGGGTCAACGCATCTCGCCTCTTCAGAGTGGAGGTCCCCACCTGAGCGCGCTGCGGTTCCGATGGGGCGGGTTCGAGGACCCCGCGGGAGGTGACCGACGTCGTTGGTGACCTCCGAGCCCCGCCGCTGTATGTCTTGGATCGATGAGGGGCGGGGTCCTCGTGAGTGTCCGCCGGAGGCCGATGAGGGACTCGGTCCTGGGCCCGGCGGTGCTCTCGTTCCCTGCACGGACGAAGGAGGGGTCGTTGGCGCACGAGTTGTGCCCTGTTTGGGTGGGATACCTCCTGATGAATCCCCTCAGGAGGCTCCTGGAGGACCCTTTCAGGCTCCTCGGGCCTTTCGTGGCCCTGGGGATGAGGGTGCTGGAGCCTGGCTGTGGTAGTAACTGGTCACGGGGGGTGGCGGCATTTCTCTCCGCTTCACGTCTTCGGCGCTTGATTTTCCGAAGGATTTGGCCTCCGGGGGATGCTTGCCCCCTCCCTCGGTCGGCCTCAGCTTCGC
>Ga0068707_1000217_pt1 | contig 33738 bp, 25 predicted proteins | sample YNPNPMetaG_FD_66600 | JGI IMG/M metagenome (GOLD analysis project Ga0068707, IMG submission 66600) | Anoxygenic and chlorotrophic microbial mat microbial communities from Yellowstone National Park, USA - YNP NP MetaG | ecosystem: Environmental > Aquatic > Thermal springs > Hot (42-90C) >... | reverse complement strand
TCGAACTGGATGCCGGCGGTGAAGCTCGGGACGGTGGCGTTCAACCGCAGCTGCACCCAGAGGCCCGTGATCGCCCCGGACCGCTCCGGATTCACGAAGAGCCGGCGGCCGGGGGAGAGCCGGAGGCCCTGGAACCCCTCGTCGGTGGCGGGGGCGGGGCGGCCCTCCTGGCGGCCTTCCCAATCCCAGAAGGGGCCGCCCAGTTCGGTGGCGTCGCGGCGCCAGGTGCTGGTGATCCACAGGGTCTGGCGGTGAAGGTCCTCGACCGTTTCCTCCTCGTACAGGCCCGCGTAGCGCTCCCGGAGGAGGCGCACCAGCTCCTTCACGCGCAGGTAGCTGCGTCCCTCGAAGGCCTCGCGGAGTTCGGCGGCGAGGATGGCGGCCTGGACGCTGCCCACCTCGTTGCGGAGCTCCGGATCGTGGGCCGCGAGGGTCTCGAAGCGGGCCAAGGCCTCCCGGGCGGCCCCGTACCGGCGCTCCACGACGTCCTTCTGGACGAGGGCGAGGCCCTCGCGGACCTGCCGGCGCCCCCGCTGCCGCATCTCCTCGGGGCGGCCGGGGGGGCCCCCCGCCCCGAGCTCGGCGGCGCGGGCGAACCAGCGGGCCGCCTGGAACCAGCGGTCGGGGACACCGGAATACCGGAAGCAGACCCCCGCCGCCCGCGCCAGGGGGCCGCTGGACTCGAAGACCGACTCGACGGTCCGCCGCTCCTCCAGGGCGGCCAGCCGGACGAGGTCCTCCGGCACCAGCCGTGCCGGGGACAGCGGCGATTCCCGTCCGTCGCGCGCGCGGAACCGGAGCCCGTCGGGGCCCAGGAGGACCCGCCCCTCGGTCCCGAACGTGCTCAGGGCGACCTCCCTCCCCTCGGGCGAGAGGAGGGAACGGAGCGCCGCCCCGGCCCTCTGCAGGATCCCTTCGAGGTCGAGCGCGTCCTGAAGATCCGCGAGGATCTCGTAGGCCAGGGTGGGTTCCGCCCCGGCCCAGGCCGCCGTGGTCGTGCGGAGCGCCGTGGCGAGGACCTCCGGGTCCTGCACGGTCCCCGGCGCCGCGGCCAGGAGGCCCTCGTAGTTCACGCCCCGGACGCGGGTGAGGTTCCGCTCTCCCGCCTCCCGGCGGGCCGTGAGGAAGCCGGTCACGGCGGCGTAGGCCTCGGCGGTCTTCCGCTCGACGAGGGCGGTCTCGAACGCCGTCCGGATCCGCGCGTATTCCCCGGTGAGCCTCCGAAGGAGGGGATCGTTGTAGCGCCGCTCCCGCTCGGGCAGCTCTGCGCGGAGTTCGAGGAGCGCCTTCTTCCGCTCGGGCTCGGCGTAGCGGAGCATGTCGAGGATGAGAGATTCCGCCAGCCGGAAGTCGCCCTCCTGGAGGCTGCGCTCGAGGTGCTCCTTCTGGCTGTCGAAGCGCCTCCGAAGGACCTCGGCCAGCCGGGCGCGCTCGGCGCGGACCCGTTCCCCCGCGGAAGTCAGGTCGAGGATCTCGGAGGGGAGGGCCTGGAGGGCCCCGGCGCGGGGCACGGGGTCCGGGGGCAGCCGCTCCAGGAACTGCTGGGCCTGCGTCTCGATCGCCTCCAGGAACCGGGCGCGGAGGCCGCGGGCGCGGTCGGCGTGGAGGGTCCCCTGGTTGGCCAGGATGAAGCTGTCGTACCGGCGGAGGATCTCGCCCCAGGACGCGGGGTGGTCGCGCCCGCGGAGGTCGAGCTCCACGATCTGCTCGAGGTTTCCGATCGGCGCCGGATCGGGAGGCGGGCCGGAGGGGGCCGGGGAGGAGGGCGGGGACCCGGCGGGCAGGGAGGGCCGGCGGGCCCGGCCCGCGAGGGCCAGGGCGGCCACGAGGAGCAGGAACGCGGCGGCGGTCAGGCCGATGATCCGCCCGCGGGGGGTGAGCCAAGGAAAGGGCTCGGCGGGCCGGGCCGTCACGGGGCGGTCGGCCAGAAAATTCTCCAGGTCGTCGGCCGCGGCCGCCGCGGTGGGGTAGCGGTCTTCGGGCCGCTTGGCCATCATCTTGAGGATGATGTCGTTGAGGGGCCGCGGGACCCGGCTGTTGAGGGTGGCGGGGGGAATGGGCTTCTCCCGGATGTGCTTGTTGAGGACGGCCAGGGCGGTGGCCCCCACGAAGGGACGCCGGCCGGTCACGAGGTAGTAGAGCAGCACGCCGCAGGCGTAGATGTCCGACCGGGGCGTGGCCCGCTGCCCCCGGGCCTGCTCGGGGGACAGGTAGTAGGGGGTGCCGACGACCAGCCCGTCCTTGGTAAGCTTGAGCGCGCCCTCGGTCTCGATGGCCAGGCCGAAGTCCAGGAGCTTGGGCTGGTCGCCCTTGGCCAGCAGGATGTTGTCCGGCTTGACGTCGCGGTGGACCACGCCCTGTTCGTGGGCGTGGTGGAGGCCGCGGAGGACGCCCACCGCGATGCGGGCGGCCTCCCGGGGCTCCATGGCCCCGAGGGCCTCGACCGCGGTGGAGAGGGATTCGCCCTCGACGTACTGCATCACGATGAAATGACGGTCCTCGGCGTAGCCGACGTCGTAGACCTGGACGATGTTGGGGTGCTCGAGGCGTCCGGCGGTGGTGGCCTCGCGCATGAAGCGGGCGACGTACTCGGGGTCGCGGCTCATGTCGGGGGGGAGGATCTTGACGGCCACCTTCCGGTTCAGGCCGAAGTGCTCGGCCAGGTAGACCGAACCCATTCCCCCCGTGCCGATCTTCTCCAGGAGCCGGCATTTTTCGAGGGTCTTGCCGAGGAGGGGATCCTTCACCGGGAAGCATTATAGCCGTGCGGAGGGGCCCCGGGAAGGGGGAGCCTCCGGGGGTCCGCCCCCGGCGGCGGCGTCCGAGGGGAACAGCACGAAGCGATTTTTCCCGGCGCGCTTGGCGGCGTAGAGGGCCTCATCGGCCTTCAGGAGGAGTTCCCGGGGCTCCTTCGCGTCGTCCGGGAAGACGGCCCCGCCGATCGAGACGGCCAGGGGGACGGGGGTTTTCCGGTACATGAGGCGTTCCTTGTGGATCGCGCCGAGGAGGCGCTCCCCCGCCCGGCGGACCCCCTCCCGGGGGGTCTCGGGCAGGAGGATCTCGAACTCGTCTCCCCCGTAGCGGGCCACCACGGGCCCCGCATCCCGTTCCCGGATGCGGGCCACGAGGTCGGCCTCGCGCATCGTGGAGGACAGGATGCGCCCCAGGTTCTTGAGGGTCTCGTTGCCGGCGTCGTGGCCGAGGGTGTCGTTGACCTTCTTGAAGTCGTCCACGTCCAGCATGAGGAGGCCGAGGGGCCTCCCGTGCCGCCGGGCCCGCGCCACCTCGTATTCCAGGCGCTTCTCGAAATGGCCGTGATTGAGCAGCCCGGTCAGGCCGTCGCGGATGGAGCGGCTGTAGAGGAGGGCGTTGTCGATGGCCACGGCCGCGTGGTCGGTCAGGATCTCCGCCAGTTCGATCTGCGGGGCCCCGAAGGCCCCCTCGACGTCGGGATTGTCCAGATAGACGGCGCCGACGAGGCGGTTCCTGAGCCGCAGGGGAAGACAGAGAAGGGAGAGAAGGTCCCGATCCTGCGGGCGGTCGGGGGGACAAAGGGCCGGATCCCGCCGGGCATTCCCCGTCACGACCCGCCGGCCGGTGTCGCGGACGAGCCGGAGGACGGTGCGGCAAACGCCCCGCTCGGGGAGCCGGAGATCCCGCCGGGAGCGGTCGCGGGAGAGCTCCACCTTGAATTTCTCCCCCTCGAAGACGACGAGGGTCCCCCGCCGGGCATTGCAGAAGTCGATCATCGTGTCGAGGATCGTGGCGACGAGGCGGCGGAGGTTGTGTTCGGTGTTGATCTTCCTGAGGACGTCGAGGACGGGCTTGAGGTCGCGGAGGCCCGTGCCGAGCGCGGGAGGAGGGGGCTCGGCGGGGACCTGGACGGGGACCTTCCAGAGATCGCTGCCGCTCTGGGGGTCGCCGCCCATGGCGGAGACGACCGCCGGGTTGCGGAGGAACCGGTCGCGCGCCTCCTCCGGGAGGGGGTCGGCGAGCCTTCGGATGGTTTCCACCGCGGCCCGCCGCCAGGCCGCCCCTTCCTCCTCCCGCCCCGCCTTCCGCAGGGCGCCGGCCAGGGCGGCCTGCACCAGCCAGGAGGTCTCCGCATCGGCCCCTTCTTCGAGCTCCCGCGCGGCCGTCCGCAGGATCTCCAGGGCGGGGCCGGACTCGCCGATCCGATCCAGGCAGATTCCCTTGACCAGGCAGGCCCGAGCCCTGATCCAGGGGGAGGAGATCCGGGAACCGGCGGCGTAGGCCTCCTCGGCAAAGACGCGGGCCTCGGCGTAATCCTCCCGGGACATGGAGAGTTCGGCCGAGACGAGGCGGGCGAAGGCCGAGCCCTCCCGGTCGGGGTGGGGGTTGAGGATTTCGAGGGCCCGGTCGATCTGGGCCTCGGCCGCGTCGAACTCGGCCAGCCTCAGGTGGGCCAGGGCCCCCACGGCCAGGGCATATCCGAGGACGACGGAGTTCCCGGTGCTCCGGGCCAGGTCCTGGGCTTCCCGGGCGAAGCTCTTGGCCTTGGCCGGGTGGTTCAGCAGGCAGAGCGCATGGGCCGCGGCGCCCAGCGCCTCCGCGGCCTCCTCCCGGCGGCCCTCCTTGAGCCGCTCGAGGGACAGCCGCTTGGCCTCGAGGAAGGCGTCCTGGTACCGGCCCTCACGGATCTGCCGGTGGAGGTTTTCGACCAAGCGGGGGGATGATAGCATGGGGGACCGGCGGCCGACAAATCGTTTGCCGGCGTTGGCCCCGCCGCGGCACGAAGGATAGAATGAGGGGGACGGGAGGATCCGTCATGATCGGCGCGTTCATCCTGGCGGCGGCCCTGGCCCAGGGGGAGGCGGAGGAGTACCGGGAGAGGCTGGGGAAGATCGCCCGGAACGCCGCCGCCCGGCATTATGCCATCGGGGAATACCTGTCCACCGCCGGGATGCACCAGTGGGCGCGGGAACAGTACTACAAGGCGGTGGAGCTGGATCCCGACCACGCCGGGGCCCGCCGGCGCCTGGGCTACCGGAAGGGGGAGGACGGCTCCTGGGAAAGCGATCCCGCCCTCAAGCAGGAGTTCGCCAACAAGAAGCAAGGGAGCGACGCCGAGAGGGTTCGGAACGCCTACAACGAGCGCCTGGAGAGCGCCGGGAAGGATCTGGGGCGCCAGTGGGCCGACCTGGGGCACTGGTGCAAGAAGAACAAGATGGAGGCCGAGGCCGCGGAGGCCTTCCGGAAGGCCCTGGAGTACGACCCGAACCTGGCGGCGGTCCGCAAGGAGCTGGGATTCGAGAAGGATCCCCGGGGCGGCTGGCTGTCCCGCTTCGAGCGCGAGCTGCGACGGGAGATGAAGGAGGGGCTGGCGAAGGCGCCCTCGGGGAATCCCGTGGACGTCTCCACCCCCGCCGAGCAGGCCCTCGGTCAGAAGCACCGCAAGCGGGAGAGCGAGCATTTCCTCGTCGAGTCGCCTCACCTCTCGGACGAGCAGCTGGCCGTCCTGATCCAGCACGCCGAGCACGCCTACGCCCTGTACCACAAGATCTTCGACCGCGCCGACGGATTCGGGGGGACCAAGCTGAATTTCGTGGCACTCCAGAGCCGGGCCCAGCACGAGCGGTACGTGGACGCGTTCGAGACCCGGGGCAAGGCCCACCGCGACCTGGCGAAGAAATCCCAGGGCCAGATGGGATTCCCCATGTGCGAGTGGTACCAGGAGACGGTCTCGGAACCGGGGCTGCAGGACTGGGTGGTGCACTCCACGGTCCAGGTGCTGTCCAACCTGTTCGTCCGGGGGGAGCACCACTGGCTGCACGAGGGGATTTCCTACTACTTCACGCGGCTCATGAAAGGCACCGCCTCCACCTACTGCGTGGACCTGGCCGGGACGACCACCGGCGGGCGCGGAAAGAACTACCAGGACTGCGGCAACTGGCCGGTGGTCTGCAAGGTGTGGGTGCGCGAAGGCCGGGATCCGGACCTCCACGCGATCCTCAAGTGCGAGAACCTCGCCGAGCTGGACGGGGCCGAAACGGTCAAGGCCTGGAGCCTGGTGGATTTCCTCCTGGTGGAGCACCGGGAGAAGTTCCTCGCCCTGTGCCGGGCCCTCGCGGAGGCCCCCGTCGAGAAGGCCCTGAAGGACGTCCTGGGCTGGTCGATCGCGGACCTGGACCGGCACTGGCGGGCGTACGTCCGGGCCTCCTACTGAGAAGCGGCCTCACTCCCGGAGGAACCGCGTCAGGGGCTTGAGCCGCATCGACAGGCGGCGGAGGAGCCACTCCTCGATCGCCACGTCGCTGGTGTCCCTCAGCTCGGGCCGGAGGCGGGGAATCTCCAGCTCCGCGCGGGCCATCGTCCGGTGGCCGCCCGCCGAGCCGTACTCGAGGAAGAGCGCCTCGGCCATCCGCCCCGCGTGCTTGCGCAGGCCGTCGGAGCGGAAGACCACCACCACCCGCTCCCCGCAGCGGCAGGCGGCGGCCACCCAGGAGATCCCCGCCAGCTTGATGAAGAAGTCCGCCACGTGGACGCACATGTCCGGATTGGCGATCGTCCCCAGGTAGGAGAAGACCACGTCCCGCGAGATCTTCTTGTTCGAGATGGCCACGACGAAGTGGTCCAGGGTCTCCTGGGGGAGCTGGGACAGCTCGATGGTCCGCACCAGGTTCTCGTCGGACCGGACCCGCAGGTAGCGGAAGGCGGAGACGTCCGCGTCGCTCACGTTGCGGGTCAGGTTGGCCGTGTCGATCTTGAGGCCGTAATAGAGGGCGGTGGCGACGCGCTTCGTCATCCGCTGGCCGGAGTGCTGGTAGTACTCGGTGAGGATCGTGGAGGTCGATCCGTAGGTGGGACGGACGTCCGCGTAACGGCGCGCCCCCAGGTCCGTCAGGGGGTGATGGTCGATGATCACGTCGAAGCGGGGACGCCCGTCGGCGGGAAAGAAGGAGGGCTGGGCATCCACGGTGGCCACGATCGTGAAGGCGGTGACCAGATCCGGGACGAACTTCCGCGCGGGGATCTTGAGGAGATTCGCCATCGCCGTGTTCTCGGGGCGGCTGAACTGGCCGGTGTAGGCGATCAGGCAGGGACCGGCGTGCCCCTGCAGGAGATCCTGCAAGGCATAGGCGCTGGCAAGGGCGTCGGGGTCGGGGTTCCCCCAGATCAGGATCAGCAGCGGGGACCCCCGAACCGCCCGGCGGAGGTCCTCCACCCGCTGGTTCCCCGCCGCCCGGCGCTGGAGCTCCCGCAGTTCGTTGCGGTACATGAGCCCCTCGTCCCGGATGATGAAGTCGGGGAATTCGCGCACGAGGGAGCGGGAGGCCACCGGCGTGAAGACCATCACGGAGGCGGGCACCTTCTGGGCCCGGAGATTCTCGAGGATCGCCCGAAGGGGCCCCTCCTCGTACTCCGTCACGATCACGAAATCCCCGGGATCCAGGGCGTGCTCCGGGGGATCGAAACGGAAGCCGGCCGGATTGTCGCCGATGACCGTGGCCAGGGACCGGCTGGTGCCCAGGGCCTCCCGGATCTGCTCGATACGATGACCCCGCCCGAGGATGTAGATTTTCATGGTCCCTGCCGCGGGCCTATTATAGGCTTGTCCCGCGCCATGGTAAAGGTGCTCATCGCCGGGGCCCACGGAGGGCTCGGCCGGGCCTTCGCCGCCCGCATGGAGGGGGAATTCGAGGTGCACGCCCTCGGCCGCCGGGAACTCGACGTCACCCGGCGCAACGAGGTGTTCTCCCGCGTCCGGGACCTCCGCCCCCAGGTCGTCATCGACGCGGCCGGACTCACGGAGGTGGACCGCTGCGAGCACGAGAAATGGCTGGCCTACCTCGTCAACCGCGACGGGGCCGACCACCTGGCCCGGGCCGCCGCCTCGGTGGACGCCCTGGTGGTCTACCCCAGCACGGATCTCGTCTTCGACGGAGAACGGCAGGTGCCCTACCGGGAGGTGGATCCCCCCAACCCCCTCTCGGTCTACGGCGACACCAAGCTGGCCGGGGAGCTGGCGGTGATGAGCGCCTGTCCCCGCCACCTGGTCCTCCGCACCGGCTGGCTCTTCGGGACCTTCGGACGGAGCCTGCTGAACGAGATCCTGGAATGGCAGGACGCGCAGGAGATCGTCTTCGTCCCGAACGACCAGCGCTCCCAGCCCACCTCCCAGGCCGACTTCGTCTCCGCCGCGGTCGAACTGATCCGCCGGGGCCAAACCGGACTGTTCCACGTGGCCAGCGACGGAGTGGCCACCCCCCTCGAGTTCGCCCGGAAGGTCGGCGAGCTTCTGGGCCCCCCGGCAATCGAGGTCCGCCCCCGCCGGCGCGGGGGGGACGGACCTCCCGCCGCCCTCCGGCCGCGCTATTCCGTCCTGGACTGCGGCAAGATCGAGGCACTGGGGATCCGGATGCGCCCCTGGACGATGGGGCTCCGGGAGTGTCTCGAATCCATGGGACGGAAGGTCTCTCCGTGAGGGTCAGCCGCCGCTGAAGAGGTCCAGGAGGCCCCCCGCCAGGAGGACTCCGCCCACCGCGGCGTTCACGGAGAAAAAGGCCTGGTTCAGCCGGCGGAGGTCGTCGGGCCGCACCAGGGCGTGCTCGAGCCCGAGGAGCGCCCCCACCGCGGCCGCCGTCCCGTACCAGAACGGTCCGCGCCCGGCGGACCAGCCCGCCCCCAGGAGCGCCCCCACGGCGGCCAGGTGCGACAGCCGGGAGACGGACATCGCCCCCCGGAGCCCCAGGGAGGCCGGGACCGAGTGCAGCCCCTTCCGGCGGTCGAATTCCAGGTCCTCGCAGGCATACAGGATGTCGGCCCCGGCGATCCAGAAGGCCACCGCCGCCCCCAGCAGATAGGGGAAGGGACGGCCCGCCGCCTGGGGGGCCACCGCCAGCCAGGCCCCCACGGGGGCCAGCCCCAGGGAAATCCCGAGCACCCAGTGGCTCAGCGCCGTGAATCGCTTCGTGAAGGAATAGCCCAGGATCACCGCGAGCGCCGCCGGCGACAGCCGCAGGCAGAGATCGTTCAGACGCCAGGCCGAGACGACAAAAAGGGCGACCATGGCCAGGGTGAACCCGGAAGCGAAGCGCGACGTGATCCGCCCCGAGGGGATCGCCCGCCCCCGCGTGCGGGGATTCTCCGCGTCCAGGTCCGCGTCGGCGACACGGTTGAAGGCCATCGCGGCGCTGCGGGCCGACACCATGGCCACGAGGATCCAGAAGAGCTGCCCCGCGGAGGGCACCCCCCCGGCGGCGTGAAAGGCGGCCACGAGCGCCCAGGGGAGGGCGAAGACGGAGTGCTGGAACTTGATCATCTCCAGCAGGAGGACGAGCTTGGCCAGCGGACCGGCCTTGCGGGCCCCTTCCATGTCGATGATCCGGGACGAAATCTTCGAAACCCCGGTCGCCGGATTCTATCATGGAGGGACGAACGGACGCGAGGACCTGGGACATGTCGGAGCCGCCCGGTGCGGAAGCGCCGCAGCCCCCGCGGGAAGCCGTCCCCGGACATGCGGGGCCCGCCCCGGAATCTTCGCTCCCCCCGCCGGAACCGTTGAGCCCCGCGAAGGTCACCCCCTCTTCCCTTCAGGCGGCCCTCAGGGCGGGACGCCTCGGGGAGGTCCTCACCGTCCTCCAGCAGGCCTCTCCCGTGCGGCGGGCCGAACTCTTCGTGCAGCTGCGGCCGGCCGCGCGCCGGGAGATCCTCCGGGCGGCGGCCCCGGAGCTTTCGGCCTCCATCCTGGCGGATTCCGACAGCGCCAGCGTCGTGGGCCTCCTGGAGGAAATCGGCCCGGCCGCCCTCGCCCCCGCCCTGGGCCTGATCCCGCCGGACAACCTGGCGGACATCCTCCTGCGCCTCCCCGAGAGGCTGCGGGAGGAGGTCCTGAGCCTCCTGGACGGCCCCCTGCGGGGGGAGGTGCGGGCCCTCCTCTCGTTCGACCCCGGGACCGCCGGCGGTCTCATGACGACGCGCTACCTCAGCGTTCCCGAGGTCGTCTCCGTCGGAAGGGCCCTCGAACTCCTCCGGGCCGCACGGGGGGCCGACGGGGCCTCGTACATCTACATCGTGGACGCCGGCGGCCGCCTCGTCGGCGTGGCGCCGCTGCGGAAACTCATCACCGCCAACCCCCGCCGCCCCATCCGGGAGATCATGGTCGGCGAGGTCGTGCGCCTCCGGGCCTCCACCCCGCGGGAGGACATCGTCCGGATGTTCTCGCAGTACCACTTCCTCTCCCTCCCCGTCGTGGACGACAAGGACCGGCTGGTGGGGATCGTCACCTCCGACGACATCATGGCCGCGATGCGGCAGGCCGGGGAGGACGTGATCCGGGGCCTCACGGGGGTGGATCCCGGGGAGGCCCTCAAGGAAACCTTCGCCGCGGCGCGCGGCCGGATCCCCTGGATCACCGTCACCCTGGTCGGGGGCCTGGGATGCGCGCTGGTCGGCCTCCTCTTCCGCCGGACGCTCGCGGAACTGGTCGTGCTGGGGCTCTTCATCCCCGTCGTCCTGGCCCTCGGGGAGTCGGTCGGGGCGCAGACCGTCTCGGTCGTGCTGACCACCCTGGGGGACGAGGCCCCCGGGGGACCGGGGCTCCGCCGGTTCCTCCTCAAGGAGATCCTGGTCGGCCTCCTCGTGGCGGCCTACGCGGCCGTCGTGATGAGCCTCGTGTCCGCCCTCTGGCTGAAGGAGCCGGGGCTCGGGATCGTCATCGGGGCCGCGGTGCTCCTGTCGGTCTCCTGGGCCGCCCTGCTGGCCGTCGCCGTACCGCGCCTCATGAGAAGATTCCGGGTGAATCCCGCGATCGCCAGCGGGCCCCTGGTCCTGGTGTTGACCGACCTGTCCACCCTGTTCGCCTACTTCGGGGGGGCCGCCCTCTTTCAGGCATTGTGGCGACATTGACACGGCCGGGGGGCAAAGCTACCCTCCGGCGGTCCGTAACCGGTACCCTCTTCCCGGGAGAATGCCATGGCCGGACTCGATCTCCGACTCGGGGATCTCGACCGGTTGTTCCCGAAGGACCTCACCCCCGACCAGCGGGCGCGGGCCAAGACCCTCTTCCTGGAAGAGCTGGCCCTCTCGGCCCACCGGTTCTACCGCGGGAAGATCATGACCGCGCCCAAGGCGGGCCTCTGGGGCTTCAACTGGTTCAACGTGTGGTACACCCCCGGCGTCTCCCGCGTCTCGCGCGCGATCCGGGACGCCGCGGAGGAGTCGTTCGAACTCTCCAACCGCGGCAATCTCGTCGCCGTCGTGTCGGATTCCACCCGCGTGCTCGGCGACGGGGACTGCACCCCGCCGGGCGGCCTGGGGGTCATGGAGGGAAAGGCCTTCCTGATGAAGTACCTGGGCGGAGTGGACGCCGTCGCGCTGTGCGTCGACACCCGGGATCCGAAGGGGGTGCCCGACCCGGAGCGTCTCATCGAGTTCGTCCGCATGGCCGAACCCTCCTTCGGGGCGGTGAATCTGGAGGACATCTCCCAGCCCAACTGCTACCGGGTGCTGGACGCCCTGCGGGAGCGGTGCGAGATCCCGGTCTGGCACGACGACGCCCAGGGGACGGGGTGCGTCACCCTGGCGGGGCTCCTCAACGCCCTGAAGGTGACGGGGAGGACCCTGGAGAAGGCCCGGATCGTCCTCCTGGGGGCCGGGGCCTCCAACACCACGATCGCCCGCCTGATCCTCCGGGCGGGCGGCGACCCGGGGCGCATGATCCTTTTCGATTCGCGCGGAGGGCTGCACCGCCGGCGCACCGATCTGGAGGCGGACCCCCGCTTCTACCGCAAGTGGGAGCTTTGCCGGATCACCAACCCGGACGCGATCGACGACATCGAGACCGCCCTCCGGGGGGCCGACGTCCTCATCTCCCTGAGCCGGCCCGGGCCGGACGTGATCCGGCCCGCCTGGATCCGGGGGATGGCCCGGAAGGCCGTCGTCTTCGCCTGCGCCAACCCCGTCCCGGAGATCTACCCGCACGCGGCCCGGGAGGCCGGGGCGGCCGTCGTGGCCACCGGCCGGGGCGACTTTCCCAACCAGGTGAACAACTCCCTGGGGTTCCCCGGGATCCTCAAGGGGGCCCTGCTGGTGCGCGCCCGGAAGATCACGGACGAGATGGCCATCGCCGCGGCGCGGTCCCTCGCAGGCTTCGCCGAGAAGCGGGGGCTCAGGCCGGACCGGATCCTGCCGACCATGGGGGAAACGTCGCTGTTCGCCCTGGAGGCGGCGGACGTGGCCGCGGAGGCGGTCCGGAACGGGGTGGCCCGCCGACCGATGGCGCCCGAGGAGGTCCGGAAGCAGGCCCTGCGGGACATCCGGCAGTCCCGGCGGATCCTGGATCTTCTCCAGCGGGAGCGGATCGTGCGTCCGCCCGGACGGGCGATGCTGCGGCGGGCCCTCGAAAAGGCGATCCGCTCGGCACGGGGGTCGCTCTGAGGCCTCCCGCAAAGAAATTGTTTTTCCGGGAACGGGCATCGCCTATAATCGCTCCCGAAGTCGCGCCCTTTTTGAAGTAGTGCCGCCCCGGGCGGCGTTAGGAATAGGGGCGACCGGGAACCGGGAGCGGGAGAAGGGCGGCCATGTCGGACATCGTCACGGCGCGGTGCGCGGCCTGCGGTCATTCCGTCAAGGTGCCCGCCGCCCTGGGCGGGAAAAAGGCCAAGTGTCCCCAGTGCGCCCAGGTGATCACGATCCCCACCGCTCCGGATCCGGGCGGGGAATTCGTCAGCGACGACCAGCTCCCCGAGGTGGCCCGGGACGAGGACATCCTGGAAGGGCTGCCGGCGGAGGACGAGGAAATCGTCGAGGGCGAGCCCGTCGACGAGCGCCCGCTCTCCGGCCGCCGGATGGCCCTCACCCCCCGGCGGGGGACTCCGACGCCGGGGGGAGCCGCGGGGCGCCTGCGGGGAAGCGGGGGATATCCCCGCGTGCCGGGGCGCGGGAGCGGCCGGTCTCCCCGGGAGTCTTCTTCCGCCACCAAAGTGATCGTCGTCGGCATCGCCGCCGCGGCGGTCCTGGCGATCGTATTGGTCGTGATGCTCGGGGGCGGCGGTCGGCGCGGCGGGTCGGCCGGAAAGGGCGAGGGAGAGAAGACCTCCCCGTCGCCCTCCCCTCCCCAGTTCACCGAGGCGGACGCCGCCCTCCAGAAACGGTGCCTGGAGTACATCGCCGCCTTCAACCGGGGAAACGTCCTGGAGATCGTCAAGTTCTACAGCTACGCCCCGAACGAGGAACAGTCGCTCAAGGCCGCCATCAGCGCGCTCCTGGAACAGGGGATCCGCTACGACGACGTGGGATTCAAGGCGACCTCGGCCGCCGCCGGTACTCTCACCTTCGTCCACTCCAAGGGTGAACGAACGATGAACTGGAAGGAGATCGGCGGGGTCTGGCTTATCGTCGACCGACCGTAGCCGACGCCCCGCCGGTTACCGGCCCCGCCGCCGCAGTCCCCCGAGGACCCCCAGGAGCAACAGGGCCTCCAGACCCAGCAGGCCGCAGTGCCGGTGATCCTCCTCCTGGAAGGTCGTGGCGGAGACGGCCTCCGAGTCGGGCCCCGACCCCGCCGCGTTCCGCGCCGCCACCCGATAGTAGTAGGTGGTTTCGTAGGGGAGCCCCGTGTCCGTGTAGGAGGTCCCCGTCACGTTGGCGACGGTGGTGAAGGTCCCCGTGGCCGAGAGGCCGCGCTTGACGTCGTAGGAGATGGCCCCTTCCAGGCTGTCCCACCGAACGGTGATCTGGCGGTCCCCCCCGGTGGCCTGCACGCCCGTCGGGGCGGAGGCGGGAGGGGCCAGCGGAACGGCCGACGCCACGTTCGAGGCAGGCCCCGTCCCCGACCCGTTCTGCGCGGTGACGACGAAGAAGTACTCCGTTCCGGTAACGAGGCCGGTGACGGTATGGCTCGTTCCCGAAAGCCCCGTGGCGATCGTGGAGAAGGGGCCGGCGGCGGCAAGGCCCTGGCTGACGTTGTAGACCACGGGCCCCGCCCCCGTGACGGCGCTCCAGGCCAGCTGGATGGAGGTCGGCCCCGCCGAGGCCGCGGTGAGGTTCTCCGGGGCCGGCGGAGGACCGCTCAGGAGGTTCGTCGTGGCCGAGGCCTGGTTGGAGGGGGCGCTCTCGCCGAGTCCGTTGACCCCCGTGACGACGTAGTAATAGGTCGTGGCGGGGAGGAGTCCCCCGTCGGTGAAGCCGGTGGTCGTGACGCCCGTGGCGATGGTCGTGTAGGGACCTCCGCTCACGGAAGACCTCTTGACGTTGTAGGTGAACGGCGGGGTGCCCGTGGAGGGCGACCAGGTAAGGCTGACCTGCTTTTCTCCGCCGACGGCCGTGAGATTGGTGGGCGGACTGGGGGCCGAAGGGGCGGCGGTCGTGGCCCAAGCGACCTCCGAGTCGGGACCGGGACCTACCCCGTTCCAGGCGGCCACGCGGTAATAATAGGTGGTGCTGGCCGGCAGGCCGCCGTCCGTATAGGTGGTGGCCGTCACGCCCGAGGCGAGGGTCGCAAACGGCCCCGCGCCGGAGGACGCCCGCTTGATCTCGTAGGAGGTGGCCCCCGCCACGGCGTCCCAACTGAGCGTGATCTCGTTGTATCCGCCCGAGGCCTGCACGTTCCCGGGGGCTTCCGATAGCGGAGAAGGAGTGGTGGCCGAGGCCTCGTTGGAGGGGGCGCTGCGCTGTTTGGCGGCGTCCAGGGCCAGGACCACATAATAATATGTTTTATCCGGGGATAGGTCCTTGGAATCCACATGCGTGGTCGCCGTCAAGCCGCCCACCAGGAAATTTCCCAGGTTCACCTCCACGGGCGAAGACGTAGAACGGTAAATTTCGTAAGTCTCCGCGGTTCCGCCTGCCGGAGGAGTCCAGGCCAATTGGATCTGCATCCCGTTGGCCTGGGCGACGAGATTCGTGGGGGGAGCGGGAGGAGTCGGCGGGAGGGCGTTCACGGTGAAGTCCGCCGTGCCGTCGGAGTTGTAGCCGGCGGAGACCCATGCAGAGCACCTCCCGAGGTCGTCCACCGTCCGGGCCCGCCAGTGGTAGCTCGTGTTGGTCAGGCCCGTGAAGAGGACCACGGCCTCCTGGTCCGTGAGATGGTTCTCTGAATCCACGCGCAGGAGGTCGCTCTGGGCCGTGACGGTGCCCACGAAGGGCGAATCGACGGGCCGGACCTCCACCTGGAGGCGGACCATTCGGTTTTCATCTTCGGAGAAGAGGGTGGCGCGGAGCTCGACCGTCTGCACGGTGGTGCTCCCGCCGAAGGGCAGCTGGCTCGTCTCCGGCGGGGATCCCAGGGTGACCATCTGCCTAAGGTTTCTCGGCTCGTTCTCATAATACCGGCGCAGATAGATATCAAACTGTTCGTTGGCGAAGTCCTGCCAGACGACGACGGGCCGGGCCCCCGCCTTGACGACAGGGAAGAGGGAGGCGCTGAAGGTGCGGCTGATCCCGCCCAGGCCGGCCGAGTAGATCCCGAACGAGGGGTCGAATCCCACCGATTCCCAGGCGTTGCCGGGGGTGCATTTCTTGATGTAAATCTCGGTGTTCCCCGGCTCGTCGTCCGCCCAGGCGACGTACGCGGTCCCGTCCTGACCCACGGAGATGGAGGGGGTGGTGGATTTCTCGGCGGTGCCGCTGACGTTGTAGTCGGACCCGATGGGGTTCCAGAGGCCGATCCCATGGGCGGCGCGGATCTCCATGTTGCTGAGCGTGGCGTCGTAGGATTCCTCCCAGGCCACGTAGGGACTGCCCGCGGCGTCGAGCGCTAGAGAGGGGTTGAGGGACAGGCCGGTGGCCTCCCGGGCCACGTCGCCCGGGCCGGTGTCGCTGACGTTTTCCAGGTTCCAAACCCCGCCGATGCTAAAATCGGGCGGCTTGGAGTTCGGGAAGGTGGGCCATGACCCCGGTGGTGTGGATCCGTCGTCCGGGATCTGGCATTGGCCGAAATAGATTTCGTAATTCATATCCCGGGTATCCTGCCATACAATGTTGGCCACCCGGGCGGTGGTGCCCGTCCCGTGGATGGCCAGGGCGGGTTTTTCCGAGACGTATCCCCCCTGGGTCTGACTGAGTCCGCCGAGGTTCCAGACGCCCGAACCTCCGATGTCGTACCAACCCTCGTAGATGATGGGGAAGTTCGGGATGCTGTTCATGGAATCGGGGGCCTGTCCGGGGTCGCCCGGGAAGTAGGCCGCCAGGTGGATCGAGGTGGGGCCGGTCGTGGTGTCCTGCCAGGCCACGACGGGGACGGTGTGGACGGTGCCCTTGCTGGGGACGGTCACCCGCATGTAGGCGACCGAGGGATGGGTCGACTCGCCGAGGCTCTGGCTGACGCCCCCTCCGGAGGCCGAGCCCTTCAGCGCGACCCAGGAGGATCCGTTCCATTCCTTTAGGTAAATCTCGAAGTTCCCGCTGGTGTCGTCCTGCCAGGCGACGAACACCTTCCCCTCGGGGGTCACGGCGATGGAGGGGTTGGTGGAGTTCCCGGCGTTCGCGCTGATCCCCCCGCCCTGGTCGGAGGAACCCAGGGCGAACCAGGAGAAACCGTTCCAGTAGCGGACGTAAATCTCGAAGTTGCCCCCGACTTCCTCGGCCCAGGCGACGTAGGGGTTGCCGCCCCCCTCGATGGCCAGGGCAGGCGTCTGGGAGACGGCCGAGGTGCGGCTCACCCCACCCCCGGAGGCGGAGAAATCCAGTTCCAACCAGGGATCCACGACGACCGGCCAGGAGGCGCAGGCCAGGAAGGATTCCGGGACTTCCAAGGTAATACTTCCCCCGTCGTATTGCGGGTTCAGGGGGCACCGGCGGCCCGCGGCGTCGATCGCCACGGCGCCGTGGTAGGCGAGCTTCTTCTCCCCCCGGTCGTTGTGGAAGATCAGTCCGTCGCCCTCCTCCGGCATCTCACGCCAGCCCTTGAGGGTCTCGCGGGTCACAGGGCCGGCGAGCGTGGTTCCCACGGAGGAGTGGATCCGGAGGGGACCGGCGCCCAACGGCGCAGGGATGTGGAACAGCTGTTCCAGCCGGTGGTTTTCGAAGACGTACTCTTCGGTCAGGAGGGGATGCTCGATGCGGGCGCGGCCGAAGGCCTCGTGCCGGACACGGCCTCGGGCCAGTTCGAAGGATTGCCCTCCCTGTTCGACGGACGCCCCGCGGAGCGAGAGCTCGAAATCCGTTCCTTTGAGGTCCAGTCCCGAGGAGGTGACTTTCGCCTCGTAGCCCACGCCCCGGAATCCTACGGCGTCCGGGGCGTCGCTCTCGAAGACACGGCATGAGACGACCGGTGCCCTGGGGACGGACGGTTCCGGGACGGCTGAAACGACGTCCGGACGCCCGGTGGACACGGGGTCGCGCGCAGGGGCTCCCACGTCCGCCGGCCCGGTGCGGGTTGGCGGGACGGACAGGACGGCGAGGAGCGCGGCCGCCGCCGAGACGAGACTCAAGCCTAGGATCCGGCCCTTCATGAAGCCCCCCGTCAGCTGATGATGGACATTCCCGGAACGTATTTCGATCGCAAATGGATCATATCACAGGTTCGGGGATCGTCAACAGTAGTGGATCAGCGGCGGGGACCCGCTCTCGAGAGTGTCCGGTGCCGCCTCGACGGGGCCTGCCCCCGGGAAGGGCCGCGGCTCCGGACCGCCTTCCGGGGCTGGTGGAAGCGCAGGGAGGCCAAGATTTCCTGTGCCCCGCGGGAGTTCAGGATCGTCTCCAGGGCCTCCGCCACGGCCCGGGGATCCTCCTGGATCCCCGTCTGGCTCCCCCGGATCACTCGCTGCCCATCCGGGCTGGCCAGGCAGGCGTTGAGACGAATCAGCCCTTCATCGAGGGGCTCGGCGCAGGCACCCAGGGGGACTTGGCATCCCCCTTCCAGCCGGCGGAGAAGTTCCCGTTCCGCCTCGATGCAGGCAGCGGTGGGGGGATGGTGGATGGGGGCCAGGAGCTGGCGGATTTCCTCGTCGTTCTCGCGGATCTCGACGCCGAGGGCTCCCTGGCCGGCGGCAGGGACGATTGTATCCAAGGGGAGGATCTGGGCCGGAATGCCGTTCGCGGCGTGGAGCCGCCGGAGGCCCGCGACGGCCACGACGATCCCCACCAAGGGGGAGTTCGGCCGGCGCAGCTTCTCCAGGCGGGTGTCGAGGTTTCCCCTCAGGTCGGTGAAGGCCAGGTGGGGGTAGGCGGCCTTCAGGATCGCCTGTCTGCGGAGGCTGGAGGTGCCGAGGAGGGCGCCGTGGGGCAGCTTTTCGATGGGGATCCCCGTGCGGCCGATGAAGGCATCGCGGGGATCCTCGCGTTCGAGGACAGCCCCGAGGGTCAGTCCCGGCGGAAGCTCGGTGGGAAGATCCTTCAGGGAATGCACCGCCATCCGGATCTTCCGCGCCAAGAGCGCCCGTTCGATCTCCTTGACGAAAAGACCCTTGCCGGCCCTCCTGAGTTCGGCGGCGGAGGCGATCCGGTCGCCGGTCGTGCGGATGGGGACGGCCACGAAATTCAGGTGCGGGTGGGACGACCGCAACTTCCGGATCACGATCTCCGCCTGGGCCAGGGCCAGGTTGCTGGCGCGGGTCCCGATCTTTATGGTTCTTCCTCTCACGGGTCGGTTCACCCCATCCCGGAGGTTCCACAGAACTTTCACAAAGGCGTGCCGCAGGCGTTTTTTATAAGAAAGAATGCCCGGGATGTCAATGCAACGTAAGGCAAAATAGCGACGCTACTCCTTGATTTCGAATAGGTTGCGCAATATCTCCGACGGATTTCCGGAGTCGCCCCCGAGGAGGCCGAGGCGAAGCCGTTCCGTCGGGGTATGGAGGATCTTGTTGACGAGCCGCCGGCTCATCTCGGCCACCTCGCGGCGATGGGCTTCGGGGAGGTCCCCGAGTCGGGAGAGGGTTCGCTGGAGTTCTTCGTCGGCCAGGGACTGCAGTTTTTGCCGGAGCGCGGCCAGGAGGCGTGCCACCTCCTCCGGGACGGCCTCCTCGAGGAAGGCCCGCGTCTCTTCCTCGATGATCGGCTCGCCGCGGGCGGCCTCCCGTTCCCGCTCCCGGAGGTTCTGCCGGGCGATGGATCCCAGGTCGTCGATGTCGTAGAGATAGGCGTTTTCGAGTCGGCCCACGTCGGGGTGGATGTTCCGGGGGACGCCCAGGTCGATGAGGAAGAGGGGTTCTTGCCGGCGGGCCTCGAGGGCGGCGGCCACCTCGGCCGGTCCCAGGACGGGCCGATCCGCCGCCAGGCAGGCGATCACGATGTCGGCCCCGGGAAGAACCTTGGGCAGATCCTCGATCCCATGCGCCTTGCCGCCGAAGCGGCCGGCCAGGAGACGGGCGTTCTCCTCCGTGCGGCTGACGACCCGCAGGTCCGTCACCCCGTGTTTCCGGAGCGAGGCCAGCGTGAGTTCTCCCATCTCGCCGGCCCCCAGGACGAGCAGCCGCTTGGACGGGAGATCCTGAAAGATCTTCTCGGCCAAGTGGGTGGCCACCGAGGGGACCGAGACCTGCCACCGGCCCAGGCCGGTGGAGGACCGGAGGCGCTTGGCCACGCCCAGGGCATGCTGAAAAAGCCGGTTGAGGATGCGCCCGGCGGTCCCGGCCTCGCGGGCCGCCCGGTAGGCCTCCTTCACCTGGGCGGTGATCTGGGGTTCCCCCAGGACCATCGAGTCGAGTCCCGAGGTCACGCGGAAGAGGTGCCGGACGGCGTCGGCACCGAGGTGCTGGTAGAAGGAGGGGGCCGGAAATTCGGCGGGCCGTCCCTGGCGGGCGGCCAGGAGGGCCGCGACGGTTTCCGCGGAGGGAGGTTCCCCCGGGTGGACCGCATAGACCTCCACCCGGTTGCAGGTGGAGAGGATGGCGATCTCGCCGGCCCCGAGCGCCCCGCCGAGGTCGCACAGGATCCGCGGGAGTGCCGACCCTGCCACGGAGAGCTTCTCGCGAAGTTCCAAGGGGGCGCGTCGGTGATCGATTCCGGTGACGGAGATCTCCATGGATCAGAAGCGATGGAAACCGCTGCCCAGGATGCTGGCTCCAATGGTGGCCAAGACCAAGGCGAATCCCGCCACGGAGGCCAGGGCCGTGCGCCGCCCCTTGAAGGAGGGGCGGCGGCTGAGGACCAGGATCGTCGCATAGGCGAGGACCGTGACCGTGGTCAGGAAGACCTTGGGATCCAACCGCCACTGGCGCTGTCCGGGGTAGAGTTCCCGGGCGGTGAGATAGCCGGCGACGAGGCCCGCCCCCAGAAGGATCACGCCGGCGGCGATCGCCCGGACGTTGACCCGCCTCACGGTTTCCAGGGCCGGCATGAGCCCCAAGAACGGCGGGGCGGCGCGGCGCTTGAGCTGATGTTGCACGAGGAGGAAGACCAGGCCGCTGGAGAAGGCCAGGGCGAAGGCGGCGTAGGCCGCCAGCGCGACGGCGACGTGGAGGGCCATCCCCCAGCCGGGGGGGGCCGGCGAGGGAGCTACCGGGGCCAAGGCCAGGACCAGCGCCAAGAGCGAGCTGAGCAGGGCCAACGGGAGGGTTGCGGCCAAGAGGATCGGCATCGCCTTCCGGAGGTCCAGAACTAGGGCGGCGGCGCTCGCGGCGGCCGAAAGGAGGGCGAGCGCCTGCGCGGTGGTCCCCGCCGGGAGGGGGCCTCCGCGACCGGCGGAGGCCGCCAAGGCGGCCGTGCAAAGGGCGGTCCCCAGGAGGGCGGCGGCGCGGCCCCACCCCAGGTAGCGGGGGGATCCCGTGCGGATCGTCCCGGCCGCCGCCACCGTCCCCGCGGCGAAGGCGACCGCCCCCCCCGCAAGGAACACGAATTCGAGGCCCTTCACGGGGCCCATTATAGCAAAAGGGGATTCGGGTGACGTCGACGGGCCCTTTTGCTATGATCCGGCTCGATGGCAGCGACGCGCACGATTCCCGTCGATCCGGAGCGTTTCGATCCGTCGGTGCTGGAGCCCGCCGCCGAGGCCATCCGCAGGGGGGGGCTGGTGGGAATCCCCACGGAGACGGTGTACGGGATCGCCGTCAATCTCGAGGATCCGGCGGCGGTCCGTCGCCTCCGGGAGGCCCGGGGAAGCCCGGAGGACAAGCCCATCACCGTCCACATCGGGGACCGGGACCAGTTGCGGAAGGTGGTCCCCGGACCGATCCCCGCCTCCGCGCAGAGGCTCATCCGAAAGTTCTGGCCGGGGCCGTTGACGATCGTGTTCCCCACCCCGGACGGCGCGGGGGTGGGAGTCCGGTACCCCAATCACCGGGTAGCCTGCGAGCTGATCCGGCGGGCGGAGGTCCGGGTGGGGGCGCCCTCGGCGAATCTCTCGGGGCGGCCGCCGGCCGTGGACGCCGCCGGGGTCCTGAGTTCCCTGGGGGAGAAGCTCGACGTGGTCGTGGACGCAGGGCCGACCCGGCATCGGGGTCCCTCCACGGTGGTGCGCGTCAAGGATCATCGCGTGGAGGTGCTCCGGGAGGGGGCGATCCCGCGGGAGATGGTGGAGGAGGCCAACGTGGTGACCGTGCTGTTCGTCTGCACGGGCAACACCTGCCGGAGCCCCATGGCGGTGGCGCTCTTCCGGAATCTCCTGGCCCGGGCGAAGGGTCTGAAGGAGGAGGAGATCGAGGCGGCGGGGTGGAGGATCCTCTCGGCGGGAACGGCAGCCGGATACGGGGGATCCGCCTCGGAGGAGGCCGAGCTGGCGGTCCGGGAGCTGGGGGCGGAATTGTCGGGGCACGTGTCGAAACCCGTCTCCCTGGCGATGGTGGAGGAGGCGGACCGGGTGTTCGTGATGACGCGGCGCCACAAGCAGGTTCTCGACGAGTGGATGCCGGAGCACCGGGAAAAGGTGGTCCTTCTGGACCCCAGCGGGGCCGAGGTCCCCGATCCCATGGGGGCCTCGCCGGAGGTCTACCGGTCCTGCGCGCGGCAGATCCGGGCCGCCCTGGAGCAGCGGATCAAGGAGATCCTATGAAGGTCGCCGTCGGTTCGGATCACGCGGGGTTCATGGCGAAGGAGGAGCTCAAGGTGCTCCTCAAGGCCATGGGACACGAGATCGTGGATGTGGGCACCACCAGCGAGATGCCGTGCGACTATCCCGACTTCGCGGCCCTGGCGGCGCGCAAGGTCGCCTCCGGGGAATGCGAGCGGGCGGTCCTGATCTGCGGGACGGGGATCGGGATGTCCATCGCGGCCAACAAGATCCCCGGAATCCGGGCCGCCCTGGTCACGGACGAGAAGACGGCGGAGATCAGCCGCAGCCACAACGACGCCAACGTCTTCTGCGCGGGGGCCCGGCTGCTGCCCGTGGTGAAGATCGCCGAGAGCCTGAAGGTGTGGTTGCAGACCCCCTTCCAGGGGGGGCGCCACGCCCGCAGGCTGGAGAAGATCACCCGGATCGAGCAGGAGGGGGCGTCCCCGGGCGGGGACCTGATCTGAACCTGCGCGCGGGCGGGGGATCCGCCAGGCCGTGCCGGGCCAGGAGGGAGCGGAACCCGTCCCGGATCTCTTCCAGGCGGGCCGCCTCGGGAGCGCGGGGGGCTTCCCGGCGGAGCGCCGCGATCCTCCGGTTCAACCCCGATTCGAGGCCCCTCAGGGCGTCCTCCACCGCCCAGCGGAAGGCGAGCTCGGCGGCGGCGAAGAAGGCGGTTCCGCAGGCCAGCCCAAGGAGGGGCAGGGCCGCCTCGACCGGCAGTTCGGGCATCCGTTCCTCCCGCTTATCTGATCGGCCCTTCCCTCCGGATTCTTCGGACCTCCTCCCGGGCTCACTTCCAACCGGCCATCACGTGCCGCTGGGGGATGACCAGGACATCCCGCCCGCAGGCCTCCCGCAGGCGCGCCAGGGCGGGGCCGTCGGGGGGGAGGATGCCGGGCCGCACGGGCGTGGCCGGTTGCAGGACCAGAGGCCAGCCGGGAGGGACCAGGCGGGCCGCCTTGGCGACCTCTTCCGGCGGGGAGTCCCGGGTGACCACGATCTTGACGAAGGCCCGGCGGCCCCCGGCCAGCTCCAGGCAGCGCCGCGTGTCCTCCCAGCTCATGGTCACGCCGGGGCAGGAGGGAAGCTTGATATCGAAGGCGAAGATGTCGATGGCGTCGGCGCAGACGGCCAGCCGGTCCGCCAGGGTCCCGCTCGTCTCCAGGTAGGTCTCCATCCCCAGGGCACGGATCCCGAGGGCCAGTTCCCGGACGAACCCGGCCTGCAGCACCGGTTCCCCCCCGGTGAGGCTCACCGAGGGACGGGGCCCGAAGGACCGGACCGCCCGCAGGATTTCCTCCACTCCGGCGGGATTGGGCCCTCCCCGGGCGGATCCCGCGCTCCAGGCGGGGACCCGTCCCTGCGCCTCCGGCGTGTCGCAGTAGGCGCACCGGAGGTGGCAGCCGGAGAGGCGCACGAAGACCTGGGGCGTCCCGACCATCGGCCCTTCGCCCTGGAAGGAGGCGAAGACTTCATGGACCCAGCCCCGCTCAGCCATGGAGGGCCTCCCGGAACCGCCGGCAGGACTCGCAGGTCCCGCACCAGCGGCGGCCTCCCTCGTAGCAGGGCCAGACCTGCTCGAGCGGGGCGCCCAGCCGGCGGCCCAGTCGGACGATCCCCCGCTTGTCGAGTCCCGCCGTGAAGCTGACCACGCGGACGCCGTTGGCCGTGGAGAAGGCCAGGGCCCGGTTCACGGCGCGGACGTAGGCCGGGGAGTTGTCCGGGAAGGTCTCCGCCTCCTCGCGGTTGAAGCCCGTGATCAGCAGGCGGGCCCCCAGGGATTCGGCGTGGGCGGCGGCGATCTCGATGAAGATCCCGTTGCGGTTGGGGACCCACACGGCCCGGGCGGTCCGGACGGACTTCCCGCGCCGGGGGAGGGGTGCGTCCCGGTTCACCAGGGCCGTCCGGGTGATCCGGGCCAGCCAGGGGAGGCGGATCGTCCGGTGGGGGATGCCGTAGCGGCGGGCGATGCGGGAAGCGGCCTCCCGCTCGCGGGCGGCCGCGCGCTGCCCGTAGTCGAAGGTGAGGGCGAGAACCACCTTCATCCGCCGGACCGCGGCGGCCAGGGAGACGGTGGAGTCCAGCCCTCCCGAGAGTATTGCCACGCCCCGCATGGAAAGGGATTATAGGGCCGCGGGGGGGCGTGGGCCAGAGGACGAGGAGCCTGATGCGCTGTTTCGTCGCGGTTCCGATCGCCGGCGCGGTGCGCCGCCGCATCGTGGCGCTCCAGGAGGAGCTCCGGGCGGCGGACGCCGACGTGAAATGGGTGGAGGAGGAGAATCTTCATCTCACCCTCAAGTTCCTCGGGGAGATCGGGGAGGAGGCGACGGAGCGTCTCCAGGGGCTTCTCTCGGCCGAGGTCTCCCGGTGGCCGCCGCTGGGAGTGGAGTACGCCGGGACGGGGAGTTTCCCCGGAGGGGAGAGGCCCCGCGTGGTGTGGGTGGGGGTGGGGGGAGATCGGGAGAGGCTGTCCGCCCTGGCGGCGGCGGTCGAGCGGGCGGCCGAACGGACGGGGGTCCCCCGGGAGGGACGGCCCTTCGCGGCCCATCTGACGATCGGCCGGGTGCGGTCCCCGCGGAACGTGCGCCGGCTGGCGGCGGCGCTGGAACGGAAGACGGGGGAGGTCTTCGGCCGGGACGAGATCCGGGAGATCGTTCTCTTCCGCTCCACGCTCACGCCGCGGGGCCCGGTCTACGATCCGCTGGCGCGCTTCCCCCTGGGGGGCTGAACGTCTCAGGCGTGCGCGAACCGGGCCGGTTCCCTCAATTTCGTACGGAGGTAGTTCTCCAGCCCGATGCGGCAGTCTTTCGTGGAGAAGACCTCGGCGACGGCCTCCGGTTCGAGGGCCAGGGCCTTGTCGAGCGTCAGGCGGGCCCCCCGGAGGAGGCTGCGGCGGAGGATCTCGTCCACCCGGCGGGAGAGGCCGCCCAGGTCCACCTCTGGCGGGGCGGCGGGAGGTCGGAGGGGGGCGGGGGACGGGGGCGGGGGGAGCGCGCGGGCGATCTCCACCGCACGATCCACCAGGTCCGGTCCGGTTTCCTCCAGGACGAGACCGAGGCGGAGCGCCTCGGCGGAGGAGAGGGAGCCGCCCGTGCGGAGGAGCTTCCAGGCGACGGGGAAATGGATCAGGCGGATGAGCCGCTGGCCGCCGCCCGTGAGGGGGATGATCCCCATGCGGACCTCGGGGTGGGAGAAAAGGGCGGGCAGGTCCCGGCGGGCGATGCGGGCCGTGCAGGCATAGGCGAGCTCGGCCGCGGCCCCGGTGGCGGGGCCGTTCAGGGCGCACACGACGGGTTTCCCGAGTCCGGCGAGGCGGGAGAGGATCTCGGAGGTTTCCCGGCAGAAGCGCCGGGCGTCCTCGGGCGTCTTGAGGGCGGCCAGGGTCGCGGCGTCGAGGCCGGTGGAGAAGGCGCGGATCCCGAATCCCGTCAGGACGGCGGCGCGGATCCGGGGATCCTTCCGGATGGCGGCGAACTCCCGATCGATCTGCCGGTAGACATCGGGCGTCAGGGAGTTGAGCCTCTCGGGGCGCTTGAGGACGACCACGGCCACATCGCCCCGGTCGTCGCGGGCGAGGACGGGGATCGTCCAGGGGCCGAAGTGGCGGGGGATTCGGAAGCCGGGGTGCTCGCGGGCGTACTCTTCCACCAGCTGGCGCGTCCGCTCGGGGCCCATCTGATTCATCAGGGAGAAGGGGGGACTCATGGACAGCCCGACGGCGGCGGCCGTTTCGAGGTCCCCGAGGTCCGCCTGGCCGCTTTCGAGGACCTCGCAGGCGAGTCCGAAGTAGGCGCCCAGGAGCCGCCGGCGGACCTGCTGGTACAGGACGTCGGTGTAGCTGAGGGTTTCGCCCATGCCGGCGGTCTCCCAATTCTCCCTCCGGGAGACCTTTTCATCGAGGAGGGGGGTGGACCCGAACCAGGGCATGAGGCGCGAGGCATAGCCTTCGAGGCCGATCTTCCGCAGATCGGAGGAGCGGGAGAGGTTGGCCGTGGTGAAGGGGCCGGCGGTCATCCCGAGGGCCCGGCAGGCGATGGCGTCGAGGACGGGGATGGGAATCCCCCGTTCGGCCTCCCGGAGGGCGGCGAGGAAGAGTCCCTCGAAAACGGGGTTGACGCCATAGCCGAAGCGGGGGCCGGAGCGGATGGGGATCTTCCCCAGGGCCTCGTAGAAGCGGAGGCACCAGCCGTCGACCTGGGTCCGGGGGCCGGGAACCACCTCCACCAGGAGGTTGCTGTCGGCGGGGAAGAAATGGTGCAGGACCAGGGCCCGTTCGGGCCGGCGGAGTCCGGCGAACAGGATCCCGGGTTCCAGATGCGAGGAGTTCGAGGCGAGGATCGCCTGAGGGTGCAGGAGACGTTCCAGTTCCTCGAAGACGGCAACCTTGGTTTCGACCCGTTCCGGGACGGCCTCGACGACGAGGTCGCACCCGACCAGGAGGGACTTTTCGGGGGCGAACCGGATGTTGTTTCCGGCGGCCCTGGCCTCCTCCGGGGAGAGGCGGTGGAGGTTCACCTCCCGGAGGAGGCGGCGGGCCACGTGTTCCCGGCCCCGATCCAGGGCCTCGGGGGAGAGGTCGGTGATGAAGACGGGCACGCCGTGGGGGCCGAGGGCCCGGGAAAGGAAGAGGGCGATGCCGGGGCCGATGCGGCCGCAGCCGACGACGCCGACCCGGCGGATCTCCCGCCCGCCGAAGGTAAAGGACATGGATCGCGGACCCCCGGTCGCCCCGGGCCCCCCCGGGGTGCGGCCGATGGTAAAGAAAAGGCGGCCGGAAGTCCAACGAAAGGTGAACCCGTCTCCCGACCTAGGCCCACTCGGACTTGCCCAGGCTCATGAGGAATTCGGCGTTGCTCTTGGTCTTCCGGACGCGTTCGATGAGGGTTTCCATGGCCTCGATGAGTTTCATGTCGGCCAGGACCTTGCGGAGCATCCAGATGCGGGCCAGCTCGTCCTTGTGGAGGAGCAACTCCTCGCGCCGGGTCCCGGAGCGGGTCAGGTCGAAGGAGGGGAAGATGCGCCGGTCGGCCAGTTCCCGAACGAGGTGGAGCTCGCTGTTCCCGGTGCCCTTGAACTCCTCGAAGATGACCTCGTCCATGCGGGAGCCGGTGTCGATGAGGCAGCTGCCGATGATCGTAAGGGATCCTCCCTCCTCGACCTTGCGGGCGGCGCCGAAGAAGCGCTTGGGCCCCTGGAAGGCGGTCGAGTCGATGCCGCCGGAGAGGATGCGGCCGGAGTGGGGCGCCTCGGTGTTGTAGGCGCGGGTCATCCGGGTGATGGAGTCCAGGAGGACCACGACGTCCTTCTTGTACTCCACCATCCGCTTGGCCTTTTCCAGCACCATCTCCGTGACCTGGATGTGGCGGGCGGGGGGCTCGTCGAAGCACGAGGCGATGACCTCGGCGTCGGCCTTGAGGTTCCGCCGGAAGTCGGTGACCTCCTCGGGGCGCTCGTCGATCAGGAGGACGATGAGGTAGATCTCCGGATGGTTCTTGAGGACGGCGTTGGCGATCTTCTGGAGGAGCACGGTCTTTCCGGTGCGGGGGGCGGCCACGATCAGGCCGCGCTGGCCCTTCCCGATGGGGGTGAGCATGTCCATCACGCGCATCGAGATCTCCCCCGGTTCGGTCTCCAGGCGGATGCGCTCGTTGGGGTGCAGCGGAGTGAGGTTTTCGAAGGGGATGCGGGTCTGGAGGGCCTCGGGATTCTCGTGGTTGATGGCCTCGACCTTGAGGAGGGCGAAGTACTTCTCCCCGTCCTTGGGGGGACGGATCTGACCGCTGATGATGTTCCCGGTGCGCATCCCGAAGCGGCGGATCTGGGAGGGAGAGATGTAGATGTCGTCGGGACAGGGGAGGTAGTTGTACTTGGGGGATCGGAGAAAGCCGAACCCCTCGGGCAGGACCTCCAGGACGCCCTCGCCGAAGAGGAGGCCGTTCTGCTTGGCCTTCTCCTGGATGATCTTGTAGATGAGATCCTGCTTCTTCATGCCCATGACGTCCTTGATCCCCTCCTGACGGGCGTACTTCAGGAGGTCCGCCATGGTGCATTCCTGGAGCTTGGAGAGGTAGATCTCCTCCCGCTTGACCCGCTCGTAATTCTCATTGGCGGAGGTGCGGGGGGCGGAGGGCTCCGGCGGGGGAGGCGAGGGGGGATTTTCCGAGGGAGGGGTGGCCGGGACCGCGGCGGAGGGGACGTCCGGGGCGGGGCGGGCCCCTTCCTCCGGATCCTTGGATTTGTTGCGAGGGGGCATGGGACTCTCCTGCTAATGACGTGAACGATGTACCTGTTCCAACTCCTGCCGGAACTCCGCGAAAATCCCGCGGACCTGTCTTTCGGTGCGGGAGCGGGGACCCGAATTGTCGACGATCCGGTCGGCCCGGCGCCTCTTGAAGGCCAGGGACCGCTGGAGCCGCTCCCGGCGGACCGCCTCCGCCGGGGGAAGCCCCCGGGCGGCCCCCCTCCGGAGGCGGAGGCGCCGGGGGGCCTCGACGAAGACCACCCGGTCGCACAGCCGGTCCGCGCCCGACTCGTACAGGAGGGGCGCGTCCAGGACCACCAGCCCGGAGGAGCGGGCGATCCCGGCCCGGATCTCCTTCAGGACCGCCGGGTGCACCAGCCGGTTCAGGCGCCGGGCCGCCGCCCGGGACCGGAAGGCCGCCCGGGCCAGCCGGGGGCGGTCCACGCGGCCGCCCTTCAGGATCCCCGGCCCCCAGGCGCGCACCAGACGCGCCCGGATGGCGGGCCGGTCGATCACCCTGTGGGCGATCGCATCCGCGTCGATCACCCGGGCCCCCCACTTCCTAAAGAGCGCGGCCACGGCGCTCTTGCCGCTGCCGGGTCCTCCCGAAAGACCGACCACAAGTCGCTTCACCGCAATCTTCGGGAATCACCGCCCAGACTATTTGGAAGAGGCTCGTTTCCCCGAGGGACTTCGGACCTCCTTCAGTTTAGCCCCCCACGGAGCCCGAGTCAAATAAAATCGAAGGGCCTGAAGGAGTCGGAGGGATCGGGGCGTCTTGGAGAATGAGGGCGAGTAATTGCTTGACTGGGTCCCGGCCCGGTCTACAATGGGGTCGATCATCCCGACGGAGAAAATTTATGGTGCGCCCCCGCCGACGCGACCGAGGAATCTCGATGATCCTGGTGGTCGTGCTCGTCCTGATCGCGATCCTCCTAGTCATCGCCTCCGTCATCCTCTGGGCGGATTTCAAGGAGAAGGAGCGCCTCCAGCAGTCCCTCAAGGCGGAGATCGAGCGTCAGCAGGGGCGGCAGGCGGAGCTCGAGGGGCTGATCGTGAAGGTGCAGGAGCCGCTCGGGTTCGCCAAGAAGGAGGGATACGAGCTGCCGACCGCCGAGGTCACGGACCGGTGGCGGAAGGAGCGGGCCCGCTATTTCAGCCCGGAGCGCCTCGCCACGGTCCCCATGCCGGAGGGAGGGGCCCTCAAGCCGGACCAGGTCGAGGAATGGAACAAGAAGCTCCCCGAGACCGGCCTCTACGGAACGTTCCTCAAGGATGTGGAGCTGGCCGTGGCCTGGGCCTCGCTCTTCAAGGGACGTCTCGAGTCGCTCGCCCTGGAGCGGGCGGCGGTGGAGGAGCGGCGGAAGGGCCGGGAGGAGGTCAAGGCGCAGCTTCCGGTCCGCAAGCAGCAGGCCATCGACGCCCTCAAGAAGGAGATCGCCCGGATCAACGAGGTCACCGCCAAGGAGAACGAGACCTTCAACGACCGAAAGACCAAGCTCGCCGAGGCCCGCCAGAAGGCCGAGCAGGAGGCGGCGGCGGAGGTGGAGAAGTACGCGGCCGACGAGATCAAGGTGCTCAACGAGATCCGCGAGCTGCGCCGGCAGCTGGAGGAGCTCAAGACCAAGGAGGTGATCAAGTACGACCTGAACGTCGTGCACGGCAAGATTCTCTCCCCCGACATCTTCAACAAGAGGGCCTTCCTGGACATCGGCTCCCGCGAGCGGGTGGTCCCGGGACTGAGGTTCCTGGTGGGCCGCCGGGGGGTCCACGACCGGTTCGACTTCAAGGGCCGGGTGGAGGTCACGAAGGTCTGGATGACCACCAGTGAGGTGGCGATCCTCGAGCTGTTCGACCCGGAACGCCCGATCGTCGAGGGCGACTGGATCGTCAACCCCCTGTTCTCCAAGGAGAGACCGCTGGTGATGGCCTTCGTGGGCGAGGAGCGGCCGGTCCGGCTGCGCTACTCCGTGGACGAGGCCTCCCGCCGCATCCGCGAGATCGGCAGCGTCGTCCGCCGGGAGATCACGCTGGACCTCGACTTCGTGATCTTCACGGAGGCGGGCTCCCAGAAGCAGCGCGAGAGCTACGAGGCGTACCGCAAGGCCGTGTTCCTGGAGATCCCGGTCGCCGAGGCGTCGGACGTCTTCCGGTTCCTGTCGGGACTGAAGGATTAGGGAGAGACCCGTGGCAGAATTCGTCACCCGCAAGGAGAACACGCGGCGCCTGATGGTCATCATCCTCTGCGTGGCCGTGGACGCCGTGGCCCTGGCCGTGGGGATCTACGCCCTCAAGAAGGCCGGCGACGTCGAGAAGAACCCGAAGAACCTCGAGAACATCGTCAACCTCCGCAAGCAGCTGGAGGAGCAGCGCCAGACCAACCGGCAGCTGGAGGACCGGCTCCTGGCCTTCGCCCCCGGGACCGGCTGGCGCCTCGAGGCCCGGGGGACGGTCGATCGCTTCCCGACGACCCCCCTGGCCGTCGAGGCGGTGAAGAAATACCTGAGCTGGTGGGTGGGGGAGCTGGAACGGCGGTTCGGCATCACCGGGAAATTCAAGCGCTGGGACGACCCCCAGGGGCAGGGAGAGGTCCTCACGCTGACGAGGCTGTTCGACCTCCTCCTGGAGAAGGAGAACGAATACAAGGCCAAGATCGCCGACCTGGAGGCCCAGATCAAGGCGGAGCGGGAGAAGGAGGCCTCCTCCGCTCAGGCCGCCGAGGAGGAGTCCAAGGAGCTCCTCAAGGTCATCGACGGCGGGGTTTCGCCGGGCCAGGAGGCCCAGGGGCTCATCGCCGAATACAAGAGGCTCGTGGCGGACCTGAACGCCCTGGAGAAGGCCCACCGGGAGGAACTGGCGCAGGCCGAGACGGATACGGTCACCAAGCAGAACGAGGCCACCACCGTCAAGAACGAGAACGTCCGCAAGCGGGCGGCCCACGAGGCCACGAAGGCCGACCTGAAGAGGCGCATCTACACGATCCAGCACGCCCGCGAGGAGGCCCGCGAGCGGCGGGAACCGGACGGGGAGATCCTCTCCGTGGACGAGAACCGGCAGATCTGCTTCATCAATCTTCTGCACCGGGACCGGTTGTGGAAGGGAACCCGCTTCACCGTCTACTCCCTGGAAAAGGGGGGGGAGAAGCTGGACAAGGGGCAGGTCGAAGTGATCGAGGTCCGCAAGGAAATCGCCAGCGTCTGCGCCATCCTGTCGACCAAGTACCCGGACTGGCCGATCAAGGCGGGGGACAAGATCTACAACGAGTTCTACGAGGGGGGGCGGCCCCGCTACATCGCCCTGGCCGGGCGCTTCACGGGCCGGCTTTCCAACGAGGAGGCCGCCGCCATGATCCGCAGCTTCGGAGACTTCTACCAGGACAGGGTCGACGACCGGACCAACTATCTGGTGGTGGCGGAGGGATACGAGGAGTCCCCCAATTACAAGGCCGCCCTGGAGTTCGGCGTCAAGATCCTCCGCGAAAGGGTCCTCTACGACTACCTGGGCGTGAAGTAGCCGCCCGGAGGGCGCCGGCCGTCCCCCATCGCGAGCGTCCCAGGGCCTTTTCCGCCGGCCGGAATCTGCTATCATGATCGCCATGGGCGCGCCCGCCGTGGACGGGGAGAAGGACCTCCGCCGAAAGCGGAAACGTCCCCGCGGGGCGGAGGACGAGGTGCGCATGACCTTCGGGGAGCACCTCGAGGAGCTCCGCGAGCGCCTGCTCAAATCGGTGCTCTTCCTCCTGGGAGCCGTCGTCGTGGCCATGTTCTTCTACGAGAAGCTCGTGACCTTCATCACCCAGCCCCACATCCGGGCGATGAGGCTCCTGGGCCAGGAGGCCAAGCTCATGCCGGGAAGCTACGGGGGCCCCCTCCTCGCCGTCATGAAACTCGCCTTCATCGTGGCCCTCTTCGTCTCCTCCCCCTTCATCGGCTACCAGCTCTGGGCCTTCGTGAGCGCGGGGCTCTACCGGCACGAACGGCGGTACGTCGTGATCTTCGCCCCCATCTCCTTCGGGCTCTTCTGCCTGGGATGCTTCTTCGGATATTTCGTCCTCGTGCCCTACGCCCTCTACGGGCTGGCCAAGTCGATGAACCTGGAGATCCTCTCCAACCAGTACCTCTTCTCCGATTACCTGAACCTCGTGATGCTCCTGACGATCATGCTGGGCGTGGTGTTCCAGATGCCCCTCCTGATGGTCTTCTGCTCCAAGATCGGTCTCATCGAGCCGCGGACCTACCACAAGTGGCGCCGGGCGGCCATCGTGATCAACGTCATCGTGGCCGCGCTCATCACCCCCGCGGACGTCGTCACGATGATCATCGTGGCGGGCCCCATGCTCCTGCTGTACGAAGTGGGGGTGGCCTGCGCGTATCTCTTCGCGCGGCCCGCGAGGAAGCCGGCGGCCTGAGGGAGGAGCCGGGGGGAGGAACGCCATGGCGGACCGCCCGGTCGCGGGCCGCGTCGGCCTTCTGGGGCCGGCCGGGTCCGGGAAAACCAGCCTCTTCTGCGCCCTCACGGGCGTGGAGTACGCCCGTGCGGCCGCCTCCGGGGGACAGGCCATCGGCGGCAGCGTCCGCGTCCTGGATCCGCGCCTCGCCCGCTTCCACCAGACGGAGGGACCCCACCGGAAGCTCGTGACCCCCGTCCTCGAAATCTTCGACACCCCCTCCCTGGACCTGGAGGGCCCCGGAGGCGGGAGGAACGCCGGAAGGCTGGCCACGGTCCGGGAATGCGACGGGTATCTGGCGGTCCTGCGGGCCTACGATGGGAGCGACCCTCTCCTCCAGATGGAGGCCCTCCGCGGCGAGCTCGTCCGGGCGGACCTGGACGTCCTTCAGAAGCGCCTCGAAAAGCTCGAGACGGAGGCCCGCCGGGCCCTCCCGGACCGCGAGGAGCGGCTCCGCGAAATGGAGATCCTCCGGCCCCTCCGCGAGGCGATGGCCGCCGGGGAGGAGAAGGCGTTCGAACGGCTGACCCCGGAGGACGAGAAGCGCCTCCGCGGCTTCCAGCTCTACTCCCGCAAGCCGCTGGTGGCTCTGGCCAACATCGCCGAGAAGGATCTCGGCCGCCCGGCGGACTTCCCCGCCGCCGCCGTCCGCCTGGAGATGGAGCTCCTGGCAATGGAACCGGCGGAACGGGCGGGGTTCATGAGGGAATACGGCCTGGACCAGCTGACCCTGGAGACGCTCCCGCTGCGGCTCTGCGAGGCCCTCGGACTGGTGACCTTCCTCACGGCGAACGAGCGGGAGGTGGCCGGATGGGCCCTCCGCCGGGGCTCCACCGCCCTCGAGGCCGCCGGCCTCATCCACACCGACCTCCAGAAGGGCTTCATCAGCTGCGAGGTCGTCGCCTTCGACGAATGGGCCCGCTGGAAGAGCCTCCACGAGGCCCGCACGCGCGGCTCCCGCCGGGTGGAGGGCCGATCGTACGTCGTCCGGGATTTCGACATCCTCACCGTGAAATTCAACGTCTGAGACGAACCGCCATTTGACAAGCCCCCCCCGCCGCCGTAGACTCCGATCATGCCCAAGGTCGCCCTCGCCTATTCGGGCAACCTGGACACCGCGATCTGTGTCCATTATCTGCGCCACGTCCGCGGGATGCG
>Ga0068707_1000214_pt1 | contig 33957 bp, 33 predicted proteins | sample YNPNPMetaG_FD_66600 | JGI IMG/M metagenome (GOLD analysis project Ga0068707, IMG submission 66600) | Anoxygenic and chlorotrophic microbial mat microbial communities from Yellowstone National Park, USA - YNP NP MetaG | ecosystem: Environmental > Aquatic > Thermal springs > Hot (42-90C) >... | reverse complement strand
TGGGGATGTAGGGAAACTGGAAGATTTGAGAGAGCAAGCTCTGGAAGGAGCCTTTGATACTCGTTTGTGCAGAGGTCTTGATGAATGTCCATTTATCCCACGAGAATTGATTGAACCAGTAAAAGATGCAATAAAAAAGTTTGAAGAAGAGGGAGATAAGCAGTCATTTAAAGATATAGTAAAAAAACTCAAAAGGTGAACAAAAATGTACCCTTCGTCCACGACTCTCGCCAACTTCGTTGGCTCGGTGCTATCGCACTCACTTAACAGAGCGTATCTGGCTTCGGTGCTTCGCACCTCTGCCCAAATCCAGCCTACGGCTGGACTTCAGATACGCTCGGAACGTTATACGCAATCGGATTTCGGCAGGCAAAAAATCTAATAACTAATGGTGGTTAAAGATGGGACATTGGATAGAATGTGATAAATGTGGGAAAACGTATCGATACGATTCAGATGAAATAGAGAATACAGGAACGGAATGGTATCCAATTTGGACTGTAAAGTGTCATGGTTGTGGAAATCAAATCAATTTTGAAGTCTATAAAGATAAATTCTCTGAAATTGATTTGGAAATAAAAGAGATGCTGCCAAGAAAAAGCGGCTATGAACGGGCAGAAAGCAGCGATATAAGGGAATATTGGATTCAAGAATATGTTAAAGACAATTACGCAAAATTAGGGTTTTCTGAATTAGAAGGGCCTTTTGAGGTAGGGCCTGATTTTAAGGGAGTGTATAAAGGCAAAAAAGTTATAGTAGAAGCAGAAAGAGATTACCAATCGTACATATCACATAAACACCATGAGGACGAACGTTTTAAAGAAGTGAGTATTTTAATCGTTTTGAATCCTTCAATGCCATCTAAAGATATCAAGGATAAATTACCAAAAACAATAATCTGCATTAATATTGACGATTTTGTAGAATGGTGGCGTCCTAAGGCAAGAGCTTATGCAAAAACAAAAAGAATTCAAAGGCTCATAGACATGATAGCTGGCGAGTTTCAAAAAAGATTTGTTAAGGTATGTGACGACAAAAACAGAGATATGTCCACATGCCCCGAATGTGATTTATGTCCATATTTTGGAGAGGGAACAGCTTACGATGCAAGTTTGATGTTTCAAGAGATGGCATTAAAGTTTATAGCTCTTTATAAGTATCCAATTACATCAGACAATTTTAAACTGACAGACATTGATCCATCTGAAATTGACAAGTTTTATTTTGATTTTCTCACAAGTGCTGGACAACTGGTTGACGTTTCAAAATGCTGCCCTTTTTGCAAACCTAACTTAGAAGAGGGACGATATTTTCCCCCGGATGGGAGCTCTTTGCCCTTTTACATAGACAAGAAAGGGGTAATACATAATCCAGACTGTCCGAAACTAAAGAAGGAGTTATGAGTAAATATGAATAAAACCGTCTTCGTCCGACAGCGTATAACACAGCATAAAAGGTTCGCCCTTCTGGCTCACCCAAATTTTTGCTTCGCAAAAACTTCTTTTATGCTGGGAACGTTATATGACATTCCGCCCGCCAAAAAATTAGGAGGATAAAACGATGAACGAAGCAGAAAGCTTACAAAAGGTTTTATTTAAAAACGATGCTATCCTAAATGATAGTATGAACCTCGTAATAGAAGATAAAGAAGAAAGGGAGAAGTATCAAATTGAAGAAATCAAAAATAAAGTTATTTTAGGAGATACTTTTAAGGTGCTTAAAAAAATAGATAATGAAGTTTTTGATATGGTTTTTATAGACCCCCCATATTTTTTACAATTACCAAATAAGGAATTGAGACGCTGGACAGTAAAAACCGTGGTTGAAGGAGTGAACGATGCATGGGATAAATTTTCTTCATTTCAAGAATATGATGAGTTTATCACTATGTTACTTAATGAGGTAAAAAGGGTGATGAAACCTTCTGCCACTATCTGGGTTATTGCAACTTATCATAGCATTTTTAGAATTGGAAAGATTATGCAAGACTTAGGCTACTGGATACTTAACGATGTAATCTGGGTAAAGACAAACCCTATGCCAAACTGGTTAGGTGTGAGGTTCACAAACGCTACTGAAAATCTTATCTGGGCAGTAAAAGATAAAAAATCTAAAGGATACACCTTTAATAAAGAATATGCAAAAAAATTTGGCATTGGCAAAGTAGGTGCTAATGTTTGGGTGCTGCCACTTTGTTTGGGAGATGAAAGGCTTAAAAATGAAGAAGGGAAAAAGTTACATTCTACTCAAAAACCCGTGGAACTTCTCAAAAGAGTAATTCTGACATCTACAAAAGAAGGGGATTTAGTTTTAGACCCTGTAGCGGGAACAGGAACAACTGGTTATGTTGCACAGGCACTAAAAAGAAATTTTGTCATGATAGAAATTAATCCTAAATATGTTAATGGCATAGTAGAGAGGTTCAAACATCCATTGAGAATAACAGAGTATCCATCCCTCGGTGAAAGATATGTAAACAAATACATGAACTTGGAGGAATTAAAATGAACTACGAAAAATTTTGTACAATTCTAAACAAACACATATTTGAAGGCGAGAAAAAAGAATTATTACGAAGAATTGCCGAAACCCCAGAGCGTTTCATAGGTTTATTTAGACCAACAAAACCGGGTGCTAAAATTTTACAGCATTTACTTCAATCCCATGAAATCCGTATGGGAGATGCCCTTGAAGAAATTATAGAAGAGATACTGGAATCTCTTGGTTTTAAAATTCTATCCAAAAGCATTGTAAATGAAAGTGACGAAACATTATCGTTAGACCAATATTTTACAGATGGTAAGGTATATTATTTCATTGAACAGAAAGTAAGGGATGACCACGACTCTACAAAAAAGCGAGGGCAGATAGAAAACTTTGAAGCAAAACTTGAAATTTTACACAAGAGACATGGTTCAGAGCTAATCGGTATTATGTACTTCATTGACCCCGACCTTTCCAAAAACAAAAACTATTATCTTCAGGAACTGGAGAGACTTGAAAAATTTTATGGCGTCAAACTCGGCCTTTTTTATGGTAAAGAGTTATTTAAACATCTCAAAAGACCGGAGATTTGGGAGAATATTCTATTGTGGTTGAAACAATGGAAAGACAGTTTACCAGAATTGCCAGAAATAAATTTTGATGCTCTACCCCAAGAAAGCTTTGAAGAAATTAAAATGTTGGAGTTAAGAAGCTGGAGAAAGATTTTGGAAAACGATATATTATGGGAAGAAGGAATTATAAAAGCAATATTCAGACAAGGAACTACATTGCGACTTTTATTGGATTTTTTCAAAAAGCAACACACTATGCCTTACAACCAATTAGCGAACATGTTAACTGAAAGATTGGGGAAATACTATGGCAACGAAAATAAATAATGGAAAACATTGGCGGGCGGAATGCTTCGTCGCTTCGCTCCTCGCCCTCGCTACGCTCGGGTCATATAACACGGGCTATATGGCTCACTCCGTTCGCCCAAATCGGCTTACGCCGGCTTCATATAGCCCGAATACGTTATATGAAATTCTGAACGTGGCCTTGAGAAAGGAAAACTTAAAAAGTTGATGATAACTTGGATTGTGGGTTAAAATTATGGGAAAGATGAATACAAAAAAATCTGCAATAATAGCGCTTTGGGTGGTGCTTTTGATTGGAGTTGTATTAATAAGCGGATGTACGAAAAAAGAAACAGCTCCTACTACACCAGAAACAGTTGTTCCAGTGGATTATCCTCAACTCCCATCAAGAGGATTTTTTATGGGAGTGCTGCCTTCTACTGCGCAAGGTCAGTCGTTTGATGATGCATATGCCCAAGCCGCTCGGTATTCAGAATTCGTTCCAGTGTGGGGCAAGCCTACTCCATTCTACAACCTTGCAGATGAATTAAGTGGAAGTTGGGGTCGAACATTTGTAAAACAATTCATTCGCGACAACGGGATGTTCCCGGTAATTCATCTCTCATTTATAGGTAGCGGAGTAACTCTTATCACTCCGCCAGGAATGGAAAATGCAACTCTAAGTGACCCTGCATGGAGAGCGGAATATAAGCAAGCAGCACTTGACGTTGTGAAGGCTACGCGTCCGCGATACCTATCACTTGGGAATGAAGTTAACAGATGGTATGAAAAATACGGTGAAGATGGGCCTAATGGTTTCGCGAACTACGTGAGCCTCTATGAAGAAATTTACGACGCTGTTAAGAATATTTCTTCAGAAACAAAAGTGTTCTGTATATTCGCCAGGGAAATAGTTTCTGAAAACCGTGAAGCAGACTTAGAAGTTCTTCGCTTGTTCAACCCTAACAAACTGGATTTACTGGTTTTTACCAGTTATCCATATGCGCTTGGGAAAACGGATCCTTCGATGATTCCAGATGATTATTATTCTAAAGCAGCTGATTACATGCCAGGGAAACCATTTGGCTTCAGTGAGATTGCCTGGCCGTCACTTGATACCTTCGGAGGGGAACAGGCACAAGCGGATTTCATCGTGCAGTCAACTGGTCGACTCACTAGAGATAGAGGGATAAATTTGCATTTGTTTGGATGGTCATGGCTCCATGATTTAAATGAAAATGACGCAGTCGGCTTAATTAAATTTAACGGAACTGAAAAACTTGGTTATGCGGCCTGGAGAAATATATCTGGGAAATGAGGATGAAAAAATGTTTCAGGGTTGGTACTCCTTTGTTGTTTCGTCCCTTTACCAGTCTGGTTACCCGGTATTGGATAAAACGCTTTGTTATACTTCATTAAGATTGCTTTTGATGACTTCCTTTTATCCAACTGTTCAATAAGAATATTCAGAAAGACTTGATGGTCGCAACAATAAACAAAAAAAAACGTATCAAGTAATTATATTTTTATGTGAGACCCCTGAGTGTACTGCAGTGTCATCGCGTTTACGTAAGGTTTAAATAACAACCCCTGATATCGAATTTGATATCAATGGTGATATCATGTTTGATGAAATAGATTCAATCCCTATACCAAGGTACTGGATGAGGCATATGGCATCTGTTCCAAAAGGGTTTCTACGGTATCGAGTACTGGAACTTCTAAATGAGAGGCCTCTTTCAGGGTCGGAGATAATGCAAGAAATAGAAAAGCAGACAAACAGCCTTTGGAAGCCTAGCCCAGGATCCATCTATCCTTTACTAGCTTGGCTGCAAGATAATGAATGCATAAGGGAGTCACCCTCTGAGGAAAGTGGAATAAAACGTTACACACTTACAGATAAGGGAAAGCAGCTCCTTGAGGAACAACGGAGAATTAGAGCGCAACTAGGAGGAAAAGGAAAGTTTTTCACTCCACCGTTCTTCAGTGTGATGTGGTGCAATCTCCCATTAGAGAAAGCTGTTGAATTACGAAAAGCATCCATTAGACTCCTCGAAGCGTTCACCAGTATAGGTATCAGTTTAGAAGGAAAATTTTCAGAACAGGTTTTTGAGGAAACTTTAAAGGTTATAAATGAAGCTGCGAGTAAGTTTGAAGAAATAAATAAGAGATGGCGGGAGGTTAAACACAATGAGTAAAGACGTAATCAAGACTGAAGGGTTAACAAAGGTTTTTAACAAAAACCTTACAGCGGTTGACCACGTGACCTTCAGCGTTAAAGAAGGTGAGATCTTCGGTTTCCTAGGACCAAACGGTGCTGGTAAAACAACAACGATAAACATGCTGATAACTGTTTTGAGGCCAACTGAAGGCAGAGCGTCAGTGCTTGGCTATGACATTGCGAAGCAGGCAAATGAGGTTAGAAGGGTTATAGGTGTTGTTCCGCAGGAATACACAGCTGATGAGGATCTTACAGGATATGAAAACATAATTTTATGTGCTGACTTGTATGGGGTTCCACGTGAAATCGCAAAGAAACGTGCTCTTGAACTGCTTGAACTCGTTGAACTAACAGAGTTTAAAGATAAACGTGTTGAAACCTATTCAGGTGGGATGCGACGTAGGCTGGAGCTTGCATGCGGGCTTATTAATAGGCCTAAAGTACTTTTTCTAGACGAGCCAACTTTAGGATTGGATGTGCAGACTAGAACCGCGACATGGGATTATATTAGGCATTTAAGAAGAGAGTATGGCATAACGCTTTTCATGACGACGCATTATTTAGAGGAGGCTGACGCCCTATGCGACCGTATAGCTATAATAGACCATGGCAAAATCATAGTTACAGGCTCACCCAGCGAGCTTAAAGACAGCCTAGGCGGGGACATAATCACAATAGCCATAAAGGAGAATGTGGATGTAACTGACATAATCCGGAGTGTCGAAAATGTTAAGGAAGTTAAAAACGAGAACGGTGCTTATCTGATTAAAACAGAGGCTGGGGAGGTAACCACCCCGCTTATAATTGAGGCGTTACGGAAGAAGGGTTACACTGTGGCAAAGCTTTCACTTACTGAACCGACATTAAACGAAGTTTATCTAGAGTACACTGGTAAGGCTATGCGGAACACTGAAGAATCCAAAGAAGCGTTTCGAGCGCAGAGAATAACACTTAGGAGGGCTAGAGGCGGATGAGCGTAAATGAGTATAAACCAAGTTTAACAAGGGGTCTATGGGCTTTAACTGTTAGAGAACTCAAAAAATGGTTGAAAGATCCAATGATGCTCCTGATGTTTGTGCTTCAACCATTGATATGGATGGGGCTTCTGGGTAAATCAATGAATATAAGTGCTCTGTTCACCAGTGTTAACCTAACTAACTTAATCATCCCCAACATCACGATACCGGGAAGCTTTGCAAATCCTCCTGTTGATGGAGTTATAGTTATCCCAGGAACGTTGCTTTCGCAATCGCTTCAGGAGATGTTCTCTGGTATAGGCTCAAAGGTTATGCAGAACACTTTCGGTATCACGGACTATTTCAGCTATATGGCTGTGGGCATGGTTTCCATGATCGTTATGACAACTACGATGTTCAGTGGTATGTCAATAGTCTGGGATAGACGCCTAGGATTTCTTAGTAAGGTAATAAGTACTCCGGTACCTCGAGCAGCGATAATATTTTCAAAAGTTCTAAACTCAACCTTGAGAGCGATATTCCAGGCAACAGTGATTCTAGCACTTGGATATATACTAGGATTGCAGGTAAGCTCCACATTCACGTTGCTTAATCTGTTAGGAATCTACGCTGCTGTATTCCTTCTTAGTGTGGGGCTTTCCTCAATATTCCTCGCGCTTTCTATTAGATCTACCAGGATGGAGCGTCCAATGCAAGTCGTAAACTTGATAATGATGCCTTTAATGTTTGCAAGTAACATATTCTTCCCAACGGCAATGATGCCTGGGTGGATACAAGCTATCGCGCGTGTTAACCCGCTTACCTACCTGACAGATGCTATTAGACAGTTGACTATACTACCGTTAGATACGTCAACCCTGATAATGGACTTTACGTATCTAAGCGTATTTGCTGCTCTTCTAGCTGCGATAGGCATAATGCTCTCATGGAGATACCTAACCAAATAAAGAAGATTTATATTGTATTCGACTGCTTAACTCTTATTTTCCTGTTTATATCTTAGAGATTCTAGTATAATCCTGAACTTTAATTGATACAATCCTTTGTCATTCACTAATCTTTTAAATTTAACATAGTGTTACTGCTTTATGTAGTAATTTCTCACTTACCACTGGATAAGTACACTCCACGTGGTAGTTCTCAACTATGCTTATATCAGTTGGTAACTGGTTTTGACATTGAAGAGGTATTCACTAAATCTTTGTTTCGCCTTAGATAATAATGCTTCCATCATACAACGCATGTCTCTTTACTCTTTAATCTTCTTTTTCAATCTTCCATCCTTCACAATATGGATACAAAAGAACTGCATCATTTAAATTTCAATTACACGAAACAACCCATAGGTGTAATTTTTTTATCTGTAAAATGTTCAACTCAGGTTAAACTAAAAAATAGAAAGTTTATTAATAACCCTTAAATTTAACTTGTATTGTTAATGACTAAAGATGAGCAGTTAAAAAAACTTAGAAATAAAAATGTGAGATTCATCAGACCTGTATTCGTTGATGTACTCGGTAGAATGTTAGATTTTACGATACCTGTATCTGAGTTTGAAAACCTGATTAAAGACGGGAAAGGGTTTGACGGGTCATCTGTTGATGGTTTTGCAAGAATCGAAGAAAGTGATCTAAGGTTCATCCCTGACCCTGATGCTTTATTGGTTTTACCATGGGAGTATAAGGGTTTTAATGAGTCATGGAGGGAAGCTGTAGTCTTCGGGTGTATATATGATTCAAATGGGAGAGGGTATGATGGTGATACAAGAGCTTTATTGAAAAACATTATTAAAAAATACGAGGATATAGGTGTTTTAAAATGCGGCGCTGAGTTAGAGTTTTTTATTTTCACTGATAGTAAAACCCCTTCTCATACAGATGAGGGTGGTTATTTTAGATCAGGAGCTTATGGTGAGATAAGAAAAGAAGCACAGATTGCACTTGAGATGATTGGTATAAGGACAGAGTTTGATCATCATGAAGTCGCTCAGAGTCAACATGAAATAGATTTAACCTACACAGATGCTTTGAGGATGGCTGATGAGATAATATTGACTAAATACGTTGTAAAGAAAATCGCTAAGGTATCAGGGGTTCACGCTTCTTTTATGCCTAAACCAGTTGCCACGTTGAATGGTAACGGTATGCATATGCATCTATCATTATGGAAAAACAATAGAAACCTATTCTATGATGATAGGAATAAAGGATTAAGTGATACTGCAAAGTCATATATCGCTGGTTTGATAAAATACGGGAGGGAGATACAAGCAGGTTTAAATCAATGGGTTAACTCTTATAAGAGGCTTATACCTGGTTATGAAGCCCCGACGTACCTTGTCTGGGGGACTAAGAACAGGTCAGCGTATATAAGAATACCTGAGTACCAGAGAGGGAAGGAATCAGCGACTAGGATTGAGATAAGAAGCCCTGATCCTGCTTGTAATCCTTATCTTGCGTTGACTCTGATTCACGCTGCAGGTGTACAAGGAGTTAAAGAAAACTTGACTCCGCCTGAACCTGTTGATGTGGACGTGTTTCACATGTCAGAGTCAGATAGGAGGAGGTTAAACATACAAGAGTTATCCTCTTCATTAGAAAAAGCGATTGAACTTTTTGAAAAAAGCGAGTTAGTAAAAGAGACTTTACCGGAGCATATTTACAGGAAATTCATAGAAAACAAAAGAATTGAATGTGATAACTTCAATAAAGCTGTGACAGATTATGAGATAAAGAATTACTTCGAGGTGCTGTAGGTTCACTGTTCACCTCTTTTTTTTCTTGTAGTGCGACTTTTGAACTACGTTGAGAATGCTAAATGTTTTTTTATGAATGTGAATTACAGTTAGTAACGCGTATAAGGCTTTGTACTCCATCTTGGTTATAGTAAATTATAAAAAAACACTGACTCATACCCTGTTTACTTAGATGAGAGGGGTTTTTTCATGGTTACAGAGGGTGAAATAAAATCCATAATAGACTCTTATAAGTTGAATAATATAAGTATAGGCGTGCTAGGTGGACACTCCGCGCTTGATATATGCAGAGGCGCTAAAAAACATGGTTTTCATACTATAGCAGTGTGCCAGAGAGGACGTGAAAGAACCTATGATAAATACTACAAGACTAGGTCAGATGGGAGAGGATGCGTGGATGAAACCATTATTCTACCTAGATTCTCTGATATCCTGAAGGATGAAGTCCAGGATCATCTTAGACGTAGGAATACAATCTTCATACATAACAGGTACTTCTGGGTTTACTTTGATTTCAATGATATTGAGTCAAGATTCAAAGTACCTATATACGGTTCAAGATCCCTGCTGAGAGCTGAGGAGCGGGATGCTCCTAGGAATCAATACTACCTCCTGGAGCGGGCTGGTATAAGACACCCGCGTATATACGACTCACCTGAGGATATTGATAGATTAGTGATAGTCAAGGTAAATGAGGCTATACGTGGGTATGAACGTGCTTTCTTCTTCGCGGTTAGCTACGATGATTACAAGAAGAAATCATCAGATATGATAAAGAAACAGTATATAACAAAGGATGGTTTAGATAAAGCGGTTATAGAGGAGTACGTGGTTGGCGCTCAGATTAACTTCAACTACTTCTACTCAGTTATAGATAACGAGCTTGAGTTAATGGGTACTGATATCAGAAGGCAGACTAATCTTGATGGTTTACTGCGTTTACCAGCTGATGAGCAATTAGAAGTGTTAAAGTATATTAAACCTAGATTAGTAGAGACTGGTCATATAGCAGCTACAACTAAAGAATCAATAATAGAGCATATATTTGATCTAGGTGAACGCTTCGTGAAGGTGACAAAAGAGGAGTACCCTCCAGGTATAATAGGGCCTTTTGCTCTTCAAGGAGCGATAGTATCAGAGGATGGAAGAGAGGAGATGGTGGTATTTGACGTGTCAATGCGTATACCAGGTAGCCCTTTGACTATGTTCACGCCGCATACTGCTTATCTATACGGTGAACCTATAAGCTACGGTGAACGTATAGCGTTAGAGATCAAAAAAGCGATAAAACAAAGACGCTTAAGTGAGATAGTAACATAAAAAAAGAGGTAGAAGAGGGTTTTAGCTATTTTTTCCTCCTCTTTTTTGAAGAACAGGTTTTTTTGTTAGCATTCTATCACACGTTCCTCAGTTATAATCCTATCGACTTTTACATCATGCTTCTCACAGGGTACAAGGTCTATGATCTGTGATTCAAACGCTAAACCATATTTTTTAGCTTTTTTAGTTTTTTTTAATAAATCATCGTAGTATCCAAAACCATGACCTATCCTGTTACCATGCATGTCGAAGCCTATACCTGGTACGATTATAAGGTCTATCTCATCTGGGTCTACTACTCTCAGGTATTCCCTTTTAGGTTGTAGTATATTATACGCTCCGAGGGTGAGTTCACTCCATCTCCTGAGTTCTGATAGGAGCATGCTTCTGTCTTCGTCTATGAATGGGACTATGACTCTTTTACCTTTTTTCAATGTTTCTTTTATCATGTCATGTGTTGATACTTCGTTATCATATGACACGTAGAATAGGATGATTATGGATTCTTTGTAATCATCTAAACTGTATAACCTCTCCTTTATAATCCTGCTTTTCTTGATTACTTCATCGTAGGGTAAACCCTCCCTCTTTTTTTTAAGTTCTTTTCTGATATCATCCTTCTTTGATGTGCTCATCTTTAACCCTCATAGGTAGTACTGGTTATATTGATAAGAGTATATATAGAGTTAATTAAAAAAAACAGGGAAGTATTAGTAGTTAAAAAGTAGAGAGGGGGTATGAGCGGGAGAAATGGTTACCTCAAAGTGGTACTCGTATTTTTTTTATATTCTTTCAATTATGAACTTGATCACTTCATCAGGGTCTTTGATTTTTTCCAACTCTTTCTTACAGAGTATAGGTGTACCCTCTACATTGGTTTTATAAGTCTCTCTGTCAGTGATGATCATAGCGTACTTCTCAGTGACTCTTGATATACTACTGATTATCTGCGCTTTTATAAAGAGTTTTTTATTGTTTTTATCCACGCATGTTAGTAGCACGTTCTCTTTCTGTTTACTAACGGCTTCAAAAGGGCATCGTTCTAATGGTATGATCTTGTATCCTATACGCTCTATTATAGAGAAAACCTCACGTTGGAATCCTTCATAGGTGGTAGTGCATCTATTTGATATGTCTAAGTTTTCATCCTCAGTGGTTACCTGTGGTCCTATGATATCTATGGGGACTGCAGCTGAAGTCTCCAGTAGCTCCTCTATCCTTGATGCTATCTCCACTCTAGCGTTCATCTCTCCTTTCTCGTATAACTGAGCGGTCCTACGTGATATGTTTATGTAACGTGCGAGTGCGCCTAATGATAAACCTTTTTTTATCCTTAATAACCTTAGTTTCTCTTCATCTAAGTCAACGTATAAGCCACCAGGAGCAGCGTATATTGTAACAGGTACTCCTTCTAGTAGATGATCAGATAACGTCTTCAAGGTTATAGCTTTAATACTGAAACGATAATACACTACGTTATCCTCTAAATCCGTGAGACCGGTCTTTTCACCTATAAGAAGAGGGGTTGCTTTTAGAAGATGAGATAGTTTAACGATCTCATCAGCAGTATCCTGATTCAAAGCGTCTATGTTACTCAGGATTTTAACTATCAGTAAGTTATCATCCCTCCTTGCTATAAGGTCAAATCCCTGTAATCTGATAGGGTACAACTCAGAGACGTAGAAACCTGCTTTAACCAGCACGTCCCTTACAGCTTTGATTAAATCAATACGCTCCATAAGCTAAACCCTATTTTTTTTATCAACTCAATACCTGGATTCCAAACACTGGAAAATATAAAAGTATACCATTGCTAATAAGGTTTTTGGTGAAATAACATCTGGATAGGTATAGATGACACAGACTCAACAACAGGTGGCTGCACAACCTATATAACCCGTACTATAATCAAAAAGATCATCGACCATGGTTTCGATATTATAGGTTACCCTAGGTTAGTTCGTTTAAACCCTAACATACCATGGAAGACAAGGGGTAACGGGGCTTTAGCATTCCAGATTGGCAGAGGATACAGTACGAGAATACTCATAGGTTGTATAGATGATGAGGAGATAACAGCTTATAAAAAAAAGAGGTACGATAAAAAAATACCATTAGAACTCTACAGCGAGATGATATCAATACTAGAGCAAAACTCAAAACTATCAGATCAGAATACAAACCCTGCTCTAATGGTAATAAAAAATCAACCATCATACAGTATCTATCAGAGAGCAGTTAAGGATATCATAACGATAGATGAGATGCTTAAAATACTAAAAAAAATAGATGGTAAATACGTACTATTCAAAAACGGTAGAGGCGTTATAGGCGCTACAGCTGCTATAGCCTGGTCACCTAAAAGAGAAGGTAAAACCTATGAGCTGATCACGTATAGAGAACCAGGTAGATGGGGGACGAAGAGGGAGATAGATGATGATACCGTGAAGGAGATGGATAAGATATACACTACAACCTTTGATAACTACGACTACTTGAATCATCATAACAGGATAAAACCTAACTCACCCTGCCCTATCCTATACGGTATAAGAGGGTTAAAACCAGATGATCTAATAAAAGCGTGTAAACATGTTAAATCAGAGAAGGTGAACAGCTGGCTTATATTTGAAACCAATCAAGGTACTGATGATCATATACAGAGGAAAAAAGTAAATGAGGTTAAACCATACCAGTCAGTATTGATCAAAGGGGAAGTAGCAGAGCCACCATTCACGATAAAAGGCGGGCATGTTATAATAAAAATCAAGGATGAAACAGGTGTTATAGACTGCGCAGCGTATGAGCCTACAAAACAATTCAGAAATATCATAAGAAACCTTATACCAGGGGATAGATTAGAAGTCTACGGTGGGGTTAGAGAACAACCTTTAACAGTTAACATGGAGAAGATAAAGGTGATTAGATTAAAAAAACATGTAATAAAAAAAGAGAACCCTATATGCCAGGTATGCGGTAAACACATGAAATCCATAGGTAAGAATCAGGGTTACAGATGCGTCATATGCGGTGTAAGAGACTCTGAACCATTAATGGAGGAGAGTAAAAGAGGATTAAAAACAGGGTTCTACGAGGTACCAGTATGCGCTAGGAGGCATCTTAGTAAACCAGTTAAACTAATTACACCACTCCACAAAAAAAAGAGAGGAAGGGTAATAATAGCACCTCCTTAAAGGGAGACATAAAATCCCTAAAAATAAGGGGGTTTACTTTACAATACCCTCTACATCCTCTTTAAATTCTTCAACACCTTGAAATCTAAAACCCTGCATGGTTCTAACTATGAGATGCGTGAATAAACCAGTTACAAGCAGGATGCGAACCCAATCAGGGAGTATAACCCTGGCTACATCCCAGTATGATATCCAAAAACCGAATACAACTAGGACTACAACTGATACTACCAGATTAAGCAGTACAACATTATTACGAGTGCCACCCATCATCAAAAAACCTATAACGCATCAGGGTTTTTAACATTTTTGCATCCCATGAAAAAAAAGATAAAAAAAGATAAACAACATGATAAATACCATCATTTTACTAAAATTACTAAAAAGAGAAGGGCATCTACCAGAAAAAAACCTAAAAAAGAGGTTAAAAAAAATGGATAACATAGAGGTGTACTTCCCAGGTGGTAAAAAAGTATACGCATCATACAAAGACTACACCGTAGAAACTGATCAACCAGTATCCAACGGCGGAGAAGGAACAGCACCAGATCCTTTCTCATTATTCCTAATATCCATAGGGACATGCGTAGGATACTACACTTTAGCATTCAGCCAGAGGAGAAACATACCAACAAAGGATATAAAAATAAGATTAGAGCCATATGAAAACAAAGAGGATAAAACAATAGAAAAAATAAACATAACAATAGAACTACCAGTCAACTTCCCAGAGGAGTACATAAAACCTTTAATACACGCCGCTGAATCATGCAAGGTTAAAAAACACCTGGAGAAACCACCAAGGATCAACATAGAAACCAGGAAAAAAGAGTAAAATAGTAAAAAAACACTTACACCCTCTAAACAACGAACACAAAAAAAGAGAAGAAGTGAGACTAGAAAATGACTGTTAAAATAATAATAGGCACCCAATGGGGCGACGAAGGAAAAGGAAAAGTAGTAGACTACTACGCTGAAGAGGCTGACTACGTAGTAAGATTCCAAGGTGGAAACAACGCTGGTCACACTATACACATAGACAACGAAGTGTACAAACTACACGTCATACCATCAGGGGTTATACAAGGTAAAACCGGTGTTATAGGCAACGGCGTAGTGATAGACCCTGAGGTACTAATAGACGAGATAAACAAACTCAGAGAGAGAGGGATAAAACCCAGACTCATGATCAGCGACAGAGCCAACGTTATAATGCCTTACCATAAAATACTAGACGGGGTGGAAGAGGAACAACGCGGAGGGAGAAAAATAGGGACAACAAAAAGAGGTATAGGACCCTGCTACAGTGACCATGCAGCTAGATTAGGCGTACGCATATGCGACTTAATCAACAAGAAAAGACTACAGGAGAAACTAGACATTATCATACCTATAAAACAGAGGATACTAGACGCGTACAATATAAAACACGATCTAGATAAAAAAGAGATACTAGAAGCATACACACGGTACGGCGAGAAACTAGCACCATACATCACTGAGACGCATATAATACTACAAGAAGCATTGAGGAAAAAAAAGAATATAATACTAGAAGGCGCACAAGGAACCATGCTTGACGTGGATTACGGTACATACCCTTACACTACATCATCGCATACGATCGCAGGTGGAGCATGCATCGGATCAGGTATACCACCAAGAAGCATAGACGAGGTCATAGGCGTAGTAAAAGCCTACACCACACGCGTAGGAGAAGGACCCTTACCCACTGAGTTAAAAGATAACACTGGTAAACACCTCCAGGAGAAAGGACACGAGTACGGTACCACTACTAACAGACCACGTAGATGTGGATGGTTAGACTTAGTCGTTGTAAGATACGCTTGCAACCTATCAGGTGTAAATAGTATAGCGTTAACTAAGATAGACGTGCTAACTGGTTTACCTAGAGTGAAGATATGCGTAAGTTACAATCTTAATGGTAAAAAACTGATGTACCCGCCTGCATCAATAAACGACATGGAGGATGTTAAACCAGTATACAAGGAGCTACCAGGCTGGGGTAGCATCAACCCTGACGCTAAGAGATTAGATGAGCTACCAGGTAACGCTAAAAAATACATAGCGTTCATAGAGAGAGAATTAAAAACCCCTATAAAACTCGTGTCAACAGGGCCTAAAAGGAGTCAAACCATCAGAGTATAAAAAAAAGAGTGACGTGTTAATCCAGGATAAAAAAACTCTTTTAGATACTCCTCATGATCTCAGTGATGGTTTGAACCCATCTTAGATAAGAATTACAAGCTGCACGTAAAGAGCTTATATCAGATGATTTTATACTAAGATGCAGAGTCCTCTCACTCTGTGATAACACAGCGTTAACCCGTGGTAGCTTATCATTTATCTCTGGTTTTAAAGCTGAGTGTACTATATCAGCTTCATCCTTCGTATCAAAAGTAAAAAAGAAATCAACCTGTTTCATAACATAAAAAAAGGGTTACACATCCTTTATTCCTACGTTGAAGTAAAAACCCTTTCATCTTGCTTTTATCCTCTTAGCTACGGTAGGTCTCTCCTTGTAGAATACCTTACTACCGCAGTAAGGGCATTGCATACCTATATTCTTAACATCAAATTGCACTGATTTTTTACAGAGGCTGCATTTATAACTCGTCATAGACTACACCTTAACCTCTACTTAGACTCCTCATTAACCCCCACTGGTTTCTCCCCTCTCATTATCTTCTCATAGTTCTGACCAGCTTCAGTCCTAGGGTAATAGGCTCCACCTGCGAACGTGTAATCACATTTAACGCATCTCCATACACCTGTGCTTATTCGTTTAACTTTTTTATGACCGCAACCAGGGCAGACGTGTTTCGCTTTCTGTATCCTCTCTATGTCGCGTACTAGTGTACGTGAACGAACACCGTAACGAACCTGGAATCTACCAGCTGAACCAACCTTTTTCGTTCTTTTCGACATGGTTTTCTACTTCCTTATAGCATTCATTAAAATCCTGCGTATCTCGATGCCGTTATCAATAGAGGCTTTTATAACTTTTCGTATCTCCTCCCTAGTGAAGCTACCGCTAAGACCCTTCTGCATAGCTCTTATATCACCGTTACTATCTGTAGCTACTGTAAGCCTAGCCTCAGCTATATCCTCCTCATCCAATGAAGGATCTACTACAACTGCTTTGTTGAATTTAACAGATGTGACTGATACAGGCGGCTCCTTTAATGGTAACGGGTAATCCTCACCTATCTCAAATCTCTTAGCAGGGACTGTAGTGGTGAACAAAGCTGCTAACGTAGCTAATGATGAAGCATCAAAAAGATTCCCATCATGGTCAATGATGTGTATATCAATGAATATAACCCATACTTCTTCACCTGGTGTAATGCATAGTTTATCAAGCTCTATAACCTCTGATTCACGTACACCACGATCAACTACACGTGCAAGCTCTATAGCCTCGCCTCCTGGTGGACCTGCTTCGAAATCAGGTGATGCTAACGGTACAAGCTCAGCGCTTGTTGTTAACACTCCTTGATCAGGTGAATCAGGGTAGGGTTCACCTATATCCATCTTGATACCTGCTATAACCTGCGTGTTACCTATCTTCACCCTAGCTGAACCCTCAGCTTTTGATATGATATTAGTCTCAATGCTTATACTCCTGTACTCATCGAATCGTCTACCATCAATGCGTTTACCCTGCTCAGCTAGTTTACATAGATAATCCCTTTTTATAGACGGTATAATAGTCATAACCCTTATGACACCTCCTCAGCTATAGACGCGTATTTCTCAAGTAAAGCTTTCTTCTGAAGCTCTGATACATATAAGCATCCTTTATGAGCTAATTCAAACGCTTGTTCAAACTCATCTAATGTTAAATGACCATCCATCTGCAGTAAGAGGATCTCATCTGTACGAGGCGCTATAGCTACTGGTAAATCAGCGTCACCGTAGTTATCCTCCTCTTTACCTAGATCCAGTACTACTTGACCGTTGATCTTACCAGCAGCGCACGCTACAGGTATATCAACCATGGGTATGCCAGCATCAGCTAGAGCGACACCAGCAGCTGTTAAACCAGCGCATCTTGTACCAGCCTCAGCGTCCAGAACCTCTATGTTAACATTGATCATAGTCCTCGGGAACTGCTCTGTTAATATAACATTCTCCAGAGCCTCTGATATAACCTTTGATATCTCTACGCTTCTACGATCAGGCCCTGGTCTTTTACGATCCTCAACACTGAAAGCAGCCATGTTGTACCTAGCGTTAACTATAGCTTTTAAAGGGTTCTGCGTATGTTTAGGTATAGCTTCACGGGGACCATAAACAGCAGCTATTATCTTGTTACCACCCCATTCAAGGTAGCATGAACCATCAGCTCTATGTAGAACACCAGCTTCGATCCTTATAGGTCTTAGCTCATCGAATCGTCTACCATCAAGTCTTCTACCTTCCTCATTGATCAGTTTCTTATCGTTTTTCATAATATTCAACATCCTTCGCTTCTTTTTTCAGTAACTCCTCCACGCGGTTTGTGAGACCGAAACGCAGGGCTTCATCCTCTATAAGCCTGATAACGCGTACAACCTGCGCTATACCATGATCAGGACCATCTAACCATACACGACCATTCTGACCTACGAAGATACGGCATCTTGTATACTTTTTAAGCAGCGCTATCATTGAACCTTGTTTACCTATGATACGAGGCACTTTAGATGGTTCAACATCTATGAGATGACCTCCTCTTATCTTACATAGGTTACGGTCATTAAGCGTGATCTGTATCCTCTTCGCCTCGTCAACCATCAGGACTTTAGCCATGACAGCGTCACCAGCGTTAAGGAAACGAGCTGTCTCACCGAACTCTATATCCCAAGGCACCTCCTCAGTATGCAGTAAAGCAGGGTAAGGAGCGTTTATATCAACCATCCAGCTGGACTGCAGAGGCTCTATGACTATACCAATCACGAAATCATTAACTATAGGGCTATACCTACCTTTCAATGGTATAACATTCATATAGGACCCGTTCACGTGGAGTATACCTAAGCGTTCAGCGTATATTTTACCATCACGTATGAATGCACCGTGACCTGGTTTGAACCTTGACGTTTCACCGAGGTACTGACTTGGTATAACCACTAAGCGTTTCTTCTCGCTCATGCTACTAAATCACTAAACACTTTAAACATTAAACTTTAATTATTCAATCCAAATCTTAAACCAGTATAAATCACTATGTATATAATTATTTTATTTTAAAAGTCTGGTGTCAATATTGCCCTTAGTTACCTCATTTAACTTCTCATAGAAATCAGTCTGCATACCAGCTGGTATACGAACTATACCTAGCCATGAACCATCAGACTGCCAATCCTCACGCTCCAGTACACCGTAATTCCTAGCTATACCATAAGCTTTACCTATGAACTGCGCTGGTATCTTAACTGATATCCTGACTTGCTCTATTGATATAGGTATGATCGGTCGTAAAGCATCAACCACGGTTTTAACCTGCGCGTCAACTGGTTTAAAAGGATCTATATGAATCTTAGCCTCCTCTATAGCACGCTCTATACGCTGCCTTGGATGAGGAAGCTTAGTCTGAGGATCCATAGCGTTACGTACGATGATATCGATGATGCGTTTCTTCTTCATCTCCTGCATCTCACGTCTCTGCTCTGTAGTCAACTGCAACTCACCTTTCAATATAATCTCTTTAGCAACCGTTGTGACATCGGTTGTACCAAAAGTCTTCAATATAACCTCCTCTGAGGCGTGCTCACCTTTTCTAGCATCCTTGAATATTGTATCAACAGCTAGATTAGAGAGTATATCAACTTCTTTACCATCTAAAACCTGAGATGCTACTTTAGGATCTACTAGCACTTCGAAGTGATGCTCACCGCGTTTTAAACGCGCTATAACAGCGTCTTCGAGGCTGACCACAGCTACTTACCTCCAATCGCCTTCAAAACATAACTCCTGGTTTCATCCTTAGATAGGATAGTGAATTTCTTATCCTTCATCACAACACCTATCTCAACAGCATCAGGGTTGAGTTTACCCTCAGTGCCTTTATTCAACGCTTTTATACCCATATCGATCGCTTCATCTAAAGATAAGTTATCACGGTAATGAGCCTCAAAATAAGCCATAGCACCGTTACGACCAGAGCCTTCACTACTAGCTTTATACTCCATCAAAGCACCAGATGGATCAGTAGCGAATAAATGAGCGCCAGTCTCATCTACACCAGCTATCAACAAAGCTGTACCGAATGGCCTCACACCACCATACTGCGTATAAGTCTGTTTGAAATCACATATACGTTTAACCAGGGTTTTAACCTGTATCTTCTCATTATAAGTGATCTCATTTATCTGAGCATCGATTCTAGCACGGTCAATTAACACACGAGCATCAGCTACAAGACCAGATGTAGCGCATCCTATGTGATCATCAATCTGGAATATCTTCTCTATAGACTCTGGTTCAATAAGATGCGACGTTATCCTTTTATCCACTATTAACACTACGCCATCCTTGAATTTTAAACCAACTGTGGTTGTGCCTCTTTTCACAGCTTCACGCGCGTACTCAACCTGGAATAACCTACCATCAGGTGAGAAAACCGTTATAGCCCTATCATACGCCATGTTTGAAGGTTGCATGCTATTATCATCACCTCTCAGTTCTCAGTTTTTAATAAACCTAAACGTATATTTAAACTTTTAATTTTTCAGGAACCTGGAATGCGCTTTTACTGTAAATAGTTTGTGCTTACATTTAAAAGGTTAAAAAAAACTACGAGTTAAGAGCCACAGTGTTAATAACTGGTTTTTAACCATCTAAGAAAAATTTAACTCATCATCCCTGAGATGATTCATACGCCTCTCATCTCCCCGAATATTATCTTATGGATCTGTAAGCTAATCCTAACTGGTAAACCATCATCCAGTATCCACTTTGACAACACCTTAGGGTCAATACCATTATGCACAGGTTGAAGGAATACACTACAAGAAGGCTTATAACTATTAATAATCTTTTTAGCGTAACTATAATCCTCTTTATCCTTTACTATGAACTTTAACTGATCTAACGGACGGAGAAGGGAGATATTGTAAAGATGCATCATCCTATGCATGTTAGATGAAGGGCATTTAACATCTAATGATATCATCAAGGAGCGCTTAGAGGTTAATGATTCAACTGATAAACTACCATTAGTCTCAACACATATACTATACCCTTTGTTAATGAGCGTGTCAAGCAGTTCCTGTATATCTGGTTGCAATAACGGTTCACCACCTGTTACACATATGAATCTACAAGGATACCGTTTCACTTCTCTTATAATATCATTTATACTCATCTCAGAGCCTTGACTATAAGCATACGTTGTATCACAGAAAGAGCATCTGAGGTTACAACCAGTGGTCCTTATAAATATATTAGGTAAACCAACCCAGGATCCTTCACCTTGTATAGAGTAGAATATCTCATTCACTATCATTAATTATTAACTATCATCTATACCCTACTTAAACTATACGATAGCTTTTGATTTAAACACAACCTTGAAAAATCACTAAAGCATTAACCAAAAAAAACAGATCTTTAAAAATTAAACCATAGTAAAAATATTTATATGAGAATCAACATTACGGGGTAAGCCGTTTCCTATTCGCTAAATTAAGATTTAGCGTGTAATATAACAATTAAAAAAAAAGCCCGGCCCCTTTTAGAGGGCCTGTAGCTCAGCTAGGTAGAGCATCTGGCTTTTAACCAGGTGGCCAAGGGTTCGAATCCCTTCAGGCCCGCCTAAAACTCAACCCCCTCAAGATAGTAAGGATCTCAGGAGGAAGGATTCCTATCACGGTCACCGAGAAAAAACATTTCGATATAATGGGGCATGTGCTAGTACCTGAACATATAATCCTATCTGAGAAGGAGAAAGAAGAGTTATTTAGAAGATACAATATAAAACCTGATCAGCTACCTAAGATCCTTAACAATGATCCAGCGGTTGTTGCTATAGGGGCTAAACCGGGCGATATAGTAAAGATTATAAGGAAGAGTCAAACAGCTAAGAAATCTGTGGCTTATCGTTTTGTTGTGGAGAGTGAGAGTATAACCCCATCTGAGGTTATAATTCCTGACATGTTGAGTATGGAGTTCAGCTCTGATGGTTTAGGATCATCTGAGATATAAATCAAGATTAAGGATGTTTATTAAAAAGGTGTGTGTATGAAGGAGTTAGTCGATGCTTTTTATAGGGATAGGAGTATAGTGAATCATCAGATAGCATCTTATGATGATTTCTTAGCGAGGAGACTGCAGAGTATAGTAGATAGCACTATAATAGGAGTGGAAGAGGAGACTGAAAGAGGATTCATATACCCTGAGGTTGAAGGATACAAGATTAAATTCGGTAAGATCACTGTAGGATACCCTGAGGTTAAAGAAGCTGATGGTACAACCAGGCCTTTAACACCTATGGAGGCGCGTTTAAGGGATTTAACCTACGAGGCGCCTATACACCTAGAGTTCATACCTGTCATTGAAGGTGTTGAATACGAACCTGAGCTAGTACGTATAGGGGAATTACCTATAATGCTTAAATCAAAGAAATGCAACCTTAACAGACTGGTTATAGAGGAGAAGAAAGGGCATCCGATCACTGATGAGGAATACAAGGAGGAGTTACAGAGGATGCAGGAGGATCCAATGGACCCAGGCGGGTATTTCATAAGCAACGGGACTGAGCGTGTACTGATAACAATCGAGGATCTAGCACCTAACCGTGTACTAGTCGAGAAGACTAATCGTTACGGAGTCGACGTGGAGGTTGCTAAGATATTCTCCCAGCGTGAAGGTTACAGGGCTTTAACATCAGTGGAGAAGAGAAAAGATGGTATGCTGATGGTGTCTTTACCTACGACTTATGGTCAAATACCTCTCATGGTTCTACTAAGAGCATTAGGGATGGAGAATGACGAGGAGATCGTTGATGTTATATGCGTCGACCCTAGGATGGAGCCTTATGTATTAGCTAACATAGAGGAATGCGCTAAGGAGTACGGTATCACTACTAAAGAGGAGGCTATAGCTTATCTAGGTAAAAAATTCGCAGGTGGACAAGCTAAAGAGTACAGGATTAAACGAGTAGAAACCATAATGGATCGGCATTTGTTAGCTCACCTTGGAAGCTCACCTGAGGATAGACTCACTAAGGCTATATTCATGGCTCGTATGGGTATGGCTGTGTTAGAGTTAGCGTTAGGGAAACGAAAAGAGGATGATAAGGATCACTACGCTAATAAAAGGTTGAAGCTAGCTGGTGACCTGATGGAGGATCTATTCCGAGTAGCGTTCACAGCTCTATGTAAGGATCTGAAATACCAGATAGAACGCGTACACGCTAAAGGTAAAGAGATCAAGATAAGCTCATGTATAAGATCAGATGTTTTGAATCAGCGTATACATCACGCGCTCGCTACTGGTAACTGGGTTGGTGGACGTGCTGGTATATCACAGCTGCTTGATAGGACTAGTAACCTAGCTGTTCTTAGTCATCTAAGAAGGGTTACATCACCTCTGACAAGGTCGCAGCCTCATTTCGAGGCTAGGGATCTGCATCCGACACAATGGGGTAGGCTATGCCCGAATGAGACACCTGAGGGACCTAACTGTGGTCTTGTGAAGAACCTTGCTTTAACAGTTGAGATATCAGAGGGTTACCCTGAGAAAGAAGTTGAGAAGATACTGAAGGATCTAGGTTTAAAAGAGATATCTAAAAACATGACTGGTTCAAGGGTGTACTTGAACGGTGACCTTATAGGTATGCACCCTGACGGGGAGAAACTAGTTCAAAAACTAAGGGAGAGGAGGAGGAAAGGGTTACTGCATAATGAGATAAACGTATGCTACTATAAGGATGAGAATGACGTTATTGTTAACTGTGATTGTGGTAGATTAAGGAGACCACTTGTAGTAGTTGAGAATGGTAAACTACTACTCAATGATAAGATACTACAAGAGTTAAAAGAAGGGAAGAAACGATGGATTGATCTGATAAATGAGGGTATAGTTGAGTACATAGACGCTGAGGAGGAGGAGAACACCCTTATCGCTTTAACTGAGAAGGATATAACACCTGAGCATACGCACATGGAGATGGATCCGATGTGTATACTAGGTATAGGATCATCACTTGTGCCTTACCCTGAGCATAACTCATCCCCTAGGATAACAATGGGTGCTGGTATGGGTAAACAATCATTAGGGTTCAGCGCGGCTAACTACCGTATAAGACCTGATACAAGAGGGCATCTGCTGCATTACCCGCAGGTTCCAATAGTTCAGACTCATTCCATAAAGTATGTTAGATTCAAGGAGAGACCAGCTGGTCAGAATTTCATAGTAGCTGTCATGTCATTCCATGGTTACAACATGGAGGATGCTCTTATTATTAGTAAATCAGCTATTGAAAGAGGTTTAGCTCGTAGTACATTCATAAGGACTTACAGCAGCGAGGAGAAACGTTACCCTGGAGGGCAGGAGGATCACTTTGAAGTACCTGGCCCTGACTGCCGTGGTGTAAGAAGCGAGGATGCTTACAATAACCTCGGTGAGGATGGTCTCATATCACCTGAATGCAGTGTTAACAGCGGTGACGTACTCATAGGTAAAACCTCTCCGCCTCGTTTCCTAGAGGAGCCTACTGATTTCCTTACACCTCAGAAGAGACGTGAAACATCAGTCACAGTTCAACACGGTGAAGGCGGTATAGTTGACAAAGTCATGTTATCAGAATCAGTTAACGGTTCAAGGATGGTTAAGATAAAAGTACGTGAGGAGCGTATACCTGAGCTGGGTGATAAATTCGCTTCTAAACACGGTCAGAAAGGAGTAGTGGGTTTAGTGGTACCAGCTGAGAATATGCCTTTCAACGAGCAGGGGATGTCACCTGATTTGATCATTAACCCGCATGCTATACCTTCACGTATGACAGTGGCTCATGTACTTGAGATGATAGGTGGTAAGATAGGCTCTATAGAAGGGCGTTTCGTTAACGGTACACCATTCAGTGGTGAACCAGAGGAGGAGTTACGCAGAGCGTTAATGATGAATGGGTTCAAGCATAACGGCCGTGAGGTTCTATACGATGGTTTAACAGGTAAAAGATTCGAGTTGGATATATTCGTTGGTTGCATCTACTACCAGAAGCTACATCATATGGTCGCTGGTAAGATACATGCTCGTTCAAGAGGACCTGTTCAGATCCTCACAAGGCAGCCTACTGAGGGTAGAGCTAGAGAGGGTGGTTTACGTTTCGGTGAGATGGAGAGAGACTGCCTTATAGGTCACGGTGCAGCTATGGTGATCAAGGATCGTCTACTAGATGAGTCTGATATCACTGTTAAATACGTGTGTAACACGTGTGGTCATATAGCTATCATTGATAGGAACGGTCGTTTACACTGCCCGATATGCGGTGATAAAGCTGATATCCACCCTGTGCAGATGAGCTACGCGTTTAAACTACTTATAGATGAGTTGAAGTCTCTAGTGGTTGTACCACGTATAAGATTAGAGACCCTTGTTTAAAGGAGAGGAGGTTGATAGGTTTCATGGTTGACCGTCAGAATGTTACCAAGAAGATAGGGTACCTTGAATTCGCGGTTCTATCACCAAATGAGATACGTAAAATGAGTGCTACGAAGATTATAACAGCTGACACGTATGATGATGACGGGTTCCCTATCCAGATGGGTTTGATGGATCCTAGACTAGGTATAATAGAACCTGGTCTTAGATGCAAGACTTGTGGTTTAAAGGTTGGTAGGAACGGATGCCCTGGTCATTTCGGTCATATAGATCTAGCTATGCCTGTAGTGCATGTGGGTTTTGTTAAAACCATACGTAACTGCCTTAGAGGCACATGCCGTGGTTGCGGTAGGATACTACTCACTGATAAACAGATAAAAGAATACAAGGATAATATCAGTAAATGCGAGAAGGAAGGACGAGACCCAGCGTACATACTGAAGAATATACTAAATGACTGCAGAGCAGTGGAGAAATGCCCACGGTGCGGTAGAGAAGTCGGTAAGATTGATCTTGATAAACCAACCTCATTCAGGGAGAATGGTAAAAAACTCACACCATCTGAGATAAGGGAATGGCTTGAGAGGATACCTGACGAGGATGTACCTTTACTTGATATTAACCTTAAATCAGCTAGACCTGAATGGATGGTTCTCACTGTTCTACCTGTACCACCTGTGACTGTTAGACCATCAGTTACATTAGAGTCAGGTGAACGCTCTGAGGATGATTTGACTCATAAACTCGTTGATGTTATAAGGATTAATCAGCGTCTACAGGAGAACCGTGACGCTGGTGCTCCTCAGCTCATAGTTGAGGATCTATGGGAGCTTTTACAGTACCATGTGACAACCTACTTGGATAACCAGACCTCGGGTATACCACCTGCGCGTCATAGATCAGGTAGACCGTTGAAGACGCTCTCTCAGCGTTTAAAAGGTAAAGAAGGGCGTTTCCGTAGTAACCTATCAGGTAAAAGGGTTAACTTCTCAGCTCGTACAGTTATCTCACCTGATCCTTATCTTAGTATAAACGAGATAGGTGTCCCAGTGCAGATAGCGAGGGAGCTTACACTACCTGTGAGAGTGACTGAGCATAACATTGAATGGTGCCGTCAGCTTATACGACGCACTAAAGAAGCGCAATCCAATGATGAGACGCATTATATACCTCAGGTTAACTATGTTAAAAGGTACCGTGAGATGGGCGCAGAGCAGCGTATAAAGATCACTGATAAGAACGCTGATGAGGTAGCGGAGAAGCTAGAGGTAGGGTGGATACTTGAAAGGCAGTTAATGGATGGTGACATAGCGCTCTTCAACAGGCAGCCTTCACTGCATCGTATGTCCATGATGGCTCATAGAGTAAGGGTTGTACCGTACAAGACGTTCAGGTTTAACTTATCGGTTTGTCCTCCTTATAACGCTGATTTCGATGGTGACGAGATGAACCTTCACATACTACAAGGGGAGGAGGCAAAAGCAGAAGCTGAGATACTAATGAAAGTACAGGAGAATATACTATCACCGCGTTTCGGCGGGGTTATAATAGGTGGTATACATGATCATATATCAGGCTGTTTCCTTTTAACGTACGGTGATAAAAAATTCACAAAAGAAGATGCATGCTACATATTATCATCTATAGGTTATAAAGGCGCGTTCCCTGAGATTCATACTGAGAATGGTGAAACCTTCGTATACGGACGTGATATATTCAGCGTCCTGCTACCTAAGGATTTAAACATGGAGTTCAAGGCTAAAACCTGCTTCCACTGTGAGACGTGTACTGCTCCTAAATGCCCTTACAATGCTTACGTGATCATTAAAAAAGGTAGACTACTGCAAGGAGTGATAGATGAGAATAGTATAGGAGCGTTCAAAGGTAAAATACTGGATCGTATAATAAGGGATCATGGCGCAGATGCTGGTAGAGAATTCATAGATAACGTTACACGTTTAGCTATAGCTACTATAACAAGGTATGGTTTCACTACTAGTATAGACGATGAGGATATACCAGAGGAGGCTAAACAACAGATAGAGGAGGGTTTAGAGAAAGCACAACGTAAAATACAGGATCTGATAAAAGCCTATGAGAACAACCAGCTGGAGTCACTACCAGGTAGAAGCCTAGAGGAGACACTGGAGATGGAGATCATGCGTGTAACAGGGCGTACAAGGGATATGGCTGGTGAGATCGCTAGTAGACACTTAGGTATGAACAACAGCGCTGTTATAATGGCTAAATCAGGTGCTAGAGGATCCATGCTTAACCTCTCGCAGATGTCTGGTTGTGTAGGTCAACAAGCAGTTAGAGGTGAACGTATATCACGTGGTTATCAGCATCGTACACTACCTCATTTCCGCAGAGGAGACCTAGGAGCTAGCGCTAAAGGATTCGTAGCGTCAAGTTATAAGAGTGGTTTAACACCTACAGAGTACTTCTTCCATTCAATGGGTGGGAGAGAAGGATTAGTTGACACAGCGGTTAGAACATCAAGATCAGGTTACATGCAGAGAAGGCTGGTAAACGCGCTTGAGGATCTAAAAGTAGAGGAGGATGGTACAGTACGTCACACTGACGGGGAGATAATACAGCTCATATACGGTGAGGATGGTATAGATCCAGCTAGGAGTATAAACGGTGAAGCAGTAGATGTTGATAGGATTATAAACGATGTGAAGGAGGGATACCTTGACTAAGCAGAAAAAACCCAGTAAAAAAACCATGAAGAAGACATCAACAGCAAAGGTTAAGATGAAAAAACCTACTGTGAAAGCTGAGGTTACTAAAAAACCCTTGACTAAGAAAAAAGAGATGAAAACAGCGATAATAGTTAAAAAAACACGTGAAAAGAAAACAAAAAAAGAAAAAGAAATAAAACCTGAGGTGACTAAAACAGAGGAGAAAGCAGTTACACCTAAGGAGGAACCCAAGGAGGAACCTGAGTTAACGTACATCCCCCCACCAGTGAAAAAAGAAGAAGAATCAGAGGATTATAAACGCTTAAAAAAAGAGATACTACGCATACTAAACGGTAGGTTCATATCAGAGATGGTTATAGATAAGATAATAAAAAGAGTGGAGAAGGATAAAAAACTAGAACCCAAGCTTAAAAACATAGTGGAGAAGGTATACAAGGAGTATAAACGCAACAGGATAGACCCTACAGAAGCATGCGGTATGGTTAGCGCACAGAGCATAGGTGAACCTGGTACACAGATGACTATGCGTACATTCCACTACGCTGGTGTAGCAGAGATCAACGTCACATTGGGTTTACCGCGTCTGATAGAGATCGTTGACGCCAGGTCGACTCCTTCAACACCAATGATGAACATATACCTCAGGGATGAGTACAGGGTTAACCCTGAGTTAGCCAAGGGGATAGCTAACAAGATAGAGATCACAAGGCTAATGGATATAGCTGATACAGAGATGGATCTAACAAACATGATCATATACGTGAAGTTGAATAAAAAAACCCTTGAAAGTAAGAATATAACACCAGAGGAAGTACTAGACTGTGTTAAAACAATAAAGAAGATTGATGCTAAATTAGAGAACAATGAAGTAATAAAGATCACACTTGATGAACCAGGCTATAAGAACCTGCAGTTAACCAATGATACACTCAAGGGTTTAAAAATAAAAGGTATAGACGGGATCAAAAGGGTTATAATAAGGAGAGAACCAAATGAAGGGTATGTTATATACTCTGAGGGTAGTAACTTCAAAAAAGTACTAGAGATAGAAGGCGTGGACCCGTATCGTACAACAACAAATGATATACACGCTATAGCTAGGGAGCTAGGTATAGAAGCAGCTCGTAACATGATAATAAAGGAAGCACATAGCACCCTGCAGGAGCAGGGTTTAAACGTTGATATGCGTCATATCATGCTCGTAGCAGATGTCATGACAGCGGATGGGACTGTCAGGGCTATAGGTAGACATGGTGTTAGCGGTGAGAAAAGCTCAGTACTATCAAGAGCAGCTTTTGAGATAACTGTTAATCACCTACTGCAAGCTAGTCAGAAAGGAGAGATAGACCGTCTTCAAGGTGTAGCTGAAAATATCATCGTTGGTCAACCAGTTAGCCTGGGTACAGGTGCGATTAAACTAGTCATGACTCCACCAGGGAGGAAGACACCATCTAAAAAATAAAAAAAACATAGGGAGGAGACATTGGTGAATGGTTGACGTGGATAAAATACTGAAGAATATATCAAACAAGGGTAACATACGCGTAGGGGTTAAAGAGACTAAGCAGATGATAACTAAAGGATCAGCTAAACTAGTAATAATAGCTTCTAACAGTCCTTACAAGGAGGATATCAGTAACCTAGCAAATGAGAAGGGTGTACCAGTGTACAACTACCCTAACAGTAGCGTTGACTTAGGTTACGCTTGCGGTAGAAACCATGCTGTGTCAACACTCTGCGTACTAGATAAACTTGACCGTGACCTTAGACAACTATTAGAGAAAGGAAAAAACAATGCCTGAGCGGTTATTATCAAATGAGACTGTACAGTACATTAAAATAGCTTCTAATCATACTAAAGCTAGTATAATAGACTGCTTATCTGAAGGTGATAGAGTAGTCTTCGTTGTAGCTAAAGGTCAACTTGGTTTAGCTATAGGACCTAAAGCTAGGAATATCGAGCGTTTACGCGCTTTATTCAAGAAGAATGTTAAATTCATAGAGTACGATGATGATAAAAAAAACTTCATTAGTAACCTATGTAAACCCTATAGGATAAAGAATGTGACTATAGAGGAAACCAGGGATGGAGCAGTAGCTAGAGTGGAGGCTGACCCTGCTGATAAATCAAAACTCATAGGTAAAAACGGTTGTAATATAACGATTATACGTAAACTAGCTCAGCGTCATCACCCTATAAAGGATGTACAAATCATATAAAAAAAACACGATAAAGAGAGGGTTAAAACACGGAGAAAAGGGTTTAACAATGTTTTTAACACGTATCAGTATTCACCCTTAGTTGATATAAGATGAAAAACCATCAGCAAAAGGGAGGGTAAAAAACCTGTGCGTATAACTAATCATCCGATACTGGATTTTAAACGAGGGAGAAAGGTAACATTCTACTATGATGACAAGGAGGTTACTGGTTACGAAGGGGAGAGTATAGCATCTGCTCTACATGCTAACGGTGTACGCGTACTATCACATAGTATAAGGTATGATAGGCCTCGTGGTTTCTTCTGTGGTATAGGTAAATGCTCATCATGCTTCATGATCGTTGATGGTGAAGCTAATGTTAGAACATGTATAACACCTTTAAGAGAGGGTATGCGTGTTTACACGCAGAAAAAACCTGGTTCTTTATCTGCTAAACCTTATAATCCTTATCCTAAACGTTTTATAGAATGCGAGATAAGTATAATAGGTAGCGGGCCTGCTGGTATGACCGCTGCTATCGCTGCTGCTGATCAAGGTGCAAGATCAGTGCTATTAGTGGATGAGAACCCTAAACCAGGTGGTCAACTAGTTAAACAGACTCATAAGTTCTTTGGTTCTAAGACTGAGAAAGCTGGTACACGTGGTGTAAGGATCGCTGATGAGTTAATAAGTATGATAAAGGAGAGGAGTAGTATAACGCTTCTACCTCAGACAACGGTTTTTGGTTACTACCCTGAAGGTGAGGAGCATAGGTTAACAGGTTTCTCACGTTTAACCCATGGTGAACAACTTGTTGATATACACTGTAAACGCGTTATAGTAGCATCAGGTGCTATGGAGAATATGCTCGCTTTCCCTGGTAATGATCTACCAGGTGTCTACGGTGCTGGGGGTGTGCAGACCCTGATGAATGTGTACGGTGTGAAACCAGGTAGAAGGGTTCTAATGGTTGGTGCTGGTAACGTGGGTTTGATAGTTTCTTATCAGTTACTGCAAGCTGGTGTAGAGGTGGATCGCGTAGTAGAAGCGTTACCTTATATTGGTGGGTACCATGTGCATGCTGCTAAGCTGCGTAGATGCGGTGTACCTATCTATACTTCTCATACTATAGTAGAGGCTAAAGGTGAAGGACGTGTTGAATCAGCTGTAGTGTCAGCTGTTGATGATAAATGCAGACCTGTGAAAGGATCTGAGGAGGAGGTGGAGTGTGACACTATATGCTTAGCTGTCGGTTTAACACCTTCTATACGTTTACTTGAACAAGCTATGGTTAAAACCAGTTTTATACCTGAGGGGGGAGGGGTTGTAGCGTTGCATGATTCAACGATGCAGACTAGCAGACGAGGAGTGTACGTAGCTGGTGATGCGAGTGGTATAGAGGAGGCTTCAACCGCTATGATTGAGGGTATGCTAGCTGGTGTATCAGCTGCCTGCACCCTGGGTTATGATAAGAACGCTAAGGTTTTACAGGAGGAGTGCATGAAGGCTTTAAGTGTTTTCAGGTCTGGTCCTTTCGGTAAGAACCCTAAGTTATGCAAGGAGAAGATATCATGCTGCTTTGAAGAGGTGGTTCATTGATCAAGGAGTATGAGAAGACAGGGGTGTTATCCATTAGTGATCTACTGCAGGTGCCTTCATCTGAGCATCTGGAGAGGGGTGTAGCTGTTATAGAATGCGTGCAGCGTATACCTTGTAACCCTTGTGTCACTGTATGCCCTTTCCATGCTATAACCATGAGTGATATCAATGATACTCCTCGTATTGATTATGATAAATGCACAGGGTGCGGACGCTGTGTTAGCGTATGCCCTGGTCTCGCTATATTCATAGTCAAGGTTAAAGGTGATAAAGCACAAGTGACTTTACCTTACGAGTTCCTACCTGTACCAGGAGTCGGTGAGAAAGTAGATGTTGTTGACAGGGCTGGTATTGTTAGAGGTGAGGGTTTAGTTAAAAAAGTGAATAGGAAGGATGAGACTAGTGTTGTAACAGTTGAGGTTGACGCGCTATTAGCCATGGAGGTTAGACATATAAAAGTTAAGAGGAGGATAGAGAGGGGATAAGTATGAGTAATAAAGCCTTCATCTGCAGATGCGAGGATTTAACCAGGGAGGAGATAGAAGCAGCTATAGATCAGGGTTGTACTACACTCACTGAGCTTAAGAATCAACTTAGACTAGGTATGGGTCCTTGTCAGGGTAGAGGATGTTTAACACTTGCTAGGCGTATCCTATGTGAGAAGACCGGTAAGAAACCCTCTGAGGTGGAGTACCCTTCTGTTAGACCACCTGAGGTGCCTGTACTACTAGGGGTATTAGCTACTGGTGATGAGGATTAAGAGGTAACTGAGGATATAGTTATGATTAATGATAAAGCTGATGTTGTGATAATAGGTGGCGGTGTGAACGGTTGCTCTTTAGCTTACCAGTTAGCGAAACGTGGTTTAAAGGTTGTTTTATGCGAGAAAAGGTTGTTATGCTCAGGTGCTACAGGTAGATGCGGTGCTGGTATAAGGCAGCAATGGTCAACCAGGGAGAATATAATGTTAGCTATACAGAGTGTAAGGATCTTCGAAGGGTTAGAGAAGGAGCTAGGTAGGAGTATAGGTTTCAGGCAGGGTGGGTACCTTATCATTATACATGACGAGAAGGAGATGAAGCAGGCTGAGTGTAACGTGTCACTGCAGAGGAGACTGGGTTTGAACGTATCCATTATACCAGCGGAGCGTATAACAGATGTGTTCCCTATAGGTGACGTTAAAGGTATGCGTAGTATAGGCGCTACATTCTGCCCTACTGATGGTCACGCTGATCCTTTTAAAACTACTTACGCTTATGCTGAGGCTGCGCGTAGATACAACGCTAAGTTATACGAGCATACTGAGGTTACAGGTTTCAAGGTTAACAGGAGGAGGATTGAGAAGGTGTTCACAAATAAGGGTAGTATAAGGAGTAGTATAGTGGTTAACGCTGCTGGTCCTCATTCACGTGAAGTAGCAGCTATGCTAGGTGTTAGATTACCTATAACACCGCTTCGTAAGGAGATACTGGTGACTGAGCGAATGAGAAGGATCTTTGACGCTATGGTTATATCATTCAAGGATGGGGTTTATTTCAGTCAGCAGAGTGAAGGACAGATACTAGGCGGTGTACCTGTACCTGATGAGAAACCTGGTTACTACACTGAGCCTACCTTCAGGTTCCTCGTGCGTATGGCTAAGACGCTTATAAGGTATGCTCCGGTACTTCATCAGGTTAGGGTTGTGCGTCAGTGGACTGGTTTCTATGATATGAGCCCTGATGCTAGGCCTATACTAGGGGAGGTACCAGAGGTGAAGGGTTTCCTGCAGTGTAATGGTTTCAGTGGTCATGGTTTCATGCTTTCACCGATGGTTACTAGGATGCTAGCTGATTACATAACTGAAGGAGAGACGAATGATGTACTGGAGGATCTAAGTGTTAAACGTTTCAGTGAAAAAGGAGGAGGTCTTGTTAAAGAAGCATCTGTTGTAGGATAAAAAAAGTTGCAGGATTATCACATCCAGTATTTTTTTAATAATGGAATACGAGGAATAAGGGTTTGAATATATGGATTCTTAACGTAGGGGG